>Ga0302324_100006513_pt1 | contig 25143 bp, 23 predicted proteins | sample Palsa_T0_1_FD_201949 | JGI IMG/M metagenome (GOLD analysis project Ga0302324, IMG submission 201949) | Peat permafrost microbial communities from Stordalen Mire near Abisko, Sweden - Palsa_T0_1 | ecosystem: Environmental > Terrestrial > Soil > Palsa > Peat permafrost | place: Sweden: Abisko... | reverse complement strand
TGGCTACTTTGAACATTCAAAGTAGCCCACTACCGCTTTCAGCCGCGCCTTAAATCTTGCGGATGAGCCCGGCTTCAGCCGCTGAGGGAAATGTCAGGCCCGATCGACTCATATCCGCCAGCGGCTGAAGCCGCACCCTTTCAAAGCAAGACCTTATTCAAAAACCTACCCTTTCAAAACCTGGCTCGAGCCTACCAGGCACTCGAAGCGAGTGGCCTCCGCGACTCCGCAACGCGTGTTACCCTCGTCCGGCGTGCCTGCCCCCACCCAATTCCTGCCCGCTGCCTACGCCGTGACCGCGGTATTTCTCTGGGGCGCATCCGACTTCTCCGGCGGCTTAGGCTCGCGCCGCGCCAATGCCTTCACCCTGACTGCGTTCTCGCACATCTGCGCCTTCGCCTTGATGATTGGAATAGCGCTCGCGCTGCCCGGCCAGTTCCCCTCGCGTACCAGCATCCTGTGGGCGCTGGCCGCGGGAGCGGTCGGAGGATTTTCCCTGGCGATTTTTTATCGCGCGTTGGCCGCCGGGCAAATGGGCATCACCGCGCCCATTGCGGCCCTGCTGGGAGCCGCGATTCCTACTCTCGTCGACATTGCGGTCGAGGGCGCGCCCAGCCGCTGGTCGATCGCCGGCTTCGTGCTCGCCATCTTCGCCATCTGGCTGATCACGCGCCCCGAACCCACGCAGGAAGTGTCGAACCAGAGCAATCCTTCGAACCGGAGCGCCGCTCTTGATCAGGATCAGGTTGCCGAGCCGACGGCCGCCTCGCGCCCGCCAGGCATTGGCATGGCCGCGCTCGCCGGGGTCGGATTCGCCGGCTTCTATCTGTGCATCCACCAGGCCAGCGGATCGCCGGCGTGGGTCGCCACCGTCTCTCGTGTTGGCTCGTTCACGGCTACGGCCATCGCCGTGGTCGCAACCCGCGCCCCGCTGGCCATGGACCGTTCCAGCGCCGCTCTGGGCGCGCTCGCCGGAAGCCTCGACATCACCGCCAGCGCCTTGTTCATCTATGCCAGCCAACACGGCCGCCTCGACCAAGCCGTCGTGATCACGTCGCTCTATCCCGCCGTGACCGTGCTCCTGGCCCGACTAGTCCTCAAAGAACATTTCAGCCGCTCGCGCTTTCTCGGGCTACTGGCCGCCCTGGCGGCGGTACCGCTGATCGCCGCAGGATGAGCCACGGATTGGCACGGATCATCACGGATTTTTCCGTCTAAGCTTAAGATTCCTCAAATTTATATTTACCTGTAAGCATTTTTTTCTGCAGAGCTTCATCCGTGAAAATCCGCGTAAATCCGTGGCCGCGCTGTTAGCATTCCAAAGATGCCGCTGCTTGAAGTTCGTAACCTGACAAAGATCTTTCCGGGCGCGACGGCGCCCTTTGGTGGAAAGGCGCGCGTCGGATCGGCTGGACTCGTAAGAGAAGTCCGCGCCGTGGATGACGTTTCGCTAGAAATTCACGCCGGCGAGACGCTTGGCCTGGTCGGCGAGTCGGGTTCGGGCAAGAGCACGCTGGGTCGGCTGATTCTTCGTTTGATCGAACCTACGTCCGGCAGCGTGCAATTCGAAGGGCGCGATCTGCTCTCCGCCAGCCGGGGCGAAATGCGCCGACTGCGGCGCGACCTGCAGATCATTTTCCAGGATCCCTTCGCCTCGCTCGACCCGCGTTTCCGCGTCGAAGACATCATCGCCGAGCCGCTGCTCATCCATGGGCTGGATACGGATAACCGGGAAGGGCGCGACTTCAGTCGTACTGATGTGGCACACAGAATCCTTCCGGCTTCAGCCGCTGGAGGAGTTCACGCGCGCGTGAGTGAACTCCTCCGCGCCGTGGGCCTCGACGAATCCGCGCGCGCGCGCTATCCCCACGAATTCTCCGGAGGACAGCGCCAGCGCATCGGCATCGCCCGCGCCCTGGCGCTGCGCCCCAGGTTCATTGTCTGCGACGAACCGGTCTCGGCGCTCGACGTCAGCGTAGGCGCACAGATCGTCAACCTGTTGGCGGAGTTGCAACGCGACTTCGGACTGACCTACCTGTTTATTTCACATTCCATGCCAGTGGTGCGCTATCTCTCGACGCGCATCGCGGTGATGTACCGAGGAAAGATTGTCGAGGTCGGCGATACCGCGCAGATCACCGCCCGGCCCGCCCACCCCTACACCCGCAGCCTGCTCGCAGCTACGCCAGAATTGCTCGTCTAATGTGGGGCGGACACTTTTGTCCGCCTGGTTTTGACTCTGACTTTGACTTTGACTTTCTTGCTTATCAACTTGGCCTCCCGTAAGTATTGGAACCCAAAAAATCAAAACCAACCTCAACACCAGGCGGACAGGAGTGTCCGCCCCACACGAGCTCCGACCACCCATGCGATACTGCCTTGATGGCCCGAGAACCCGGCACGGCGCGCGATCTGGCTGAAGTGATCTTCGGGTTCGGGCTGATCATGTTTGTGTTGTGGATGCCTTCGTTTCCGCAACGCATCCTCTCGCCGGTCGCGTTCGTTCTGACCCTGGGACTGGTGCTCGCGCGCCGCCAAAGCCCGGACGAACTTGGGTTGGGCCGCCGTGGGCTGGCCGCGTCGCTGTGGATTCTGCCCGCGGCGATGGTTTTCACTATTGCAGGTGTGCTCATCGCCAGACGCATCGGCACCCTCCATTCCCTATATCAAGCCGACGTCCAGCACATTGCCGGCTACATTCTGTGGACGCTGTATCAGCAATTTCTGCTGAATGACTTATTCATGCCGCGCCTCACACGACTGTTCGCGAATGAGAGCGCTGCTCTGGGAGTGTCCGCGGTACTGTTCGCCGCGGCGCATCTGCCGAACCTGCCCCTGACTGCCGCGACTCTCGTATGGGGAGCGGTGTCATGCGGGTTGTTTCGCCGCTATCGAAATCTCTACGCGCTCGGACTCGCCCAGGGATTGCTTGGGCTGGCCTTCGCCATCTGCGTACCGGATGCGTTACATCACCATCTGCGGGTCGGCCTGGGATATCTGCGCTACTCGGTGCCGAAAGTTAATCCATAGTTCGGCAGCGGAGCGGGTTCGAGATCTCTCTGAAAGGGGTGCGGGTTTTGAAAGCGTGCGGGTGCGGCTGCTGCCGCTCCGCAAGGTATGCCGTAGCAACGTTCTTTACAGTTTGCTGAAAAACTCGCTTTTGGGTGGCGCAGCGCTTCAGCGCTGCGATACGGTCTTTCTTTTCTCTCAGGGCTTTAGCCCGGTGGCGGCTGAAGCGCGTTTTTCAGGAAACTGTTTAGCCCCGCGGGAAGCGATATTCCCAGCGCCGTTCCTTGTAAGTCGTTGCGTCTTCGTGCAAGTTGTTGAAAAGTCGTTAAAGGGCCCTGGGAGGCTCCAGGGCGCGATCTTTTGTCGCGGGTGAGGCTTTCCCCTAGCCCGCGAAAGATCGTCGCAGGAAGGGCCGTTTCCGGCCCAGCACGGGGCATCGTAGGCGAGGTTCAGGGCGCATTTTGGGCCCCCGGCCGCTAATAATCGCCAAATGTACGTATCGCATTGTATGTACAATCGCTCAAGTGCTTATGGCTCATGGACTTAGGCTCAGAACCACAGCCACCACAGCCAATCCACGCAGGTATGAGTGATAGCAGAGGCCGGAACGCGTCTGTTTTCCCGCCACGCCCGGCCGTAGAAAATTCCTGCGAGCGTCGCCAGCAGCACATAGCGCCAGTTGAAGTGGGCGGAACGTTTATTGAAGTGCGACAGTCCGAACAGAATCGAGGCGATCACCAGCGCGGAGCGACGTCCCACGCGGCGCTCCAGCAGATTCTGCACCCAGGCGCGGAAAAATAATTCTTCGGGCACGGCGACGAACACGAAGATGCCGGCCCAGGTCAGAAGAGCCTTCCCGATCGCCGGCACGTTGGCGTGCGGATGAATAAAGCTCAGAGCGATTCCCAGCACCAGCACTGCAGGCGCGAAGAATGCCAGTTCACGCAGGCCAGTCCTCCAGTCAGTCCACTGCGGATGGAAATCAAACCCGGTGCCGTGCAGGCGGCGGACGGCGAGAAATCCGTAGAGCCCCGCGTCAACCAGCAAGAGATTTCCCAGGCCGCGCAGGCCGGCGGGCCACGCCACATCGAACCAGCGCAAATCGACGGCTAGACCCAGCGTAAGAAGAATAACTGCGTCGCGCCAGTTTCCGCGTTGCTCGGGATCGGTCAGCGACGCTCGCTCCAGCAACAAAGCCATCACTACCGGCAGCAGGGCGTATAACTCGAACCAGCGCCAGGAAAACATGTTCTGCGATAGCGCAAGGGCGGCGTAAGGGATGCAACAGAGCGCGGGAAGCGCAGCGCGGACGATGACCGGCCAACGCGCCACCGTTTCCGCAATACGCTCGGCGGCGAAGCCGAAGGCCGCCGCGGGCACAAGCTCCATCACTAAGACGGCGACCGCGACCGGCGTCACATTCGGCGTCAACATGCGAGTATTTTAATTCGGCTTATGGCGCGGCTAAAGCCGCGCCCTTTCAATGCAATCTCAATCTGACGTTCCCAAGAATCGCGTCGCTTGTCTAGACGTGCCCTCACACGTAGAATTCCTTCGAACTCTCAGGAGGCATTCATGGCCGCCGCTCCGACCTTGCCCGCTTCGCCCGCTCCCACGCCCGACACCGCGCCGCTTTCCCAGGGCGCGCGGATTGTCGACACCTTCATTGCGCCCTCGAAAACCTTCACCGATATCCGCCGCAGCGCGAGCTGGTGGGCGCCGTGGCTGGTGATCTCGTTCTTCTCGCTGATATTTGTTTATGCGATGAGCACGAAGGTCGGGTTCGAACAGATCAGCAAGAGTCAGGTTGCGCGCTCTTCACGCGCCGATCAATTCGACAAGCTTCCAGCCGATCAACAAGCCAAGCAGATCCAGCTTTCGAGCAAAATTGTCGGGTTCTTTTCCTATGGCAGCCCGCTCTTGATTTTGTTCTACGCTCTCGTCGCCGCGGTGATTCTGTGGCTCACCTTCAAGCTGGGGGCCGGAGCGGAAACGTCGTTTGGGCAGGCGTATGCCATCGTGATCTATGGGTGGCTTCCGGGGGTGATTGGAGCGATCCTCGGCACCATCTCGCTGTTTGCGGGCGTGAATCCGGAGGCGTTTGACGTGAACAATCCGGTGGGCACGAACCTGGCTTACTATCTGGATCCGGAGACCACGGGCAAGTTTGTGCGCGGGATGGCGTCGTCGCTCGACGTGCTCAGCATCTGGACGATCGTGCTGTTGGGCATTGGCTTTGCCTCGACCAGCAAAGTGAAACGGTCGACTGCCATCATCATCGTCGCGGTGTGGTACTTGGTGTTCAAGCTCACTACTTCAGGATTGGCATCGATGTAGTGTCGAGAAAGTCAAAGGCTTTACCACAGGGGACGCAGGGGAATCACAGGGAAAATCAGCCGGCTATGGATTCGATGGTGCGGACTACATCTGACGGCAGCGTCAGATTCAAGCTGGCCAGGTCCTGCTTCATGTGTTCGGGGTTCGTGGTGCCGGTTAGTGGCAATATTCCGATGGCGCGCGCGAAACTGAAAATCACTTGAGCCGCAGTCGCATTCAACTTCTCTGCCAGCGCGATCAGCGGCGGATGATGCACAACTTCCTGGTTGGCGGTGAGTAACGAAAATCCCTGGTAGACAATTTTGTGCTCGCGGCAGAAGGCTCGCACTTCGCGGTCCCAGCCCAGGCGGGCGAAGCAGCGGTTCTGCAGGTATGCGGGAAGTTCGGCGCCCGACGCGGCCAGCTGCTCCAGATGATCGAGTGAGACATTGCTCACGCCGAGCAGGCGGGTGCGTCCGGCGTCGCGTTCCTTGCGCATCGCTTCCCAGACTTCGGCGTCGCCTGCAGTCCACTGGTAGTTCGACGACGGACCGTGCAATACGAAGCTGTCGACGTAGTCGGTTCCCAGATGCTGGAGTGAACTGGCTAACGATTGCGCAACCTGCGTCGCGAGACTGGCAGCCGGATCGTAGGGCAGACGCTGGTCCTGTCCGCGCTGGTAGGTGAATTTGGTTTGCAGAAAAAGATCGTTGCGAGTGACGATTCCGTCGCGATAAGCGGCAGCCAGGCCTTCGCCGACTCCGGCTTCGAAGTAATGGCGGCGCTGGTTGGCGGTGTCGATAGCGCGAAAACCGGTGCGCAGCGCGAGTTCGGTAAGCGCGGCGCTGCGGTCTTCCTTCCAGGCCGTGCCGTAGAGTAAATCGGGCATCGCGTTATTGTTGCACGATCGAGAACCTCAACCACAGGGGTTCACGAGGTTCACACAGGCAAGGGCGCTGTTATTGTTTCGAGGGATGACTTGGAATGGTTGGCGGTATATGCTGGACACTCTCTGGAGGCTTATCGTGAAACGTATTCTTGCTGTTGCTGCTGTTTTCGTCTACGCCGCACTCGGCTTCGCCCAATCTTCCGCTCCGGCGGCGGCCGCGCCGGCTTCGCTGGCGCCGACCAAAGATCCGGTCGCAACTTCGCTGCGGTTCCTGGTGCAGCGTTCGCAGACCAATACGGTGGGCGCCGTGGAAGCCATGCCAGCCGACAAATTCTCTTTCAAGCCGACGCCCGATCAAATGCCGTTCGCGCATCTGGCCGTTCACATCGTCGAGTTCAACAACGGGTTGTGCGCCAAGGCAGCCGACGTGCCCGCGCCGAAGGTGGACGAGCCCAAGGAGACTGATTCCAAGGATCAACTGGTGGCCGCGGTGAAAGCGTCCTACAGCTTTTGCAGCGATGCTCTGAGTAAAATGGACGACTCGAAGCTGGGCGACACCATCGATCTTTTTGGCGGACGGCAGGCTCCGCGGGCCATGGCGGCGCTGATCCTGGCCAGCGGCTGGGCGGATCACTACAGCACGGCGGCGATGTACCTGCGGCTGAACGGAATCCTGCCGCCGAGTGCGCAGAAGAAGTAGCGGTCAGCATTTGGCACTTAGCATTTGTCCGTCAGGCTGATTCTTTGCGCTTAAGCTCAGCGACTTGCGTTAGATCAAGAACAACTTGAGCCGGCTTGACCGGTTCCCACCTTTCGCAAAAGCGGCGAAAGGTGGGGCACCCCACTTTTTTGTTCGTAATTACGCCGGTCTTCGCCTGGCCGCATCTGGCCAAATGCCAAATGCCAAGTGCTAACGGCTAGCCGATCTGCACGAGATCGTCCGCGGGAGCTGCTGCGGGATTCTGCGGGGCGCGCCAGGAATCGAAGATGGAGACCTGGTGCACGCAGGATACGGTGCAGTGCGGGGCGCAGGATTTTTCCGTGAGATATTCGCGGCGCAGGTCGTCGCGGGTGTAAGTCGCCAGCGGAACTCCGGGATAGCCGCGCTGCTGCGAGCAGTAGTGCACCAGCCCGTTCTCGCAGATGTAGAGGTAGCGTCCACCGGCGCGGCATCGCCAGTCGTTGGGCTGGCCCTTGGCGATGTTGTCTTGAAATGAGTTGATGCGGGTGAAGCTGCTCTTTTCCATGGCCTGCATCTCGTGGTAGATGCGGCGTTCCTCGTCGTTCAGCGGCTGCAACTGGCCGCCGCCATCGTGGATGATGCCGATGGTCGAGGTGAATCCCAGTTCGATGGCGCGCTTGCCGATGGTGAGCGCGTCCTGCGGATGAGTAATACCGCCGCCGACCACGGAATTAATGTTCACGTGAAAGTCGGCGTGCTCGGCCAGCAGTTGTAGCTTCTTGTCGAGAACTTTCAGACTCTTCTTCGACACTTCATCGGGATTCACGTTGTCGATGGAAATCTGCAGCCATTCCAGTCCAGCGCGGTTGAGGCGCTGAATACGGTCGGCAACCAGCAGATAGCCGTTCGTAATGAGTCCGGCGATCATGCGGTTGGCGCGAATGCGGCGGATCACGTCGTCGAGTTCAGGATGCATCAACGGCTCGCCGCCGGAAATCGTGACGACTGCGGTGTCCAGCGATCCCAGCTTGTCGATGCGGCGATACATCTCCTCGATCGGCACCGGCTTCGAAAAATCGTCGAACTCGTTGCAGTAGGTGCAGGCCAGGTTGCAGCGGCGCATGGGGATGATGTGCGCCAAAAGCGGGTGATCGGTCGAGGTGAGTGCATGCGCTGCCATCTTCGCCCCGCGGATATTGCGGTGCAGAGCTTTGGCGCGGCGGCGCAGGGTTGTGAGAACGGATGGCATGAAAGTTTGGGCTGCTCCTATTACAGCATATGAACAGTTTCAATGCATGCGCCCGTGCAGCGCCTGGTAGTTACGGCAGGCTGAATGGTGTTGGGACGGCGCCGTTGCGTTGCCCTTCTTTGCGTCCTTTGCGGATGTTCTTTGCAAACTTTGCGATTAAGGGCTTTAAAGCCTTTGAGCGCGAAGTACGCAAAGGAAAAGCCGCAAAGGTCGCAAAGAAGATCATCTGACCGGGCTCTAACTTGTTCAATTTTCTTGCTCGCGATTCGTCTCGCGAAATAATTCGTGCCCCGCTGTCTGGAGCGCGTGAAGCGCGGGGGCCGCGAACTCCTCCGGGATCAGGACATAATCCGTGTCGTAGGTCGAAATGGCGAAAATCGGGATGCCGCTGTCGGACAGAGGCTCGATGAAAGAGAGCAGAACTCCGGTTTGCGAGAAGGGGAACGGACCTTCGAGTTTCAGGCAGATCCAGCGATGGGACGAGTGCGTGGCGGGCGGGAGACTGTCGGTTGGGTAGACTATCGACAGTTCGTCGGCCGTGCGGGTGATCGAAGTGAATTCGCCTTTGGTCGCCCAGTCGGGGAGAGGCAGGTCGGGCGCGAGGCGCACAATGGCGTAGGTGCCTGAGAGTTGGCGGAATTTGAGTTGGTGGGCCACTCCGGTTCGAGTTCCGGTATTCTACGTCACACGCCTTGGCATTGAGTTCTCAGCACTGCCGAGCTTTGCTCGGCTGGACAGCCGGGGGCGGCTGTCCCCACATAACCACGCCGCTGACGCTCCTGCAGCGCTACCCCTCGATCGCCTTTTTCAGGGCGGCTCTCGCCAGGATCCGCGTCGAATCGAGCATGGGCAGTGGGGAAAGCTCCTGCGTCATCAGCAGTGGGATCTCGGTGCATGCCAGGACGACGGCGTCGCAACCTTCGTCTTTCAAAGAACGGATTGTTTCTGTGAAATATGCCTGGGTGCGCGGCTGAAAATTTCCCTGGACGAGTTCGTCGAAGATGATGCGGTGAATGCGCTCGCGCTGTTCAGGACCGGGGACGCGATGCTCGATGCCGGTGGCTTTCAGCGTCTCGCGGTAGACGGGGCCTTCCATCAGGGATCGCGTACCGAGAACCCCCAGGCGTTTGTAGCCGTAACGGTTGGCCTGGTTGGCGACTTCGACCGCAATGTGCAGCCAGGGACGCGGCGAGCGGTGCGCAACCAGATCGAAGGCCTGGTGCACGGTGTTGACCGGAGCGATCAGGAAATCGGCGCCGGCTCTGGCAAGTTTCTCCGCCGAAGAAAGCATGAGCTCTGCGACTCCGGCCCAGTCTTTGACGTCGATGCACTTTACGTAGTCGGCGAAGTTATGGCCGTGCATCGACACCTCGGGATGATTGTAGGCACTGAGCAACTCCGCGCCTTCGACGCAGATGGTGCGGTAACAGAGCGCTGCGCCCTCCGCACTGCAGGCGACGATGCCGATGTGTAACATCAGTTCTCAGTACTCAGTACTCAGTTTCTGCGTCAGGGTCCTGAGTGATCCCGCTTCAACTTTTGATTGTAGACGGAGCGGTGGCGTAGGGGCTGGACTCGCGATGGCGCTTTTCGAATTCTTCGCGGGTGCAGATGGTCTTGACGTCAACAACGCGGTCGATGGCGAGAATGCCGTCGAGATGGTCGATTTCGTGCTGGAGAAGTTCAGAGAGGTTGCGGTCGTCGCCGGCTTCGAACTCCAGGCTCACGCCCTCAAGATTCTGGTAGCGGACGGTGATGTGGCGGTGGCGTTCAACCTGCATGAAGATGGAAAGGAAGCTCAGGCAGGCGTCCCAGACCACAATTTTTTCTTCACCGCAGTCGACAATTTCCGGATTGATGAGCGGCCAAGGCTCGACTCCGGGCAGTTTTAGAAAGATAACGCGCTGCGCGACGCCGAGTTGAGGGGCGGCGATGCCGCGTCCGTAGCCGGTCTTGGCGCGCCAGTGGGCAAGGGTATCGGCCAGGTCGCGAATCAGATCGTTTATTTCGCTCATGGAAGGGTCATTGACGGCGAGAGCTCTCTGTCGCAACAGCGGATCGCCGAGTTGGAGGACGGGGCGGACGGGCATGGCAGTTGCCAGTACTCAGTACTCAGTACTCAGTACTCAGTACTCAGTACTCAGTTAGAGCGAGATGCTGGGTGCTCATTTTTCGTTCCCTGGGGCGTCGGTCATTTTATATCACCTTGAGAATGCGGTTGGCCGTCGTTCAGGGCAGGTTCAGGGCAGGGTGCTCAGCATCTAACGTAGGTGAGGCCGACGACACCCGAGCGGAACATGACTGCCTGGCGCAGTCGCAAGTCGAGCCGGGGATTTCCATCTTTCAACAGAGGGCGGCCCGCTCCTAAGAGGATGGGATGAAGGTCGATGCGTAGCTCATCGATCAGGTTCGCCTGCAACAATTCGGATGCGAGACCGGGACTACCGAACAGCAGCAGATTCCTGCCGGACTTTTTCTTGAGTTTGGAGACGTCTTCCAGGAGGTTTCCGCTGAGTACTGTCGAATTGCGCCAGGCAAGATTGCTGCGGTCGGGCCGGTTGAGAGTTCTCGACGCGACGATCTTTGGAGTTTCATCAATCCAGCGAGCGAAGTTGATTTCATTCTGGTCGCTATTCGGATTTCGGCCTGCCGCTGGCCAGTAGTTTTCAAAATCCTGATAGGTCACGCGTCCAAAAAGAGCGGTGTCAACGTCAGCCAACAGCTCGGTAATATGTTTCCATAATTCATCGTCCATGCTGGCCCCGGCCCAGTCCAATTCGCCGTTGGGCCCAGAGATGAAGCCATCGAGAGACAGGTGCACGAGCCAGCTTAACTTTCTCATTTGCTCGTACTCCGCTCGTTCGTCGGTTCTTCTTCCGCAACCGAGCCCAGCAGCGCGGCCAGACGGTCCAGGCTCTGCGTCCATCCCGCCTGCATTCCTTTGAGATGCTGCGGCGCCAGGGCGGTCGTCGCGAGCACGCGCGCCTGCATGGTCAGCGAAGTCTTGCCGTTCTGCTCGGCGAATGTGATGGTATTCAACACCTCGAACATCGAGTTGCCGTTGTCATCCAGGGCGCTACTGACAAAAACCAGACGCTCGGGCTCGAGGACTTCTTTGAACACACCGGTCATGGGATAAACAACGCCGTTAGGCGCGCGCATGTGAATGCGGATCGCGCCGCCGGGGCGCAAGTCCAGCTCGCAAACCGGGTTGGTGAATCCGTTCGGCCCCCACCATTGAGCCATGTGCTTGCTGTCGGTCCAGAGCTTGAACACGAGTTCTCTGGGCGCGTCGAAGACGCGAGTAATGACCAGATCCCATTCCGAGAATTCCGTCGGGGCGGAGGAGCTAGTTCTTGCGCGGCTTGCGGACATGTTTCTTCTCCTTCTGGCTTTTCTTCGATGCTTGTTTCTTCGATCGTTCTTTCTTCGATCGTTCTTTCTTCGATCCTTGTGCTTGCGCTTTTAGCTCGCGCAGATAATCGTCCAGGCGATCGAAACTCTGTTCCCAGAATTGTCGATAGTTTTCTACCCAGCCGGCAACATCCTGCAGGGGTTTGGGCTGAAGCCGGCACGGCCGCCACTGGGCCTCGCGGGCGCGGGCGATCAACCCGGCGCGCTCCAGCACCTTCAAATGCCGGGAAATGGCCGGCATGCTTATCTGAAACGGCGCCGCCAATTCGGTCACCGAGGCTTCACCCGAGACCAGGCGCGCCAGAATCGCGCGGCGGGTGGGGTCGGCCAGTGCTCCGAAAGTTTCACTCAGTTGATCGGTCATAGCCGGGCATATTCGGGCTATCGCTGTATTAAACTAGTCAGTTAATTAACGCATAAGTTAAATACACTGCTCGGCAAGCTCGTGTCAAGCGCGATTTTGTACCTACCCGTTTCTTGTGTTTAGTTCTAGTCCCTTTGACTGATTGCTGCGCGCCGGAGGCGTGTAGATTGTTTTTCAGCGAGGTATTTCTATGCGGCGGATTGCCACGGCGATGATTCTCTTCACCCTATCGTTTCCAGCCCTTCCCGCTCTGGTTGCGCAGTCATGCAGCGGCATGAGCCTGGGACGCGGCGCCGGCCTCAACGGCTTCATCCCATTTCCTGCCGATAACGCCTGGAACCAGGATATTTCCGCCGCTCCCGTCGACCCGAATTCCGACAACTACATCAACTTCATCGGCGCCTCGACGCCGCTGCATCCTGACTTTGGCGCGGGATTATATGGCGGGCAGACGATCGGCATTCCTTACATCGTGGTGAGTGCGCCGCCTTTTGTGCCGATCTTCTACACCGCGTATGGCAGCGAGAGCGACCCCGGCCCCATGCCGGTTCATACCAACGCTCCCATCGAAGGTTATCCGAATCCGGGCGATGGCGATCGTCACGTGCTGGTGCTCGACCGCACGAATTGCTGGCTCTACGAGTTGTATCACTCGTATCTGCAATCGAATGGAAGCTGGAAGGCGGACTCGGGCGCGGTGTGGGATCTGCTGAACGGTGAGCAGCGGCCCTATACGTGGACCTCCGCCGATGCCGCCGGACTTCCGATTTTTCCCGGGCTGGCGCGCTATGACGAAGTGGCCAGCGGTGAGATCAAACATGCGCTGCGCTTCACGTTGCAGAACAGCCAGACGGCGTTTACGCCTCCGGCTTCGCACTGGGCGGGGAATTCCACCAACGCTTACGCGTCGCCGATGGGCATGCGGATGCGGCTCAAAGCCTCGTTCGACATATCGTCGTTCCCGCCGCAGGCGCAGGTGATTCTCGCCGCGCTCAAGAAGTACGGCATGATCATGGCCGACAACGGCAGTTCCATCTTCATCAGCGGCGACCCTGACAACCGCTGGAATAACGATGATCTGGGCACGCTGAAATCCGTACCGGCCTCGGCCTTTGAGGTGTTGCTGATCGATCCGTTGTACACGCCGTCGAATTTGCCCACAGGGGCGCGGCCCGTCATCCACAGTTTCAGCGCGAACCCGGCCACAATCTCCAAGGGGCAACCGGTCACCCTGAGTTGGAGCGCAACGGGATCGTCTTACTTTGTAGTGACGCCCTACGTAGGAGCTGTTCGCGGCGACTCCCTGGTGATTTCTCCGACCGCGACCACTACCTATACGTTAGACAGCACAAATGCGTACGGGCGGACCAGGGCCACGGTAAAGGTTACGGTGCAGTAAGGTAGTTTTCCAACAACTGGCGCCGGCGGAATACCTCAGCGGCTGAAGCCGGCGCAGATTCGCAAAAACCCACGGCGCGGCTGGAAGCCGCGCCCTTTCAAGACCTAATGCCTCAAGGCCCGGCGCGAGTCGAAGACTTTCGCCGCTGCGGTTCGCGTGGCTTTGGTGGCTGAAGCCATGCCCTTTCAAAGCTAAACCGGCGGCGGTTCACGCCCCGCTGCTGTTAAAATCAGGGAGCATGCTTCTTCCCTTCGTTCGCGAACTCTTCGCGGACGTAGAAACGCTTCCCGCCTTCGTGCGTGTAGCCTCTCATCTACGGGAGGGCACGGGGCGGATACGTGTCTCTGGACTTTCTCCCACGGCGAAAGCGTTGCTGCTGGTGTTGTTGCGCCGCAGCGTCGACCGGCCGCTGATCGTGGTGGTGAATGACAATCGCGCGGTCGAGGAGTTCGTTCCGGTGTTGCAGGGGTTCTGCGAACTTACGGCCGCCTGCGATCCGGATTCAATCGTCGCATTGCCCGCCCGCGACGTACTTCCGTTTCAGAATCTTTCGCCTCATCCCGAACTGCAGGAAGAACGCGCTACCGCGCTCTGGAAGATCGCCACGGGCAAGGCTTCGATTCTGGTGACTCCGGTCGCGGCCACAGCCATCCGCCAGCGCTCCGCCGACTACTACGCCGACCTGGCTCGAACCTTGCGCCGGGGCGAATCGTTTGACGTCGACGACCTGCTCGGTCATCTGAATACGGTTGGCTACACGTCCGCCGACGTCGTCGAAATGCCCGGCCAGTATGCGATTCGTGGCGGCATCCTTGACGTTTATTCGCCTGAAGCCGAGCGGCCAGTGCGCATCGAGTTTTTCGGCGACGAAGTGGATTCGATTCGCCGCTTCGATCCCGCCTCGCAGCGATCGTCGAATCCTTTGGATGAGGCATTGCTGTTGCCGCTCACAGAGACTCCGGTGAGCGACCATCTGCTGGGCGCGATTCATACGCGACTTTCGGGAAAGCGCATCACGGGCACGGAAGAAATTGTCGAAGCGGCGGTGCGTGCTGGCGGAGTCACTGTGTTTCCCGGCTGGGAGTTCTACGCTCCGGTGGCTGGAGCCGACCACAGCATTTTCGAGCTGCTGCCCCGCGCCGCCGTACTGCTCGACGAACCCGATCTTCTCCGTTCAGAGTTCGACCGCTTCTGGACGCGAGTGGAGGAAGCCCACGAGCGCAGCGGCGTGGGCAATCTCGTGCGGCCTACGGATTTGTACTTACAGCCAGACGACTGGTGGAAGACGGTCGCGTCGCTGACTGGGGCCGACATAGAGCATCTCGGCATCACTCGCCTGGAAGATGCTGATTCCGCGGTTTCGTTTCTCACCCAGCCGACTCCCCGCTTCCACGGCGCGGTTCCGAACATGCTGGAAGAAGTCCAGAAACTCACGGGGCGGGGGAACCAGGTCTTGTTCTCTGTGCCTAACACTGGTGAAGTCGAGCGGCTCGCGGACATCTTCACGGAATACAACGTTTCCTTCCGCCTGGGGAGCCGCACCCGAGGCGGCGAGAGTTATGCCGACGAGACCAGCTACTTCGCAGGAGAAATTCATACCACGACGCTGGCCAAAGCCTACGTTCCGGACGGAGTTCTTTTTCCTGAAGCGCATCTCGCCGTCTTCGGCGCCCGCGATTTGTTCGACGAATCCGACACCGTTGCTTCGCGCCCGCAGCGCCAGAAATCGAAAGTGTCTGCGTTTCTTTCTGACTTCCGCGATCTGCAGGTCGGCGATTACGTTGTCCATGTGGAACACGGCATCGGCCAGTATCAGGGCTTGAAGGAAATCAATCAGGGTGACGGCAACGCCGAGTTTATGCTGCTCGAATATGCTGAGGGGGCGCGTCTGTACGTCCCGCTCACGCGGCTAGACCTGATTCAGAAATACCGGTCTTCAGAAGGGGCCAAGCCTGCCTTAAATCATCTGGGTACACAGGCATGGTCCAAGACCAAAGCCCGCGTGCGCAAGGCCATGAAAGACATGGCCGACGAACTGCTCAAGCTCTATGCCGAACGGAAAATGGCTGTAGGACATTCTTTTCCTGCGGGGAACGAATTCGTTCGCGAGTTCGAAGACGCCTTCGAATTCAACGAAACGGAAGATCAGGCGCAGGCCATCAGCGATGTGATGCACGATATGGAATCGACGCAGCCCATGGATCGGCTGCTGTGCGGCGATGTGGGTTACGGTAAGACGGAAGTGGCCATGCGCGCGGCTTTCAAGGCGGTCGGGGATAACAAGCAAGTCGCTGTGCTCGCGCCCACCACTGTGCTCGCGTTTCAGCACTTCGAAACTTTCAAGCAGCGCTTCGGACCGTTTCCCGTAACCATCGAAATGATCAGCCGGTTCCGTAATCCGAAGCAGCAAAAAGAAATTCTGCAAAAAGCGGAAACCGGCAAGATCGACATTTTGATCGGCACGCACCGCATTCTTTCCAAGGATCTGAAATTCGCCGACCTCGGCCTGCTTATCGTTGATGAAGAACAGCGCTTCGGCGTGCGCCATAAAGAGCGCATCAAGCAGATGCGTAAGCAGGTCGATGTGCTCACCATGTCGGCCACGCCGATACCGCGCACGCTCCACATGTCGCTGGTTGGTCTGCGCGACATGAGCGTGATCGAGACACCGCCCAAAGATCGCATGGCGATTCAGACGGTGGTCGCCAGTTGGGACGACAAACTCATCCAGTCATCAATCGAACAGGAACTCGAGCGCGGCGGGCAGGTTTATTTCGTTCACAATCGCGTAGATACGATCTGGGAGATCGCAGCGAAGTTGCAGGAATTGATTCCGAAGGCGCGCATCCTCGTGGGCCACGGCCAGATGGGGGAAGTCGAACTCGAAAAAGTAATGCTTGGTTTCATGCATCACGAGGCCGACATTCTGGTTTCAACTACCATCATCGAGAACGGCCTCGATATCCCGCTATGCAATACGATCCTGATCAACCGGGCCGACCGTCTCGGCTTATCCGAACTCTACCAACTGCGCGGACGCGTTGGCCGCTCGAATCGCCGCGCCTATGCGTATCTGCTGATCCCGAAAGAAGTTGAGCTGACGCCGATTGCGCGGCGCCGGCTTGCGGCGTTGAAGGAGTTCTCCGACCTGGGCGCGGGCTTCAAGATTGCCGCACTCGATTTGGAGTTGCGCGGCGCAGGCAACTTACTTGGCGGCGAGCAGAGCGGGCACATCGAAGCTATCGGCTTCGAACTTTATACGCAGATGCTGGAACGCGCTGTCCGTGAAATGAAGGGCGAGGCTGCGCCTGATGAGGCTGAGACTCAGCTAAATCTCGGACTAAACATCCGCATCAACGCCGACTACATTCCGGAGGAGAACCAGCGCCTGCGAATGTACAAGCGCGTGGCTGGAGTCGAAACCGAATCGCAACTCGCCGACGTCGGCTCCGAATTGCAGGACCGCTATGGCCCGCCGCCTGCCCCGGTGCGCAATCTGCTCGACTATGCGTCGCTGAAATTGTTATGTATGCGGGTGGGCGTGAACGCGATCGAGCGCAAGCGCGACTCCGTGACTTTCAAATTTCGGCAGAACGCGGCGGTTGATCCCGAAGAACTGGCGAAATTCGTCTCCACTCAACGCGGCGCGCAGTTTACACCCGACGGCATGTTGAAGTTCGTTCTGAAAGCGACGGGCGCCGAGGAAGTGCTGCGATCTCTGCGCGCAGTTCTAGAGCAACTGGCCAGTGTGGAAGCGGCATCTGAGGTGGGTTCAAATGCGAGCCAGGAACGTTCTCAATGACAACCTACACCACTGGTTGGTGCCGCGGAGCCTCCTGGTTGTCGCTCTAGACATCCGCCAGAATCCAGAGCAGGTACAATTGCTGGGCGCGGAAGAGCTAGCCACAAACGTCCGACGAATGCCCTTATGCCCATGAAACTGCGCAAAGCCGTGTTTCCCGCCGCCGGACTGGGCACTCGCTTTCTGCCCGCCACCAAGGCGCAGCCCAAGGAGATGCTGCCCATCGTCGACAAGCCGATCATTCAATACGGCGTGGAAGAGGCGATGGCGTCCGGCTGCGATCAGATTCTCATCATCACCGGCCGCGGCAAGCAGGCGATCGAAGACCACTTCGACGTCAGCTACGAGTTGGAGAAGATGCTCGAGGAGCGCCACAAAACCGATCTCCTGCAGATCGTGCGCAACATTTCCGACATGATCTATGTGGCCTATGTGCGCCAGAAAGAGGCACTGGGTCTGGGCCACGCCGTGCTTATGGCGCGCGAGCTCGTGGGTAACGAGCCTTTTGCGGTGCTACTGGCTGACGACGTCATCGATAATCCTGTCCCGTGCCTGAAGCAGATGGCGAATGTTTTTGACGAAAAGCAATGCTCGGTGATCGCGGCACAAGTTGTCGAAGGGAAAATGATTTCGTCCTATGGCGTGTTCGACGCCCAGCCTGCCGACGGATTTAATGGCCGTCTCTTCGAGATCCGCAATATGGTGGAGAAGCCGAAGCCTGAAGAAGCGCCGTCCAACCTGGCGATCATCGGCCGCTACATTCTGACTCCGGCGATTTTCGATTGCCTGGCCAAGACACCGACCGGTTCCGGCGGCGAACTCCAGCTGACCGACGGCATGAGGATCCTGCTCAAACAGGAAAAAATGTACGCCTATGTTTATGAGGGCCGCCGCTACGACACCGGCGACAAACTCGGATTTTTGAAGGCAACAGTAGAGTTCGCGCTGAAGCGCCACGACCTGGGCGGACCCTTCCGCGAATACCTCAAAGAGCTGAAACTCTAACGATCTGAAACTCTAGCGATCTGAAACTCTAGCCAAAACTGTCATTCTGAGCGCCGGGCGAGCGAAAGCGAGCCCAAGTCGAAGAATCCCTATCTTTCGCAGCACCGCATCGCTGAAACGGAATTCGAATTCCACGATGCCTCGATTCGCATCTGGGTGCCCCATGTCTCGCGTCCTTCGCGAGACGTGGGGACTTTGAATCGCTACATCCCTTTCAGCTTCTTCGATTTTTCCTCAACTCCCCGCGCCAGCTTCTCCTTGTGTGCATCGAGCTTCTTCACCATAGATGGATCCCCCAGCGCGATCATCTGCGCCGCGAGAATGCCGGCGTTGGTTGCGCCCGGCTTGCCGATCGCAACCGTCGCCACCGGAATGCCAGCCGGCATCTGCACCGTTGCCAGCAGAGAATCCATGCCCTGCAGCGAAGTCGAAGGAATGGGCACACCGATCACCGGAAGAGTTGTGTGCGCTGCGATGACGCCTGCCAGATGCGCCGCCCCGCCGGCCCCGGCAATGATGACCTGAATTCCGCGGCCCGCGGCCTTGCGCGCGAAGTCCGCCGTGCGATCCGGCGAACGATGCGCCGAGGTTACATCAATTTCATATCCGATGCCGAAGTCGTCGAGCGCTTTGCCCGCTTCGCGCATGATCTCCAGATCAGAATCACTGCCCATCACAATCGAAACCAGCGTCTTGTTCATTTATGCTCCTTAAGAAAATGTGGTCTTTAGAAAATTGCGTTTAAGAGAAATGTCATCCTGGAAAAATGTCATCCTGAGCGAGGATTTTGCTTTGCGAACGCGAAGCAAAACGGCAGTCGAAGGATCCCTTTTGCCAGGATGTGGCTAAACAATTTGCTGAAAACTCGATTCAACACGGCTAGAGCCCTTGCTGAAACGGAAATGACTCCATCGCGGCCCTGGAAGCGCTGCGCGACCCAAAAGCAAGTCTTCAGCAAAGGCTGAAGCCGCATTCATTGTCAGCTGCTTACGGCGCGGCTGAAAAGCCGCGCCCTTTCAAAGCAGCCCCTTCAAAACGCCCGCGCCTTTTCAAAGCAGTCCCGAGCCTGACCCGCCGTCGAAAGTCCTATTTCTTCAGCGCCCGCGCCGCAATATCTTTGCGGTAATGCGCGCCTTCGAAACTAATCTCCGCGCAGGCGGCGTAAGCACGGGCGATTGCCGTCTCTACGTCACCGGCCCGCGCCGTCACTCCCAGCACCCGTCCGCCCGCGGTGTAATACGCTCCGTCGCGGGCCGTCGTTCCCGCGTGAAACACTTTCACGCCCGAGTGGGCTCCCGCTTCTTCGAGCCCGCTGATTCTCTTCCCCACATCGTACGTGCCGGGATATCCACCCGACGACATCACCACGCACACCGAAGCGTCCGGCGACCACTTGAAATCCCCGTCGCTGATGCGCCCTTCAATGGAAGCCTCGAGCGCGTCAATCAAGTCGCTCTCCAGCCGCATCAGAATCGGTTGGGTCTCCGGATCGCCGAAGCGGCAGTTGAACTCCAGCACCATCGGCCCGCGCGCCGTCATCATCAGCCCGCAGTAAAGCACGCCCTTGAATTCCGTGCCCTCGGCCTTCATGCCTGCGACCACGGGCTGGGCGATGTGGTGCACGAGCCAGTCGCGCATCTGGTCGTCGACAATTTCGGCCGTCGAGTACGCGCCCATTCCACCGGTGTTAGGACCGGTATCTCCGTCGCCCACGCGCTTGTGATCCTGCGCCGCCACCAGCGGGACCACGCGCTCGCCATCGCTGAATACCAGGAAGGAAAGCTCTTCACCCTCCAGGCGTTCTTCCAGTACTACGCGCATCCCGGCTTCGCCCAGCATTTTTCCGCTGAGCATTTCCGCTGCTACGCTCGCGGCTTCTTCCTTGCTGTTCGCGATGACCACGCCTTTGCCCGCCGCCAATCCGTCGGCCTTGACCACGACTGGCGCAGAAAAATGGCCGAGCGCCGCGAGCACTTGCTCCATCGAATCACAAATCGCGAACAGCGCGGTCGGGATGTGGTGCCGTTGTAAGAATTCCTTGGCGAAGCTCTTGCTCGATTCCAGCTGCGCCGCGGCCCGTGTGGGGCCAAATACTCTCCATCCGCGCTCAATAAATTCGTCGACTACGCCCAGAGTCAGAGGCAATTCCGGCCCGATCACAGTCAAATCCGGCTGCAGGCGTCCGGCCAGGTTGGTGATCGACTCCAGGCTTTTCAGGTCAACGGGCAGACACTCTGCATCGTCAGCAATGCCACCATTGCCCGGCGCGCAATAAAGTTGTGAAATACGCGGCGACTGCCGCAGCTTCCAAATCAGCGCATGCTCGCGCCCTCCACTTCCTAAGACAAGTACCTTCATAAGTGTGAAAATCAAGGTTAGGGGTTCAGCAGAATGCTGTCAAACGATGGAGAACACGGCACCAACCTCATTCGGTCACTCGACGAACTTTCGATACTCATCCGGCAGAGCAAAACCAAAACGCTCACACAAAGCCCTGACATCGAGGTAATCGTTTTCATCAAGTTCGTATCCTGAGTGAAACTTGATAAGCCATTTGGGCGAAATGCACCCAACAGCATAGCCATTAATGGTCCCTTCCCCACACAAGTGCTCCCGTCTGTAGTTCACTCCATAAACATTGTCGCCTGCGTCATTGAGCTCATAGGAATGGACATCCAGTTCGCGCCCGTAGCCATCTGCGAGTACAAAATTGCATTCCCAAGTGTCATCGCGACTTCGCTCGTAGTAACCTTTCGCTGCAAGGAGTTCCCGCAGCTTCGGCACCTGCTTGTGTGGAATCGCGATATCGAGGTCCTGGTGGGCGCGGGTCTGATGGCCGAGCAGCGCGTCAACGGCCCACCCGCCATCGACACAGACCTCAAGACGGTGTTCCTGCAGGAACCTGATTAGCTCGACTACGTCTTCGGCAACCATACAAAATCCTGAATCATAGTTGCGATGTCGGGCCTGCACGGTACCATTAGCTCAAGCCGTCAGGGAACATACTCGAGCGGCTGACATGCGGGCTCCTTCGAATCGTAACATTCCTTTACTCCGCCCGGAGCAGGGTTTATGGCTTTTCATGCAAGTTATGAGGTTCAAGATCGGCTGTGACTACACTGATGTTAACCTTAGTTAACTTGGCGTGATATGGTCGGGTTAACCTGAGAAAGTTTGGCGACAGCCCAGAGTCTCGAAAAACAAACGGCAGAGGGCTCGGGCTATAACGAGTTCTTCAATTCCAGAAGATGATACTTCAGCGTAAATTCGCAAGTTTCCACCGACCATGGTTACTATGTGCGCTGCTAGCGGCCATGGCCGTTTCGGGAGTCCCGATCGGCGCCCAGCAGTCCACCTCGCCGCCGGTGGACGGATCCACGGTTCCGAGTGACCCTCCCGCCGATGACAGCCCGGAAGCCATGCTCCTGCATTTCAAGAGCACGCGTTTCTGGCTCTCCGGGCAGGCGAACTTTGTCTTCCAGACGCATCCGACCTTTCATGCACTCTACAGCGGGGAGCACAGTCTTAGTCCGGACTACGACAAAGCCACTTCGCGGGTTGCCACGCTCTACACCGGCGTGCGGGTGAACAATTCCACCGAGTTTCTGGTCGACATTGAAGAGGCGGGCGGCGCCGCACTGAGCAGCGGTTTCGGGCTGGCCGGCGACACCGATCTCGACATCGTACGCAATCCGTTGCTGAGCAAGGCGCCTTACCTTGGCCGCGCCATGATTCACAAGGTAATCGCGCTCAGCCAGGATAAAGTTGAAAGTCAGCGCAGCTTCTTATCACTGTTCGATGAGCTTCCGCGCCGCCGCATCGAGCTCCGTTTCGGCAAGTTCAGCATGCCCGACTTCTTTGACACGAACTCGGTGGGAACCGACACCCACTTCCAGTTCCTTAACTGGACGGTCGACAATAACGGCGCGTGGGACTATGCCGCCGACACTCGCGGCTACACGGTTGGCCTCACCGCCGATTATGAAGACCGCAACTGGGGCTTCCGCTTTGCCGAAGCTCTTATGCCAAAGGTGGCGAACGGTATCGACCTGGTGTGGAGGCCGTGGCAGGTCCACGCGGAGAACTACGAATACGAATTACGCCACGGCGTGATTCCGAAAAAATCCGGCGTCGTCCGGCTTCTTGCCTATACCAACAGCGCCAACATGGGCATCTACCGCGATCAGATCATCGAAGCGGCGCAGTCTCGCACCACGCCGATGATTACAGATCATCCCTGGCACGTCACGCGAAAGTATGGCTTCGGGATCAACATCGAGCAGAACCTGACTCACTACCTTACGGCTTTCGGACGCTTCGGATGGGACAACGGGAAGACTGAATCCTTCGCTTATACCGAAGTGGACCAGACGTTTCTCGAGGGCGTGGGAGCGCACGGAGCGTGGTGGCATCGCAAACAGGATCGCGCCGGCGTTGCCTTCGTCAGCAACGCCATCAAGAAAGATCACCAGAACTATCTTGCCGCCGGAGGACTGGGATTCCTGTTGGGCGACGGCCATCTCAACTACGGACGCGAAAACATTCTTGAGACTTACTATACGGCACACATTTGGAGGGGCATCTATCTCGCTCCAGGCGTGCAGCATGTTTCCGATCCGGGATACAATCGCGACCGCGGCCCGGTAATCGTGCCCACGTTCCGCGCCCACGTCGAGTTCTAAGTACATCGAGTTCTGCGCCGCCAGTAGAGACGTTCTGGTGCTGCCGTTTTCTGGTGCATCCCGGTGTCGCTGGTTTCGGCAGAGTTGACCACCGCCATGCCGGTCGAGGGCGGCTTCTATCCCTGGACGCGCGCGGCCTTCGGCTACTTCTGGGGATTTCTTTCCGGATGGTGGAACTGGACGGCGTCGTTTCTGCTGGGCGGCGCCTATGCCGTTCTGTTCACCGATTATCTCGTCTACTACTTTCCGCGGATGACGTGGTGGCAGCACTGGCTTCGGTGGAACTTTTCGTGGCCGCCCTTGGCTGGGCACGTGGATGACGCTGGCCGCGATGGTGGGCAATGTCGCGCTGCTCAACAGCACGGGTGCTGACCACGACGCGCATGCCCTTCGCCATGGCCGAAGATGGATATCTTCCCCAGGCGCTGACGCGCCAGCACGCGCGTTACGGCACGCCCTGGCTGGCGATTGTTGTGTCGGCGATGATCTACGCGTTGCTGGCGTAGCAGAGTCTGGCGCAACTGATTTCTGTTTATATCTGGCTGCGCTCGGCGACCACGGTTCTGACTGTGCTTTCCGCGTGGAAGCTGCGGCGCACGCGGCCCGAGTTGCATCGTTCGTTTACCATCCCCGGCGGACGCGCGGGATTACTCTACGTTGTAGGCGCGCCGGTGGTGATGGCGATGGTCGCGCTGCTGGGCAGTGATCGCTTCGGAATGATCGGCGGCGCGCTGGTGATTGCGCTCGGCCCGGTGGTGTATTGGATCGTGTATTGGACCGCCCGCCGCAGATCGTAGAGTGCCCCGTGCGGGGCCTGGGGCGGGCGCTGTGGCTCGGCGACGCAACGGACCGTGCTGGACCTCATGCGGAATCGGGCGCGCTCTGGCGGCAAGGTAAACCGGTTTAACTCACGTTGCTAACTAGCTTGTTTTCAGTGCTTTACGGGGCTATTTTTGCACAGGGTCGCGATGGTGTAGGTGATTTAGAAACAGCGACGTGCATGATAGTTGCACAATTCATAGTGCATAACTTGGACTCCGGTGTGCGACTGGCATTTCCCTCAGCGGCTGAAGCCGTAATTCATTCCACAAGAGTTACGGCGCGGCTGGAAGCCGCGCCCTTCAGACCTGCGCCTTTTAAACCAAAGAACAAGTTTAGAGTTTTTCCGCGGCGGCTGGCCGGAGCTGTGTGCAGCGCGGACACTGAGGTCCGCGCCACACTCGCATTTCAGCCAGCGAATCACGGTTGAGGGCTCGAACCCCGGGCCCAGGTTACAGGCACGCCACGAAGTTGCCGTGAAGTTCATCGCTGACTGAATCTGTTTCGCGCGGGCATAGGCCTGCGCGCGCACGACGGAGAACGATGTGTGCCTTAGATCGCGGAGAGAAAGCCGCGACCGCACCGGGCCGTCATATCTTAGTTGGTTAGCTTTGCGTTAAGGCGCGTCGACGATTAAACGACGCTGTCGATGATGATGACGACGGACGCCCTAAAGCCGACGCGACTGCTTGTTGGCCGGGTCAGCCCGCTTAGCGGATTGTGCTCATAGGTTGACAAATTTGGGCATCCTTTCGTTGAAGTGATGTCTGAAGATGCCATAACTTCTAGTTTTTCGCAAGAGGGAAAAATCGATGGCTTGTAAATAAAATTCCGGGTCTTTCGAATTTCTTTGCGCTCTCTGCGGCCTTTCCTTTGCGTCCTCTGCGTTGAAAAGCTTTTGATCCTTACTTCAAGATCAAAAGACTTTAAACGCAAAGGTCGCAAAGGAAGAGCCGCAGAGGTCGCAAAGAAAAGCTAGAGCTCCTCTGGTCAAGTTCTCGGGCACTTATCAGAACGCGGAATTACACAGGCAGGAGTTCGAAGGCTGGATAGTTTGGCGCTGGTTCCGCGAACGCCTCCGGCGGCGAACCGGCGGGGACGGGGAAATACGTTTGGACTTCGCGCTTGAAGTTGTCGAGATAGGCTTTCAGAATTTCTGGCTTCTGTGCGTCGGGGATCGCGCGCAGGCGGAACTTTGCGCGCTTGCTTCCCTTCTTCAGGGTGATTTCTCCGGCGGCTTCGGCGTTGCGAACCCATTGTGTGCGCCCGCGCGGGGCGACCAGGTAACGCTTGCCGTTTTGTTCGAGGAGATCGACGGGGGTGGAATAGAGTTTGCCGGATTTGCGTCCGCGGACCTCGATCAGATAGTTGTGGGAGAAACCCAGGCCGATGCCGACGAGGAATCCGAAGACGCGGTTGAAGAGTTTTTCGAAGGGAGTAGGTTCGCGAAAGGTGGCAGGCATGCAGACATTATAGAGTTGCGGTTTATGGACCGGGGTAAATCCCCACTTCT
>Ga0302324_100006512_pt1 | contig 25144 bp, 22 predicted proteins | sample Palsa_T0_1_FD_201949 | JGI IMG/M metagenome (GOLD analysis project Ga0302324, IMG submission 201949) | Peat permafrost microbial communities from Stordalen Mire near Abisko, Sweden - Palsa_T0_1 | ecosystem: Environmental > Terrestrial > Soil > Palsa > Peat permafrost | place: Sweden: Abisko... | reverse complement strand
CGTGAATGTAGGAGATCTCCTTGAGCTTGAGCGCGCCCTCGAGCGCAATAGGAAAATGAATGCCGCGGCCGAGGTAAAGAAAATCGCGCGCCGTTGAAAACTCCCTGGCTAGCCGCTCGCATTGCGCGGCGCGATGGCGCAGCACCTCTTCGATTTTCGACGGGATGCGGCCCAGTTCTTCCATCAGCATGACGGACTCGGCTGCGCTCACCTTGCCGCGCACCTGCGCCAGCTTGAGCGCCAGCAGAAACAGCGCCGTCAACTGCGCGGTGAAGGCCTTGGTGGAAGCGACGCCGATCTCCGGCCCTGCGTGCGTGTAGATAGCGCCGTGGGCCTCGCGCGCCACCATGGCGCCCACCACGTTGCAGATGGCCACGGTCTGCGAGCCGAGCGCAATCATCTCGCGCTGCGCGGCCAGCGTGTCGGCGGTCTCGCCGGATTGCGTGATCAGCAGGCCCAGCGCGTTGGGGTCGGCGATGGGATCGCGATAGCGGTACTCGCTGGCGTAATCCACCTCCACCGGAAGGCGCGCCAGCCGCTCGATCATGTACTTTCCCGTCAGCCCGGCGTGCCAGCTGGTGCCGCAGGCCGCGATGTTGATGCTCGTTGCGCGCGCCAGCTGCTCGTCGGAAATCTGCATCTCGGCCAGAAACACCTGACCCGAATCGAGCGAGACGCGGCCCAGAGTAGTGTCGGTAATGGCGCGCGGCTGCTCCCAGATTTCCTTGAGCATGAAGTGCTTGTAGCCGCCCTTTTCCGCCTGGATCGGGTCCCACGTGATACGCGTGACCGCGCGCTCGATGGGCTTGCCGTCGAAGTCGGTGAGCTCGACGCCCGCGAGCGTGAGAATGGCCATGTCGCCATCGGCCAGGAAGTAGAGATTGCGCGTGTGATGCAGGATGCCGGGCACGTCGGAGGCGACAAACGACTCGCCCTCGCCGAGGCCGATGACCACCGGCGGCCCGAGGCGCGCGGCCACAATCTTGTCTGGCTCGGCGGCCGACAGCACGCCCAGCGCAAAGGCGCCGGTGAGCCGTTTGACCGCGCGGCGCACGGCCACCTCGAGCTTGATCGGTCCACCTTCGGCCGCCGCGTCGTTCTGGGCTTGTTCGATTAAGTGCGCAATGATCTCGGTGTCGGTTTCGGTGACGAATTTGTGGCCCTTGGCCGTAAGCTCGCGCTTCAGATCTAGATAATTTTCGACAATGCCGTTGTGCACCACCACGATGCGGCCGGTGCAGTCGCGATGCGGATGGGCATTCTCTTCCGTGGGCCGGCCATGGGTTGCCCAGCGCGTGTGACCAATGCCGAACGTGCCCTCGAGCGGGTGCTCGCGCAGCACCTCTTCAAGATTGGCAAGCTTGCCGGGCGCGCGCCGCACCTCAAGCGTTGAACTGTTAGGACTGCCCACCGCGATGCCCGCCGAGTCGTAGCCGCGATATTCCAGGCGCCGCAGCCCCTCAATAATGACAGCAACTACATCTTTAGGACCAACATACCCGACAATGCCGCACATATTCAGATTCTATCTGACGGCATGTGCTTGAAATGAGACGCGCCGGCGGAACACAGAGCTTCGTTTCGCGGAAGGAACGGAAGTGCAATGCCGGGACAGCTCAGGGCTCGATCTTGTAAGTGAATTCCTCGATGACAGGGTTGGTGAGCACCTCGCGTGCAATGCGCTCCACCTCGGCGCCGGCCGCGTCGGCGCTGAGCCCATCGGCCAGCGACAGCTGAAAATATTTTCCCTGCCGCACCGCCGCGACGCTCGCGAATCCGATCTTGTGCAGGGCGTTCTGGATGGTCTGGCCCTGCGGGTCGAGCACCGATGCCTTCAACGTGACATAGACATGCGCCTTCATATCGCCGATTATAGTAGTTCGGGCATCCCCTGAGATTGAGGAGAACGGAATGGCGAACTACCTTGAGCTGCCGATCGGCGACCGCTGTCCTGAAGTGTTTCGAGCCGTGATCGAGATTCCCAAGGACGGGACCAACAAGTTTGAGTACGACAAGCAGCTCCACGTCTTCAAGCTGGACCGCAATCTGCACTCGCCTGTGCATTATCCCGGCGATTATGGATTCATTCCGTCGACGCTGAGCGACGACGGCGATCCGCTGGACGTGCTGGTGCTGGTGCCGGGCGCCACGTTCCCCGGCTGCGTGCAGGAAGTGCGTCCCATCGGTTTGCTCGAAATGATGGACCAGGGCGTGCTCGATGAAAAAGTGCTGGCCGTTGGCAAGAACAATCCCCGCTATACAAACGTGTGGAACTACACCGATATTTATCCGCACATGCTCAAGGAGATCACGCATTTCTTCTCCATTTACAAGGATCTCGAGGGCAAGCGCGTGGAGATCAAAGGCTGGCACGACGCAGCGTACGCGCGCGATCGCGTGGTGATCGCGGCCAGGCAGTTTGAAGAGAGCAAGAAGAAGCAGGCGGGGCCGGCAGCCCCCAAGCATCCGGAAGCGAAGCACAAACCGGCGAAGTGAGCGCGCTCCTGGGGACACCGAGATCTGGAGTGAGGGAGATTTTGCCCGGATTCCGCGTGCGTGCTTTTGCGATTCCCACTCTTGTGCAAAGAACGCACAGGGATGGGGCACCCAGAGTTTCGTTTACCCTTGAATCGAAAACGCTCAAATGAGCCCTCGCGCGATTGTCTTCGATGGCATCAGCCGCTCCATTGAGCGCAGCAATTGCGATTGCCCCCAGAGGGCAACCTAACCCCATAAAAACCTCTCCTACTAAGCAGCGAGATTGTCCGCAAGCTTGAAAAGATTTACCGGCCGCGCAACGAATCAGCGGCCGGCAAAGCAGCGGGCGTGCGCAAAGAACTGAAAATGCATCTCACTGGGCGCGCGGCCGGCATACGCGTGCGCCCGCGATCCCGGACTGATAACGCCGGCCTCAAGCGGGCGGCTAAAGACCCTGGACCTAGAACCCTGTACGAGGAGGAACATCGAATGAAGCTATTCTCAGCAAATATTGAAGACCTGCGAAGCCTGTATATCACCCACCTCAGGAAGGCGCTCGACATGGAGCAGAAGATTACCAAGGCTCTGCCCGGCCTGGTGGACAACACCACCGATCCGGAACTGTCGGAAGCGTTCCTGCTGCATCTTGAAGAGACGCGGGGCCACGTGATCGCAGTGGAAAGCTTGCTGCGCGACAGCGTGGGCGACGTTGAGACCGAAACCTGCAAGGTGATCGGCGGTCTCACCACGGAAGCGTCCGACACCATCAAGGATGTGACCGACACTGCGGTGCGCGACATCGCGCTGATTGGCGCAGCGCAGCAGGTGGAGCATCACGAGATCGCGGTGTATGGAACGCTGCGCCGCTGGGCCGAGATCCTGGGCCTGGACCACGACGCGGCGGTACTTGAGTCGATCGAGAGCGAAGAGGAAGCGGCCGACTCGAAGCTCACCGAGATTTCAGAGCGCGTCAACACTGTGGCCGGCGATCTGGCATACTCGGCACCCAGGTAGCAGCAAAGAAAGCGCGACCGAAGGCGGCGGATTTGGAAGGGTCCGCCGTCTTGGTGCGTTCAGGGGCTTTGGTAAGCCATCGCGCCCGGCCACCCGATCGACGGAACAATTCAATTCACCGTCTGCGTTAGCGAAGCCGAACTGACCGTGAAGTCCGCGCTCCCGTTGTACGCGGCTGTAATGCTGTGCTTGCCGGCGGAGAGCGCCGAGGGAGTGAAAGTTACCGTCCCTTTGCTCAGGGAGATGGTAGTCAGAGCTGTTGTCCCATCTTTAAACGTAACGCTGCCGGTGGGCGTGCCGCCGTATTGCCCCTTGACCGTTACCGTGAAGGTCACGGATTGCTCCGCGGCAGAAGGATTTTTCGAAGAGGATAGCGTCGTCGTGGTTGCGGCTTTGTCAACTACCTGGCTGACTGCCTTCGACGCGCCGCCGGCAAGATTCGAGTCGCCGCCGTAGACTGCCGTGACTAAGCCGGTCCCAACCGGCAACGCCGTGGTGGCAAACTCAGCCTCCCCATTGCTCACCGAGGCTGTTCCCAGGGTTGTTGTTCCATCCTTGAACGTAACGGCGCCCGTGGGCGAGCCGCCGTATTGCCCCTTGACCGTAGCCGTAAAGGTCACCGATTGACCGAACGCGGAGGGATTCGGCGACGAGGCGATTGCTGTTGCGGTCGTGGCTGTGCCAACTACCTGGTTCACGGCCTTTGACGTGCTGCCGGCAAGATTGGTGTTGCCACCGTACACCGCCGTGATCGAATCAGTCCCGGCCGGCAGCGCCATCGTGGCTAGCACCGCTTCTCCGTTGCTCATTGAGATTGTACCGAGCGTCGTTGTCCCATCGCTGAACGTGACCGTGCCGGTGGGCTTGCCGCCAAATTGGGCTGTGACGGTCGCCGTGAGCGTCACGGACTGACCGAATTTGGAGAGATTCAGCGAGGACGCCAGCGCGGTGGTGGTCGCGGCCTTGTCCACCACCTGGCTCACCGCCGTTGACTTGCTGGTGGCGTAGTTCGAGTCGCCGGCGAACACCGCCGTGATGGAGGCGGTTCCCACCGGCAGGGTCGAAATGGTGTAGCTGACCCTGCCGTCATACAGCAGCATCTGTGTCAGCTGCGTTGTGCCGCTCATGAAGGTAACCACGTCTCCATTGGGCGGCGGCCCATTGTCGGAGTCCACCGTTGCGGTAAGGGTGATCGCCTGGCCAAAAACCGACGGATTCTTTGAAGAGGAGAGCTTGGTCTCGGTCTCGGCTTTGTCGACCACCTGGCTCAGAGCTGCGGAGGTGCTGCCCTTGAAGTTAGAGTCGCCGCTGTAGACCGCTGTAATCGGGTGGGTCGCAGCCTCGCTCTTTGCCAAGGGCCAGCCCAAGCCAAACCCAAAGGCACCGCCGGCCGTTTCCGATTCCGAGCAGCATCTGGCGCGTGATCTCTACCTGAGGGGCCGTTACCAGTGGGGCCAGCGCACACCCGACAGCCTGAACCGCGCTCTCGACTCCTTTACCCAATCGATCGTGCACGATCCCGGCTATGCCCCCGCCTATGTGGGGCTGGCCGACACCTACGACCTGCTCCGGGAATACTCCACCATGCCGGAGCGGGATGCGTATTCGCGAGCCATCGCCGCAGCTACGAAAGCTGTGGAGCTGGACGATTCCCTCGCTGAGGCTCATCGTGCGTTGGCTTTTGCAGAATTCTGGGGCAACTGGGATTTCGTAGACGCCGACCGGGAGTTTCGCCGCGCCATCGAGCTCAACCCCAGAGATCCGGTGGCCCGGCGCTGGTACGCCAACTCCTTTGCCGTGCCGGGGCGGATTGCGGACTGCCTCAAACAGATGGACAAGGCCGAGGAACTCGATCCGTCTGCCCCCGCGACCCAGGCTGACAAAGGCATGATGCTCTACAACGCCGGACAGACAGACGAAGCCATCGAGTTGCTGGAGGAAGTGGAGCGGAGCAACCCGGACTTCCTCTCAGCCCACATTTATTTGATGGTGATCGATCTCAATCTCGGCAGATATCAGGCCTTTCTGGCGGAGGGCAAGACGGCCGCGGAGATTCAGGGCGACCCTGTGCTGCGAGACATCGTTGCATCGGCGCGGGAAGGCTATGAGCGGAACGGCGGCCGCGGCCTTCTCGACAGCTTATACCTCAAGCAGAAGGATTACTACCGGCAAGGGAAGTTCATGGGAACCTTGCTGGCCAAGACCTGCGTGCTCATGGGCCGAAAACAGGAAGCACTGGATCTGTTGGAAGATGCATACGCGCGCCACGAGCCGATGGTCCTTGTCTGCCTGCTGGATCGGGAACTGCTTACGTTGAACGACGAACCGAGATTCCAGGCTCTGATCGAGAGAATCAATCTTCCGCAATCGCTAAAACCGGCATAGAGGGGCTGGTACCGAGACTTTGTGGTCTCGTAATCTCAATCGCAAGACTTGGGAGCCCCAGGTCTCGATTCTGAGACCTGGGAGACCACGAATCTACCCGGTCCCGGGGCTAGCACCGCGACCGCGTGATTATTGAATGGCCGGAGGAGTAGCGCCGGTCTCCAGTCCGGGTGTCGTGCGGGCGTCCTTGCCCGCACTCGCTTCCGGCACTATTACCGAATCATGCGGTCACAGCACCAGCCGGCCGGGGCAGAATCCCCGGGCTTGCAGGCGTCAAATTGTCGAAAGGATTGGAGGCGCGGGCCGGGATCGAACCGGCGCATAAAGGTTTTGCAGACCTCTCCCTTACCACTTGGGTACCGCGCCTTGGCAGGGCTGTCTTTTTCTATGAATTCGCTCCACACCGCCCTAGCCAACCCAGCTTGCGCCGGAGGGCGGAATGGAGCGGGAGACGAGATTTGAACTCGCGACCCTCGCCTTGGCAAGGCGATGCTCTACCACTGAGCTACTCCCGCTTACTGCAAGGAAGAGTATACCGGGGCGGCCGAAGGCGGGTCAAACCGCTGCGCCCGATCCGGCCTCTTCGCGCACGATCTGCCCGTCGCGCATGTGGATGATGCGGCCGGCAATGGCGGCCGCCTCAGGATTGTGCGTAATCATCAGCGTGGTCTGGCCCAGCTCGTGGTTCGATCGCACCAGCATGGCCAGCACCGCGTCGGAGTTCTTGGTGTCCAGATTGCCGGTGGGCTCGTCGGCCAGCACGATGGCCGGCCGCGTGATGAGCGCGCGAGCGATGGCCACGCGCTGCTGCTCGCCGCCGCTCAGTTCCGACGGCCGATGGTCGAGCCGCCCGCGGATCGACAGCAGATCGCACAGGTGATCAAGATACTTCAGATCGAGAGGTTCCTTGCGGCCGCTCACTTCATGCGCAATTTCGATATTGCCCATGGCCGTGAGCGTGGGCAGCAGATTGAACTTCTGGAATACGAAGCCGATGCGGTGCTTGCGCAGACGGGTGCGCTCGCCGTCGCTCAGCGAGCCGAAGTCGATGCCGTCAATCACCACGCGGCCCTGCGAAGCATGGGTCAGCCCGCCAAGCAGGTAAAAGAGCGTGGACTTGCCCGAACCCGATGGTCCCACGATGGCCACAAACTCGCCCCGCTTGACCTCAAGCGACACGTCGCGCACCGCCGTAACCGGGATGCGTCCGGCCATATAGATCTTCGTCAGGTTTTCAGCGACGATGATGGGCGAAGACGCGTCAGGCGGCACATTCCCTATTGTAAATGCGACGGCTCCTGCGCTGGCCGCCGCCGGCGGGAATGTCCGCCAGAAAGCGCCAGCGGATGCGGACGGGATTGCGAAAACTTTCTCCAACTCCGTGGGACAAGGCAAGGAAGACGACAAGCGGCAGGAAGGGCAAATTTGTATTTCACAGAAGACCTTCATTGGAAAGAAACGGAAGATGCAAGGACTAACACGGGCGTAAATTCAGTGCCAGGTCTCTGACCGCTTGATGTTGTACCAATGATGGGTGCCCCAGGTCCCGATTCTGGGAACTGGGAAACCACAAAACTCAATAGCAACGTACAAATTCAAACGGTCGCATACCTGGGAATCCACGCGAAAGTGAGGCGAGGCAAACTCAGCTTCTGTCCGAATTGACAGCCATGAGTGCGGCATCCTCAGCGAAGATCGACTCAATGGGATCGCCAAATATCCGGGCCAGCTTGAACGCCAGAGGCAGGCTGGGGTCGAATCGGCCGGTTTCAATGGCATTGACTGACTGGCGCGACACCTCCAGCCGCTCGGCCAGGTCAGCCTGGCTCCAGCCCCGCTCGGCGCGCAAGACGCGGAGGCGGTTCTTCACTGGTTTCTCCAGAGCTGCACACGCAGCGCCACCATCGCCGATACGCAGAACAGATCGATGTTCAATATGGGCAGCAGGCTTCCCAGGTGCGAATCTGAGGGGAACAGGCCCCCCAGCAGCGTGTCCGCCACCATGGTGATGCCAAATCCCCACAAGAGCGACTGCATCACGATCATGCGGATAAACTCGTCGGTCTCGCGCGCCAGGTAGCGCCCCACAATGGCGAGAATCGCGATCACCGGCAAGACCGGCAGCACGGCGAGCACGGTGTAGAGCGGGCCAATTGCGCGCCCTTGCTCGTGCATCACGCGAGCGGCGGTGGTGAGCGCCACAATCAGCGTCAGGTTGCCGCCAAACATCTGCATGGACCGGCGCTGGATGGGAGTGAGGTGCTTATCGCAGAGCTGCATGAGTAGGTCCCTTTCCTAAAAGACAAGCTAACCCGGAATTATGCACTTGACAAACCCATCAATTAAGTCTATTGTTTAGGTCATGGAACACGTCGAACTCAATCTGGTTTCCCTGGCTCAGCACTTCAGCGACGACGAAAAGGCGCGGGAGTACGTTGAAAGCCTCCGCTGGCCGGATGGACCGATCTGCCCGCACTGCGGAGAGGTGAATAACGCTTACCGGCTCAAGCCCCAAGAGTCCAAGAAGGGCACACACGTTCGCGCGGGCGTCTGGAAGTGCGGCGGGTGCCGTGAGCAGTTCACCGTAACCGTGGGAACCGTCTTTGAAGACAGCCATATTCCCTTGAGCAAGTGGTTGCTGGCTTACCATCTGCTCTGTGCGAGCAAGAAGGGCATGAGCGCCCATCAACTTCACAGAATGCTCAAAGTGACGTACAGGAGTGCATGGTTCATGGCTCATCGGATTCGCTATACGATGGCCCAGGAACCGTTGTCATTGAAGCTTGAGGGCGTAATCGAGATCGATGAAACCTACGTGGGCGGCAAATTGCGGAAGAGCCGCACAAAAGAGGGCAAGGCTGCGAACAAGCGCAACAAGACGGTGAACAAGGCTTCCGTTGTGTCCGTGCTACAGCGTGGCGGGCGCGTCCAGTCTCAGCACGTCCAGCGTGTCACAGCGGAGAACCTCAAGCCCATCGTTGAGCAGATGGTTGCTGAGAACGCCCACGTCATGACCGACAGTTCTACCACGCTCAAGGGCGCACTCACTGGCCGTAGGCATGATCAGGTTAACCACTTTGAGAATGAGTACGTTCGATATGAAGATGGGCTCTGTATCACCACGAATAGTATTGAGGGGTTTTTCGCCAATTTGAAGCGCGGCATTAACGGGGTGTACCATCATGTCGGCCAGCAGCATCTCCATCGTTACCTGTCGGAATTTGACTTCCGGTATAACGCCCGCAAGGAGACGGACAGCAGCCGGACGATCTTGGCCTTGCGGAGCAGTACGGGCAAGCGGTTGATGCTGCGGGACTCAAAGCAAGCGAACTGAAAGGAACGAAATCGAATTTCAAGACTTCTAAAACGGCAAAAGGTCAGCTGGCGGGCTGACCTTTATGCTTACGAATCAAACTCTGTCGGCGGCCTCTCCTACGATGCCCGGCCTAACACGATTAGTGTATCATAGGGGGCTGCCGTGGAGAATTGGAAAGAATTTCGATTTAAAATTGACGGGGAAATCGATGGCGTAAAGATCACGCCATATACGATACCTTTGTCTCGACTTGCCCTCTACCTCCTAGACCTTGCTCAGCTTCTTGGACACAGCGAGAGTGTTCATCTTGTGAAGGTGGCCGACGGCAGCGCGGAACCCGTCTTTTATATTGACCCGGAAGAAGAATCTCAGATCATCCATCAAGTGCGGAATGCTCAGCGGGGTGCATCTACTCGCAACGCGAATCGCGCATACAAGAAGCTGGATAACAAACTTAGGCAAGACAACGCAATCGGCACCATTGTAGGTGACGTTGGCAGGGTGATTGAGTTCCCTGGTCGGACAGCCGATTTGCCAATAGCCTACGGACCAATACGAGAGAGGGCCTCCGTAACGGGGGAGCTGAAACGCATTGGCGGATTCGACGAAACGATCCCCATCCACCTAAAGCGTACCGATGGGGTTGTAGTTTACTGCGAGGCAAGTGAAGCAATCGCCAAGCAACTTGCGCCTTTTTATTCTCAAACCATCAGAGTTCATGGAATTGCGACCTACAGTCGCGGCAAAGAAGGCATGTGGACCGCAGAGCACTTTAAAATCCAATCCTTCGACGAAAAGCCACTCATTGACGAGAGTTTTGCAGAGACAATTGCGAAGCTACGAGCCATACCAGGGAACGAATGGGCCGAGATAGCCGATCCTTTGGAGGAGTTGCGGAAGATCAGGCACGGCGAGGAGATGACGCAGGCATGATTATCTTCGACGCGACATATTTGGTCGTTCTATTGAACCCGAACGCAGCGCCAGCAAAAGACCGCAGCGGCTTGGCAGTTTCACTGTTCAAAGAGCGCGTCGAATACCTGACGGCGGATCTAAACGCATCCGGGGAGCAGATTGGAATTCCCGCCCCTGCGATGGCCGAAGTTTTGGTGAGAGCGGGAAACAACAAGGCTCAATTCGTGTCTATTCTCAGTGACCGTTGGCGGTTTCAGATACTCTCTTTCGATGCCCGTGCCGCTATCGAAGCCAGCGATTTGATCTCTCTCATCAGGCCAAAAAGTCAATCACCGGTAACCCACGCAAAAGTGAAATTCGATATTCAGATTGTGTCGATCGCAAAGGCTGAGAGTGCCAGTATTATTTACTCAGACGACGAGGACATCGAAAGATATGCGAAGCGCTGGAGTATTCCAGTTAAAAGGATTTGCGATCTGCCGTTACCGCCGCCAAGGGAAGCATCGCCGATTGAAGTTGGTCCATTCGGGAAGCAGACTACGCTTTTCGAGTTAGCTCCACCGTTGTTTCAAGCCGTAAACCAAAGCGCATTAGAGGCGAAATCAGATGAAGCAAAGCCACGACAAACCGCCGACCAGCCGGATGACAAACTCAAAGCCCATCCCGCACATCCCGCTCCCGTTCGAGGAAGTGATGAAGGATGTGCTGAAAGTGAAACCACCGGAGAAGTCAAAGGAAAAATCGGCGATTAAGAGATGATGGTCGCTCCACAGTCGCCGTTGGTACAAAAGCGAATCGTGAACTTTCCGTCGTAAAGGGTATGTAATTGCTGCGCGTCACAACTCTTGCATTTAGCGCCCTCCCCTCCGCCCGGTCCTCCAGGCTTCTTCCACCATCCCACAGAACCGCAACTCGAACATTTATAGACTCCGCCAGTCTTTTGCATTGTCATCTCCCCACAACTAGGACACTTCGCTCCCTTTGCCATGTATATCCTCCATAAACAATAGAAGCGTAATCCTTTATATTGGGTTTGTCAAAGGCATAATTCCGAGCAACCTTGTCATTTGCCAGCTGACAGAATTGATGTCTGATGCGTGATGATTTATGCTTCATTTGAGAGCCTGATTATGAGAACTACTCTTTCAATCGACGATGACGTGCTGGGAGTTGCCAGAGAACTCGCGGCGTCCGAGCGCAAGACCGTGGGCGAGGTCATTTCGGCCCTTGCCCGCCAGGCTTTGAGGCCCTCGACACCATCGCTTAACACGCGCAACGGCATTCCGCTGCTTCCGATACGGCCAGGCGCGTCCAGAGTGACCTCGGAACTTGTTCGTCAGCTCGACCAGGAACTCCCATGACACGGTTCTTGCTCGATGTGAATGTCCTGATCGCCCTGATCGACCCGCTTCACGTCTACCACGACCGGGCTCACGAGTGGTACGTAGCCGTCGGGCAGTATGGTTGGGCCACATGCCCGATTGCTGAAAATGGCGTCTTGCGCATCGTGGGCTCTCGTCGCTACCCGAACTCGCCCGGAACCCCTGCGGCGGTGGCTGAACTTGTTGAGCGTCTCCGCGCCGTTCCTGGGCACGCGTTCTGGCCGGACGATCTCTCGCTGCTTGACCATCGGCGGATCGACCGATCACGCCTCCTTGACTCAGGTCAGATTACGGACAGTTACATGTTAGCCCTGGCAGTGGCGCACGGCGGGGAGCTTGCAACTTTCGATCGGCATGTGGTCGCAGATGCAGTGGTTGGCGGAGCGGCAGCGCTCCACCTAATCCCGTAATTGCCATAACAAACCCTCCGGATCGAATTCATTGCCCAAGAGCGGCCAGCCTCCTGCTGTCCGGCGACCCATCGCGCCGCCAAAACGAGCCGCGCCCAAGCGCGCGCTTTCCCTGGCCAGATTGGCGGGATTCCCACGTGAGTTTCTGCCGATTTCTTGCGCTTTTCCAGAATGTGAATGTTCGTTAACATTTAAATGGTTGATAAATATAAGCTTGCAAAAAATGCTTGACAGTACTTTCTAGTTGGATTATGATCGTGATGGTTACTATAAACGTTCAGGAGGTATTTCATGCGTCATATTCTCGCAACAGCCCTTTTGCTCGCCCCCATCTCCCTCACCGCAGCGGCAGCACCAAGCAAGTCCGCGAACGACGCCTCTGCCCTCACCCAGGTTCGCCCGGTCTCGACCGGCGTCACCGGCCCCCGGATCGTTTACTCCCCCAACATCGAAATCCGCGCCAGCGAATTAACCGCCGGCGCTCCGGCCGTCTCACAGGTTGTCCTTCAGCTCAAGCTCGACGACAAGGGCAAGGAGCAGGATGTACAGGTCGTCAAGTCGCTTACCCCTCAGATCGATGCGCGTGTCATCTCGGCGGTCCGCCAGTTCAAGTTCAGCCCCGCCACGCTCGACAAGCAGGCCATCCCCTTCAACCTGAACCTGGTGGTGGAGGTCAAGCAGTAACCCGGCTCAACCCGCCAGCGATTCACCAAACATCCTCCATCCTGGACGCGAAAGCTTTCAGGATGGAGGATTCTCTTTGGGGTTCGCATTTCACAAAGGCGCGGCCTCGCGGACACACACGAGTACGGCGACTTTGTGATTTCGTAATCTCAACCACGAGATTGGGTGCCGTGCCCAGAGGGCGCCCACTCGATTTTGAGACCTGGGAGACCACGAATTCACGCCGTCATGGCACTAGAGCGGATACCGCTCCATCTGAACGCACTGCCGCGCCACGCTGCGGCTGAGCGCCACGGTGTCCGCTGGAGTGTACCTGGCCAGCCGACGCAGGATGGCAAGCTGGGTGCGCAGCAGGTCGCCCTCGCCACAGGCGGCCAGCACGCGGCGGGCGCATTGATCGGCCAGAGCGATGGTCTCCTCGGCCAGCAGCGCAGTCATATCGGCGGCCACGCGGGCCGCCGAGCCGCGCCCACTCTGGGCCAGTTTGCGGGCGCGCAGCAGCGCCGACTCCAGCGCATACACCTGCGCGATGATGTCGGCCAGGTCGGCCATCACTTCCTGCTGGTCGCTGAGCGCCGCCATGAATCGCTGGCTGGCCACGCCGGCCGCAAACAGCGCGATCTTGCGCGTAGCGGCCAGCACCACGGCCTCGCGCGCCAGCAGTTCGCCCGAGTCGCCACCCGCATCGAAGCTGGGCGGCTGCATCACCTCGTCCATCAGCTTCTTGATTGCACCCAGCAGCGGCAGCTTGCCGCTCAGGGCGCGCTTCATTAACCAACCAGTGATGATGAGCCGGTTGATCTCGTTCGTTCCTTCAAATATCCGATTGATGCGGCAGTCGCGATAGAAGCGCTCCGCGGGATACTCCTCCACATAGCCGTAGCCGCCCATCGTCTGCACCAGCTCGTCGGCCACCAGCGTCATCATCTCCGACCCGTAGACCTTGAGAATGGAGCACTCGACGGCGTACTCCTCAATGCGGCGCTGGGTCTCGCGCGGCGTGTCCTTCTGCTCGGCGGTGAGCTCGGCCAGCGACGCATCAATCATGCCGGCGGTGCGGTAGGCCATGCTCTCTGCGGCGTAGAGGCGCGTGGCGCACGACGAGATCTTGCGCTGAATGAGGCCGAACTCGGCGATGGGCTTGCCAAACGCGAGCCGCTCTTTGGCGTAGCGAATGGTGTGCGCAATGGCATAGCGTGCGCCGCCTACGCAACCCACGCCCAGCTTGAACCGGCCCACGTTGAGCACGTTGAACGCGATGTGGTGTCCCTTCCCCGACTCGCCCAGCAGGTTGGCGGCGGGCACTTTGCAGTCGGCCAGGATCAGCGGGCATGTGGACGAGCCGTGAATGCCCAGCTTGTGCTCTTCCGCGCCAATGGTCAGGCCGGGAAACGTGCGCTCGATCAGGAACGCGGAGAACTGATCCGGCCCGCCCGCCGGGTCAGCGATCTTGGCGAAGACGGTGTAGATGTCGGCAAACCCGCCGTTGGTGATCCACATCTTTTCGCCGTTCAGCGTGTAGTGCGAGCCGTCGGCCGAGAGCACGGCGCGGGTGCGGATATTCATGGCGTCGGAGCCGGACGTGGCCTCGGACAGCGCGTAAGCGCCCATCCATTCGCCGCCCGCCAGCCTGGGCAGATAGCGCCGCTTCTGATCGTCGGTGCCATACCAGACCAGCGGCAGCGTGGCGATGCCGATCTGTCCGCCAAACGCCGTCGAAAAACTGGCCAGGATCGAGAGCCGGTCGGTGATCAGCGTGGAGGTAATCTTGTCCATGCCCACCCCGCCGTACTCCTCGGGAATGTCGACCGAGGTGAAGCCAAGCTCGGCAGCCTTGCGAATCAGCCCGCGCATCACGCCCGGCTCCTTGGCCTCAATGGCGTCGGTCAGCGGCAGCACCTCTTCGCGCGCAAACTCGGCGGCCGTCGCGGCAATCTGGCGCTGCTCTTCGTTCAGGTCTTCGGGCGTAAATATCTCGGCCGGCGTGCGGGACTCGATCAGAAAACTGCCGCCGGCGGCGGCAACGACAGGCGAAGGGGCGAGTGTCGGCATAGCGGGGACTTGTCTCCGTGCAAAGAGTTCTGGGGCAACGGTACGCCGTTCAAGCGGCAAAGGGCAAGTGCGGGAATCCGCCAGGACACCCGGCGACAGCGTAACAGGCGCGAACGCCCGCCGCTCGGGTTAGATGCGGAGATTTGGCGCATGATCGTGGCTGCGGGAATAAAATCAAAATGAATCAGGCGAAAGGAAAACCATGGCAACGCTAAAACCGGCACAAAAAGAGACAGCGCAGCCGACGGTTGCATCGGTCAGCGAACACGCCGATCCTGCGCGGGAAGCGGCGTTTGGTCTCTGGAAGGGCCGGAGCGTCTTTCTCCCCGGCGACTCGGAACCGCTGCCCCAAGACGGCCTCGCATATCAGGAGAAGTTCCGAAGCGAGTGGTGAACGCCGCAATTCCTACTGCCCGTGACCGCCCGCGCGCTGCGACGTCGTCGCGCTCTGCGGCAACACCCAAGCAAACAACACCCCTCCACTCCCGGTCAGCACATATTGCCGCCCATCGAGCTCATAGGTAATCGGCGAGCACTGCATCGGTCCGCCCGTCCCCGCGTGCCACAACGTCTTGCCGGTCGCTGTATCGAGGGCCAGCATGTTGCCCGAGTCATCGCCGGTAAACGTCAGCCCTGACGCCGTGGTCAGCACGCCAGCGCCGGAGTCCTCGCCCGTCTGATGAGTCCAGCGAATCTTGCCCGTCTGATAATCGATAGCCTTGATGGCGCTCTTGCCCCACAGATCGTAATCGGCCCCCGCCCAGCCATACGCGCCGTCGGCGGGCTTGGTAAAATAAAGACTGTAGCTTTGGCGCGCATCCACAATGAAGAGGCCCGTGGCGGGGTCGAAGCTGGGTGAGCGGTAGTTGGTACCTCCGCCCTCGTCGGGCGCGATCAGGCGGCCGTCGGGCTTGGGCTCCTTGTCGGGATTGGGAATCGGCCGACCCTGCTTGTCTACGCCCAGCGACCAGTTTGCCGCCGCGAACTGCGTGGTCAGCAGGCTCTCGCCGGTGGCGCGGTCCAGCACAAAGAAATATCCGTTGCGCGAGGCCTGCATCACCATCTTGCGCGGCTTGCCGTGAAACACGCCATCGACCAGCACCGGAATCTCCACCGCATCCCAGTCGTGCGTGTCGTGCGGTGAGGCCTCAAAGCCCCACTTCAGCTTGCCGTCATCGGGATTGATAGCCACAATGGCGCATGTGTATTCGTCGTCGCCGGGGCGCGTCGATCCGTTCAGCACGGGGGTCGGGTTGCCGGTGCCCCAGTAAATCAGGTTCAACTCCGGATCGTACGTGCCGGTGATCCAGGTCATGCCGCCCGTGGTCTTGCCGGGCGTCCCGGTCGGCGGCGTGGAAAACCACTGCCACTGCGTGTCGCCCGTCTCTGGGTCAAAGGAGCGCAGCAAGCCGGGCAGGTTGTCCAGGTCGCCGCCCACGCCGACGATGACATGGTTCTTCACCACCAGCGGGGACATGGTTGACCAGTAGCCCACAGACTGGTCGGCGATGGTCCGGTCCCAGTGCACGGTGCCGTCGGTTGCGTTGAGCGAGATCAGGTGATCGTCCGGCGTGGTGAAGTAGAGCCACCCTTTATACATGGCCACTCCGCGGTGGCCGATGTGCTCGCCTTTCGACGGCCTGCGATAGTGCCAGACGATGTGGCCCGAGCGCGCATCGACGGCCCACACATTGTCAGGCACGCTGAAAAAAAGTACCCCATCGGCGAGCAGAGGCGAGCTCTTGATCTCCGCCGGCTGGTTGGTCTGGAACGCCCACGCCAGCCCGAGTCCGCTGACGTTATGCGGCGTGATCTGCGTCAGCGCGCTGTGGCGGCGGCCGGAGTAGTCGCCGTGATACATGGGCCAACTGTCGGGCGTTGGCTTCACGAGGACGGATGGGTCGAGGCTCTGCGCAACAAATGATGCGGGCGTCAACAAAGCCAGCGCGCCCACTGAGAGAACCAATGCATCCTTTAGTAGCTTCATTCCTGAACAATCCTCTTCGAAATAGCTGCTGTGCAGTTCGAATGCGAACTAAAAATCTGTCATCCTGAGCGGAGTTTGGCGCGTCTTTTTGCGCCAAACGCAGTCGAAGGACCTGCGTTTCCGTCTCTCCCGCGAAGAATATGGGTGCCCCAGGTCTCGATTCTGAGACCTGGGAGACCTCGATGCCGACTTCCGCAAGCCACACCCACTCACTTCAGCGTCTGCAAATACGCCATCAAATTGTGAATGTCATCGTCGGTATACTTCGGAAACATTTCTGCATGAGCCTCAGCCGGTGCGTCCACCCTGTACTTCACGCGGCTCAGGGGCCATGACCGATGTGTGCCGTCCGCCTCGCGCAGAGCCACCGTGAACTCATCCAGATACACCAGCGTGCCCGTCACGCTCTTCCCCGTCGGCAGCGTAACCGTCACCTTGCTCTTCACGTTTTCCGGATACAGCATCCGTTGCTCAAGCTGCAGCCCATGCAACTTCGAGGCAATGCCCGCCAGGTCGCCCGTCGCCGAGTGGCATTTGGCGCACGTGCCCGCGCCGTTGAAATACTGCTTGCCCGCCTCCGCATTGCCGGTCTGCAGATCGGCAACGGCCACGCCGCGGCGGTCGCCCTTGTGATTGCCGGCCAGTGCCACCTGCGCGTGAATGAACGCCGTAAGATTGGCCAGCTCCGACGCGGAAAAATTGAACGACGGCATCTTTTTGGCCGGCCGCCCGTTGCTCACCACTTCGGAAATCTTATCGCCGTTCACGTCGGCCAGCACAATTTGCGACGCGGTGAGGTCGGGGCCCGACTCGCCGCCCAACGCATCGCGCCCGTGACAGAACGCGCAGTTCTGCTGGAAGAGCGGCTTGCCGGCGTCGGCCGATCCCAAGCCCGGAGCAGCGCTCTGCGGCCCCTGCGCTACCTGCTCGGGAGCCGATGCCGCAGCCCCGGCGGGCGCGGTGCCAAGATAGTTCAGGATGCCCTTGAGCTCTTCGCCCTGGATGTCGGGAAAGCCCGGCATCCGGTCCTTGCCGTTGTGAACGATGTCGGCGATCTGCTGGTCGTTCATGCGGTGCTTGATGCCGGCCAGGGGCGGAAACGCCGGCAGGTCGCCGACCGCCAGCTCGCCATGACAGATGGAGCACTTGTCCGCAAATGAGGCCGCGCCGGAACTGGCCGCAGCGGCTGCCTGCGCACCGGCCGCTGCGCCGCGAGCCGCAGCAACGATGGGCACATGGGTGAGAAAAAGAATAAGAAATGCCGCGCTGGTCGCCAGCAGCGTTCCAGCCAAAAATCTCTTCATGCCTGATGACATCCTCAACGGTTCGCCGGGGCTGCTTTCAAAGGATGAACAATTTCAGCCAGTACCCGCTGACGAGCAGGCTGCAAATCTCATCGCCAATTCAATGATAGCCCGGCGCGGCTCAGTGCGCGGCGGTTGGCTTCGGATGCGACTCCGTGCTCCCCTCCGTCATGCCCAGCGCCCACTTGATCGCCTCGAAATACATCTTGCGGATGTCCGGATCCTGCCACGCCTCCTCAGTGTGTCCCAGCGTCGAATAAAAGACGCGGCCCTTGCCGTACATCTTGCTCCACGCCACCGCAAAATCATGATCCGTGCGGTGCACACGGTCGTTGTTGGCGTAGTCGAGCTTCGAGGCATCCAGGCTTAGCAGCACATTCACCTTGTCGCGCGACCATGCCTTGGGCTGATAGATCTCGTCGTACTTCACAAACGCGGCCGGAAAATGCCGCACCGCCGGGAAGCTCGGATCTTCATTGATAATCGGCGCATTGAACGTCATCCACGGATGCTGATCGAACCACCCGCCGATCATCTCGCCATACTCCGGCCACTTGTAATTGGTGTCGAGCGCGGCATGAATGCCTACGAAGCCCTTGCCGTCGTCGTGAATGAACGACAGCATGTCGGCCTTCTGGCTGTCGTCCATGTCGAGCTCGCCGGTGGTCGAAGCAAAGATCAGCACGTCAAAATAATTGAGATTCTTCGCGTTGTTCTTGAGGTCCTTCTTGGTCAGAAGCTCGGTGTCGGTGCGCAGCATGGTGTCCCACAGGCCGCTCTCTTTGCCCATGTCGAAGATGGCCGCCATGGCCGTGGAGATGGAGTCGTGCTCGAAGCCCTTGGTCTGCGCGATCACCAGGACATGCTTGAGATGCGTAGGCTTGGCGTGAGGCGGCGGAGGCGTCATGCCGTTGCCGGCGGACTGTCCCAGTGCGCAAAGGCTCAGCAGGCTCGCACCCGCGAGTGCTGTGAAGGCGAGACGGAAATTTCGGAAGGTGGACAAGGAATCTCCTTTGGGCGGATCACGGACGCCTGGAAAAAGCTCATTGTGGTCCGCGGGAAAGTCTATCGGCAAGAGCCATCAACGCGCAAACCGCAGCTTTGACGAGCGCCCGCCCCTTCTCACCCTGTGGTGAAAGTCTGGCTTTGAAAGGGCACGACTTCAGTCGTGCCGTAAGTACCGCAAAATGAACCCGGCTTTAGCCGCTGCCAAACGCAGCAATGGCCTCTCAGCTCCGAGAGGCCATTGCCGCCTTCCACTACGCCTTGCGCCACCCCAGTCTCACCGTCCTGCCTTCTCAGTAAACGTGATCGTCTTAATCGTTTCGTCGTTGCCGGCGCGATCGATGCTGCGGTACTCGATGGTGTTCGTGCCGACGTGATCCACCGTGAAAGGCTTGCCGTTGTAGATCTGGCCGGCTCCATCGTTTACCACGTAATAGGTGTGTGCAATGCCGCTCAGGTTGTCAAACAGCTGGAATCCAACCTGAACGGGGCCTGTATAAACGTTGCCCACATGCGTTCCGGCCAGCTCCGCCTTGGTCACAGGCGGCGTCATGTCGATATTCACATCCAGCGTGTGCAGGGCCTCGAAGTTGCCCGCATTGTCCCTGCTGAAGTAGTTCACCTTGTGCTCGCCCTCGGTGAGAATCAGGAACGGCGCAACATAAGCGCCGCACGTTGCAACGTCGCTCGGCACGCAGGAGGGCTGGTCGGTCTGCGCGTAGGTCAGATAGATTCCCGAGCCCGTATCGTCGACCGCGCCCGGATCGTATGCGCTCAGCGTGACGGTCTCAACGGTGTTGTTCCAGTTGTACAGATTGGGCGCCGGAGATGCGCCGCCCGTGGTAACTGGCGGGATGCTGTCATAACAGACCGGGCCGTAGGGCAGGTCGGCCGAGCCTTGGCCGGCGTTGTCCCATGCGCGCACGTTCAGCCAGTGGCAGCCCTGGCCCCCGCTGCTGCTTAAGGCAAACGACCCCGAGCTGGCCGCGTACTCCGGCCCGCTGTAGAACGAGTTGCCCGCGCCCGGTGTCGGCTCGCTGAATACGTCGCCCGGATCCGTATCCCACGCCGCCGAAAATCCCGATACGCCGTTTTTCGGATATTTGGTCGCGGTGGTATCGGTTACGTTCACATTCAGGTGCGCGCTGTTGCCATGCCAGGTATTAGTGCCCACGCCGGAGAACGCCACCGTCGGCGCGCCGCCGTCGCCGGCCAGCCATTGATTGATGCTCCACGCCAGCTGTAGCATGTTGGACGTGCCCCACCCGGTCACCAGGTCGTAGCCCGGCCCAGCGCAATAGAAGTGCAGATCGGCCGAAATCGTGGCATCGTTCGAGTTGCAATCCTGCGTGATGTCGTAGAACGGATAATGCGGCGCATACTTCGGATGCGTGCCCTCGTAGTAGATGTAGTAGTTCGGATTGCCCATGGGCGCGCACGCGTGACCCGAGCCGCAGGTGTCGCCGACAATATTAGTCAGCTCCAGCAGATAAGCATTCTCCTGCGCAAAAAATCCCGCCAGCTCCGGCGCCACGATGCTGGTGCCGCCCACGCCGACAAGCTTGCCGTTGAAGTAGTAGTTCTGCCCGTAGTTGGCATTGAGCGAGATATCCGGCACAAACCGGTTTGGCCCTTCTCTGAACGACTGATACGACGGCTTGGTGTAATAGGAGCTGACTCCTCCGCCGCTGCCGCCCTGGTTCTTTGCGCACGCGCCGGGATTGGTCAGTCCCTGCCACGCCACCTCAGTGTCGTATACCCCATTGGAATAGAGATAGAGCGTTGTGCCTCCCGCCGCCACCACATCCGGGTCGGAGCCCGGAAAGTCCACCGACAAGTGTGCCGGGTTGTTCTTGTAGCAGTCTGCGGCGGAGCCGTTGTCTCCGGCCGCGGCCACCAGCGTCCAACCCTGGCCCACCATCTGGTTGAAAATCGCATGACGCGAATCCATCTCGCCTGTGTTGCAATCGTAGAATTCCGTACACGCCCAGCTCGTCGAAAACACCCGCGCCAGGTCGTCGGTCACCATGTAGTTGTACATGTCGGTGAAGTCGCCATCGCCCCCGCCGCCCGCCTCATACACCCACACGCGCGCGCTCTTCTGCCAGCTGCTGAAGCTGTTTGAGGTGGCGATCGACCACTCCGTATCCAGCGTGGTCTCGTCGTCGCAGCACGATGGCTGCCCGTCGATATACCAGACCGCGTAGCTGTAGGCGAGATAGGGATACTGGTGGAAGAACCCATCCAGATCGCTGGTTGACGAGGTGCCAAACGTGGCCAGCGCGATCGAAGACTCACGCGGCGAACCGCCGGAGTTGTTGTTCGGATTGCAGCAATGGCCCAGATGCGAGAGCGCTGCGTAGTCGTAGGCCTGCGAGCTGTAGATGTCGGTCGGGTCGTAAGAGCCATTGGTGATGTTGACATGCACGTCCGAGTGGTCCACCGGTGGACGGCTGCCGTCGGAGTCTCCATGCCGGCTCTCGCCTGCCTGCTTGCCGGGTCCGGAAATGTAATCGGGCCCCTTGACGCTCTGGTGCCCGGTAAGCGCCGAACGCATGCGCTGAATGTTGTTGAGCCCCTGCACGGAGTAAACGAGCCCCGCCAGCGTCTCTGGAATCACCGGATCGCGGTCGTTGGAATAGTCCACCTCGTCATCCACGCGATAGTTATTGATCGTCACCCCAAACGCCTTCTCGATGGTGCCCGCCGGCGCTTCCAGGTCCACCAGCAGCCGGTTGGCGAAGCGATTGGTCACAGTCAGACCCTCGCTCTTCGCCCAGTCCACCACTCGCTGCTCATCGGCGGCCGAGGGCGCAAAGCGCGCGTTCCACTGCTCCGGCGTCAGGAAGGCGTGAAAATTGGGCGAGCCCTTGGTCTGCAACTCCTCAAGGAACTGCTCCTCCTCGGCCATGTGCGGCGGCTTCACCGCCAGCACCAGGCGCAGCTTCTGCTCCGGGCTGTAATGGCTGACCAGCTTGGCCGTTCCGTTCAGCACCTGCACCGGCGTCTGCCTGCCCTTGAGCAGTCCCCGGTCGTCCGCCTGGCCGTGCGCTGAGAGCGCCAGCAGCAGCAGGCCCAGCACCACCAGCCCGCCCCAAAGCCGAATGGTCAGGGTTTGGGCGTTGGGGATGCCGTGAAGTCGAAACGTGGCTTTCAGGTCCAGGGGCAGTCTGCCCGTGGGGTACGATTCATTGGTGCGCATTTCCATGACGGCCGATCTCCTGGGGATTCTCTACAGCTTCTAAGTAGTCCCCCGAAAGTGATCGTGACCGCACCGCGCAAAATAGTTCGCTGACATTCTGACCATTTCCTTGGTAACCGGGTTTCATAGGTTGTCACCGGTTTTTATGCATTTCTCCTCAGATTTCCACAGCCCCTCCGAGCCTGCGGAGCCAGATGAACCAAGTCCGCCACCTTTTATCCACGCTTTTTTTCTTGCATCCTCAGTTCCCGCCTGCTTATCCACCCCCACTCTTGGCATAATCGCAGCTAGGGAACCTCTGATTAAGTTGAGGTTTTGAAAGGGCTCGACTTCAGTCGTGCCGTAAGTGCCGCAAAATCACTGGGCTTTAGCCCCTGAGGGATGTCCTCCTCGAAAAGGGAGATTGTTCAGAGGTTCCCTGGAGCGGTTTCTCTCGCTGACTGTTCCAGGCAACCGGTTCGGCAGGCAGGCCCAGGCGCACAAGGAAACCAGGCAAACGCCAGGGCAATACCGGACCCACAACGGGGAGCATTTCAAGAGTGACCAGCTATAGCCGTCAGGACGTGTTGCGCATCCTCTCCATCAGCCCTCGCCAGTTGCAGGCGTGGGAACGCGCCGACCTCATTGCCCCCAAACAGACCTACAGCTTTCAGGACCTGGGCAAGTTGCGCACCGTCCGCGCCCTGCGCGAGGAAGATGTGTCCGCCGCATCCATCCGCCACTCCATCGTGGCCATGAAGGCCGTATCCGGCATGGACGAGCCTCTGCTCGAGGCCTGCGTGGTGCGCACCGGCGCCCGCCTCGCCTTCCGCCATCACGGATCCATCCTGGACCCCATCAGCCGCCAATTGGTCATCGACTTTGAGCGGCTTGAGCAGCTTCAGAAGCTGGGCAAGCTCGATCCCACGTTCGAAGCCTGCCGGATCGATCTCCAAGCCGAGCCCAACAACTCGTCCGTAGCCCTCGATGTCCGGCTCGAACCGCACCCCCTGCGCCTGCCCGGCTCTCCCAGCCAGCGCAATGTCCCCGATCTCTTTCTCGCCGCCGTCCAGGCCGAGGAGACCGGCGAAAAGCACCATGCCATCTTCCTCTATGAGGAGATCCTGGAGCTCGATCCCAACTACGCTCCGGCCTACATCAACCTCGGCACCATCTACTTCCACCTGCGCCAGCTTGACCGCGCCGAGGAGCTCTACCGCCGCGCCACCGTCGCCGACCCCGGCTACGTGCTGGCCTTCTTCGATCTGGGCAACGTGCTCGACGAGCTGGCCCGGCTGGACGAGTCCATCGCCGCCTACCGCAAGGCCGTCGCCCTCTCGCCCCGCTACGCCGACGCTCACTACAACCTGGCCCTGGCCCACGAGCGCAAAGCCGAACACCGCCTCGCCCTGCGCCACTGGCAGGCTTACCTCAAGCTCGACAATCGCGGTCCCTGGGCCGACCACGCGAGAGGCCAGATCCGCAAGCTCCTCAGCCGCGAAAAGCTGTCCATCGCCTGGCGTGCCACGTCGTTCATCCCACCCCGCAAAGGCATCGCGCCGCTGGAACTGCTCTAGCAGCCTGTGGTGAAAGTCTGGTTTTGAAAGGGCACGACTTTAGTCGTGCCGTAAGTACCGCAAAATGAACGCGGCTTTAGCCACTGAGGGATGTTTTTCCCGGAATCTTGACTTTCACCACAGGCTGCTAAGCCGCGATGCCGATTTGGGACTTTGTCCACCGCGGACTTATCTTCGAACCGTACGATTGGCCTTGAAATCGCCCATCCTTTGACTCAGGGGGCGTCATGGGTCAAGGACAATACTATGCATGTGCGTTGTGGCCGGAATCCGAGGATACTGGGAACATGGAACTGCACCTTAGCTCCGAGGCGGGCCTGATTTCGGCAGCACTTGACCTCGGGGCTCGGTCCGTCCGAGGGTGGTCGCCTGATGAAGAGTCGCTGGTGCGGAATGCTGACCCATCTCATCCCGAATCTGCTCGGTTGATCAAAAAAGAAATTCGGAATGGCCGCGACCCGCTGGGCGAAGCGTTTTGCAGCCTGCGGCCATCCGAGGCCCGAAGGGTTCAAGGGGCAACCTACACCCCGACCGCAGTTGTGGATGCAATGATTTCGTGGGCTTCGGTGCTCGACGGGAAACCAGCCCGTGTCGTCGACCCTGGAGCCGGCTCTGCCCGATTCCTGCTGGCTGCTGCACGAAGGTTCCCTCGCGCTTACCTGCTCGGAATCGAGATTGATCCCCTGGCCGCAATGATCGCGAGGGCAAATCTGGTCGCTGCCGGCCATGGCCGCCGCGCAGAAATCGTCCTGGCCGACTACAGGGAAGCATCGATTCCAAACATAGATGGACGTACGCTCTTTATAGGCAATCCCCCGTACGTCCGCCATCACGGGCTCCCAGCGAGCGCCAAGGAGTGGCTTACGGCACAGGCCGCACAGCTTGGCCTGCCGGCGAGCCAACTGGCCGGGCTCCACGTGCATTTTTTCCTCGCGACGGCCCTGAAGGCCAGCAGGAGCGATTTTGGAGCGTTCATTACGTCAGCCGAGTGGCTCGACGTGAACTACGGCAAATTGGTGCGCAGGCTTTTTCTTGAGCAGCTCGGCGGCCATGGGATTACGATCGTCGAACCGACATCCCGGACATTTGCCAACGCGGACACAACGGCGGCGATCACCCAGTTTGTGATTGGCTCCAGACTCGACAAAATACGCATCAAGCGCTCGACGAGCGCCACGGAGGAAAGCGCCCTAACGGGAGGGAAATGGATTGATCGCGCGCGGCTGGAAGAGGCGCCACGCTGGTCTCATCTGACAAAGAAGGTGAGAGAACCGCGCGACGGGTTTGTGGAGTTGGGGGAGCTGTGCCGGGTTCATCGTGGCCAGGTGACTGGGGCGAATCGTGTGTGGATCGCAGGACCGCACAGCACTGGCCTTCCCGATTCGGTCCTGTTCCCCAGCGTTACACGTGCAAAGGAGCTTTTCGGAGCCGGTGAGACGCTCCAGGATGCGTCC
>Ga0302324_100006510_pt1 | contig 25150 bp, 26 predicted proteins | sample Palsa_T0_1_FD_201949 | JGI IMG/M metagenome (GOLD analysis project Ga0302324, IMG submission 201949) | Peat permafrost microbial communities from Stordalen Mire near Abisko, Sweden - Palsa_T0_1 | ecosystem: Environmental > Terrestrial > Soil > Palsa > Peat permafrost | place: Sweden: Abisko... | reverse complement strand
AAACCCTTCCGGGTTTATATCCGGGTCCCATACCATGGCCGTGCTTAGCAGCGGGTTGGGGACTTTGCCCGCTTGCACGATGAGCCACGGGGCCGGCTTGTAACGCAGGTAAAGCTGGCCCACGAAGACGGTGTATCCAAAGTTCACCGCCGTTATTGCCGACGAGGTTTTCACGCCGGTGAGCACGGTGCCGGTTGCCCCCTTGACCGATTGAAGCGCTGTGCCGGTCTTTACCTTCGGAGTCGTCGCGGTCACCACGGTCTCGCTCGTTGTCGTAATACCCGTGATGGCTTTGCCGGAGGTCGCTCCCGATACGAACGAGGAGGTGGTTGTGCCCCCTTTTCCGAAGTCGGGAAGAGTCCCTTCCGTGACGTTGCCCGTATTGCCGCCGTTCGCGGTTTCCAGACGCACGCCCAGCAGCCAGTTATCCACCAGCCTTACTTCAACACCGATGCGCAGGCGAAGCCTGAAACGGTTTACCTGGGAATGGTCGCCGTTCGTGGCGCCGGCTTCATTGATGGCGAACCTTTCGCGAATGTCGCCGAAAAGCTTCAGTTCGGTGACGGGCGTTGAAATGTCCAATTTTCCCGCGGGTGTCAAAGCAGTATCCTTTTCGATCTCCGCGCGGGCGTTCTCGGCTTCCTGGTCCGAGATGACGTGGTGCTTTACCAGTAGGTCCAGCACCGGGTCGGCCTCCTGCGCCCGGGTGTTTTGGCCCGCTGTCATGACGACCCCCAAGGCTAGCAGGACGGCGGCGTGTAATGCTTTCATCGTTTTCATTGTGCCCTTTTAGGTATTTGCTGAATTCGTTTCTATTTTGTATTGTTCCTGTTTCAGGTTGGTAAACGGCGAAATACTACTGATCCAGTAGAGTATGTCAAAACATTTTTTCGCAAGTCATAAGAAAAATCTCCAAATTCCCTTTTCGCGGCCCCCCGCTTCCAAATTATGAATCCAAATTCCTACGCGATCGCCCAGGACACCTACGCCGCGCATGGCGTGGAGACCGAAACGGCTCTTCAGAAGCTCGCAACGATCCCGATTTCCCTGCATTGCTGGCAGGGTGATGACGTGGCCGGGTTCGAAAACACCGGCACGGCGCTGGGAGGCGGCATCGCGGTCACGGGCAACCATCCCGGCAAGGCGCGCACGGTCGATGAGCTGCGCGGCGATGTGGAAAAGGCGCTCTCGCTCATTCCCGGAAAACACCGCCTGAATCTCCACGCGTTTTATGGTGATTTCGGCGGCAAAAAAGTGGATCGCAATGAAATTGGAATCGAGCATTTCCAAAGCTGGATCGATTGGGCGAAAGAGCGCGGCCTCGGCATGGATTTCAATCCCACTTTCTTTTCGCATCCACTGGCGGACGACGGTTTCACCCTCTCGCATCCCGACGCGGGCGTGCGCGCGTTCTGGATCGAACATGGCATCGCATGCCGCGGGATCGGCGCGGAGATCGGCCGGCAGCTAGGCAAGCCTTGTGTGACCAATGTGTGGATTCCCGACGGCTACAAGGACATCCCGGTGGACCGCAAAGGCCCGCGCGAGCGGTTGGAGAAATCGCTGGATGCGCTGTTTGTCCAGCGGATTGATCCGGCGCACAACCTCGACGCGGTCGAGAGCAAGCTCTTCGGCATCGGCAGCGAGAGCTACGTCGTCGGCTCCCACGAATTTTATCTCGGCTACGCCGTAAGGAATCAAAAAATCTACTGTCTGGATGCCGGGCATTTTCATCCGACCGAGAGCGTCGCGGACAAAATCTCCTCGGTTCTGCAATTCGTGCCGGAACTGCTGCTTCACGTGAGCCGGGGCGTCCGTTGGGACAGCGATCATGTGGTCATCCTGGACGATCCGCTCAAAAATCTCATGGAAGAAGTGGTGCGCGGCGGTTTCCTTGAACGGACGCACATCGGGCTGGATTACTTTGACGCCAGCATCAACCGCATCGCCGCGTGGGTCATCGGCATGCGCAACACGCTGAAGGCGCTCCTCATCGCGCTGCTGGAACCGCCAAAACTGCGCGAGTTCGAAAATGCCGGTGATTTCACGCGGCGGCTGGCGATGATCGAGGAAAGCAGGGCGCTTCCTTTCAGCGCGGTTTGGGACGAACACTGCCGCCGCCAGAGCGTGCCAGTCGGCGCCGCGTGGCTGGCGGACGTCCTGGCCTACGAGCGCGAGGTGCTCTCTCGCCGCGCGCTATAGAGGCGGCTGCGCCAGCCGCCTTCGCGGCACGGGTTGGAAAATTAACCTTCCCTTAACAATTTTCCGCTCCGCTCCCAATACGAACTTAACATTGGCGGAGTATAACTGGCGGAAATTGCATTGAAAATATAGACCCATGAAAAAACACGATTTGAAAATACCCGCCGCTCTCTGCGCCGTGGCGCTCTTGCTGAACATCCCCCGGCTTTCGGCCCAGGATGCCACTCCCTCGCCTGCCGACAGCGTTTCGCCAAGCCCCACCCCGAGCGCCTCTCCCAACGGTTCGCCGTCCCTTGACCGCATGGAGCAGTTTCGGCAAAAGATGAACGAGCGCCTGAAGACCGAGTTGAAGGCGACCGACGAGGAATGGACCGTGATCCTGCCGCTGCTCGAGAAAGTGCAGACAAAAATGCGCGATGCATCTCCCTTCCGCATGTTTGGGATGGGCAGGGACCGGCAGGGCGGGGGCGGGGGCGGCGGATCCTCCAGCCCGGCGGCGCAGCCCGACCCGGCGGCGCGGCCCAATCGTAACGGCTCACCCGAGACGGATGCTCTTCGGGCCGCCCTTGAATCGGACAGCACCTCTCCCACCGATATCCAGGCCAAGCTCTCGGCATTGCGCGAATCTCGCAAAAAGAGCGCCGCCGAACTCGAACAGGCGCGCCAGGATCTGGTTAAAGTTCTCACTCAACGCCAGGAAGCCACCCTTGTCATGATTGGTATTCTAGATTGAGCGCGCCTCCCGTGAGCGAATTCTCCTCCCCACCGGGAGCCGCCGTCCGTTCCGATCTTCCGGCGCGGATGGTGGAGGGCCATCAGCTCTCCGTCACGGATGCGGAGGCGCTCGAACGCCTGTGCGGGGCGGGGCGCGCCCGGCCTGGCACCGAGGAGGAAGTCCTCCAGTGGCTCGCGGGGGAGTACGGCCTCGGTTACACGCCGTTGGAAAACATCGAGCCGGAACGCTCGCTCCTGGCGCGCTTCCCCGCCCGCATCCTGCTCAAGGAGGAACTCCTCCCGTTGCGGCAGGAGAACGGCCATATCGACGTGGCGGTCAGCCGCTTGTTCGCCGAACCCGGCATTGACAGCCTCAAGCCGTTTACCGATCTCCAGCTTCATCCCATCCTGGCGCCGAGCGAGGCGTTGCAGCGTGAGATCAAGAAGCACCTCGGCGTCGGCGCGGATACGCTCAATCTCCTCGAACAGGACCAGGCTTTCCAGGTTGTCGCTGACGATCGCGAGGACCAGGGAGACCTCGACAAGGCGGCCGGGGACGCGTCGATCATCCGGTTTGTGAACCAGATCCTCAGCGATGCCATCTCGCTTCGCACCTCCGACATCCACGTCGAGCCCTTCGAGCACGAGCTGCGCATCCGCTACCGTATTGACGGCCTGCTCCAGGAGGTGCCCGTCCCCTCGCAGATCAAGCGCTTTCAGCCGGCCATCGTTTCGCGCATCAAGATAATAAGCAATCTCGACATCGCCGAGAAGCGCGTCCCGCAGGATGGCCGCATCAAGATTCGGATCAAGAGCAGCGAAGTCGATATCCGCGTTTCAGTCATCCCGATGCTTCACGGCGAGGCGGTCGTGATGCGTTTGCTGCGCCAGGATGCGGGATTGATCGGTCTCGAGGGCCTTGGGATGGCGCCCCGGGAACGGGAGCTCTTCGAACGCGTGCTCGGCATGCCGCACGGCATCGCGCTGGTTACCGGCCCGACCGGGAGCGGGAAGACGACGACGCTCTACAGCGCCCTGAGTGAGATCAACGACGAAACGCGGAAAATCATCACGATCGAAGACCCGGTCGAATATCAGCTTAAGGGGATCAATCAGATACAAGTCGCGGAGAAGGCCGGGCTTACCTTTGGCCGCGGATTGCGGGCGATTCTGCGCCATGACCCCGACGTTGTGCTGGTGGGAGAAATTCGCGACCAGGAAACCGCGCAGATCGCCGTGCAAGCGTCGCTGACCGGGCACATGGTGTTCTCGACGCTGCACACGAATGACGCGCCGGGGGCGTTGACGCGGCTGGTGGACATGGGGGTTGAACCTTATCTCGTGGCGTCGTCGCTGGAGGCGGTGGTGGCCCAGCGTCTGGTCCGCGTTCTTTGCCCCGAGTGCAAGGCGGAAGACCGTTCCATCCGCACCGCGGCTTTGCGCGAACGGGTTCAGGCCTTGGGCGGCGCGAAGATCTATGGAACCGTGGGATGCAAAGCGTGCCGCATGACCGGTTTCACGGGACGGCGGGCCTTGTTCGAACTGATGACGATGAGCGGCGGCATTCGCCAGATCCTTCTCCGGGGAGGATCGAGCGTCGAGATCAAGGAGGCGGCCAGGGTGGAGGGGATGCGCACCCTCGTCGAGGACGGCTGGCGTCTGGTCATCGCGGGAGTCACCACCCCCTCCGAAGTGCTCCGCGTTTCCAAAGACGAAGAATCGCCCATCGCCGCGCCGGCGTGAAAAGGAGAATCTGAATCATGCCGGTCTTTGAATACAAAGCGCTGCAAACCGACGGCCGGACCACCCAGGGACGCGTGGACGCGGGCGGGCGGCAGGATGCCATGCGGATGATCGAGGATCGCGGTTTGACGCCCTTGCGTCTCGTGGAAACCGGCGCGGCGCCTTCGGCGAGTCCTTCAAAAGGCGGGCTTCGGCTGCCCCCGATGGCGCAATGGGGATTTAAATCCAAGCGCGTTTCCTTTGCGGCCCTGGAGGATTTTACGCGCTCGCTTTCGAGCCTGCTGACAGCCGGCGTCCCGCTGAGCCGCGCGCTGACAATCCTCTATAAGGAGACCTCGCAGCCGGCGGCGGGCGCGAAATGGCGGGAACTTCACGATCTCGTGATCGATGGCGTCTCGCTGGCCGAGGCGATGAGCCGGTCGCCGGAGGTGTTTCCGCGCGTTTACGTAGCCATGGTGGAATCGGGCGAAGCGGGCGGCTTCCTCGACGTGGTGCTGGCCCAGATCGCCGATTTCCAGGCGCGCGAAAAGGAACTGCGCGCCAAGGTGGTCGCGGCGCTGATGTATCCGGCCGTGCTGCTCGTGCTGGCAACCGGCGTGGTCATCTTTCTCCTGGTCTTTTTCATTCCGCGTTTTCAGACGCTGTTTGAAGGTTTCGACGCGGCCCTCCCCCTGCTGACCCAGGCCATCGTTGGAGTCAGCGAGGTAGTCCGCCATTACGGCCTTTACGTAGCGGCGGCGATTGCCGCGGCGGTTTACTTCGGGCGGCATTTGCTTGCGCGCGACAGCAGCCGGCGCGCTTTGGAGATGGCGCTCCTTCGCGCGCCCGTCATCGGACCGCTGGCGGCCCAGCTCGCGATGGCCCGGTTCTGCCGGATGCTCGGCACGCTGCTGGGCGTCGGCGTGCCGCTGGTGAGCGGTCTCAACGTCGCGAGGCGCTCCCTTGGCAATCAGGTGTTGATCGACCTGGTGGCGGATTCCACGGAGCGCGTCAAAAAAGGCGAGCCGCTCGCCGCCAGTCTCGCGGACTGCCGCGCCTTGTTCCCCGGCTCGACTCTCGAAATGATTTCCGTCGCCGAGGAAACCGGGCGGCTGGACAAGGAATTGGTGCGGCTCGCCTCCGTTGCCGAGGTGGTGCTCGACCGGCAGTTGAAGACCGCTGTCGCAATGGCCGAACCGCTGATGCTCTTCGTCATCGCGGGCTTTATCGGCGTCATATTCATAGGGATGGTCATCCCTATTTTCACAATCCAGGACTATATAAAATAAAAAAGAGAGACCCATCATGCAGCCCAAAACGACCATCCGCTTAAACAGACTCCGGCAAACGCAGGGATTCACGCTTGTCGAAATGTTGCTGGTGCTGGTGATCCTGGCCACGCTCGCGGCCATCGTGATCCCAAAAATGGCGGGCCGCAGCCAGCAGGCGAAAGTCACCTCCGCGCAAACGCAGATCAACAGCCTCGAACTGGCGCTCGACGCGTTCGAGGTGGACAACGGCTACTATCCAAAAACGGGAGCGTTGGACGACCTGGTCGAGCAGCCCGCGGGCGCGACGAACTGGAAGGGCCCGTATCTCAAGAAGATACCCCTCGACCCTTGGGGCGGCCCCTATACTTACGACTACCCCGGCAAACATAACCCCAGCGGCTACGATCTGATGTCCAACGGGCCGGATGGCCAGGCCGGCACCGAGGACGACATCACCAACTGGGACACGGCCAAGAAATGACCCAACGGGCATCGCCGGCCTTCACCCTTGTCGAATTGATCCTGGTCATGGCCCTCCTCACAACGATCATGGCAGTCTCCCTCCCTTCCATCGCCCGCTCGTTCCGGCAGCACAACCTCGAACAGGAAGCGGCGCGCCTTCTGGCCGTGACCGAATACGGGCGGGACGAAGCAATCTCCGAAGGCGTGCCGATGTCCGTCTGGGTCGATCCGGAAAAGGGGCTTTTCGGCGTCGATGCCGCCGAGGGTTACCTGCCGGGGGATGTGCATCGAAAGCAGTACGCGCTTGGCAGGGATATTCACTTCGATGTCGCGAAAACCGCGGTGACGGCAGACGGTCATGTCGAAGCCGCCCTCTTTGCCCCGGACGGCGGTCTGGATCCTTCGGGCGTCGATTTGATCCGGCTCGTTGACCGGTCGGATTCCGCGATGACCGTCGCCCGGACCGCCGATGGCTGGAGCTACGAGATCGTGAAGGAGGCCAGGTGATCTCCGGAAATTGGCCGCGCGACGGCGGATTCACCTTCGTCGAGGTGCTCGCCGCTTTGTTGTTTCTCGCCATCCTCGTCCCTGCCGTTGTCTCGGGTCTTGTGCTTTCCAACCGCCTCTCCGTCTTGTCCGAGCGCAACGCCGCCGCCGAGGAACTCGCCGAGAACAAGCTCAACGAGCTTTTGATCGACGACGCCTGGGAATCGACATCGGACACGCGCGGCGATTTCGGAACGGACTGGCCGGGCTACCGCTGGGAGATGGAACAGGAAGATTGGGCGGGGGATGCCGTGAATACGATGACCGAACTGACAATGCAGGTCTTCTTCAACGTCCAGGGCCATGAGCATAGCGTTCGCCTCACCACCCTCGTCAGCGCGTTCGCCGAGCAACCGTCACCGGCCGCCTCGCCAACGCCGCTTGCGACGTCTACAGCGCCTGCAACGCCCAAACCGGCGCCGACCCCCAAACCGACGCCAACGCCTACGCCCCAACCGGCGCCGGCAACGCAAGGCAATCCGCGCGCGCCCAGCGGTCCGAGAGGTTGACAATGATGGACTCCCCACTGAAGCCAGCCGCGTTCACGCTGATCGAGATGATGCTTGCCTCGGTCGCCGCCGCGCTCATTCTCGTGGCTATCTACGCGCTCTTCCATCGGGCAATCAAAATGCGCGATAGCGCCACGGAACGGATTCGCGAGTCGCGTCTCCGGGCGCGCGCCGTGAATGTCATCGGCAACGATTTGCGAAACGCCTTTGTCTCCGGCGGCATCCTCGCCGCCTCGCTGGAAGGCGGCAGCCAGGGCGGCGGCGCCAACCCCGGTTCCGGCGGTTACCTGAAACTGACCACCACCACTGGAAAGGACACGCCTGACGAAGTCTATGGCGACGTCGAGCAGGTCGAGTATTACATCGAGAAGGACGGAACGGACGCCGCCGCTCCCAATGCCGGAACGCTCGTGCGCGTGGTGACGCGCGATCTCCTGGACACCGTTCCGAACGTCACGCACGAAGAGCGGATTCTGACCGGAGTCAGCTCGTTCCAGGTTTCCTTCTATGACGGCGCGAACTGGCAGGACAACTGGGTGGTTGGCGGCACGAATTCGACCACGACTTCGGCCTCGACCTCAACCTCGGGCACCACGCAAGCGCTGCCGGACGCCATTCGCATCGACATCCAGCAAGCCGCGCCCGCCGCGAAGGATCAGCCGCCTCCACCCTTGGAAATACTGGCGCCGTGGACAGCGATCCCGTTCCTTTCGGGGACGAATTTCACCACCGGCGCCTCCTCTTGAACCAGCGAATGAACATGCCTCCCAATCATCGCCGATCCTCCCGGGGTTCCGTTTTCATTGTCGTCCTCGTGGTTTGTCTCGGCTTGGTCAGCCTCACCGTTGTCTTCGGGCATTCCATGATGATGGCCTATCGCGGCGAGGAAACCGATCTGGCGGGACGCCAGGCCGAGCAGGCCATCCAGGGCGCGGCGCGGTACGCGGAGTACCTGATCGCGAGCGGCACCGCCCCCGGAGTGCTTCCCGATCCCACGACCTACCAGAGCGAGGCCGTTACCGTCGGAGATGCCACTTTCTGGTTCATCGGCGAGCCCGCCTCCACGGGATCCACGACACCCACCGCATCCGCGGATACCCCGTCGTTTGGCCTCGTGGATGAAGCGTCCAAACTGAACCTGAATACCGCGTCGGAGACCATGCTCGAAAACTTGCCGACCATGACACCCACCCTGGCGCAGGCGATCGTCCAATGGCGCACGGCTGCCACGAGCACGAGCACCGCTTCGACCGCCGCGACCGCCGCGAGTGCCACTACCAAGGGCGGTCCCTTCGAGTCCCTCCAGGAATTGGCGCTGGTCAACGACCAGAATGGAGGCGACCCGACCGTTCTTTACGGCGACGACACCAACCTGAACCACGTCCTGGACGCCAATGAAAACCATGGCGGCGGGCAATTCAATCCGGGCATTTTCGAATACACGACCGTCTTCAGCCGCGAACCGAACACGCTGAGCGACGGAACGGCGCGCGTCAACGTCACCCAGAACCCCGCGGCTCTCCGCGCTTTGCTGCAAACCACGTTGGGCCAAAGCCAGGGCACGCAGGTCGCGCAGCGTCTCGCTACGGGAGCCCCGGTTCGAAGCGTGCTCGAGTTTTACATCCGGAGTGGGATCACGGCGGCGCAATTGGATCAATTAACCCCGCAATTGACGATGAAAAACGGGCCGTACGCTGTCGGGTTGATCAACGTAAACACCGCGAGCGCCACCGTCCTGCAATGCATTCCGGGCATCACCCAAAACCAGGCCGCCCAGATCGTCGCGGCCCGGTCCACGCCTTCCACGAACCTGGCCTGGCTCGTTCCCATTTTGGGCAACGCCGCGGCCATCCAGGCCGGGCCTTATCTCACCACGCAGAGTTACCAGGTCACCGCGGATGTCGCCGCGGTCGGCCGCTTCGGGCGCGGCTATCGGCGGACTCTTTTCGTCATCGATTCCAGCAACGGCCCGCCCCAGATCATCTACCAGCGCAACATGGCGGCCCTTGGCTGGGCGCTCGGCCCCACCGCCCTCCAAACCCTCGGAATGAACAAGGTTCTGCAATGACCCTGAATTTCGCCGAACTCAAGAAACGGCTTCAGCCGCGATCCGTGCTGGCTCTCACGCTCGAGCCCGGCAGGGTCGCCGCGAGCGTGGTGCGGCGCGAGAACGGCGCGTGCACTCCGCCGCTCTCGATTCCCTTCGGCAGCGAGGAAGTCCTGAAAAATCCCGAGACCGTCGGGAGCGAACTGCTTTTGGCGCTTGGCGCGGCGGGAATCCGCGAGCGGCGGTGCGTGGTCTGCGTTCTTCCCGCCTGGGCTCTGACCGCCTCGATCGATCTCCCGGAGGTCGGCGCCGAGGACCTGCGGGGCTATCTCGAACTGCGCGCCGAACGCGAATTCTCCATCCCCGTTTCCGATCTTCGCTTTGCGTACTCTTCCTACGTTTTGCCGGATGGAAAGCGGCGCGCCACGCTCGCCGCCCTCTCCGCGAAACGGATGGAGGCCCTTGAAAAGATGTTGGAGGCGGCGGGCTGCCGCGCCCTTTCCATCTCGCTCGCTTTGGACGGCTGCTTCTCCGGTGGAAACGCGATGATCCATCTTCTCGCGGGCGGCGATCATGTGGATGTGGTTGTCACCGCCGGAGGGGGCGTTATCGGATTGCGCTCGCTCTCCGGTCCGGCCGAGGCCGGCGGCGCGGCTTTCGATCCCGAGGGGTTCTGTCGTGAAATCCGCATCACTCTTGGACGCCTGCCGGAAGCGATCCGGCGGCAGGTGCTTCGCGCCCGCCTGGGCGGCAGCCCGGCCGCGGCGCGGACGCTTTGCCTCCAGGTCCGGGATCGTCTTCTGCGGATGGGAATCGATTGTCCCCCGTGCGAATCCGCAAGCGCCGCCGCAAAACCCGAGCCCGCGGAGGGAGCAGCGGTGGAATGCGCCGCGCGCTTCCTGGGCGAGCGGCCGCTCGCTTTCGAGTTCATCACCCCGGAGACCAGCCGCGTCGAGGAAATATTCCAGCGTTTCGACAGCAAGCGGCGCCGGTGGATGGCGGTGGCCGCGGCGGCGGTTTTTCTCCTGTTGCTGCTGGCGGTCATGATCCGTTCCCACATGGAGAGCAGCCTCACCGCGGAGTGGGACGGGATGAAGCGAAACGTCGCCGAAGTCGATGCGTTGCAGCAGAAGATCCGCCGCTTTCGTCCCTGGTTCGAGCCGACGCCCCAAGGCCTTCAAGTCCTTGAAAGTCTCGTTTCCGCGTTTCCCGACGGGGGCGACGTGTGGGCCAAGAGCATCCAGATAGGCGAGGGATACAAGATTACCTGCACCGGGTTCGCCCGCGACCAGGCCGCGTGGCTCGGGCTGCTGGACCGCCTCCGCATCCGGCCGGATGTCACCGCTCTCCAGGTTCAGCAGGTCCGGGGCGCGAATCCCGTGCAGTTCTCCGTCACCTACAAATGGGAGCCACAGCATGAAGGCTAGCCAGCGCCAGTCCCTTTTAAAAATCGGCGCGGGAGCGGTCGTCTGCCTCTTTCTTTTCGACAGCTTTGTCATCACGCCGGCTATCGCGCGCTGGCACGCGCAGAGCGAGCGGATCGCCGCTCTTCAGGAGAAAGTCGACCGCGGCCGGAAGTTGCTCGAGCGGGAGAATTCCATCCGGGGCCGTTGGGCGGACATGGAGCGGGCCAATCTTCCGGAAGATATGTCGGTCGCCGAGAACCAGGTGTTCAAGGCGATTGGGCGTTGGGCGCGGGACAGCCAGATCGCCTTCACGAGCCTTACGCCGCAGTGGCAAAGCCATGACGAAGGCTTTGAAACGCTGGAATGCCGCGCCGCCGGCACGGGCGACCAGGCTTCCATCGGAAGGTTTATTTATGAGATGGAAGTCGATCACCTCCCCGTAAACCTCGAGGAATGCGAGATCACCGCGCGCGATCCCCACGGCTCGCAACTCGCTCTTACCGCCCGGTTCACCTTCCTGCGGCTCGCTGCGTCCGAAAGGAGCCCATGAGGTTCTGCAACCTATTTTTCGTTGGCGTTCTTGTGCTGGCCGCCGGCCTCGCCGCGGCCGACGCGCCGAAGCAGCAACAGATCCCTTTCACTGCTTTTCGCCTGGTGCGCACCCGCAATATTTTCGATCCCGACCGCAGGCCGATGGCATCGGAGGCGGGGCCGGCCGCTCCGCATTCCGCCCCGCCCGCGTCCCCTTCCGATTACGTTGCGCTCACGGGCACGCTCGTCACCGGCGACAAGGCGTTCGCCTTCTTTACCGGTTCGCGTCCCGAGTTCAACGCGGTTCTGGCCGTCAGCGGAACCGTGGCGAACATAAGGGTCACCCAGATCACCCCGGCGCAGGTCAAAGTGAACCGCGATGGAAAACCGATCGTCATCGCGGTGGGCCAGCAACTCCCGCTCGATGGCTCGACGCCGGTGGCCATGGTTGCAGCGCCTGATTCGCAACCATCCCCCCCCGCCGCCACGAGTCAGGATTCGGGACAGGAAAATCTCATTCGCCGCATGATGGAAAGACGCCAAAGGGAAACCTCCAGATGAAACTACACAGAATAACCGTTACGCTCGCCGCCCTCCTCCTTCCGGGGATGGCCATGACACAGGAAAGCAACTTGCCGATGCAAGCGGCATCGTCTCAGCAAGCTGCATCGCCTCAGCCGGCGGCATTCCCTCAGCCTGCGGCATCGCCCGCGCCCGATGGGAAGGGCGGGATCCGCCTGAACTTCCAGGGAGCGGCCCTTTCGGACGTTCTCAACTATCTCAGCGACGCGGCGGGATTCATCATCGTGCAGGAAGTGCCGGTGACCGGGACGATAAGTGTCATCAGCCGCCAGCCGATCTCCGCGGACGAAGCGGTGGATCTGCTGAACGCCGTGCTTCTCGGAAAGGGTTACGTCGCCATCCGCAACGGACGCATTTTAAAAATAGTCAGCCGCACCGGGGCGCAAACAAAGGATCTTCCCGTGGTTACCGGAGCCGATCCGGAGCAGATTCCGCGCAAGGACACGATGGTGACGCAGATCCTCCCCGTCCGTTTCGTGGACGTCGCGAAACTCGTGGACAATCTCCGCCCGCTGCTCGACGCGAATGCCACGATCAGCGCCAACGACAGCAGCAACGCCATTTTGCTGACCGACACCCAGACGGACATTCACCGGATCGCGGAGATCATCCGCGCGCTCGACACCTCCATTTCCAGCATCTCCACGATTCACGTTTATCCGCTCCGTTACGCGGACGCGAAGGATCTCGCAGGCGTCCTCACCCAGCTTTTCGCCACCGACCAGTCGAAGAACAATAATAACAACCAGCCTCCCTTCCCCGGGATGATGAGGCGGATGTTCGGCGGCGAAGCGGCTCCCGCCGCCACGCCCGTCAGCCAGGCGCGCGAGGCCGCCTCGCGGGTCGTGGCTGTCGCCGACACGCAGAGCAACTCGATCATCGTCAGCGCTCCGGATGAATTGATGGCGACAATCTCCGAGATCGTAAGCCGCGTTGACACCAACATAAGCGAGATTACAGAAACGCGCATTTTCCGGTTGCTCCACGCCGATTGCGTGGAGTTGTCGGGCCTCCTGACTTCACTCTACTCCGACAACACTTCCCAGAACAACGGGGCGAATCGCAACGGCGGCGCAAACCAGCCTCAGCGCCCCCCGCAGCAGCAGAACCCGCAAAACGCACAGAGCGAACGCGCCATCCTCCAGGCCCGCGTCGTCGCCGTTCCGGACGCGCGCACCAATTCCATCATCGTGAGTTGCTCGCGGGATATGATGGAGCAGATCGCCTTGACGATTGGCAGGCTCGATGCCAGCGATTCCAAAAAGCAGCACGTCTATATCTATACGCTTGACCATGCGGATCCGGAGAACGTCGCCGCCATCCTCCGCGGCATGTTCAGCGTGGATAACTCGAACTCCGCTTCCCAACCCTCCACAAGCCGCCTGACGGAGCGCACCACCACCGGCGCATCCACCGACGTCTCAAATACCTTGAACACCAACAGCGGCAGCAGCAGCAACGGACGGTCCGGCTCCGGTTTTTGATATTCACCCTTTTATGAACAGGTTCCCGTTTCCCATCCTTTGCGTGGCCGCACTTTTTCTCCCGGGCGCTTACCTCGCGGCGCAAACGGGCATACGCCCCAGTTCAGCCGCCGGGAGCTATTCGTACCCGAGTTCGGGTTCAAGCTCGCGCCCCACCGGCTCCTCGGGCGGTTCCGCCTCCAGTACGCGCGAATACCGAAACAACACCATGCTTGGCGATGCGCTCGTCCAGATCGATCCCGAAAGCCGCTCCCTCATCATCGTCGCCGACGAGGAAACCAATTTTGAGATCCAAAAAGTCATCAAAAATCTGGACCGTCCGAAACCGCAGGTGCTCATCAAGGTGCTGTTCGCCCAGGTCACTCTCGACAAGAGCTTGGATCTCGGAGTCGAGGGCTCCTACAACTTTAACGTGGGCCAACTGCCCCTCACGCAGTTGCTATCCGGATCGAACGGGCTCGTGCAAAGCATCGTGAGCAACAGCACGACCACCACCCCCACGGGAGGAACGACGAACACAACGACAACCACGAACAACCCGCTGACGAGCACGCTCTCCATGTCGGGCTCGGGAACCGTGCAGAGCGTCTTCGGACTGGCCGCCCAGACCACCGGCGCGTTCTTTCGTTTGAATACCAACGCGGCCACGACCACGCTCTACGCCCTCGCCCAGAAGGGGGATGTCACCGTCCTCTCGCGTCCCTCCATTCTCGCGCGCAACAACCAGGAGGCCGTCATGGTCGTCGGCCAGGAGGTTCCCTTCATAACCAACAGCCAGATCACGAACAACGGCCAGACAATCAACACCATCCAATATCAGGATGTCGGCATCATCCTTCGGGTCACGCCCTTCATCACCGCGCGCAGGACAGTCGAGATGATTGTCTCGCCCGAAATTTCGGCTCTCTCCGACCAGACCGTTCCGATCTCGCCCACCGTCAACGCGCCCGTCATCAACAAGACAGCCGCCGAAACCGTGGTGGTGACCCCCGACGCCACCACCGTCGTCATCGGCGGCATGATGCAAAAGCAAAAAACCAGCAGCGTTTCCAAGGTTCCGCTCCTGGGAGACATCCCGCTGATCGGTTTCGCCTTCCGCCATAAGATGACAAGCGACACTAAAACCGAACTCCTCATCTTCCTTACTCCCTACATCGTCGAAGGCACTGAAACCCTTAAAGACCTCAGCGTCCGGGAAACGGAGCGCACGGACCTGCCTCAAACAGCCTTCCAGGGGGATGACATGCGCAGGTATCTGGATAATCTGAATATTCATTCGGACAACCCCGCCCCTGCTTCCTCGGCGCGCGAAATCAGGCGGGCGCAACCGGTTCTGAATGATCCGGCCCTGCCCCTTCCCAGCGGCTATTGATCCTCCATGCCCATGCCATCCCGCAAAACCGGGGAAATCTTCACCCTCGGGCACTCGCCCGATCCGGACGACGCGTTCATGTTTTATGCCCTCGCGGAGCATAAGATCGACACCCGCGGCTTTCGTTTCGAGCACATTTTGCAGGACATCGAGACGCTCAACCAGAGGGCCACCCGGGGCGAGCTTCACATCTCGGCGATCTCCATTCACGCTTACGCCTACGTCCTGGACAAATACGCCCTGCTCCCTTGCGGCGCGAGCATGGGCGACGGTTATGGGCCGATGCTTGTCGCGAAGGCCGGCGAGGGGCCGGGGGAAAACGCCACCGAAAATGAAGTGCGCCAATGGCTCCGGCAACGCTTGATCGCCGTCCCCGGCGCGATGACGAGCGCCGTGCTGGCGCTCCGCCTTTTCATGGTTGACTTCGACTCCATCAACATCCCCTTCGACCAGATCTTCCATCTTGTTCGGACCGGCGGCGCCGGCGCGGGGTTGATTATCCACGAAGGCCAGTTGACTTACGCGCGCGAAGGATTCGCGAAAATCCTCGACCTCGGCGAATGGTGGAAAAAGAAAACCCAGCTTCCCCTCCCGCTCGGCGGCAACGTCATTCGCAAGGACATCGCCCCTCCCGTTCGCAAGGAACTCTCCGGCATATTGTGCGAGAGCATCCGGTACGGCCTCGAACACCGCGATGCCGGCGTCCGCCACTCGATGGCTTGGGCGCGCAACCTGGACACCGCCCTCACGGATCGCTTCATCGGAATGTACGTGAACGATCTTACCATGGACTACGGCGACACCGGGCGGCGCGCCGTTCACCGGTTTCTCGGGGAGGCGAGCGAAGCGGGCCTCATCCCGGCTCCGGTCGAACTCGAGTTCGTCCAATAGCCGCCCCGTCACCCGAAAACCGCGTGGCACACCACCGTGGACGCGACCACTCCGGTCAAGTCCGCGATCAGTCCCGCCGCAACCGCATGACGGGTGCGCCGGATTCCCACCGAGCCGAAATAGACCGTCAGCACATAGAACGTCGTCTCCGTGCTTCCGTAAATCGTTCCCCCCAGCCGGCTGTTGAAACTGTCCGGCCCGAACCGCTTCACCAGTTCCGCGAAGATTCCAAAGGTCGCTCCGCCGCTCAGCGGGCGCATCAGGACCAGGGGCAGCAGATCGGCGGGGAACCGGACGAGGTTCAACAAAGGCGATAGCAGCCGCGAGAGAAACGCGATGCCCCCGGCCTCCCTGAACATCGCGATGCTCACCAGCATCGCGACCAGGAACGGGATGATCCGGAGAATAACGGGAAATGCCTCCTTCGCCCCTTCCACGAATTGATCGTACACCTTCACCCCGCGCAGCGACGCGTAGAGCGGAAAAAAGGAGAGCAGGAACGGCACCGCGAGGATCGACACCGTATTCAGGGAACGAACCACCCCGCCTCTCGCCGCGATCTCCGGCGGCGGAGTGGGCGCAGTCAGTTTCGGCAGCGCGTTCGGGAAGGCCATCATCACAAAGAAAAAAGCGAAAATGCACAGGAACGCCCACAGGATATATCTCCCGTGCCTTGTCACGGGCGGCGGCGCGATCTTCTCGAGTTCCACAGGCGCGTTCTCCGAAACCGCCGTCTCGCCGCCGGCCCCGCGCGTCACCGGTTCCTTGAGCCGGAACATCGGCAGCTTCTCCAGCACCTTGGCCGAGAAAACCCCCATGAACGCCGCGCAAGCCGTCGCCAGGAACGCCGTGCTGACGATCGCCGTCGGATTCTTCGAGCCGGCCGCCACGTAAATGCTGATCGCCGTCGTCGGAATCAACTGCACCGAACTCGTGCAGATCGCCAGGAACGTGCACATCGCGTTCGTCGCCACGCCCGGACGCGGATTCAGCTTCTCCAGGTCGCTCATCGCGCGCAGTCCCAGCGGAGTCGCCGCGTTTCCCAGCCCCAGCATATTGGCCGCCACGCTCAGCACGATGGACCCCATCGCCGGATGATCCGGCGGCACATCCGGAAAGAGCCGCCGCAGCACCGGCCGGATGGCCCGGGCCAGCAACTGCGCGAACCCCGATTGCTGGGCGAGCCGCATGATTCCAAGCCAGAGCGCCATCGCCCCCCAGAGCGGCAGGGCGATCGTCATCACGACATCCCGCGCCGCCGAGAGCGCCCCGTTCGTCAGCTCGGGGAGCTTTCCGGTAAATCCTCCGAGGATCACCGAAACGAGGACGAGGCCGAGCCATATGAAATTCAACATCCGGGGCGATTTATTTCAGGGTGAAAGAGGTTCAGTCTGATGATTTAACCGGTGATTTGTAAAATTCATAATCGCCTTAAAATTAGGTTCACCGAATCATTCGAATTATTCCGTCTGCTGGCCGGGGCCGCCATTATGCTGCGCTGGACTGTGCAAAGTGTGGCATTCATGCAACGATGAGCCTGGCACAGGTTTTCAAAAGGACGATTCCATTGGTTCCATTGGCTCCATTGCACTATTTTTCATTTTGAGTCTCGCAGAGGACGGAAAAGCCCAATCAAACCCGTGGAATTCCACGCCAAACCAAGCTCCGGATACTCTTGTCGCGACTTAAAGAAGACGCGTCTCTTTTTCTTGACATATCTAGAAGCCCTTCTTACGTTTCCAATGGGCTTATGCCTCGGATCGAATTCGAACCGCAAATAACGCCATGAAAATCAAAATCGGCACCCAACTCGAAGAAGAGGTCTATCACGACCTCAAAGTCGCTGCCGCCCGCGAGAAGCGCGCGATCAGCGAACTCATTCAGGGAGCCATCGCGGCCTACCTTCAGGAGCAGGCGCAGCCTCAAGGCGGGAAGTCCGGCCTTGCGCGGCTCCTCGAAGCCGATCCGCTGCGACTCACCTCCAAGCAACTTCGGAAGACGATGGAGGTCGATTTCTTCGATCAATGAATCTCGATGATATTCCCAATGGCAGCACCATCTTCATCGACACCAACGTGCTCCTCTATGCCCGCACGGGCCAGTCAACGCGGTGTCGTCAATTGGTCTCCCGCTGCAATCTGCGCGCGGTCAACGGTGTCATTTCGGGGTTCGTCGTCGCCGAGTTCTGCCACCGGCGGATGATGCAGGAGGCGCAAGCTGCCGGACGCGCGGCATCGAATCCCGCCAGGGCGCTCGCGGGGAAGCCCGAGATAGTCCGGCAGCTTTCGGTTTATGCCGACGATGTGCGGGCGCTGCTCGGCGGCGAGTTGGCGCTGAGCAAGGCTGAGAAAACGGACTTCGCCGTCGCGCTCGAACTACAGCGGCAATTCGGACTGCTCACCATTGATTCAATCAACTTCGCCATCGCACGCCGCCTCGGCATCGACGAAATCGCCACCGCCGACACGAACTTCGACCACATCCGGAGCCTCATCGTTTACAAACCCGAGGATGTGCTCGGTTTGTCATGAACCTGCCTAAAACAATATTTCGTTCATTGTCATTTTTGGCGTTCGTTGTGCTGCTTTTTGGCTGCGCTCACACATCGCCGCCCTCTGCCGCACCAGCTGCTTCTCCTGCAAACGCCAGCAAGCCTGCTTATGAGAGGCAGTTCGACGCGTGGTATGCGAACGGCCTTTCCGTCGACCTCGCCGAGCACGGCGACCGTGACGCGCAAATCGCCTTTTTCCTCTCGGGCTATGTCCGCCTGAGTAGCCTTACATGGGTGGTGAAGACTTGGAGGGGATGATCGCTAACTACGGGCAGCTACTTAAGGCCCTGGGTGACGTTGCTTTTGCCAAGGCGTTGCAACAGCAGCGTCCGGAGGTTCGTAGCGCGGCTCGCTGGTTCATTCCGGATATGAAGAGTATACAGCATCAATATCCAAAATCGTATAATCTATTGCTGAACGCACCAGCGATTGATTGGCCGACTGATCGGGCTTACCGAAATAGCTAAAGCACGGTATTCTGCAAACTTGGCCCGATTGAAACTATCTTGCCACTGTGAGCACATTGACCGAAATCGAAGCAGCCATCGCGGAACTTCCGCCTCCGGAGTTTCGCGAGCTTTTGCACAAGCTGAACGAACGCGACGCCGCGGAGAGGGATCGCCAAATCGAAGACGACGCCCAGAGCGGGAGGCTGGGTCGCTTGTATTCGCGGTTGATGGAAGAGGACCGCGATCAGCCGAAGGCCTAGGCTCAGAACCGATCGAGAACGGCCGGTGGTTCCCGGCCCGGAGCGTTGGAATCAGGACTTTGGTTAGGATGGCAGGCGGAATTCATCCACTTCGGGGATGAGGCCGGGCTGAATAAGTCCGAGGACTTCAGGGTGGCCCTCCGCCAGGCGGGCGAGATCGAGGCGGTCTTTCTGACGCTTGGTTTTGCGGCGTAAGGGATCCGTGGCGGCCCAGAGTTTGCCCTGTACCAAATCCGCAAGGCAGGCGACCGGCATGGAGACTCCGAAGAGTGTGCCGGACACGGCGCGTGCGGGAAAGTCGCCGTAGCGGCTGTTGATTGTGATCTGGATGCGCAGGCGGCTCCCAGGGAGCACGGCATTCAGCGAGTGAGGAAATTCTTCCACGGTAAAACCGGCAGCCCGCAATGCCTCCGCCGCGCCTGGGGTTGCGCTGATGGCGAAATCGGCATCCAGCGTGACCATTGGCTCGGCATATTGGTTCACCGCCAGGCCGCCGATCAAGCAAAACGGTTGCCCGCTGGCCTGGAGCGCGTGGACGGCGGTTTGCAGGTCATTGCTGCTGCCGGTAATCCCGGCGAAAAATTCGGCTTCCGACATCATTGTTTCGTTCCGCATGGAAACATTGCAACCGGGATGAACACCAGCAATCGATGGGACGTCCATGGACGTCTCTCAGGGTTCGGACTCGGATCGCAAATAACGATTGCGGGATGCTAATCGTTCCAGGCGCCATTGTAAACGGCCATTGAGGGCTATTGACCACAAACATCGCACCCACCTATTCTCCACGGTATGAACACGAAAACTTTTAAGCTCGTTCTTCTGGCGGTGGTTACCCTCCTCGGCATATTCACCCAGGCATTTTCACAGGAGGCTCCGTGGTTGACCGATTATTCCAAGGCGGTTCAACAGGCCAAGAGTGAAAACAAACCCATACTGCTCGATTTCACCGGCTCTGACTGGTGCGGCTGGTGCATCAAGATGAAAGAGGAAACCTTGGACAAGCCGGCGTTCAGGCATTACGCCGAGAAGAATCTTGTGCTCGTGGAAGTGGACTTTCCCCACGATAAGGTTCAGACCGACGCCGTGAAAACACAGAATGGACAATTGGGCGGGCAGTTTAAAATCACTGGCTATCCGTCTTTTGTTTTATTGGACAAGGATGGCAAAGAACTCGGACGCCAGGTAGGTTATCTCAAAGGTGGTCCAAGCGCGTTTATCGCCTGGTTGAACACTTCTTATAAACCTGCATCGAGTGACACCGGCGCCACCGACGACAACGACGCGTTTTTCAAGCAGGCAGCGCAAAGTCGCAGCCGCCCGTAGAGAACGAGCCGGCAGCGGATTTGGGTTTGATGAAATAGGGGAAAAACGGGGGTAGCCCGCGGGAGGCTCTCGGCACGGCAGGCGCCTTTAATGATCATCGTAATTGGCCGCCTGAATCTTTGCGAAGGCCGGGGCCGGGGACGGGGAGGGTATCGTACTTCTGGCCGAGCGCCGCTTCAACAGACTGGACGAGATTCGTGGCATCGACCGGCACCGTTTGCGCGCCGCCCTGGAATTCCACCACGAGTTGGCCGGCTTCCATATTCACGAGTCTCACGGGTGTGCCCGGAGCAACTGTGACCTCTCCGACCGCCTTCCCGTCGATGACGGCGGGAAAAGTGACCGCTTGCGCCAGGGTGATGGTTTGGGGCCAGTCGCCGGGTGATGCCGCCAGGGCGGCAAGGTTAAATTCCATCGGCGCCGGCGTCGGCGACGGCGTGGCGGGCGGTGGGGGGAACGGAGACGCGACGGGGACCGACGCGATGGGCGGCGACGCGACGGGAAGCGACGCGATGGGCGGCGACGCGACGGGGACCGAGGCGATGGGCAACGGCGTTACCGATGGCATGGAGGCCACAGGCTGCGGCCAGGAGGCTGCCGGCTGCGGTGTGGAGGCCGCGACCGGCTGCGGTGTGGCCTGCGGCGCCGGCAAAGGCGTGGGAGCCGCGGCGGTTATCACCCGTGCCTCATTTTTCTTCAGCACCATTACGAGAGCCACCGCGCCCGCCAGAATCACCAGAAAGAAGGCGATGAGGATGAGCGCAAGAGGCGATTTCCCGGTCGCGTGGATCTGTCCCGCGGCGCGGAACATCCCGGAGGTTTCCGTCGCCGGTCCCCCCTTTGCCTCCAGGACGGCTTCAGCCTTGCGCAGGTCGCTGATGAGTGAAGCGTAGTCGGCGTAGCGCTGCGAGGGGCTCTTTGCGAGCATCGTGTTGATGATATGCTCGGTGGGCCTGGATATGTTCCGGTTCAGGGTGCGCAGGAGCGGCGGTTCTTCCCGCAAGCGCTTGATGGCAAGTTCCGTGGCCGTGTCGGCTTCAAACGGGGGATGTCCCACCAAGGCCTCGAAAAGGGTCGCCCCGAGGCTGTAGATGTCGCTGCGAAAATCCTCCGCCTTCCGGCCGACCCGCTCCGGTGACATATAATGGGGCGACCCCCAGACGCCTTCGGAGACCGCCACCTCGACGTTCGCGAGTTTCGCCAGCCCGAAGTCGAGCAGCTTCGCGCCGTTTGATTCGGTCACAAAAATGTTCTGCGGCTTGATGTCGCCGTGGATCATCTCGTTGTTGGTGTAGGCGGCTTTCAGTGCCTCGGCGATGTTGATCGCCATCCCCAGCGCGGCCTGTTCCGTCATCGGCCCATGATGCACGATGGCGCTCAGGGAGCGGCCCTTGAGAAGCTCCATGACGATGTAGTAGTGGCCCTCATGCTCGCCGACAAAATGGATCGGCACGATCTGCGCGTGGCTGATGGCCGCGGCACACTGCGCCTCGCGAAGGAATTCCTCGACGAACTGCGGATCTTTCGCGAAGTCCGCGTCCAGAAGTTTAATGGCTACGTTCCTCTTCAGCGAAGGGTCGAAGGCACGGAATACAGTGCCCATGCCACCCTGTCCGATCTCATCATACAACTCGAAGTGGCCAAGCTTTACGCCCATGGATTGTTTGGGAATCAAAAAAGAAGAAGCGTAATGGATTGGGCTGATCTACAGGCAATACCAATAATCCAAAAACGGACGCCTGTCAGCGGTTGATTCAAAAACGAGCCGCGTGTCTCCGCGGACGGTTTCGGCTCCGCCGCGTTTTGCAAAAGGCGAACTCGTGCTAATTTACCCTCCCTGTTTATGGCAAAAAGCATCATCGATCCCGCGCGGCTGGCGCGCATCCAGTTCAGCAACGACGAGATAGCCCGTTATTCGCGCCACCTCATCATGCCCGAAGTGACCCTCGAGGGGCAGCGCCGCCTCAAGGCCGCGGCGGTTCTCTGCATCGGCACGGGCGGCCTCGGCTCGCCCATCGCCCTCTATCTCGCGGCGGCGGGCGTGGGGCGCATGGGCCTGGTCGATGCCGACATCGTCGATTTCTCGAATCTCCAGCGCCAGATTCTCCACGGCACAAAGGATATCGGACGGAAAAAACTCAACTCCGCGCGGGACCGCATCCGGGAGGTCAACCCGAACGTCCAGGTGGATCTGCACGACACCATGTTCGTCGCGGACAACGCCCTCGGGATCGCGGAGGACTACGACCTGCTCATCGACGGCACCGATAACTTTCCCACCCGTTATCTCTCGAACGACACGTGCGTCTTTCTGAAAAAGCCGAACGTCTATGGCTCCATCTTTCGTTTCGAGGGCCAATGCACCGTCTTCGCCCCGCACCTTGGCGGGCCGTGCTACCGCTGCATGGTCCCCGAACCGCCGCCGCCCGGCCTCGTCCCAAGCTGCGCGGAGGGCGGAGTCCTGGGGGTGCTGCCCGGCATCATCGGCGTCCTGCAAGCCATCGAAGCGATAAAGCTCATCATCGGCATCGGCGAACCACTCATTGGAAGGCTCCTCCTGTTCGACGCGCTCCAGCTCAAGTTTCGGGAACTGAAGCTGCGCCGCGATCCGCGCTGCCCCGTCTGCGGCGAACATCCCACCATCACAAAACTCGTGGATTACGAACAATTCTGCGGCATTCCCCAAGCGGCGGCAGCAGAGGCCGCCGAGGCGCCCATCCCCACCATGACGGTGCGCGACCTGAAACGGAAGATCGACAGCGGCGAGCGCTTCGTCCTCGTGGATGTCCGCGAACCGTTCGAGTACGAGATCGCGAGCATCCCCGGTTCCAAGTTGATCCCGCTCGGGGAGCTGCACTCCCGGATGAGCGAACTCGACAGCGCCGACGACATCGTGCTGCATTGCAAGATGGGCGGCCGAAGCGCCAAAGCCCTCAAGCTCCTGAGGGAAGCCGGCTTCACGAAGCTGACGAACGTCGCCGGCGGCATCGAAGCCTGGGCCGAAGAGATCGACCCCTCCGTCCCGAAGTATTGAGGGCCGGGTGGAAAGTTAGGCTCGAAACTTCTTGATGCCGTTAGCGATTGACACCCACGCGATCGCGATGCCGCCGATGAAGGTCTGAATCGATATATCCTTGAGTGGCGGAGTATCGCGGTAGACGTATGCGAACCAGCACACTTTGAAGCCCGTGAGTAAACCAACTCCCGATAAGATAAGCGAGATAGCATCGACTAAATCGGGATTGCGAGATTGGGCCCGGGCAGCGAAGACGTACGGGATCAGGCATGCATACACCAACGAGAACAAACGGATCACTCACCCTCGCTCTCGGTGACCTCTAGCTTTTTATGACGCTCTTGCGGCGCGACCTCCACGACCTTGACCTGCTTCTCGATGACTATTTCACCAATAGTTGTTTCGGTCTTCTGTGCTTTCGGCTGCTCGTGCTTCTTCTGTGAAACGACCTCCGCTAAGATGCCGCCTACCGCACCAATAACGGCGCCGGTGACTCCGCCTAACGGTCCAGCAACCGCAGTTCCGATCAGCGATAACCCCGACGCAAATGCAATCCCCGAGGCTGGTATGCTCAAGGTATTCTCAAGTCGGATTTGAGTCATATGGTGAGTCTAGCCAAGCCTGAGGCTAGGTCAAGATCAAAGAAACGGCTAGCGCCAAACGGGTTAAGCTGGCCTCGGAAAGGGGGGCGCGCCGCGCGCGCAGATTTGGATGCTGGCGCAAGGGAAAAACTACGGTTTGCCGGTTCGCGATTGTTCCATCAGTTGCCTTGCCATTGCCAGGTTGCTCCGGGCTTGAACGGAAGAAGGGTTGATCCTCAACGCTGCTTCGAAGTGGGTGATCGCCTCCGGCAACCGGCCCGGCATATCCGCAAGAGCGACTCCCAGGTTGTTGTGAGCTTCCCAATAATCAGGATTAATTTGCAGGGCGGCCTCAAAATGGGCAACTCCTTCAGGGATCCTGCCCGGCGCATTGACCAGGATAAGACCCAGGTTGTAATGGGCTTCGGCATAGCGGGGGTTGATCCTCAGCGCTTCTTCGAGATGCGCGATCGCCTCCTGCGATCGGCCGGGCAGTTTCCAAAGGGCGGCCCCGAGATTCGTCTGCGCCTGGAAGTAATCCGGGTCGATCTCCACCGCCGCTTGATACTCGGAGACAGCCTCGGGCAAGCCGTCCTGTGTCTTCAAGTAGGCGTTTCCCAGGTCGTAGTGCGGTTCCGCCAGGTGGGGGTCGATCCGCGCCGCCGCTTCAAAATGAGCGATTGCCTCGGGTAACCGGCCTGGGATTTTCACCAAAATATTTCCAACATTCGTTTGCGCTTCGGCAAAATCCGGATCGATCCGCAGCGCCGCTTCATACTCGGAAATCGCTTCCGGGACGCGATCCGGGATTGTCGCCAGCGCGTTGGCGAGATTGAAGTGTCTTTCGGGATCGTCAGGCGCCAGTCGCAGCGCCGTTTGAAACTCGGAGATCGCTTTGGGGAGATCGCCGGCGGACTGGTCCGCGATTCCCAGGTCGTTGTGTATGATCGGGTCGTCCGGTTTGATCCGCAGCGCCGCTTCGAATTCGGCTGTCGCTTCGGGCAGCCCTCCAGGGGTTCGCAGTAACGCCATGCCTAGATTGAGATGCGCCACGGGATTCCTTTGCGTGCTGGCGAGAGCATGCCGGAAAAGAGACTGGCTGTCCTTCCAATACTCGCACTGCCGGCGGGTAATCATGGCGCAACAAATCAGGATCGCCGCGGCGGCGGCGCCCCGTGTCAGGAGCGGGTGACTCCAGCATCGGGTAATATCCCGCGCGCCCCAGGCC
>Ga0302324_100006509_pt1 | contig 25151 bp, 23 predicted proteins | sample Palsa_T0_1_FD_201949 | JGI IMG/M metagenome (GOLD analysis project Ga0302324, IMG submission 201949) | Peat permafrost microbial communities from Stordalen Mire near Abisko, Sweden - Palsa_T0_1 | ecosystem: Environmental > Terrestrial > Soil > Palsa > Peat permafrost | place: Sweden: Abisko... | reverse complement strand
GCGCACGTCGCGCTATCCACGATCACGTACAGCCACTGCGGGTCCTTACCCCAGAGCACTTTGGCCGTCGGAGCGCCGGCCACCGTCTTGGTCAAGGTCGTATGCGCGAAGTGCGAGGCCGCAATCGCCGCAAACGCGCGGTCGTCGGCGGCGATCGTCGCGCGGTCCTTTGCGACCTCGCGCGTGCCGGTGACCCCGACCGGCAGCGCGATCAGACACGCAGCCAGTACGCCCCAGGTCGAAAGGCGCGGCACTGCGCGGCGCGCTCGCAGCGGGACGACCGTATCCCCGGCGTTTGCGATCCGGGTCGCGAGTTCGGGCGGCGCCTCGATTTTCGGGACGGTCATGTCGTCGAGTGCGGCTACCGCCTGTTCGGCTGCGCCGAGCCGGCGCGCGCACTCGCTACAGTTCGCGACGTGATCTTCAACGGCTTGCGCTTCGTCGCGCTCGAGCGCGCCGAGGGCGTGGAGTTCGAGGGCATCGCCCGGGTGGTTATCGTTCATCATGTTCCGGTCGCTTGCGCGGGAAGCGCGTGCTGTAATTTGCGAAGGCCGAGCGCGAGCCGGCTCTTGATCGTGCCGAGCGGGACGCCGAGCGCTTCTGCAATCTGCGTATGTGAGAGGTAACGGAAGTAGGCAAGTTCCAGGGCCTCGCGCTGCTCGCCCGGCAGCGCCGCGAGCGCCTCGCGCAGGTGCGCTCGCTCGACGTGGTCGCCGACTTCGAATTCGTAGGGCTGGGCGGGTTCGGCCTCGGCCAATTGCCGTTCGATCTGGAAGTGGCGCGCGGCCCGGCGCTTGCGCCCGATCGCTTCATTGCGGACGCAGACCGCCAGAAACGTCCGCAGACTTCCGCGCTCGGGCCGGTACGTTCCCGGCCGGGCCCAAACGCGCAGCAACGCGTCGTGCACGCAGTCCTGCGCATCGCTGTCGTTGCCGAGCACGTGACGCGCGACCGAGTACAGCGCCGAAGCGAAGGCGCGGTAGGCGTCCTCGAGCGCTTGCGGGCGTCGAGCGACGAAGTTCCGAGCCAGCTCGTCGTCGGTCATGCCATAGTATATGCACGCCGGCAGCGCCCGGATTGCCGCGCGGCGAAAAAACTCACCATGAGCGGTACCGAGCCGGCGAAAACCCTCGAGCGCGTGCGGCGCCTGTGCCTCGCCTACCCCGAAGCGAGCGAGCGGCTAAGTCATGGGGCGCCCTGCTTTTTCGTCCGGGAAAAGTCGACGTTTGTCATGTTCGTCGACAACCATCACGGCGACGGGCGTCGCGGCATCTGGTGCGCGGCGCCGGAGGGCGCGCAAGCGGTGCTCGTGGCGGCCGATCCCGAGTTATTCTTCCGGCCGCCCTATGTCGGCGTTCGCGGCTGGATCGGCGTCCGGCTCAAGCGCCCGGATTGGAAGCTCGTGGCCGCTCTTATCGACGATGCGTATCGGACGATCGCCCCACCCAAACTGGTCGCCCGGCTCGGCGAAGCCGCGCAGCGGACGAGCCGCCAGGCAAGCCGGTCACAGGCACGCAGCGAAACGCGTCGTAGAACCTAAAGCCGTGCACCAGGTCAACCTCGTAACCGCGTTTCTCGCCGGGCTCGTCTCGTTCGTCTCGCCGTGCGTGCTGCCGCTCGTCCCGAGCTATCTCTCGTTTCTCACCGGTACCAGCCTCGAAGACCTCAAAGCGGAAACGAGCGCCGAAGCCAAATTTCACGTCTTCGCCCACGCGCTCTGCTTCGTCGCGGGGTTCACCGTCATCTTCGTCGCGATCGGGCTTTCGGCGAGCACGATCGGTGCGATCTTTGTGAACAACAAGCGCATCGTCGAGATCTTCGGCGGCATCGTGATCGTGGTGCTCGGACTGCAGATGATGGGCGTGCTGCGCATCCCGGCTTTGATGATGGACAAGCGCCGGCGCGTGACGGTCCACAAGCCGTCGTTCTGGGTGTCGTTCTTGGTTGGTTTGGGCTTTGCAGCCGGCTGGTCGCCGTGCATCGGACCGATCCTCTCGGGCATCATCCTGCTCGCGGCTTCGACCAGGACGGTCGGCGAAGCGACGTTTCTGCTCTTCGTCTACTCGATGGGGCTCGCGATCCCGTTCCTGATCACGGCCGCCGCGATCACGCAGTCGCTGGGGGCGCTCAACCGCGTCAAACGCTTCCTGCCCGTCATCGAAGGAGTTTCCGGCGCCGTCTTGGTCGCGACCGGAATCATCGTGGCGACCGATCAGTTCACCCGCATCGCGGGCTTCTTCTACCAGTACGTCAAACCACCGAGCCTCTGATGCTTCGCCTGTGGCTGGCTGCCGTAGCAGCGTTCGTTCTCGACCAGCTGACCAAACACGCGGTGGCGACGGGCTTTTTTCCGGGCGAGAGCCGGATCGCAATCCCGCATCTGCTGTGGTGGACGTACGTGCAGAACCACCGCGGCGCGTTCGGCCTGTTCGGGTCGCAGGCGTGGCTGCTGGTGGCGCTGGCGATCGCGGTGCTGGCCGTGTTTTGGTTCGCATTTCGCGACGCCGCGGCGCATTCGGTGCTCGTCGCGGTCGCTTTCGGGGCGATCGTCGGCGGCGCGATCGGCAACATCGTCGACCGCTTCCACTACGGCTTCGTCGTCGACTTCATCGACCTGCATTGGTGGCCCGTCTTCAACGTCGCAGACTCGTGCATCACGGTCGGCGTCGTGCTGCTCGTGCTCTCGTCGCTTGCCCGCTCGCGAGCCGTGACGCCGGCAGAATCGCCGCACTGAGCTTGCCCGAGGCCGGTTCGCACACGGTCACCGCAACGGAGGCGGGAGCGCGCTGCGATATCGCCGTCGCGCGCTTGTCAGGCGCGTCGCGGGCACGCGTGGCGGCCGCCATACGCAGCGGCGCCGTGCGTTTGAACGGCGAGATCCCCAAAGGGGCGACGCCGGTCGCCGACGGCGACCGGCTGGAGTTCTCGATCGCGGAGGTTCCCGTTCTCGACGCGCAACCCGAGGATATCGCGCTCGACATCGTGTTCGAGGATGACGTTCTGCTGGTCGTCGACAAGCCGGCCGGCATGGTCAGCCACCCAGCCCACGGCGCGCGCGACGGGACGCTCGCGAACGCGCTGCTCGCGCACGCGCAATCCCTGCCCGGGGATCCGCTCAAGGCCGGTCTCGTTCACCGGCTCGACCGCGACACGTCGGGCTTGCTGCTGGTTGCCAAAACCGAGGCCGGGTTGCGCGCGCTCGGGAAGGCGATGGAGCGCCGCGCGATCGAGCGGATCTATCTGGGCCTGGTGGTCGGAATTCCCGAGCATCGCGCCGGTACGATCGACGGAGCGCTCGGGCGCGACCCGCACAACCGGCTCAAGTATGCGATCCGCGCCGACGGCAAGCCCGCGGTGACGCACTACCAGCTGCGCGAAAAACTGGCCGGCCACAGCGAGTTGCAGTTCGTGTTGGAAACGGGCCGCACGCACCAGATTCGCGTTCACATGGCCGCCTTCGGCCACCCGATCGTCAACGATCCCGTCTACGGACGCATCGACGCGCGGGTCGATCTGCCGGGCCAAGCGCTGCACGCATGGCGCCTCCGGTTCCAGCACCCGTTCACGAACGTACCGCTGGAATTCGAAGCGTCGCCGCCGGCCGACTATCAGGCCGCGCGCGAGGCATTGCGCCGGCCGTGATCGCGGCTTCCGGCTGCTTCGTGTTGCAGGCACGCGACGGTACCGCGCGCCGCGGAACCCTTACGCTCGCGCACGGCAGGGTCGAAACGCCGGCGTTCATGCCGGTCGGAACGGCGGCCACCGTCAAAGGCCTGACACCGGCCGACCTGCGCGAGCTGGACGCGCGCATCTTGCTCGCGAACACGTATCACTTGTGGCTGCGGCCAGGCCGCGAGACGATCGAGTCGCTCGGCGGCTTGCACGCCTTCATGAGCTGGGACCGCAACATCCTGACCGACAGCGGCGGCTTCCAAGTCTTCTCGCTCGAATCGCGGCGTGAACTCTCGGAGCGCGGCGTCCGCTTTCGCTCCCATCTCGACGGCAGCGAACACGAGTTCACGCCCGAGAACGTCGTGGCTTTTCAAGAGGCGCTCGGCGTCGACGTTGCGATGGCGCTCGACGTCTGCGTGAAGCTGCCGGCGGAGCGCGCCGTAGTCGACGAAGCCGTGCGCCTGACCTCGGCCTGGGCCGAGCGCAGCGCGGCGGCGCGCGCGCGCGCCGCAACGGCGCTCTTCGGCATCGTTCAAGGCGGTCTCGACGAGCGCGCGCGCGAACGCAGCGCCTGCGATCTCGTGCGGCTCGACCTGCCGGGCTACGCGATCGGCGGACTCTCGGTCGGCGAGTCGCGCCGGGAACTCTACCGCCTCTCGCGCTTCAGCGCTGCGCTCCTGCCCGAGGACAAGCCGCGCTACCTGATGGGCGTCGGGACCGTTAGGGACCTCATCGCCGCGATCGACGGCGGGATCGACCTATTCGACTGCGTCTATCCGACGCGCTGCGGACGCAACGGCCGTGCGCTCGGCCGGCGCGAGGACCTCAACATCAAAAACGCGGCCTTCGCGCGCGATCCCCGGCCGCTGGACGACCACTGCGCCTGCGTCGTCTGCGCGACGTACAGCCGGGCCTACCTGTCGCACCTCGTGCGGGCCGATGAGATGCTCGGCGCGCGCCTGTTGTCGTACCACAACCTCGCGGTGCTCTCGCAATTGATGTCCGAGGCACGCGACGCGATCGCGGCCGGCCGCTGGGCCGCCTTCCGCGATCAGCAAACCGCCTTTTCTTGAAAGCGCCGCGGACGCGCTTTGCGGTCCCCGCCGGCGTCGCGGACGCCGCGCTGCAGGTCGGCGGCCGCAGCGTCGCGCTGACCAACCTGCGCAAGGTCTTCTTTCCGCAGCTGGGTTTGACCAAGGGAGACTTGCTGCAGTACTACGCCGACGTCTCCTGGCTGCTGCTGCCGCACGTGCGCGACCGCGCGATGGTCATGAAGCGCTATCCGGGCGGCGCCGAGGGCGAGTTCTTCTTCATGAAGCGCACGCCGGCCGGCGCACCGGCGTGGTTGCGAACCTGTCCGGTCGAGCACGACTCGGGTAAAGTCATCGACTTCCCGGTGGTCGACGATCTGGCGGCGTTGCTGTGGGTCGTAAACCTCGGCTGCATCGACCTCAACCAATGGTACGCGCGCTGCGACGATCCCGATCGGCCCGACTACCTGCACTTCGATTTGGACCCGGTGAAGGACCCCAAGGCAGGTGCGACGCCGTTTGCAACGGTGCGCGAGGCCGCCCTCGTGCTCAACGAGGCGCTCGCGGCGCTGCGCATGCCGGCGTTCGCGAAAACTTCGGGTTCGAACGGCATTCACGTCTACGTGCCGATCGCGCGCGGCCCGCTGCAACACGACGTATGGCGCTTCGCAAAGGCGCTGGCGTTGACGGTCACCGCGCAACGCCCCGACATCCTAACGGCCGAGTATGCGATCGCGAAACGCCCCAAAGGCCGAGTGCTCGTCGACTACAATCAAAACGCTTGGGGCCGGACGCTCGCGTCCGTGTATTCGGTGCGGCCGACGCCCCGAGCGACCGTCTCGACGCCGGTGGGCTGGAACGAAATCGCCGCCGGCATCGAGATTGCGGACTTTCGACTCGACAACGTTCGCGAGCGCTTCGCGCGCACGGGCGATCTCTGGTCGCCACTGCTCGCCAAGACCAAGCGCGTGAAGCTCGAGCGGTTCCTCTAAATTCGCCGGGCCGTCATTCGACGTCGGCAAGGAGTTTGTAGATGTCGCGGCGCGCTTTGTCGAGGATGTCGATCGTGGCTTTGATTACGGGCGGGTTGCCGAGGCGAGCCACTTGTTTGGCCGCTTCGACCAGCGCGCGCAACGAGGTCGCCCCGCCGATGAAGAGGTCGCGCTCGGCTTCTTCATCTTCGTCGCGCTCGAAACCGCCGTGCACGACGTGCTCCGCAAGCGCCGCTCGACCGCTCTCGGTGATCTCGAAGACGCGCTTTCCCTCGACGTCGCGGGCGGAAATGAAGCCGCCTTCCTCGAGCATCTGCAAGGCCGGATAGATCGAGCCTGGGCTCGGGCGAAAGCCGCCCCGGCGCTTTTCGAGTTCCAGCATCACGTCGTAGCCATGCCGGGGCTGTTCCGCGATCACCGCGAGGATCTCGAACTTGATGTTGCCGCGACCGCCCCCGCGGCCGAAGCGGCGGCCGAATCGGCGCCCGAAGTGGTGCCGGTGGAACCCGCCCCGGTGGCCGTGTAAACCGTGTAGGAGGTCGCCGAGACCGATCGACTCGGTGGCGCCTGAATCTCTATATCTGAACATACGCGGAGTATATTCGATATATCGGTAATATTCAAGACCCTCTTTTATGAAGCTGCCGCCGCCGGTTCCAGCGCATCGTCCAGGGCCGCCCGGACCGCTCGCACTCGCGCGGCAAGGCGGGCAAAGTCGGCCAGGTCGATCGCCTGGTCCGCGTCGCAGCGCGCCTGGCGCGGGTTCGGGTGGGTCTCGACGATCGCCCCGTCGAGGCCGGCGGCGGCCGCCGCCAGCGTCAGCGGCTCGATCAGACTCTGCCGGCCGCTGGCGTGCGAGGGATCGAGGATCACCGGCAGGTGCGTCAGCTCGCGCAAGCGCAGGGCCCCGCCGAGGTCGCACACGTTGCGCGTGTTGGGGTCGAAAGCGCGAATGCCGCGCTCGCACAGCACCACCCGGTCGTTGCCCTCGAGCAAGATGTACTCGGCCGCCAGCAGCAGCTCGTCGAGCGTCGCCGAGGGGCCGCGTTTGAGCAGGATCGGCCGCCCGGTCGCGGCTGCCGCTCGCAACAAGGGCACGTTCTGCATGTTGCGAGCCCCGATTTGAATCATGTCGGCGTACTCTGCTACGAGCGGGACCTGTGCGACCGCCAGTACCTCGACCACCACCGGCAGGCCGTGCCGCGCCCCGGCCTCCGCGATCAGCGGCAACCCCTCGTCTCCTAGGCCTTGAAAGTCATAGGGCGAGGTACGCGGCTTGTAGGCGCCGCCGCGCAGCATCGCGCCGCCGGCCGCGCGAACGCCGCGCGCCGCCAGGCCGATCTGGTCCGCGCCTTCGATCGCGCACGGGCCGCCGACCAGCGTGAAGCCGCCGCCCCCGAACGAGGCCGTGCCCGCGCGCACGATACTGGTGGGTCTCCCGAGACGTTGGGCCAGACGGTAATTGGCGGACATGATCTCCTCGAGCAATGAAAAAGCCACCCGGTGAGGGTGGCTCGTAGCGAACGTTGCCGTTCTGCGCGCGTGCTTACCTCACCGGCACCGATCGTGCGGCAAAAAAGGAATACCAGTAAGCAAATGTGCGGTTCGACATCGGGAGTTCACCGTAGCACCACGTGCGCGCGGCTGTCAATCCGTCTTGGGGCGGTTTTCGGGCCGGCGCTTCCGGCGGCCCGGGGGCGGGGCACGCTGGGAATTCTGGCGGGCGGCCCACTACGGCGGCGCCGGGACCATCTTGACGGGCGGCGCGAAACTTCGTTCGTATCGCGGCGGTCTAGCAGCGTATTCGTCGGCACTGATGCCGTGCGGCGTGCATTTTTCTAACGGAGGCGGCCAGGTGCCCGCGTTCAGCCTTGCCCAACAAGCCTAGTGTACGCACGCCGGTGACTCGCCCCCCACTGCGCCTCGGTTCGCTTCACTACGCATGGGTCGTCGCCGCGACGACGTTCCTGGTGCTGATCGTCGTCGCCGGGATTCGTGCTACGCCGGGCGTGCTGATGGTGCCGATCGAGCACGACACCGGCTGGAGCGCGCAGACGATCTCGGCCGCCGCCGCGCTCAACATCGTGCTTTACGGAGCGGTCGGCCCGTTCGCGGCCGCGCTGATGCAGACGTACGGGTTGCGGAACACGATGGTGCTGGGTTTGTGCATCATCGCCGCAGCGGTCTTTTGCGCGGGCTTTTCGCGCGAAAGTTGGCAACTGATCGTCTCGTGGGGCCTGCTCGCGGGCGTCGGTGTCGGAATGCTTGCGACGGTGCTCGCGGCAAGCGTCGCAAACCGTTGGTTCTTCGCGCAGCGAGGCTTGGTGACCGGGGCGCTCACCGCGGCAACCGCGACCGGGCAACTGATCTTCCTGCCGCTGCTCGCAAGCGTCGCGGAAACCTTCGGCTGGCGCCACGCAACCTGGACCGTCGCGGCCGCAGCTGCCGTTGCGATCGTGCCGGTCGTGCTGCTGGTGCGCGACCGCCCCGAAGCGCTCGGTCTGACCGCCTACGGCGCGCCGCCGGATGCAGTCGTCGCCGCACCGGCCGCGCGCAACGTGCTCGCGATCGCCTTCGGAGGGTTGCGCCGCGCGTCGCGGTCGGGGGTGTTTTGGTTGCTGGCCGGATCGTTCTTCATCTGCGGCGCGAGCACGAACGGCTTGATCGGAACGCACTTCATTCCGGCCTGCGGCGATCACGGCATTCCCGAACTCCACGCGGCCGGACTGCTGGCCGCGATGGGCGTGTTCGATCTTATCGGAACGACGGCGTCCGGCTGGCTCTCCGATCGCGTCGACAGCCGCTGGCTGCTGTTCGCCTACTACGGGTTGCGCGGCGTGTCGCTCTTGCTCTTGCCCGTAGCACTCGACGCATCGTTTGCGGGAATATCACTGTTCGCGATCTTCTACGGGCTCGATTGGATCGCGACCATTCCGCCGACCGTACGCCTGGCGACCCAGGCCTTCGGAACCGACGACGGCCCCGTCGTGTACGGCTGGATCGGCTCCGCCCATCAGCTCGGTGCAGGCGCGATCGCGTTTGCGGCCGGCGCGATTCGCACCCAAGCGGGGTCGTATACGCCCGCTTTCGAGATCTCGGGGATCCTCTGCTTCGCCGCGGCCTTTGCCGTGCTCGCGATCCGCGCTAAGCAAACCCCCGTGCTCGCGCCCGCCTGATGGCGCTGGGACATTTGCGCCGGCTCGCGCTGGCCGCGGCGGTGGCCTGCCTGCTGCTCGCCGCCATCGTGCTCGTGATCTCACGCCCGCGCGTAGCGCGTCCGACCACCTATGCCGGCATGCCGGTCGTGCCGGCAAAGCCCGCCCCCGACGCGCTGCTCGTCGATCAGAACGGCGTGCCGGCGCACCTGATCGACCCGGCCTACTCGCTGACGTTTCTGTTCTTCGGGTACACGCACTGCCCCGACGAGTGCCCGCTCGCACTGGGATCGCTCGCCAAGGCCTATCGCGCGCTTCCGCCCGAGCGCGCCGCGCGGACACGCGTCGTCTTCGTCAGCGTCGATCCCACCCGCGACGTTCCCGCCGTGATGCGCAAGTACGTTTCAGCCTTCGACCCGCACTTCGTCGGCTTGACCGGCACGAACGCGCAGTTGGCACCGGTCTGGAAGGCGTACGGCGTCGCGATCGAACGCACGACGCGCGAACTCGCCCACGGTGACGCGATCTACGCGATCGACGCGACGCAGCACGTCGTGCTGATCTATCCGCCCGACGCCCCACCGGCCGATTTGTCTGCCGACGCGATCAAGCTCACAGCTCCGCGTTAGATCTGCGATTTGGCGGTCGTCTCCAAGACGCTGGTCAGGTAACTTGCGGCGTGCAGCTTGGCGACGATCCGATCGACGTCGGCGGGCGAGCGCGTTTCGACCGTGATGTCGAGTTCGGCGTTTTTCGAGGGCACGTCGCCGAAGTGACGCTGGTGGGTCACGTCGAGGATGTTCGCACCGCACTCGCCGATCAGCCGCGCAACTTCACCGAGCACCCCCGGCCGGTCGTTGATTTCGACGCGCATCCGCACGACGCGGCCCTCGCGCAAGCGCACGCGCGCGATCACGTTGGCCAGCAACCCCGTATCGATATTGCCTCCGCCGACGACGAGGCCGACGTTTCTGCCGGCGAAGCGCGCCGGGTCGTCGAGCAGCGCGGCGAGCGGCGCTGCGCCGGCGCCCTCCGCGACCAGCTTCTCCTCTTCGATGAGCAGATGCACCGCACGCTCGAGCGATTGCTCCGAAACCAAGACGACGTCGTCGACGAGCGCCAGCGCGATCGCGAGCGGGATCTCGCCGATCGACTTGACCGCGATCCCCTCGGCGATCGTGTTCCCCCCGTGCACCGGCGGCAGGCCGTTGCGAACTTGAAAGAACGACGGGTACAGCTGCGTCTGCACGCCGACGATTTCGAGCGACGGGCGCAACGCCTTGGCAGCGATTGCCGTTCCGGCGATCAGGCCGCCGCCGCCGATCGGGACCAGCAGCACGTCGAGATCGGGCACGTCGGTCAGAAACTCGAGCCCCACCGTACCTTGGCCGGCCACGATCCGCTCGTCGTCGTACGGCGGAACGATCGTCAGGCCTTCGTCCGCGGCGATCTCGCGCGCGCGGTCGCCCGCTTCAGCCAAACCTTCGCCGGCCAAGACGATGCGCGCGCCAAACTGCTGCGTGCGCCGGACCTTGGTGAAGGGCGTCGCCTCGGGCATGACGATCGTGGCCGGAACGTTCAGCCGCGCGGCTTGATAGGCGACGGCCTGCGCGTGGTTGCCGGCAGACATCGCGATCACGCCGCGTTCTCGCTCGGTGGCAGTCAACTGCAGCAGCCGGTTCGCCGCGCCGCGATCCTTGAACGACGAGGTCCGCTGGCGCGTCTCGAGTTTCAGCGTTACCTGCGCCTCGCACAGATCGCAGAGTGCGGCGGCCGAGAGCGCCGGCGTGCGCACGACGTAGTCCGCGATCCGCGCCGCGGCCGCCTCGATCTCGGCCAGCCTGACCGGTAAGCTCATTCGCGCAGGCTACGACGCCCGCGCCCGTATTCCGCGCTAGGGCATTCTCCGCGAGCAGGTAGCGCCGCTGAACGTGCGCCAGAAGCCGGCCCGGTTGGTCTCGTAGTCGATGCGCATTGCGCCGTCGCCGAGGCTCGTGTAGACCAAGCGTACCGGCCGCAGCTCGCCGCCCGCAACATAGAGGCCGTCGAAGGCCCACGTCGTTCCGGACCAGACGGGGGCCGTGCCCGAGAACAGTCCGCTCTGGACCGAAACCGTCCAGCTGGCGGACTTCGGGTTGTATCTGAAGACCGATTCCAATTTCGCGGCCGGACGCTTGGGCAGTTGCAGCATCGTCCGCTCCAAGATCGTCGTGGAATTGACCAGCTTGTAGACGCTGGTCGCCGGCGAATTACCCATCGTTTCGCAGGCCCAGATGCCGCCGGGCAGCGAGAACGCTCCGTCGACTCGCAGCGGCGCGGTCGGCGCCGGCGAGGCCGTCGGCGAGGGCGGATCCGTCGGGCTCACCCAGGCGGTGATTTCAGGCCGCACCGTCGGCAGCGGCGAAGGTGACGGGGCGCCCGCTAGCGCAGCAACGCCGCCCGAAACGGCGGCGAAGAGCACGGCCGCTAGTGCGAACTGTCGGCGCATGGCGTCCTACATCGGTGCGCTAAACGCGGTTTCCTCTTGCGCCTGAGCGCTGCGGGCAAGCCACGCACGAACGGCATCGCGCTTGGCCGCCATAAAAGCCATGTAGCCGCCGGATAACAAGAACTCCTTACGCAGCGGATCGAGGACGAACCGCATCTGCGCGCCGCCCGGAGTCAGCAGAGTCCCAGCGTCGAGATCGATTCGCACGCTCGCTTCGCCGAGCAAAGTATCGATGGCCGCGTCATCGACCACGACCGGCGCGATCCCGTTGTTGTAGGCGTTCTCGAAGAAGATGCGCGCGAAGCTCGGCGCGACGACCGCGCGAAAGCCGCGGTCGGCAAGCGACCAGGCAGCGTGCTCGCGCGAGCTGCCGCAGCCGAAATTCTCGCGGGTCACCAGGATCGACGCAGCCGGATACGCGGCCAGCAACTCCGCGCCACCCGTCATCCCGCTGAAGAGGTGTTTGCCCAGCCCCGTCGTCTCGATGCCGGTGAGGAAGTGGGCCGGGATGATTTGATCGGTGTCGACGTTGGCTCGATCGAGCGGCAGCACGCCGCCTTCGACGATCACGACGTGACCGCTACGGCCGGCACCAGTTCGTCCGGCGACGCGATGCGGCCGAGGACGGCGCTCGCCGCCACGATCGCGGGCGATGCCAAGTGCACCCGGCCGCCCGCGCCCATGCGGCCCGGAAAATTCCGGTTGCTCGACGAGATGCAACGCGAACCGGGCGCGAGCACGCCCATCGACATGCCCAGGCACGGGCCGCACGACGAGTGGGTCCAAAGCGCGCCCGCATCTTGGAAGACATCGTGCAAGCCCTCGCGTTCCGCAGCGCGCTTGACTGCCTGCGACCCGGGCGTGATGATCGTCGGAACGCTGACCGTGCGGCCGCGCAGCACCTCGGCCGCCGCGCGCAGATCCGACAAGCGCGAGTTCGTGCACGATCCGATGAAGGCCTGATCGATCTCGATCGAGCGCAGCGGCCGGCCGCACTCGAGATCCATGTAGCGCAGCGACGCCGGCTCCGCGTCGGCCGGAACGGCGCCGTCGATCGGCACCGCTTCACCCGGGTTCGTGCCCCACGAGACCATCGGCCGTAAGGCGGCGACGTCGATCCGGACCTCTCGATCGTAGCGGGCACCGGGGTCGGCCGCAAGCGCGCGCCAGTGCGCCACCTTGCGTTCGAACGCCTCCCCGGTGGGCTGGTTCTCGCGCCCGCGCAGGTACGAAAACGTCGTTTCGTCGGGACCGATCAAACCGGTCGTGGCGCCCGCTTCGATCGCCATGTTGCACAGCGTCATGCGCTCGTCCATCGAAAGCGTTGTCAGCGCCTCGCCGGCGTACTCAAGAACGTAGCCCGTTCCGCCCTTGAAGCCAAGCGTCGAAACGACACACAGCGCGAGGTCCTTGGCGGTAGCGCCGGCGCACAGACGGCCGTCGAGCGTGACCCGCATGACCTTGGGACGCGCCAGGACCAGGCACCCCGCCAGCATCGCGCCGCCCTGCGCCGTCGTGCCGACGCCGAGTGCGAACGCTCCGAACGCACCGAGCGTACAGGTATGGCTGTCGCCGCAGGCCAGCGTCATCCCCGGCTCGACGTAGCCGCGTTCCGGCGCGACGACGTGACAGATCCCGTTCTGCCCCAAATCGTACAGTACGATACCATGGCGCTTGGCCCAGTCGCGCAACACCTTGGCTTGGATGGCGGTCTCGGTGTCCTTCGCCGGCGAGACGTGATCGTTGATCGCTACGATCCGCGCGGGGTCGAACAACTCGTCGCCGTAGCTGCGCTGGATCTCGAGCGCTCCCTGCGGCGTCGTGATCTCGTGAGCGACGATGCGGTCGACGAACACGAGCGCGTTGCCGCCCGCCAACTCCTCGACGACGTGCGCGTCCCAGACCTTCTCAAACAGCGACTTCGGCATCGTTCTCCTCGTTGCGCGAGCCGCGCATGCCGCTGCAGCGCAAACCGTCCAAGCGCACGGCGCGATTCACGCCCGACAGGACCGCTCGCAGCGACGCGGTGACGATGCTGCGATCGCGGCCCGCGCCAAAATGAGCGCGTTCGGCCGTCACGACTTCGACGTAGGCGACGGCGGCGGCATCCGCACCGCTGCCGACGGCATGTTCGGAATAATCGCGCACCGATACATCGACCACCAGGTCTCGGCGCAGCGCGTCTACGAAGGCGTCGATCGGCCCCGTTCCCGTGCCCCACAACGTTCTCACGCCGCCGCCTTCGCTGACGCTGGCCTCGAGCACGACGTTGCCGTTCCCGTCGTCGGCCACGTGGTAGTCGACCAGCGCGAAGGGCGAGCCCACGCCGAGGTACTCGGCTTCGAACGCCGCCGCGACCTCGGCGCCGGAAACCTCGCCCCCGCTCGCTTCGGACAGCCGTTGCACGGTCTTAGAAAACTCGACCTGCATCGCGCGCGGCAAATCGAAACCGTAATCGTGCTGGAGCACGTAGGCGACGCCGCCTTTCCCCGACTGACTGTTGATGCGGATGACCGCTTCGTACTCGCGTCCGACGTCGGCCGGATCGATCGGCAGATACGGCACTTCCCACACGACGTCGCCGCGCGCTTCGCGCGCCGCAAGCCCCTTCTTGATCGCGTCTTGGTGGGAACCCGAGAACGCCGTGAACACGAGCGCGCCGCCGTAGGGGTGACGCTCGCCGACCGGCAGCCGGTTGCAGTACTCGACGGCCGCGGCGATCTCGGGCAGGTTCGAGAAGTCCAGCAACGGATCGATGCCCTGCGACAGCAAATTGAGCGCCAGCGTGACCACGTCCACGTTGCCGGTGCGCTCACCGTTTCCGAAGAGCGTGCCCTCGACGCGCTCGGCGCCGGCCATCATCGCTAGCTCGGCCGCAGCAACCGCCGTGCCCCGGTCGTTGTGCGGATGGACCGACAGCACGAACGAATCGCGGCGCTTCACGTTGCGGTGGAACCATTCGATCTGATCGGCATAAACGTTGGGGGTCGCCATTTCGACCGTGGCAGGCAGGTTGAGGATCATCTTGCGGCCCGGCGCCGGCTGCCAAACGTCCATGACCGCTTCACAGATCTCGGCCGCGAAGTCGAGTTCGGTGCCGGTGAAACTCTCGGGCGAATACTCGAGCAGGATCTCCGTGCCGGGCGTCCGCGCCGCAAGCTCTCCGATCCGCTCGGTAGCCTCGGTCGCGATCCGAACGATACCGGCCCGGTCCAAGCCGAAAACGACGCGGCGCTGCAGCGTCGAGGTGGAGTTGTAGACGTGGACGATGGCTCGCCGGGCGCCGGCGATCGCTTCAAACGTACGATCGATCAGCTCAGGCCGAGCTTGGGTGAGCACCTGGATCGTGACGTCGGCCGGGACCAGATCGTGATCCACGAGCTGCCGGACGAAGTCGAAGTCGGGCTGCGACGACGAGGGAAAGCCGACCTCGATCTCTTTGAACCCGAGCCGAACGAGCATTTCGAACATGCGCAGCTTGCGCTGCGGACCCATCGGTTCCACCAGCGCTTGATTTCCGTCGCGCAAATCGACGCTGCACCACTGGGGTGCGCGCTCGATCGTGCGCGCCGGCCAGCGCCGGTCGTCGAGCGCGATCGGCGCGTAGGGTCGATATTTGTGGACCGGCATCGATGCCATGCTGGGAACCTGCCTAGATGAGACGAGGGGCCGTCGCTTCCGCGACGGCCCCTCGAAAGTGTGGAGCAAACGGCGCGTGGCGAACTACGCTGAAAGCGTACCGCTAAGGAGAAGGAGCGCGCGCGAAATTAGGAACCGGCCGTTCATCTGTGGCCGACCTTAACATGCCTCCCGGCGGCCCGTCAAGCGCGCCCGGTCAAATCCCGACCAAACGGTCGTTTTACCCGGCCGGCGTGCTAACGGTGGGCGCCGCGCACGCCGATACCAGTGTGACCGGCGTCCTCGCCTGCGTCGCCGGGACCACTCGGGATTTTCGCAATGCGAATGAAAGATTGTTTCAATGTCCGATTGGTTGACTTACACACAGGCCACAAGGTAAAACCAGTACTCAGATGTCACGCAGTCTTCTTCTCGTCGTCGTTAGCCTTATTCGCCAACCCTTGGTTCGGCGCCGGTAGCTACGCGTAACGAGATACGACGCGAAGCCTCCCGCCGAACCGGCGGGAGGCTTTTTTAATAACAGTCATGTTGGAGGAGAGCCACACCGTGTCACAACCGGCCGCATCGACCGGCGCCCAACTGGTCCTCGACGTTCTCGCCGACGAAGGGGTCGAGATCGTCTTCGGCTATCCGGGCGGCGCCAACATGCCGCTGTACGACGCGCTCTACGGCAATCCGATCGAACACGTGCTCACGCGCCACGAAGCCGCGGCCGCCTTCGCGGCCGGCGGCTACGCCCGTTCGAGCGGCCGGGTCGGCGTTTGCTTCGCGACCTCGGGGCCCGGCGCAACGAACCTCGTCACCGGCTTACTCGACGCGCAGATGGACTCGGTACCGGTCGTCGCCATCACCGGCCAAGTACGAACTGCCTTGATGGGAACCGACGGCTTCCAAGAGGCCGACGTCACCTCGATCATGGGGCCGGTCACCAAGCGCAGCGTTTGTGTGCGCGACGTACGCGATCTCGAGCGCGTGGTGCGGGCGGCCTTCCGCGTGGCGCGCGGACCGCGCCCGGGCCCGGTGCTGGTCGACATACCCTCGGACATCCTCAAGGCCAAGTGTCCGCCCATGGACCCCTTCGCGGCCCGGCCGGTCCCCGCGACACCCGAATATCCGGACGACGCGGCGCTCGATGAAACGATCGCGCTACTGCGGGCTGCGCAGCGTCCGGTCGCGATCGTCGGCGGCGGCGCGCGTAGCGCGAACGCGGTCTATCTGTTTCGCGAACTGACGGCCATGCTCGAGTTGCCGCACACGGCCACGATCAACGGCCTCGGCTGCGCCACGCCGGGCGACCCTCGCTTTCTCGGCATGCTCGGCATGCACGGTTGGAAGGCCGCGAACCTGGCCGTCAATTCGGCCGACGTGCTGCTCGCGCTCGGCATGCGCTTCGACGACCGGGTGACCGGCAAACCCGACCGCTTCGCTCGGAACGCCAAGATTGTCCACGCCGACGTCGACGCGTCGGAGTTCGGGAAGATCGTTCCGATCTCGGTCGCACTCCGCGGCGACTTGCGCCAAACGCTGGAGCGCTTGGTGCGCCGGCTCGGGCGCGACAAGATGCCGTCCTTCGCCGGCTGGGCCGCGGAGGCCAAAGCGCTCGGCGGCGCCTTGCCGGCCGACCGCGCGCCGCACGGCGAGCTTTCCGCGACGGACGTCCTCGACGCGTTCTTCGCCGTGGCGCCGGACGACACGATCGTCTCGACCGACGTTGGCCAGCATCAGATGTGGGCCGCCCAACGCCAGCGTGCGATCCACCCGCGCAACTTCATCACCTCGGCCGGCCTCGGCTCGATGGGCTTCGGCTTGCCGGCGGCGATCGGCGCGCAGTTCGCGCACCCCGATCGGACGGTCGTGGCGGTCTGCGGTGACGGCGGCTTTCAAATGTCGATGTCCGAACTCGCGACGCTCCGTCGCCACCAGCTGCCGGTGAAGATCTTGTTGATCGACAACCAGCGGCTCGGAATGGTGCGCCAGTGGCAAGAGCTGTTCTACGAGCGGCGCTACTCGCACACCGATCTGTCCGACAATCCCGATTTCGTCACGATCGCGAGCGGCTACGGCATCCGGGCCGAGCGGGTCGAGGACGCGGGTGAGCTGCGCGACGCGATCGAGCGCTTCTTGGGGACCAAGGAACCCGCGCTCTTGCACTGCGCGTGTTTCCCGGCCGAAAACGTCTGGCCGCTCATTCCGCCCGGCGCGACGGTCGATGATGCGATGGAAGGCGCGCCGCAGCCCGAGGCGATCGTCGCCTAACTTCTATGACCCTCTCACTCGTCATGCATGACTGGCGCCTGCTCGAGCGGATCGTCGGCCTCACGAACCGGCTCGGCTGCGCGTATACGCGAGTCGACGTCCATGCGGGTGAATCCCACTACCACGCCACGATCGACTTCGTCGGGCCCCCGGACGCGCTGCGCCGGCTCGACGCACAACTCTCACGCCTGCTCAACGACGACAAGGAGATGTCCCGATGAACGCCCTGTACGACCGCGACGCGAACCCCGAAAAACTCGAAGGCAAGACGATCGCGATCGTCGGCTACGGCAGTCAAGGCCGGGCCCACACGCGCAACCTACGCGACAGCGGCCGGCACGTGATCGCCGCGCTGCGCCCCAACTCGCCCTCGCAACGAGCCGCCGCCGAGGACGGAATCCCCCACGACAGTATCGAGCACGCGGTCGCGCGCGCAGACATCGTCATGGTGCTCGCCCCCGACGAGGAGCAGCCGGCGATCTACATGCGCCAAATAATGCCCCATTTGCGCAGCGGAAGCTACTTGGCGTTCGCGCACGGTTTCGGTATCCACTTCGGCACGATCGTCCCCCCGGCCGACGTCAACGTCTTCATGGTGGCGCCCAAAGGACCGGGCCGCCTCGTGCGCACCGAATACGAAGCCGGCCGCGGCGTGCCGTGTCTGATCGCGGTCGCCGCCGACCCGGCCGGCGATACGCGTGAGGTCGCCCTGGCCTATGCCGCGGCGATCGGCGGCGGACGCGCCGGCATTCTCGAAACCACCTTCAAAGAAGAGTGCGAGACCGATTTGTTCGGCGAACAAGCCGTGCTCTGCGGCGGCCTCTCGGCGCTGGTGACGGCCGGTTTCGAGACCCTGACCGACGCCGGATACGCCCCCGAGATGGCGTATTTCGAGTGCCTGCACGAGGTCAAGCTGATTGTGGACCTGATGTACGAACGCGGGATCGAAGGCATGCGCGACGCGGTCAGCAACACGGCGAAGTACGGCGACTACACCCGCGGCGAACGCATCATCACGGCCGAGACCCGCGCCGCGATGCGCAAAATTCTGGACGAGATTCAGTCCGGCCAGTTCGCGCAAGAGTGGGTCGCCGAACACGCAGCGGGCAAACCTCGCTTCGTGGACTTCCGCAAGAAGCACGCCGCGCACCCGATCGAAGTAGTCGGCCGAAAGCTACGCGACCTGATGCCCTGGATGCGAGGCAATCCGACCCGCCCCGAACCGGTCGAGGCCTCAGGAACGGCCGATCACGGTTTCCGCATGATGTAACCGGCACACGAGCGACCGGTGCCGCTCGTTTCCGAGCAGCAACTCGATCGTCGAGCGCCGGAACCGCTCAGTTCTAGTGGATGAGCGTGATCTTCTCGGCGATGAAGACGCCGTTGCCGTTGAAGTAGCCGTCGGCGCGGACGAGCATGCCGGGGACCATCGATAGCCCGAGGGGCCGCAGTACCGTGCCTTGGTGCAGGTTCACCGGTTGCGCCCCGCCGTGGACGCGCAGCATGAGATTGAAACCGCCGAATGAGCTGACGAAGCCCTGGACGTGATAGCGCCCCGCGAAGGTCCGATCGTAGCCGGGGGCCGGCGGCGGATACGGTTGGGCCGAGGCGGGAACCGCTCCCCCGAGCAGCGCGGCGCCGAGAGCGACCGCGGTAAGAAGTTGACGTAGCATAAAAGTCCTTTCTCCGGGTCTACACAGCGCCCGTACGACGAGGACAACGCCGCGCCGGGAACCGCGGTTCCCAAGCGAGCGCAATCCTCATGCAATCGTAATCGGTCGCTCGCGGACGGTTCGTAAGGCTCTTGCCACGAGCACGAGCGCACCGTGCACCATCGCGACGTCACCGCTCGCGCGCGAGACGAACGCGTTTAACATCGACCGCAAATCGGGTGCCGGCCGCTGTGACGGCGCTCACTCCCTGCGCCTTACAAAGCCGCAGGTCAGCCGGTTGCCGGTACGTAGACCTCCGCACCGCGTTCCCGGAACTCGGCTGACTTCTCCGCCATCCCGCGCTCGGCGTACTCGCGCACCTCTTGGGTGATCTTCATCGAGCAGAAATGCGGTCCGCACATCGAGCAGAAGTGCGCGACCTTTGCGCCGTCGGCGGGCAACGTCTCGTCGTGGAACGCGCGCGCGGTGTCGGGATCGAGTGAAAGATTGAACTGGTCCTCCCAGCGAAACTCGAAACGCGCCTGCGAGAGGACGTCGTCCCAGTGCCGCGCGTGCGGATGACCCTTCGCCACGTCGGCGGCATGGGCCGCGATTTTGTACGCGATCACGCCGTCCTTGACGTCCTGTTTGTCCGGCAGACCGAGGTGCTCTTTCGGCGTGACATAGCAGAGCATTGCGGTGCCGTACCAGCCGATCATCGCCGCGCCGATCGCGCTCGTGATATGGTCGTACCCCGGCGCGATGTCGGTCGCGAGCGGCCCCAGCGTGTAGAACGGCGCTTCCTTGCAGACGGCGAGCTGCCGATCCATGTTTTCCTTGATCAAGTGCATCGGGACGTGACCGGGGCCCTCGATCATCGTCTGCACGTCGTGCTTCCAGGCGATGTCGGTCAGTTCGCCCAGGGTGTCGAGTTCGCCGAACTGCGCTTCGTCGTTGGCGTCGGCGAGGCAGCCGGGGCGCAAGCCGTCGCCGAGCGAGAAGGTGATGTCGTACGCCTTCATGATCTCGCAGATCTCTTCGAAGTGCGTGTAGAGGAAGTTCTCCTGGTGGTGCGCGAGGCACCACTTCGCCAGGATCGAGCCGCCGCGCGAGACGATGCCGGTGATGCGCTTGGCCGTCAGCGGCACGTAGCGCAGCAGCACGCCGGCGTGGATCGTGAAGTAGTCGACGCCCTGTTCGGCCTGCTCGATCAGGGTGTCGCGATAGAGTTCCCAGGTCAGCTCTTCGGCTTTGCCGTTGACCTTTTCGAGCGCCTGATAGATCGGAACCGTCCCGATCGGTACGGCGGCGTTGCGCAGAATCCACTCGCGCGTTTCATGGATGTTCTTGCCGGTCGAGAGGTCCATCACGGTGTCCGCGCCCCAGCGCGTAGCCCAGGTCATCTTCTCGACTTCCTCTTCGATCGTCGAGGCGACCGCCGAGTTGCCGATGTTCGCGTTGATCTTCACCAAGAAATTGCGTCCGATCAGCGCCGGTTCGAGTTCGGGATGGTTGACGTTGGCCGGCAAGACGGCGCGGCCGCGCGCGATCTCTGCCCGCACGTATTCCGGCTCGACGCCCTCGCGCAAGGCCACGAACTCCATCTCCCGAGTGATCTCGCCGCGACGCGCGTAGTGCATCTGGGTGACGTTCGTGCCCGGTTTGGCGCGGCGCGGTTTGCGCTTGGAAGCAAATCGGATCGATTCCAATTCCGGCATCGCTTCCCGGCCTAGCCGATACAGCGATGAGGCACGGTCGAGTTCGAGCGTGCCGGCGCGGCGCTCGATCCAGCTCGCGCGCAGCGGTTCGAGCCCGCGGCGTACGTCGGTCGCGACGTCGGGATCGGTATAGGGACCGCTCGTATCGTAAAGGACGTGTGTGTCGCCGTTGGTGAGCGTGATCTCGCGCATTGGAACGCGGACCGAAGGATCGCTCCCGACGCGATAGGTTTTCTTCGAGCTGCCCTGGGGCTTGCGCGCGCCGACGGTCGCGGTCATGAACACTTCTCCCACCCCGTCGCGGCCGTCTCTCCCTACGCCGGTGCTAACCGGATCAGGTTCGGCGGTCGGCGACAGACATCGCCCTCTCAGCTCGTCGTTGCAAGCTCCCGCGAGGATGGGCCGAGCATACGGCGCAGGACGCCCACTGTCAACGGGCAATCCCGAAACCCGTTGCCGTACCTTCGCCTACTCGGCGGCCAAGTTGCGATCGGCGCGGCCGCGATCTTCGCGCGCTACGCGCTTACGGGCGCCGGACCGCTCGCCGTCTCCGCCGCTCGCTTGGTGCTCGCCGCACTCGTGCTGCTGCTGTTTGCGGGCGGCCTCGGGCGCCTTTCGCCCCGGCGGGAAATCGCCTTCAGCCTTGCCGGGCTCGCGCTTGCCGTACACTTCGCAACCTGGATCGCCTCGCTCGAATACACCTCGGTCGCGATCTCGACGCTGCTGGTCACCACCTCGCCGCTTTGGACGGAGACCTACGACATCGTGCGCGAACGGCGGCCGCCGTCGCCCGCGTTCGTGCTCTCTTTGGTGCTCGGCTTCGCCGGCGTCGCTTTGGTCGCGCTGCACGGTTCCAGCGCTGCACCGCCGGTCCGCGGTCACGAACTCCTCGGCGACGCGCTGGCGCTGGCGGGAAGCTTCGCAATCGGAGTGTACCTGCTCATCGTGCGCGCCGCCGGTGCGAACGCTGGGAGTGCGCGCTTGGCGACCCGCGCCATCGTCGTGCGAACGTATGGCTGGGCAGCGCTGGCGCTCGTCATCGTCGCATCGCTCGCGCACGAAGCGCCTCCAGGCCCAGCCAACCTGGTAGCCTGGGGCGGAATCGTCGCGATGGCGCTCGTTTCGCAACTGCTCGGGCACACGGCACTCAACGCCGCGCTGCGCGATTTCCGGCCCAGCGTCGTCGCACTCTCAACGCTCGCCGAACCCGTCGCCGCCGCAGCGCTCGCAGCGTTGCTCTTTGGTGAGTTGCTCGGCCCCGCAACGATCGCCGGTGGCGCACTCGTGCTCACCTCGGTCGCGATCGCGCTCGCCACGCCGAGAAGCGGGGCGGCCGAAGCCTTGTCGACGGAGATTTCGTCGTGATACCTTGGCATGACAGCATGCTCGAGGAAATCGTCCTTCCGATTACCGACCCCGAGACCGAATGGGTCCGCGGCCGCCCGTTGCAAAAGGTGAGCCCGACTCGCCGCCACTCTCGGCTGCAGATGGAACTCTCGTTTGCGCTCAATGCCTGGGCGCCCGGGCGCGGCGAGGTCGGCCCCGAGTGGCGCTTCCGGATCGCCCCCGCAGGCGAGCCGCGTCGACCGCTCGTTCCCGACGTTTCGTTTGTGTCGCTCGATCGGCTGCGGGGCCATACCGAGGATGAACTCGAGGCGCCGGCGTTCGCACCGAACGTCGCAATCGAAGTTCTCTCGCCGCGCGACGAACCGCGCGACGTTGCGAGCAAAACCGACGTCTACCTGCGCGGCGGCGTCGAACTCGTCATCATCGTCGACCCCAAGTCGCGCACGATGACGCTCCACGACGGCAGCGGAAAACTGCTCGAGCTGCGAACCGGCGACATCCTGCGCCACCCCGCCCTCCCCGGCTTCGAACTCGACGTGGGCGCCCTCTTCTCGCGCGCACTCGACCTCCCGTTCTGATCGCCGATTGCGGCGTGCTACAGTCGGACCGTGATTGCTAGGGACGGCTCGGTTCTGACGCGCGGTTTTCTGCCAGGGCGCACGATGCGCGCAGGAACTCGGCGACGGACCAGGCTTGGGCGATCGTGCCCTTCCAAGCGAAGGGCGCGTCGCCGTCGGCGATTTCCGCCAGCGAGCCGAGGCCGTACGAGCGCAGCGAGTTGAGCAAGGGCTCGAGAAAGGAGCGCGCGGTCTGGGGGTCGCGGTAGACGCGCGCGTAGGCGCTCGCGAACGGGCCGAGCAGCCAGGGCCAAGCGGTGCCTCGATGATAGGCGGCGTCGCGTGTCTCGCGCGAACCGCCGTACGTCCCGCTGTAGTGCGGGTCCGACGCCGCGAGCGTGCGCAAGCCGTGCGACGTGACGAAATGGCGCAGACACGTGTCGACGATCTCGCGCGCGGTCACGCCCTCCAGCACGGCGTGCGGCAGCGCCACCGCGAAGATTTGGTTGGGGCGCAAGGTGCGATCGTCCCCGCTTGGGCCGTCGAGCACGTCGGCCAGACCCCGTCCGGCCGGCAGTACGTAGCGGGCGAAGCTCTCCCGCACCCGAGCGGCAAGCGTCTGGTAGGCGGAGCCGGCAACGCCGCGCAGCTGGGATAGATGGGCCAGAACCGTGAGCGCGTTGTACCAGAGAGCGTTGATTTCGACGGGCTTACCGATTCGCGGCGTGACGACCCATTCGTCGATCTTGGCATCCATCCAGGTCAGCTGCGCGCCCGGCTCGCCCGCAAAGATCAGCGCGTCGGCAGAATCCATTCCGATGTGGTAGCGCGTACCGCGGCGGTAGCCCTCGACGATCGCGGAGCAAGCTTCGTACAACACGTCGAAGGCTGCGTCCGGCCCGAACGCGGTGACATAGGATCGCACCGCTTCGACGTACCACAGCGCCGCATCGGCCGTGTTGTATTCCGGCACCTGGCCGCGGTCGGGGAAGACGTTGGGTAGCATGCCGCCGTCGACGTAGCGCGCGAAGGTCTCCAGGATCGAGCGGGCGATGTCGCGCCGGCCAGTCACGATCGCAAGGCCCGGTAGCGAAATCGCCGTGTCCCGGCCCCAATCGGTGAACCAGTGATAGCCGGCGATGACGGTCTTGCCGTCCGGCACTTCGACGCTGCGCCGGTCGACGATGAACTGATCCGCGGCCAGAACGAGCTGCGGCCACTCGCGCGCCGGCTCTGAGGCTGCGGCGAGCAGCGCGGCCTCGTGAGTTGCGCGCGCTTCGAAGATCGCCGCCGGTTCAATCGCGGGCAGGTCTCCGGTGCCCGCCCAGACGTGCACGCTTTCGCCGACCACGAGCGAGAAGGTCAGGTCCGCCGCGTGCACGTGATCCTCACGGTCGGGCAACCCGCGCTCCCGTTCGCGCACCAAATCGTAGTCGCGAAACCATTCGGCCGCGGCCGTCGCGGTGCCGCGCTCGCAGCGCAGGAAGAGCGATTGCGGCGCGCCCGCGTAGCGAACCGCGACCGCGCCCTCGCGAAGCTCGACCTCCGGCAGCTCTCCCGCGCGGGTTACGCCGTTGTGGTCGCGCCGGTCGACGATCGCCCGCAGATCGAAGCGCACCGGAGCCAGCGCCCGCAACACGCGATAGCGCACGAGCGTCGCGTTGGCGCCGAGCTGCATCGTCAGCCGCTTTTCGACCAGCGCGCCGGCAAAAGCGAAGTGCCAGACCGGCGTCGTCCCGTCGAGATAGAAGCGCTCGAGGTTCAGATAACCGCGCGGATCGATGGCGCCCGAACTCCAACGGTTGGTTGCGAGCGCATATGAGGCGTCGAGATACGTACAGGTCTCGTCGAACTTGACCAGCAGCAGCGTGCGGCCGCCCGGCGGCTCGAGCGCCGCGATCAGCAGCCCGTGATAGCAGCGCGTCAGCGAACCGTCCACCGTTCCCGAAGCGTAGCCGCCGAGGCCGTTGGTGACCAGCCACTCGCGCCCGTTCGCGGCGCCGAAATCACCGCATACTTCGCGCCCGAAATCGACCGCGTTCGTCACCCCGCGGCTGTGACTCTCAGCCGCCGGTCGAGAAGCCCGGATAGAGCGTCATGCCGCCGTCGACGAACAGCGTCGTCCCGGTCACGTAGTCCGAGGCATCCGAGCAGAGAAAGACCGCCGCCGCACCGATGTCTTCAGGTTCTCCGATCCGCCCGTATGGGATCAGCGTCAGCAAGCTCGCCAGCGCCTCCGGCGTATCCCAGGCGGCCGTGTTGATCGGCGTTCGAATCGCCCCCGGGCCGATCGAGTTGATGCGAATCTTGTGCGGCGCGACCTCCTGCGCGAGGCTCTTCATCAGCAGCATCACCCCGCCCTTACTCGCGGCGTAGTTCGCATGACCGCCCCACGGGATCACCTCGTGCACCGAACTCATGCAGACGATCTTGCCCAGCGCTTTCGAGCGTTCGGGAACCGGACCGCGGCGCAAGAACTCGCGGATGGCGGCGCGCGCGCACAGGAACTGGCCGGTCAGGTTCACGGCGAGGACCTCATGCCACTGCGCGAGCGTCATCTCGGCGATCGGCGAGTCCTTCTGCCAACCGGCGTTGTTGATCAGGATGTCGACCGTACCGAAGACGCCGATCGTTTCGGCTAACA
>Ga0302324_100006508_pt1 | contig 25154 bp, 22 predicted proteins | sample Palsa_T0_1_FD_201949 | JGI IMG/M metagenome (GOLD analysis project Ga0302324, IMG submission 201949) | Peat permafrost microbial communities from Stordalen Mire near Abisko, Sweden - Palsa_T0_1 | ecosystem: Environmental > Terrestrial > Soil > Palsa > Peat permafrost | place: Sweden: Abisko... | reverse complement strand
CGGCACGCCTACGCAGCCGGGCGTGTATTCGAACATCCAGCTCAAGGTGTCGGATGGGGTGAATTCTGGTATCAGTGCGCCGCTCACGATCATCGTCACCGCTAGCGGGAAGCCGCCGGCGCAAACGGAATTGACCATCTCCGGTACTCCCGAGACGACCATCGAGGCAGGAAAGTACTACAGCTTCAGGCCCACAGTCGTGGCACCGGCCGGTGCGACATTGACGTACCAGATCGCTCAGAAGCCCTCCTGGGCGCAATTCAGCGCGACCACGGGTACCTTGTCCGGGACACCGACCAACGCTGGTGTGGCGGCCGACATCGTCGTAGGCGTCACTGACGCGACGCAAACTGCGAACTTGCAGCCCTTCAGCATTACCGTGGACGCTACCCCCGCAAGTCCTACCGGAAGTGTGACGCTCAGCTGGGCCGTACCTACGAAAAATACCAACGGCTCCCCGTTGACCAACCTGGCGCGCTACGTGGTGCGTTATGGAACGAACAGCTCCAACCTGAGCTCACAAGTTTCGGTGAATGCGAACGAGTTAGAGATCGGCGATCTTGCGGCAGGCGTCTGGTACTTCCAGGTGGCTGCCGTCAATTCGCTCAACGTGGAGAGCGAATTCTCGGCGCCCGCGAGCAAGCAGATCGAGTGAGGACGAGGGCAGAATCGGCCTGGGCTCGGCGCACGGGCGGACCTCGCTGATGCTCGTGATGGACCTCGTGACCGGCTTGGCGGCGCAAATGCCGTTCGCGCCCGTTCTGGAAGCGGCGCTTGCGCGACCAGAGTCCATCGCGACACCGTCACGCTGAGCTGCAGGGCGATCGGCGCTGCGCCGAGTTCCAGCTGCTCAGCGCCGCGCTCCCGGCGATTGAATAGCGGTTCGCGCGCGCCAAGCGATTAAAAGGTTTTCGAGCCGATCTCGCTCATCGCGCTCTGCGTGCCGTCGGCCGCATCCGCCGCGACGGCGAAGTACCACGTTCCCGTTGTGAGACCGGTGATCGTATAGGTCAATGTCGTGGCGCCGCTGACCACGACGGATTGCGTCAGGGCACCCTCGGTCGTCCCGTAATAGATCGTATAACCGGTGAGCGGGGTGACGGCCGTGCCGTTGGTGTTCTCCGTCGGCGCGCTCCACATGAGCGTGGCCGAGCCGGTGGTTGCGGGCGTGACCGTGACCGTCGCACTCTGACTCGCCGAGCCCCCGGGGCCTAAGCAGCTGAGGCTATAGGTCGTGCTCGCGCTGAGCGCACCCGTCGACTGGGATCCGCTCGTTGCCAGAGTGCCGGACCAACCGCCCGACGCGGTGCAGCTGGTAGCGTTCGTGGAGGACCACGACAGGGTCGCGCTCGAACCGCTCGAAATGCTGGTCGGACTGACGCTGAGCGAAATCGTGGGTACGGGCGCTGACACGGAGATCGTGACCGATTGGGCTGCGCTGCCGCCGGCGCCCGTGCAAGTCAACGTGAATTGGGTGACGGCGGTGAGGTTCGAGGTGCTTTGCGAGCCGCTCGTGGCCAGACTCCCGCTCCAGCCGCCGGAGGCGGCGCAGGAGGCGGCATTCGTCGACGACCATGTCAGTGTCGAGGCAGCGCCACTCTTGACCGTGGTGGGGTTCCCTGTGAGCGTGACGGTCGGAACGGGCGTCGTCACCGTCACGGTGACCGATTGAGAGGCGCTCCCGCCGGTGCCGCTGCAGGTCAACGTGTAGGTCGTGCTGGACTTGAGCGCTCCGCTCGACGCCGAGCCGCTCGAGGCCTCGGCTCCCGACCACGCGCCGGACGCGGTGCAGGCGGTGGCGTTGGTGGACGACCAGGTGAGCGTGGTGGCGTTGCCGCTCGCCACGGTGCTGGGGCTCGCCGCCAGAGAGATGGTGGGCGCAGGCTGGGTGACCGAGACGGTCGCGGACTGGCTGGCGGTGCCCCCGGGGCCCGTACAGGAGAGGGTGAAGGTCGAACTGGATTTCAGCGCGCCGGTCGTCTGGGTTCCGCTGAGCGGCTCGGTTCCCGACCAGCCGCCGGAGGCCGTGCACGCGCTCGCGTAGCTCGTAGACCAGTTGAGGCTCGCGCTGCCGCCGCTTACCACGGTGCTCGGGCTCGCGGTCAGCGCAACCGTGGGCGCGGGGGCCGGGGAGGTTACTGAGACCGTCGCCGACTGGGCCGCACTGCCGCCGGGGCCTGAGCAGTTGAGCGTGTAGGTGGCGTTCCCCTTGAGCGCGCCGGTCGATTGCGAACCGCTCGCGGCCTTGGCTCCCGACCATGCGCCCGATGCCGTGCACGCGGAGGCATTGCTCGAGGACCACGTCAGGGTCGCGCTAGTGCCGCTCGCGACGGTGCTGGGGCTCGCCGCGAGCGCCACGGTCGGCGCGGGCGGCGTGACCGACACCGTGATCGACTGGGTCGCGCTCCCACCCGCTCCCGCGCACGTCAGCGTGTAAGTCGAGCTCGCGCTGAGCGGCCCGGTCGTGGCCGATGCGCTGAGGCTCTGCGCTCCCGCCCAGGCGCCCGAGGCCATGCACGAGGTCGCATTGGACGCGGACCACGTCAACGTCGAAGCGTGGCCGCTCGCCACGGTGCTCGGGCTGGCGCTCAACGAGATGGTCGCCGTGGGCAGCGGGGTCACGGTGACGGTCGTGCTTTGAGCGGCGTGGCCGCCCGGTCCCGAGCACGTCAACGTGTAGGTGGCGTTCGCTGTGAGGACGCCGGTGGACTGCGAGCCGCTCAGCGATTTCGCCCCCGACCAGCCGCCCGAGGCGCTGCAGGCCGAGGCGTTGGCGGACGCCCAGCTCAAGGCAGCGCTGCCGCCGCTCGTGATCGAGCTCGGATTGGCGCTGAGGCGCACGCTCGGCGGCGCTGCGCTGACGGAGACGGTCGCTGACTGGGTCGCGCTGCCGCCGGCTCCCGTGCAGGTCAGGCTGTAGGTGGCGGTGGCGGTGAGCGCCCCAGTCGATTGCGAGCCGTTGACGGACTTGGCGCCGCTCCAGGCGCCGGACGCGGCGCAGGCCGTGGCATTCGCCGAGACCCAAGTCAGCGTTGCGCTTGCGCCGCTCGCGATCGCGCTCGGCCCCACGCTCAACTGTAGCGTGGGCGTGGGCGACTTGACGGATACGGTGGTGGCTTGGGTGGCCGAGCCCCCGGGTCCTGTGCACGTCAAGCTGTAGGTAGTCGCCGCTGGTACGGTGCCGCTGGACTGGCTGCCCGTGACCGGCTTGGCGCCCGACCATCCCCCCGAGGCGATGCACTGAACGGAATTGGCGGCGGACCAGCTGAGTGTCGTGCTGCCACCCGCCGCAACCGTGCTGGGATTTGCGCTGATCTGGATCGTCGGCGCACCGGCGGCCACGGACACCGTGACGGACTGGGTCGCCGTCCCTCCGAGTCCCGTGCAAGCGAGCGTGAACGTCGAGCCCGTCTTGATCGGCCCGCTGGACTCAGAACCGCTCGCATTGAGATTGCCGGACCAAGCGCCGGAGGCTGAGCAGCGCGTGGCATTCAAGCTCGACCAGGTGAGCGTCGAGCTGCCGCCGGGGACGACGGTGCTGGGATTGGCGGTGAGCTTGATCTCGGGCGCCGTATTGGTCACCGTCACGGTAGCCGACTGGGTGCTCGTGCCCCCGGGCCCCGTGCAGCTCAAGCCGAACTCGGAGGTGTTCGAGAGTGCGCCCGTCAGCCACGTGCCGCTGGTTGCGACCGGGCCATTCCAGGCGCCGCTTGCCGCGCAGCTCCGGGCGTTCTTGGCGTTCCAGGTGAGCGTGGAGCTTGCGCCTGCGACCAGCGTGGTCGGCGACGCGCCAAGAGTAATCGTAGGAGCCGGCTGAGTGACTTGCACTTCCGCGGACTGCGACGCCGAACCACCGCTGCCCGTGCAACGCAGCGTGTAGCTCGTGGTCGATGTGAGCGGAGTCGTCGACAGCGTTCCGGAGGTCGGCTGGCTCCCGCTCCATCCGCCCGATGCGCTACAGGATTGCGCGTTGCTTGCATTCCACTTCAACGTGACGGACTCGCCCGCTTCGATGCTGGCAGAGCTCAGTTGCAGATTGATGGTGGGAGCGTGCACCGTTGCGGAGGAGGTGCTCGAGCCGCTGCCCCCCGGTGTCAGCACATCGCCTTGGCACGCGGCCAGCGACGCCGCAGCTACCGCGACAGCGGTTCCGCGCGCGAGATGCAAGCGGCAAGCTCGCCAGTCCATATCACGATCTCCCTGTTTGGCGCTCGGGGCTGCCCCTTATCGGCACCGGTACGCGTCTCAAATCACTGCGGGGAGATAGTCGATTCTTCTGTCGACTCTGCCAACGTGTCGCTGATCATGTACGTCGCCAATTGGCGGCAAGCGAAGAAGCGGTCTGCGTATTCGCTCGCAGATGATTGATGGAGCGAGAGTTGTTGCGAAGGCTTGGTGAGGGGTTATCGCGCCGATTTGTCAAGAACGAAGTTCACGAGTTGGGCGGCAAGTCCGTCCGCGCGCTCGTGCCGGCGAGCGCAACCTCAATAGGCGTTGCGATGACCGAGCACGGTGACCGCGGTGCGCGCGATGATCTCGAGATCCATCTTGAACGACCAGTTATTGAGATACTCGAGGTCGTATTGTATCCGCCGCTGCATCTTCTCCACGGTGGCGGTCTCACCCCGCAGACCGTTGACTTGTGCCCACCCGGTAATGCCGGGGCGCACCTTGTGCCGGATCATGTAGCCGCAAATGAGCTTGCGATACTCCTCGTTGTGGGCCACCGCATGAGGTCTTGGTCCGACGAAGCTCATCTTGCCTTCGAGCACGTTGAAAACCTGAGGAAGCTCATCCATCGAGGTTCGACGCAGCAAGGCGCCGATGGAGGTGACGCGGCGGTCTTCGCGACTCGCTTGAGCGACGATCGGTCCGTCCTCGCAGACCGTCATGGTGCGAAACTTGTAGACCAGGATTTCCTCGCCGTTGAGGCCGTAGCGGCGCTGCTTGAAGATTGCGGGCCCCGGCGAGGACAACTTGATCGCCCCGGCGATGGCTGCGAACACGGGCCAAAAAAGCAGCAATACGGTCGAGGCGAGCCCCAGGTCGAAGGCCCTCTTCCAGAACGCGCTCATTCCCTGGATGGGCGAGTCGCATATGGAGAAGGCGGGCATTCCGTTGATTTCAACGCAGCGCGGCTGCACCAGGTCGAATGCGAAGACGTTCGGCACGAAGTAGATGCTGGCCGTGGTGTCGCGCAGTGCCTTGATCAGCGCTTCGATCCTCGGCGCCGTGGACAAGGGAAGGGCGAGATACACCCGCGTGATCGCATTCCGGCGCACGATATCCGCAAAGTCATCCGCCGAGCGACTGGCAGCGAGTTGCTTCTGGACGGCAGTGGGCAGGCGCGCAGAGTCGCGATAATCCAGAAAGCCGAAAAACGTCCCGCCACCTTGGCTCTGGTCGATACGGCGCGCAAGCTCGAGACCGACATCATTGGCCCCGATGATCACGTAGCGCTCGGCCGCAGACTGATCGGCCGCGAGCCACTTGGCGAGCGGAACGCTCAGCCGGTCCACGATCAGCATTGCGATCGGCGTGATTGCGTACCACGCCACGAGCACGTCTCTCGGCAGGTGCGCGTTGAATTCGATGCCCAGAAAAAACAGGATCGCGGCGACGCAGCTCCACTCGAGGAGGATGCGTGGCGCTGCTCTGCGGGTGCGGCCGGCGGCGGGCGCCTGACGAATATCGAGGGGGCTCAGAATTTGAGACGAGGCGAGAAAGGTGACGAGCGCGAGTGCCCAGAACTGTAACGACAGAGATCGACCGCCGACCAAGAGGCAGAGGGCGAGCGTGATGACGGCCGTGATCGGGAGCGTGCTTTGCTTGACGAGCGTCAGTATGGCTGGCTCGAGATTTCCGAAGCGGACGGCTTTGTGCTGAGCGGAGAAGGTCGCGGGCGAAGACAACGGGGGAACAGCCGGCCCAGCGGGTGACAAGGGGATGTCGCTGCTTGACAAGCTTCCCGTGGTCGCCGGTACCTCAGACATCATTTCTCCGGATCGCTCAAGCGGTGAGGGGGGACTCTCATCGAAGCTAAAAGCAACTTGCGTGCCACAGTCCCCCCGCGGTGCTCGTGCGCCGTGTATTATGTTAAGGAGATTGATCCCGAATTGAGCATGAGCCCCATCGCCATCCCGCAGTCGACGCTTTCGTGCGACGGTTATTCAACTGCAGTGGGTCGTCTTGTTATCCGCATTTAAAATTTTACACCCTCTCTGCGGTAAGTGCGAACTGCGTTACGACATGGTGCGGCGTCCGTCGGAGTCGACCTCAATTGGTGCGGGGTCCGAGCAAGCTGCATGTAACATATTCTCGGCGTCCCGAGATTATGGTCGCGGATGATTTGCTATTTTCAGTTGCGAGTTTCGGCGCTTTTCCAAAATTCGAGGTTTCGGGCATAGTCTGGCTTTTAAGATCGAGTCGGCGGCTGACCAGCGGCCGAATTCGACAATACTGGGGGTGAAATATGTCGAATCGCTTGCTTCGCGCACTCACTGCCATGACTCTTGCGACCTGGATAGCCGCGAGTGCCGACGCAGCAAGCTCTACACCACCCAGCGTTACTACTTGGCGTTACGACATCGGCCGCACCGGTCAAAATCAGAGCGAGACGGTGCTGACACCGTCGAACGTCAAAAGCTCGAGCTTCGGCAAACTTTACAGCTACGTCGTGGATGGTTACGTCTACGCCCAGCCTCTTTATCTGCCGGGCCTTGTGATCTCGGGACAAGCGCACAATACGGTGTTCATTGCAACCCAACACGACAGCGTGTATGCGTTCGATGCCGATCACAGCCAGCAGCTGTGGAAGGCGAGCCTGATCGACACGGCACACGGCGCAACCGGCGGCGCGACGACGGTGCCGAGCGGCGATATCGCGAGCAGCGATATTGTGCCCGAGATCGGCATCACCGGTACGCCGGTCATCGATCCGACCACCAATACCTTATATGTGGCCGCGAAGAGCAAGGAGAGCGGCAACTACGTGTATCGCCTACATGCGCTCGATGTCCACACCGGAAATGAGAAATCAGGTAGCCCAGTGGTGATTCAGACGCAGGTTCCGGGCAATGGGGTCGGCAGTGTGAGCGGTGAGGTGAGCTTCATACCGCAATGGGAACTGCAACGCACCGGACTGCTGCTCATGGACGGAAACGTGTTCGTCGGTTTTGGCGCGCACGGCGACAACGGTCCCTATCACGGCTGGCTTCTCTCATACAACGCCACGACGCTTGCGCAGGTTGCAGTTTTCAACTCGAGCCCAAATGGAAAGGGGAATGGCATCTGGCAGTCGGGAGAGGGTTTATCGGCTGACGTCGTAAACGGGGTGCCGCGGCTGTTCATCGTGACCGGCAACTTTTTCGATACCGGCGCGGGACCCTCCAACCCCACAGCGCCGTACACGGACACAGAGAACTACAGTAATGCGATCGTGCGGTTCGATATCACAGGCGGCGGTCTCGTCATAAGCGACGAATGGTCACCGTTCGACTCGGACGCCTTGAGCGCCGCGGACCAAGATCAGACGTCGGGCGGTGCATTGCTGCTACCGGATCAAGCTGGCGCGAACGTGCACGAGCTCGTTCAGGTCGGAAAGAATGGGCGCATTGAAGTCCTCGACCGAGACGATCTCGGAGGCTTCAGCACGAGCCGCAACCTGGTGCTGCAGGAGATCGCGGGACGGGTGTCCGGTTTGTGGAGCACCCCGGCGTACTGGAATGGCATGGTTTACTTCTGGGGGAGCGGCGATTATCTCAAGCAGTTCTCGCTGTCGAGCGGGCGGCTGTCGCCGACACCGCTCGCGATCGGCACGATCAAGTCGCAGTTCCCGGGCACGAGCCCCGTGGTCAGCTCGAACGGCGCGAGCAACGGCATTCTGTGGGGCATCCGCTCAGATGGCTACAGCTCGGACGCACCCGCTATTCTCTATGCGTACAGCGCAACGAACATCGAAACGATGCTCTATGCGAGCACGCAGAATGCGGCGCGAGACGCGGCCGGAAGGGCCGTCAAGATGACCGTTCCGATGGTGGTGAACGGCAAGGTGTACGTCGGAGCGCAGAGCGAGGTCGATGTCTATGGGTTACTCGCCGGAGTGACCCCCGATGCACCGGCTCCCACCTTCAGTCCCGCCCCCGGTGTCTATGCATCGGCTCAGAGTGTGAAGCTCTCAGACACGCTATCGGGCGCTGCGATCCACTACACCACCGACGGCACCCCGCCCACCACGAGTTCGGCGCTCTATAGCGGGGGGCCTATCGCAGTGAACTCCAGCATGACGCTCGAGGCCATTGCGGTGGCGAGCGGCTACAACGAGAGCTCGATATCGAGCGCGATGTACACCATCGGCTCGGCACCCACCATCAACTTCAGCAACGGGTTCGCCTCGGTTGCAGGTCTCACGTTGAACGGCAGTGCAGTGAATTCCGACGACAGCCGCCTGCAGCTCACCACCGGAGCCCCCAATCAGAGCGGCAGCTTTTTCTGGAGCACCCCGGTCAATATTCAGAGCTTCGTGACAGACTTCCAGTTCCAGCTTTCAGGTTCCCCGCCGCTCGCGGACGGCATCACCTTTACCATCCAGGCCTACGCGCCGACCGCGCTCGGCCCGTTGGGTGGGGGGCTCGGGTACGGCCCGGATCGGCCGAGCAGCGCACGGGGTATTCCGAACAGCATGGCGATCAAGTTCGACATTTACAACAATGCGGGCGAGGGCACTGATTCGACGGGTCTGTACCTGAACGGCGCCTCGCCGACTACTCCGGCGATCGATCTCTCGAACAGCGGTATCTCCCTCTCTTCGGGGGACGTGATCAGTGCCCATCTGACGTACGATGGCGCGACGCTCAACCTCACCCTCAACGATGTGGTGGCTGCAAAGACGTACACGACATCGTTTCCCATCGATCTCCCGGAGACGATCGGTGCGAGCGCTGCTTATGTCGGATTTACCGGAGGCACGGGCGGCCTGACTTCCAGCCAGAAGATTTTGGGCTGGACATTCTTCTCGCAGTCCACGCTGCCGTCTGTATCGTATCCAACCACGTCTTTGCCCGCGCAGAGCTCGGGTCCGGGATTTCGCGAGATCGCCTGGACCGGCTTCCCGGATGGCACCGGCACCATTCTTGATGCAACGAAAATCGGGGACAGCGTAACCTACACGGTGAACGTCGCGCAGCCGGGAACTTATGATCTCCATGTCTCGACCAAGAACTTCAATATCCGGGGAATTTGGCAGTTGAGCGTTGATGGAATCGAGGTAGGGCCCCCGGTTGATGAATACAGCGCAACCGAGAGCTACGGTAACTATGACCTTGGAACCTTGGTGATCGGCGCGGCTGGCAAGCACAGCTTTAAGTTTATGGTCACGGGTCGTAACGCGAGCTCCGGGGATTTCAAAATTGCGTTCGACGACCTGAGGCTTGACACCCTTTGATTTGCAAAGGCGGTCCCCGCCGCGCCATCGTCGCGCTTGCGCTCATCGCCGGCGCGTCGGCGATCGCCCAGCAGGGCACGAAAATTCACATGCACCGCGATTCGGGGTATGCCGCCGACGGCTTTCTCTATGAGCCCTCCGGCAGCGTCCCGGCCGGCGGCGTTCTCCTCATTCATGATGCGCGCGGGATCACCGATTTCGTCCGAGAAGAGGCGCAACGGCTTGCCCTCGCCGGATGTGTCGTGGTCGCAATCGATCTCTATCGGGGACGCACGGCCGGGGAGTCGCAGACCCCGGCGCAGCTCGCGTCCGGGTTAGCCGCTGATGAGGTGATGCACGATCTGGAGGCGGCGATCGATTTTCTTCAAGTGCAGCCCAATATCCTGGGGAAACCCATCGGGGTTGTGGGATGGGGACTGGGTGGGGATTTTGCCATAAGGCTCGTCCTTGCCGGCGCCCAAGTCCGCGGGGTCGCGATCACCGTTGCGAAGCTTCCATATCCTGCGGAACTCGCCCATCTCGAGGCAGCGCTCCTGGCGAACGTCGCAGGCCCGGATAATCCACGGCTCGCGACAGCGGAACGGCAGTTGCATAAGCGAGGCAAGGAAGTGGATATCAAAGTCTATTCGCGGGCTCGCGATAACTTCTTCGACCCACTGGACGTGAGTGATTTTCGCCCGGCCGATGCCCTCGACGCACAGCAGCGGATCGATCGCTTTATCGAGGAGGAGCTGCGCAGCGGAGGGCAAAGAGAAATAGTGCATTAGTATGGATGTCACCTGATTGCATCGGAATTCTTGAGAGTACAGAAAACGTGCCTCGGGCAAAAATCGCCACGCCACTCGAAGCAGACGCGGCACTGATCATTAACGCGGATGCTGTACGCACCCTTACGGTCACCCTTCAACGCTTCAAGGCGATCGCCGGGTAGAACCAGATCTCGCAATGAGGTCGCCGCACGCCGATCTGCTGCGCTCTGCGTTTCGAGAGGCGAACCTGACGGCCCAACGCCGATACTCGCACTCCGTCGATCGCATTTGCCTGACCCATAACTTGGCACCGCCGGCTCATAGCTCGAGAGCAGCTGAATCTATTCAATTAACGTCCGGACACTACTGCAAAAAAGATAGAATTCAAGTTGCCGCAACGTGTCAAAAGAAAATGAGTAACAACTGGCTGCGCCGAGCGTTTTCCGTCTACGCGGGTGGCGGCGAATCGCGTGTCGCGATGAAGTCTCATCTCGCGACCCGCGGCTTCCTGTTCGCGGATAACTTGCTGTTTTCAGTTGCGAATTTCGTTCTCACCATCAGTCTTGCGCGTCTCTATGCGGAATCCGACTTCGCCGCGCTGGGTGTCGCACTGGCACTCGTGCTCGCCGTGCAGGCGATGCAGAAGTCGCTCTATATCGTCCGGGTTTCGCTGATGCCTGCGCATACGGCGCGCCGCCGCCGAGGCGCGATCATCGCCGAGCACCTGATCGTCGTCGCCGCGGCAGTGCTGTTCGTGTGTTTGGTCGCGACAACCGGGACACTGGCGGGCGCGAGCGAACAGTTCAAGCTCATCGGGCTCGCGACCGTTGTGTGCTATCTCATTTACTTTCAGGCGGATTTCGACCGGGCAATTTTGCTGAAGCTGGGCTCGGCGCTCCGCCCGGCTCTCCTGTCGCTGTCCTATCTCGTTGCCGTTACGGTCCTGGCCGTGCTGGCGCGTTCGCGAGGGCTCGGTTTTCCGGGCTTCATGATCGGCCTCGCTGTTTTCGCAATCGGGAAAGGGATCGTGGTCGTGGCGCTCGTGGGCGCGCGGCCGCGCTGGCGCTCCGGACGACGTTTGCTCGCCGCCGATTGGCGGCGCTATGGCATGCCCTCGTTGATCGGCGCCGCAAGCTACGCGGGTTTCACCCATGTTCCGGTCATGCTGCTGGAGGCGTTGAGCGGTCCGTTGCAGGTCGGCGTGTTTGTCGCCATGCGAACGCTGATGCAACCGCTCATGGTCATCATCAGGAGTCTGGATGCCGGGGATAAAAATCGATTTCAGGATCACAGCGGCGGCACCTTGATCGGTGTGCGGCACCTATTCTGGCGCACCATCGCAATGTATGCGGCGATCGGCCTGCTGGCCTTGCTGCTGCTGTCGGTTGCGCCCGAACAATTGATCCGCATTGTGTACAAGGGCAAATACGGCGGCCATGCCGATTTGTTGATCGGCTGGTGCCTGTTCGCAATTTTCTTGACGCTGAGCATGCCGATTCAATCGGTCGTTTACTTGCTCCACCGCCAACATCGAGCGATGTGGTGGGGCATGATCAGCTCGGTCACGGGACTCTGCCTTGCGCTCTTCACATGCGGTCCGCTGGGTGCTCGAGGGGCCATGTTGTCCACCCTTTGCGGGGCCGTGCTGGGCGTGATCACCGGCATCTGGGTGATCCGGGACGTGGTGATCTCGCCGATCACCGACAAGGCTCAAATGATACCGGTTGCAGGACTTCGCAAGAGGCGAAGCGTCTCCGAGGAGAGGTCCTCTTAGCGAAAGACAGCCTTGACGAGGGTGAACAAGAGATCGCGCAGCTTCCACAAGACTACCGTCGTTGCATTTTCCGTCATCACCCCCCACTGGGTCTCATCGGTCCCCAACCGCTGCAACTCCGGGATCGCCTCGAAACCAATCAGCGCCCGACGCACGAAAATCCGAGTACCCCGCGGCTTGTTCGACACGTTCTTGCCATGCACCACTTGTAAAAAGGCGGGCGTATCGATCAGTTGCCGCACGGGAGCCACCTGTCGTGCATCTGTATGTGCGATGCACCACGCCGTACGAGGGTGTTCTGCCGGCTCGACCAGAGAGAGAAAGGCATTACTCGGGTGCTTGTAGATATAGCACTTGCCCGAATACAGGATGATTCCCCGCGGGAAATTCAGGAATTCCCTGCGCTCCTGCGCGGCGGAATGGATCATGGAGACGAAATCCCGGTGTATACCGTCGTCGTTATCGAGCCTCGTCGTGATGATCCATTTTGTGCTTGCAACGAGAGCAGCGGTGACGTCCGTGATGATCGTCGGGGTCTCCCAAAAGGCGCAGGTCTTTATGGAGATATTCTGATAGCTCTTCGTCAACGACCTTGTCCGATCCAAATACTTGGCCGGGGTCGAGTCGTCGAAATAGATGAGCCATTTGAAATTCTGGTTGGACTGATTGGCGACCGATGCCAGGCAATAATCTTCAAAGAGCCGCAGCCGCTGCTCCAGCCAGTCCGGCTCGGCGAGCTGAACTTCGATCTTTCCCGTCTTTCCCGTGAATTGCCGCCGTACGTAGAACGGCGTGATGATGAAGTGCTGCATCCCTTTCACCGGCGATCGAGCTCGCCGTGAGTGAGCGTCTCCCAATTGGCGATCCACCCAGCCTGCGTCCAGAGTCGGTTGGCCCGCAGCGAGGGAGGAAATTGCGAAGGGAAGGGTGGCTCGACCACGGAGGATCCCATCTGACGAATGACCGTTTCGATCAACCGACGTGTCTTCGGCAGCTCGATGTGCAAAACGTTGTGCAAATGATTGTAGGCAATCTCATAGGTGGGCGTGAGCCCATTACCCAGGTCCAACTTTCCGCCGTATGCGGACTGGGAGATGGGTTCGCCCAGACGGATGGCGGCCATGGTTTCCATGAACACGGCCAGCCGAGGCGCCGTGGTCGAGTACAGATCGATTCCTTGGTTCCACGCGATCTCGGCCACGTTGACCGCCGAGACGAACGCGCTTTCGGTGTGCGCAAGGTCGCGGCCGCCCGTTTCCGGAGTGTATCCGGGCAAATAGGTGCCCGGGTGCTTCCACAGCTCGTCTGCCGATTTTGTGACCCAGGTTTTGTCGTCTCCCTGACTCTTCACCTCCTTGGCGAGGTCGATCCAGGATGTCCAGCCGCCCGGCAAGTGCCCAGCATCGAGCTTTAGCAAGAACACATCCGATGGAGAGGTCAAGAAGTAATCCGTTTTCCGGGCTTCGGCGCCGTCTTCCTTCACATAGAAATAACTCGGAACGTAGGACAGCCAATGATCGATCCCCTCATAGAAGGCTGCGCGATCTTCGTTGAAAACGCCGATCGCTACGAGCGCATTGCAGACGGCAAATTCGCGGTTACCCAGCGCCAAGCGATTGTGAAGAATCGGCAGGAAAAGGTCGTTGAACATCTTCGCCAAACGCGGTGCTCCCTGCCACTGTGGGTAGGTCGCGCGCAAGATCTCTGCCGCTTCGACCAAGGGCGCAGCGGTCCAGGCAGGATCCAGATACCAGTTCAATCCCTCGAAGTCCGTCAACGTGCCGGTCCAGGCATCGATGAGTTGCGCGGCCTTTTCGGCATGCCATTCCTCGTTAGTGAAGACCCAAAGCAGCGCCTGCGTATAAGCGGCGACCGCATCTCGTATCTCGGTTGCCTCGGTGATGCCCTTGGTAACCGACGCAGCCGGGCGAGCGTTGTAATTGCGTTGCGCGTATGGCGACGCCAGCATTTGTTGGAAGGCGCTTTTCCATGGCTCTTCACCGGCCGTTATCTTGTCGCGAATTTTATTCAGCTCAGGCAGCGTGTTCAGCGTGCCCGGGTGGCGGAACTCAAACGCCGGAGTGATCCGCGCCAAGATCAGGGCGCGCTCGTCGGCGCTCGCACCATTTGCGAGCAAGACGATAGCGATAACTGCGATGCAGGCAGATCCACCTGATTTCATGAGCGCACCACCCTTGAAGAAGGTTTCTCGGAAGCAACGCACAATCTAACAACCCCGTCTGCATAGGCAAGTGACATAACTGTAGGACAATGCCCACACGACCGTGCGATCGGTCTGTGTTATCTTTTGCCCTATGAGCAAGATCTACGAGGCACTGCGGCGTCACGAGCAAAATCTCGCGCCCGATGGCGCTCCAAGGGCCGACGAAGCACCGCTCGGAGACGATGATGCATCGTTGATGGCCGCCGAGACGTCGCTCCAGCGGGCGGAACCGGCTGAGCACTCGCATCCCGTCGCCAATTTCCTCGGCGCGAGCCGCCAGATGCAGACGTTGTTTCGCTCTGTCGAGCCCCTGGTAAACGAAGTGCAGGGCGGCGCGATGATCATGTTCTCGTCGGCCCACGCCGGCGAAGGAAAGACCACCGTTTGCGGGAGTTATGCCGCGACCCTGGCGCAGAACTTCGGTAAGTCCGTACTGATCCTCGATGCGGACCGCGGCCACGCGCTGACCCGGAAATGGGGTTCGCCGAAGGACGCTAACGTCTCCGCGCTGGACATATCGCCCGGGCCCGCCGCTGTCCTTCAGGCCGGCAGGCGGATGGGGCCCCGCGGTTCAATCACTGTCGTGCCTGTCGGCTCGGCGAGCGCCGACAGCCCCGATCTGGTTCTCATCGCAAACATCAAGGACAAGCTCGCCAAGACTTTCGACTACATACTCATCGATGCGCCGGCGGTCGCGGATGTCTCGTGGAGTCCTTCCATCGGGGCGATGACAGATGGCGTGATCCTCGTGGTGGAAGCGGAGCGTACGCGTTGGCCGGTCGCCCTGAACGCGAAACAGGAATTCGAGAGCAGCGGTGCACGGGTGATCGGCGTATTTCTGAACAAACGGCGGTTCTATGTTCCGCCGCGCATCTATCGGCGCATCTAAAGCCTCCGGCCTGGACATCGTACTCATTTCGACGACCGACATGAGAGGCGGACGCGTCGACGTCCGAGAGCGCATGCTGAACTCTCTCGTCGAATCGCAGGGCACTCTCGGCGATAATCGCCTGGTTCTCTCGATGCTCCTTCAGAACTGCGCTGCTGAGAATGTTTCGCCATCGGCGCTGCGGCTGCCGCCCTTTGTCCGCCGCCTCGACACCTCGGGCCGAGTCCCGCTGTCGACCGCTCGCAACATGTTGCTGCGACAACTTAACACGGATGGAACCGTGAGCCCCGATGCGCTGGTGGCGTTTCCGGACGACGATTGCTGGTACCCGTCCGGCCTTTTGAGCCAAGTGGCGGAGCTTTTCGCGCGCGACGAAACGCTCGATTTTTGGTTCTGCCGCTATGCCTCGAACCCTATATCCGTCGCCGCAGCGCCGCCGGCAAGGGCAAGCATCGGCCAAATCGTGCGCAATGCGTCATCGAACACCATGTTCCTGCGAGGACGCGTCGTGACTGCCATAGGCGAGTTTGACGAGGCGCTGGGCATCGGCACTCCAATGGGGGGGAGCGAAGATATCGATTACGCATTGCGCGCCCAGCGTGTTGCCCGCAAGACGCTCTATTGCGACGCTGCGCTTGTCGGTCATCGAGACAAGTCATCTAAAGTACGCGCCAATTATTATCCGAGCAGCCTCGTCGTGCTCGCCCGGCACGCGCGCCACGGCGCTATGAAGGAATTCTTGCGTAAGATTGCGGTGGGCGTTTATCTCGTGTCGAGACGTGAGCTGGGATTTGCAAATTTTGTTGCGGCACTTCGCCGGGCGATACGGGTTTTTGGCATGCAAAGGAGGCCGCAGCCAGGATGAAATACGCCTGCGGTACCGAAAAGGTATTGTCCGTGAGCCCGTAGATATAGAACGCCACCGCGCAGACAAGGAACATGGGGTCACGCCTCACCCAGGCGGAATTCCATACCAGGAGGAAAATTCCGAGGGTCAGCGCGAAGAAAAGGATAGCCCCGGGATATCCGAGCTCCACTGCGATGCGCAGATACTCGTTGTGACCGGCAATGGTCCCGGTCGTGCCGGTCAAGCTTGCGGGTACCAGCAATTGCTGGTTTCCGAGCCCGACTCCAAACCACGGATGCGCATGCAGATGACGATTCAAAGCTGCCCAGATGAGATCTCGGTTCGAGAGAGAGGTACTGCCCAGATGTCTGAGATTGTCCTCGCCGAAGGACACGAGCAGGAGCCCGCCGAGGACGATGAACCAGATGGGGACGAAAATCTTGAGGAGCGGAAAGCGTCGGAAGCTGCGCAGGTAAGCGATGCCGCATACCAGAAATCCCATCGCAAGCGCCATGCGTCCGCCCGCGAGCACCAGGATGATCGTGTTGACGGCCAGCAACGCCGTGTATCCGACATGCCGCCGCTCGGCGAGCTCGAGCGCCGCATAGGTGCCCGTGAAGCACATGGCCGCGAGATACGCGGGCCCCTGCGAACCGCTGAGCCGCGTCCCGGTCTGTGGATTCGCATCGAACAAGGGCGCGATGCCGGCCAGCTGATAGAGCCCACCCAGCACCGTCATCAGCAGCGGCAGCATCGCGAAGACGATGAGGCCGAGATGACGGTCTTTGGCGTCCGGTTGCGCCGTCAGGAGAATGAATGGAGCGACGGCGCTCACCACGCCGCCGATGTATAGCCGCCACTCGAACCCGGGGTAGTCAGTCCCCACGGCGCCGACGAACGTCAATGCCACGATCGCGGCCATGAGCGTGACGACACCGCGATGCATGGGGCGGGTGGCCATCAACGCGATGCCGCTGAGAATGATCAGGAGCTTCTGGAGGATATTCCCGGCGTTACTCTGCAGGTGCAGAAGAACCTTGGGGTTTATGAGGAGGACGAACGCCTGCAGAACGAACAGAAATCTAAACAAGTGTTCGCTCCTCTAGATCTAGCGCCGAGCCTCGCGCAAATAGCCATTGGCGGCGCCAGTTTACCGCAAACTAACCCGTGACGAGGCCGAGCGCGCCGTCGAGTTCCGCAAACGAGGAATCGCGAGAGAATAATTCGACATAAGCGCGGCAGCGCGCGGCGTAGCGGGCCGCGACGGACGGGTCGCGCAGCCAGGCGAGCACGGTGGCGGCGAAATTGGCTGCATCGTCGCACACCACGAACGGCTCGGCGCCGTTGCGCGGAAACCCGGCAGCACCGACGGAGGTGCTGATCGCCGGAACTCCATTGGCGAAGTAATCGAGCATCTTGATCTTGAGCCCACTGCCGGCGCGCAACGGATTCACGGCGAAGCTCGCGGCCGCGAGGGCGGGGCCGACCTGCTCGACGACAAAGCGCTTTATCACAGTCGGATCGTGCGCATCAACGCTGTTGCATACGCTGCCAATGAGCTCGAATCGCGCCTCGGGCGCGGTTGCGGCCACCGTCGGCCATACGGCCGACAGGAACCACGAGACACCGTCGACGTTCAGTGCGTTGCTGGTGCCCAGGAAGACGCAGCGGCCCGGGTCCGCATGACGGGGGAGGGTGGTGCTGCGCGGCGCAGTCGGAGCGACGACCACGGTCGGCCGGTCCGGCGCAAGACGCCTGAACTCCCGGGCATCCTCTTCGGAGATGGCGATGATCGCGTCGAAGCGCCGCAGGATCTGCGCTTCTTGGGCCGGCGTGACGGCGGGCCGGATACGCAGCCCCCGCGCCTCGAAGGCGCTGGTACGTAAGTGGAACACATCGTGGGTGATGATAGCCGCGCGGGTATGCGCCGGCTTGATGTCGAGAATCGCGCCGGCGAAGATCGTGTTCACCAGCATGATGTCGGGATTCGCCGCCTGCACGGCCGCGGCGAGGCGTCGCGCCTCTTGAGCGCCGAGCCATCGCCCAATGATGGCGGTATGTCCTCTGACGGTTCTGCGGAACCGCAGGACCTCTGCGCTGAGCCACCGCGGACCGCGCCGCATGATCCACGCGAACACGGCGTGCCGCCACGATCGCGGATCGATCACGATGCTCCACGGGCCGATTCGCTTAAGATCCGACCCGATGATGCGCACCTTCAGTGTCGGAAAGATCTTTCGTGGGCGGATGAGCAGCCGCTCGAAGCGGTGGCCGGTGACGAGGAGAATCAGCTCCATATCTCGTCGAGCGCAATACTCGATGAAATGATGCAAATAGATGAAGGCCCCGGTATCCCGCCGCTCCGGCATCTCCTCGGCGACCAGCAGGACCCTCATCGCACCGACAGCAGCCCCGGTGCGAGCGCGGCACTCGCGGATCGCCTCATTTCGAGATGCAGCAAGCCGTCTTGGGGCCGGTACCCGCGCCGTCGACGTAGCACGCAAAGGCGCCGGCGAAGCACATATTGTCCTGCTTCGGGCTGCAGCATTCGCTGCCTCCGCGCCCGCAGGCATAGGATCCGGCAGGACGTCCCGCACACTGGTTGACTGCCGTGCGCTCCAGCATCGGCGGCAGCGAGGATACCTGCTGGCCCACAGGCGCCCCGGGACCGGCCACGTTGCTGAGCGCCAGCATGTTCTGTGGTTTGACCACGCAGACCACCAGGTGCGCGATTCGCTGCTTGTCCTTCGGCGCAATGTAGCCCAGGGGGCAGTCAGTGGGGCGCCTGATCAGCGGGTAGGGGTTCGCTCCGATGGCTGGCCTGGGCTGGCCGAACGGTCCCGGCTCGTACTGGTTCGTGGATCCCAAAGGCGATTGCTGCTGAATTTGCTGTTGCTGTTGTTGCTGCAGTTGCGCAGGCGGCGGAGGAACCTGAGCCGTCGCCGAGGTCAGTAGAGCGAGCGCTGCGGCCAGAGCGCCGCAAAGGCGCGCGGCGCCGCCGTTCAACGCGGCCGCCCTTCGATGAGGGGGTGGTCGAGATTCCCCATCGCACCGAGCAGCGGCAGCCCGAGCAAGGCGTTGATCTGCCGCGGCGTGTTGAGCCGCTCGTCCCAAGACTCCCGCAGAAATGCGGCGCTGAGGCCGAAGAGGAGGCCGAGGAGGATGCCCAGCCCGATGATGAGGGCCTTCTTGGGCTTGGTCGGCGCTGAGCTCGCCATGTGCGCGGGGTCGTACACCGCGACCGTTGTGCCCCCTTGCTTGTTGAGGTCACCGGCAATGCGCGCTTGCTGCACGGCCTGCAGGTAGGTGCGATAGTTTTCATCGTCGACCTGGTACTCGCGCACGAGATCCTGATAGGTCGATTGTTCGCGCGCGTGGTCAGCGAGCCGTGCCGAAATCGCGTCGATCTGGCCTTGGATCACGGGTTGCGAATTGATCGCGCCCTGAAGATCGGCCTGTGTTTGAAGCAGCGCACTCTGGGTAGTCTGATACGTCGTATTCGGCGCCATTTGCACGAGCGTCGTGCGTTTCGGATATGAGTCGATGAAACCCTGAACCTTGGCGATCTGTGCTTCGTTGACGCGCGCGGCGGGGCTATCGGCGCCGAAGCTCGTGCTGAGCGACTGCTGGCGCACCTGGAGCTCGACCAGCTGGGTGCGCGCGGCATCGAGCGCGGCGTCGCGGTCCTCCTGGTGCAGATCGACGGTCTGCGTCAGGGTTTTGAGCTGTTCCGTGAGCGCGGCGCTCCTCCGCTGATCCTCCTCGATGCGCACCTTGTTTGCGTCGAACTGCGTCTCGAGGTCCGAACGCTGCTTCAAGAGGTAGGAATTCTCCTCATCCATCGAGGAAATTTTGCTTCTCAGCTGAAACGCTTCCATGGCCGCCTGCGCGTCCGTCACCTTCTTCTTGTAGAAGGACACCTGGTCCTGAACGAACGTCAACTGCGGATCGCGGCCGATCTTTGCCTGCTGCTCGAGGAAGCGATCGATCATGATGCTGAGCGCGCGTTTCGGAATATCGGGATCGGGGCTATAGAGCGTGATCTGAATGACGGTCGAATCCTTCGGCACCTCGATTTTTGTATCGTTGTGCACGAAACGGTATACGGCGCGCTCCATGGGAGTTTTACTGCGGACGCCGAAGAAACTCCAAAAACTGTCCATCGCGCGGCCGAGGGCTCCGGGCGGCTCGAACATATGAGGATAAATCTTCGCCGGCCCGATCTCGTTAATGACCTGTTCGGCGAGCGTGTCGCTCTGCAAGACCATGCCGTACGAGTTGATGATCTCGTCGGCGCCGGCGGCATTCGGCACGTTCGAGGGACCGTGGTCCGCCACGTCGCCGGTGAGCTGGCGGTTGAAATTCACGGCAACCGAGGCATCCGCCTCGTACTTTGGCGTCGCGATCACGCAATAGGCGAGGGTCAGGAACAGGAAAAACGACAGAAACCCGATGATGACACGTTGCTGCCGGAACAGGACGTAGAGTACGCCGGGAGTCGTCAGCTCGATGATCATGGGGTCCGCCTCACGGAGGCGTGACGTTGGTGTAAAAGCCGTAATTGACACCCATCGGCACCGCGTTTCGGATCCTCTCGAATACCAGGCTGGCGTTGCTCACCCGATCACGCGGCACGTAGAGCACGTCGAACGGTTGCAGCAGCACGTCGGCGTTGGGATCCTTGCCTTGCATCGTCGCAAGCAGATTGAGCGCATACAGGTGAGGCTTGTTTTGCTCGTCGCGGCGCAGCAGGACGACTTCGCTGCGCTGTGCCGTCATCTTGAACCCACCGGCTCGACTGATGGCGCTGAGCGCCGAGATTTGACCGTTCACCACGATTTCAGTGGGCAGCTGCACCTCGCCCGTGACGTACACACGGGTGCCTACTTGACTGCGCAGCACCACCTGCAGATCGTTTTTCGTGGTCGTGCCGTATATCTTGTTGAGCATGTCGGTGACTTGCTGCAACGAGTGACCGCCCGCGGTAATGCCAGGGGCGAATTGGAATGTAACTCGGTTATCCGGAGCTACGACGACCTGCTCGTTGAGCTCCGGGTTGGAAAGAATGTGCAGCTCGATCACATCGCCCGGCTGAAGCCGATACGGCGGTACGTCGGACGGCGGACCGATTCCGATTTGCGGTGCTGCCGGCAACGGCTCGGTCACCGAGGCACACGCCGCCAGGAGCGAGAAGGCAACCGTCGAACCAATTACCGCAATCAAGCGTTGCATCAAGCTAACGATCCCTCTGACGCCGGTGGACTACCATCACGCCGGGCGACCCGCAACCGCGATGAATTTCCAGCGCTTAGGCGAAAAGTGTGACACAAGCTCGAGGAAAGATATAGGCGGCAAGGCCTATGTCCAATCGTTGCAGAAACGCATCAGAGGGTCGCGCGAGTCGTAGCCAGCGCGTATTTTTTACAAAGTCCCGCTCCTGGATAGCCGTAGCAGGCTACGGAGCGGCGCCTTCACCGGAATACGGCCCGCTTTCCGTAGTGCTGGGCCGCCGTAGCAGCCGCGCCAGCAGATCCCGCACCGGTTCTTCAACCAGGCGAGGAAGCAGGTGGGCCAAGATCAGTGTTCAAACGTTTGAGCAAGGGCAAGGCGCCCGGCGAGCTGCTGTTGGCGCGCGACGATGGCAAGCCATGGTCACACTCGGACTGGGACGAGCGGGTACGCGAAGCTGCAGCAAAAGCGAAATTGCCGCCTTGATTCGTTGCTGCCACTCACCAACTTTTAGTTCAAGGTAGGAAGGAGTAGATGAGGCCGTCGGCGCCGACGTAGAGCCGGCGATTGGCCGCCAGTATCGTCCCGAAATGCCGCAATCCTTCCATAGGTTCGCCGCTGTACAGTGGCACGCCGTCGACACCCCGGGCGTAGCTGACCTGGCAGCTATCGCCGCTGACCCGTCGACCCCCGTTCGCCGTTTTTTCCGTGCAGATTTCCGTGCGGGATAGCCAAAAATTACCATCGATTTATATGGTGGGCGGTACAGGGATTGAACCTGTGACCCCTGCCGTGTGAAAGCAGTGCTCTACCGCTGAGCTAACCGCCCATTGTCGAACCACAAATTATGACAGCAGGGGCCTCCTAAAACAAACGGCATTGCCCCCGCGGTGCGCGCGTTTCCTGCGCTCGCACCCCGGCAGCTCATGGGCGCTCTGCTAAACTCGGCGCCCGCTTCGCAAGGTCTGATCCCCGATGCTCGTCCGTACTCGCTTCGCACCCAGTCCAACCGGTTTTTTGCACATCGGAGGACTGCGCACCGCCTTATTTTGTTGGCTCTACGCTCGGCGTCACGCGGGTCAGTTCGTTCTGCGCATCGAGGACACCGATCTGGAGCGCTCGACGGAGGAGGCCATTCAGCAGATTCTAGACGGGATGGAGTGGGCGGGCCTCGTGCACGATGAGGGTCCCTTCTATCAGACCAAACGATTCGACCGCTACAAGGAAGTCATCGAGGACATGCTGTCGAGCGGTCATGCCTATCGGTGTTATTGCACCAAGGAAGAACTGGCGCAGCTGCGAGCCGAGCAGACGGCTCGGGGCGAGAAGCCGCGGTATGACGGTCGCTGCCGGAATCGCGCCTCCGGGCGTGCCGGCGTGTCGCCCGTGGTGCGCTTCAAGAATCCGCTGTCCGGCGAGGTGGTGGTCGAGGACGTCGTGCATGGGCGGGTGGTTTTTCAAAATGCGGAGCTCGATGACCTCATCATCGCGCGCTCGGATGGCACCCCGACCTACAACTTCTGCGTGGTCGTGGACGACATGGACATGAGGATCACGCATGTCATCCGAGGCGATGATCACCTGAACAACACGCCGAGGCAGATGAACATGTTGCTGGCGCTGGGGCACCCACCGCCGGTGTATGCGCATTTGCCCATGATTCTTGGACCCGACGGCACGAAGCTGTCGAAAAGGCACGGCGCAGTGAGTGTCCTGCAGTACCGCGATGACGGCTTCTTGCCGGATGCCGTGCTCAACTATCTGGTACGGCTTGGCTGGTCGCACGGCGATCAGGAGTTCTTCACCATCGAGGAGATGGTCCGCCTGTTCGATATTGCAGAAGTCAACAAGTCGGCCTCGATCTTCGATGTCAATAAGCTAACCTGGCTCAATCAGCAGCACATGATGCGCACGCCTCCGTCGCGCATCGTTCCCGTCCTGCGCTGGCAACTGGAGCGCGACGGATTTCACGCTGACAATGACGCGCAACTGGAGCAAATCGTGTTGGCACAGCGGGAGCGCAACAAGACGCTGCGGGAGATGGCCGCGAACAGTGCCTTCTTCTTCCGGCCTCCAGAGACCTACGACGAAAAGGCCGTGCGCAAGCACGTCACCCCCGACATCCTGCCGTTGCTCGGCACAGCTCGAGAGGAGCTCGCCCGACTTACCGACTGGTCGGCGCCGGCGATTCACCGGGTGATCGACGGTCTGGCAACAGCCCATCAGATATCGCTTGGCAAACTAGCGCAGCCCATCAGGCTCGCCGTTTGCGGCGGCACCGTATCGCCGCCGATCGATGCCACGCTCGCCATCCTGGGTAAACACGAGTCCCTGACGCGACTGGCGTCGGCCACCGCACGCTGGAGCGCATCACGAAGCGGATCAGTAACTTACAGATCACCTTAAATCCGCGGTGGTCCTGTTGGTGGTCCCATTTTGCGAGGACGGAATTTCGCCTGTGGGCAGACATTCCGAAACCTACGATTGGCCCCCGCCGCCCATTCCTACCAGCGCAGCCCGAATCATCATCTGTCGCGTTGCCCCTGTGGAGACGGACGCGACAGTCAGCTACCGGGCAGGCAGTCGGATCACTCAGCCTTTAGCGATTTTGCAGCGCCAGACCAGCGCGCGACGCCGAATTCCAGAATTCCATTCGTAGGATTAGCTGACGCTTTCACCGCCATCGTAATTCCATTGTCTATTGGCCAGGAGTAAATCGCGGCCATTCCCTGATTGACCGCAGTTCGGGTGTATGGACCAAATAGCGATAGCAGAACACCTAACAATTGGTCCCGCCGCTCGTAGGGAACAGTGATCCCTATATAGTCGACGACATTACCCTTCCCCATGTAGTAAGCAACGCTCATTCCTTGCCGGGGAACGCCAAAGAGCGGTTCGTCGTTTCTAACGATATAGACGCGCTGTCCGGGAGACGTGGAGAAGTGATGCTCGCCTCCTGGCAATACTCCGACGAGCGAATCAAGAGAAGTCCCCCAGGTGATGCCTTCATAACCGGAGTTAAATTGAGCAGCGACAGGGCCTCCGTGAGACGGGGCCCACAACAATGCGAGGGCGATGACGAAAATGGCGCGTCTCATAAATAACCCCTGCTCGTAGTTAATGACTTGGAATCAACTCCATCCTTGAGCGCCGGCATAGCAAAGCTTTGCGCAACAAAACCTCAGTTTACCCAGCCCTCGAGCGCTGGCGAGCATTGCTTATTCGCAGCGCTGACCGTTGCCCAGGTGATCAGTGTTGGCGCGCTCAGCGCGGATCCTGCGCGTCCACGTACTCCAACGCGGAATTGTGGCGCGCAATATTTCAACGCTCAGCACGGCGATAGAAAGGGACGCGCATAATACCCAGGTACCGAGAATGAGGACAGAAAGCCTTGGAACCGCAAGAAGCTTACCAACCGTCGGTCCTAGAGGAAACGCGATAAACGCTAGTGTTCGCGCACGTGTGACGACAGGATCTGCTATCGGGTAGCGAATTCTTCGCGGGAAGCTTAAAAGAAAAGCCCGGCGCATGGCCGGGTCTCTCAGTTCAAACAGTCGTCAGATTAAGCAGCGACGCCTTGCTGCTTGCGACCACGCAGTACCAGGAGGCCACTGACGAGCAGCGCCAGCCCACTGGCGGCTGAGGTAGGGTCGATTTCGGGTGCCTGCGTCGCAGTGAAAGTACCGAAACTTGAGGTTGGGACGCAGTTGGTGTTCACGCACCCGCCGGCCAGGTTCGTGGCCGCCACCACGTACCCAGTAGACACTGCACCATCTCCCGGTGTGATGTACGCCAAATTCACCTGCTGGACTGGCCCGTCTACTGCAAACGATATCCCCGGTACGTCCAGTTGCGTTGCGCCGCTGAGCAGCAGGTTGTCGTTCCCCGCGTAACCGCCCACGGCGATAAGACCGGCAATCGTCGCCGAATCCCACGTTCCGTTCACAGCCGTGACCTGATAACTGGCTCCTGAGAGCGCAGCGGTTGTAAAAGTGCCCGA
>Ga0302324_100006505_pt1 | contig 25163 bp, 22 predicted proteins | sample Palsa_T0_1_FD_201949 | JGI IMG/M metagenome (GOLD analysis project Ga0302324, IMG submission 201949) | Peat permafrost microbial communities from Stordalen Mire near Abisko, Sweden - Palsa_T0_1 | ecosystem: Environmental > Terrestrial > Soil > Palsa > Peat permafrost | place: Sweden: Abisko... | reverse complement strand
TGCGTGCCATCGCGGAGCGCGGGGTCGGTCTTGCGCAATGCAAGAAGACGCTTATAGGTGTTGAAAATGGATTTGGGGTCTTTGCTTTCGGCGTCAACGTTGTAGGTCGCTGCGCTGGGTGGCACGGGCAGCCAGGGCTTGGCGGCCGTCGTGAATCCGGCCTCCCGTGATGCGTCCCATTGCATTGGTGTGCGCTCGCCGTCACGGCCTTTCTCTTTTGGCCAGCCGAGTTTGCCGATCGGGTCATGCACGTCTTCAATGCGCGCGGGGTCGGTGGTGCGCATGCCCAGTTCTTCGCCGTAATACATCTGCGGTGTGCCACGCGTGGTGAGTTCGAGAACGGCCATCAACTTGGCAATCTGGTCGTTGTGATCGCCGTCGCCGTAACGATCCCACTGGCGTGGCTGGTCGTGATTCGAGAAGAAGTATTCCGGCTGGCCGTGCGCGGTGTTGTTTTCGATCTGGTTGAATAGATCGCGAAAGCGTCGAGCGGACAGTTCATTCACGTCGGCGATTTGGAAGTCCATCGGCAACTGGACTTCGTCGTTGTTGCCATACATTTTGGCGAGCGCTTGGACATTTGGCTCGTCCGCTTCAGTAACCAGCACCGGGTCGCCGGGGTACTTATCGACGACGCGGCGGACTTCTTTGAGCACGTCGTGCACCTCGGGCAGATCGTCTGTGTACTTGTGCTGAATGTTGCGGTCACCGTAGACATTGCGACCGGGCAGATACGGATCGTCATGAAGGTTCGGGTCCTCGAAGAGACGCGAGACGGCGTCGATGCGGAAACCGGCGACACCGCGCTTCATCCAGAAGTCGAGCACGCCATCCATCGCGGTGTGGACCTCAGGATTGCGCCAGTTCAGGTCCGGCTGCTGGACATAGAAATAGTGGTAGTAATACTGGCGGGTTTTGTCGTCCCACTGCCAGGCGGAGTGGCCGAACCACGATTGCCAGTTGCTGGGCGGCAGGCCTTTGTCGGTCGCTGTTTCGCCTTTGCCATCGCGCCAGATGTACCAATCGCGCTTGGGATTGTCGCGCGAGGAACGCGATTCGAGGAACCAAGCATGCTGGTCTGACGTGTGGTTGATGACGTAGTCCATGATGACGCGGATGTCGCGTTTTTTGGCTTCGGCGACGAGGTTGTCGAAGTCCGCCATGGAGCCGTAAACGGGGTCGATCGCCGTGTAATCGGAGATGTCGTAGCCGTAGTCGACGCCCGGCGAGGGGTACATGGGCGTGATCCAGATGGCATCGATGCCGAGATCATGGAGGTAGTCGAGACGCGCGGTGATGCCCTTAATGTCGCCGATGCCGTCGCCGTCGGAGTCCTGAAAACTGCGTGGATAAATCTCGTAGAGGACGGCGTGACGCCACCACTCCTGCTGGGCGGATTGACTTAGAGCTTGCGCTGCCGGTGGAGGGGTCTGCGGCGTCTGGCTCAGTGCAGCGAGGGCCGCGGCTCCAAGAGACAGGGATATCGTGTAGCTTGCAAACTTGCTGGTCCAGTGCATTGCGGCTCCTCGTTCGAGGGTCTGGTCGAACTGCGAAAGCCCTCTTTCCGCTGCTCATAAACTCGGCAACGGTGTGAACACGCCAACGTATCACATTGGAGGCGGGTTAGGGCATCATTTGTTCGCGCCCCTTGGGTAGGTTTGCCGGACAGCGTCGGTCCAGATTCTATAAGAAGGCACTGGCACGATCTTCCGAGGCGCGCTATCCTAGAAATGGGATATTGCATGACGCGGGCCAGAGCTTCCGGGGAAAAGCCGCTCTATTGGGTAAGTTCCTCGTTGAAAGACATTGCGCGATTCCCTCCCGATGTGCAGCGGAGCGTCGGTTTTGCCTTGAGCGCCGCGCAGTATGGAGGCAAGCATCCTGCAGCCAAGCCGTGGAAGGGTGAAGGGCCAGGGATTCTGGAGGTCGTAAGAGACTATGACGGCGACACCTATCGTGCTGTCTACACGGTTCGCTTCGCCCAGGCCATCTATGTCTTGCACACATTTCAGAAGAAGTCACCGCGCGGCAAAGAGACGCGGCAATCCGATGTAGCACTGATTCGAGAACGCCTGAGAATGGCTCAGCGCAACTATGAGGAGAGATATGGCGAGCGAAACTAGGGTAAGAGTGACCGCAAGCAGCGGCAATGTTTTCGCAGATATGGGACTGCCCGACGCGGCAGAGCTTGATACCAAGGCACGCCTTGGAGCCGCGATCAACCGAATCGTAGAGCGCCGTAAGCTTACCCAGGTTGAAGTCGCTGCAGCGCTCGGCATCAACCAGCCAAAGGTCTCCGCACTGCTTCACTACAAGCTGGAGGGTTTCTCGGTGGAGCGGCTCATGCGCTTTCTGGTTGCCCTCGGTCAAGACGTTGAGATCGTCGTGAAGGCCAAGCCAAGGTCGCGGTCCGGGCGGATCGCGGTACTGGCAGCCTGATTTCGCTCGGCGGGGTCTATCGTGATCAGTTGTCCGATGGAGGGCTGCCGTATCGGAAAAACCAACGGAATGCGATGACGAACCCAACGCCGCCGAATATCACAGCCAAGAGAGGACCTGCAATGAGCCCCCACTCAGTCGATTCGCCTCTCAGAAACCGCTGACACAGAAAAATCCCGCCGACGAATCCAACAATTCCTGCGATTGCAGCAGGCACGGAGGCCAGAAGCAGGGGAACGACAAGTTCACCGGCACCAGGCCTCTGCTTGCTCTCAGTCATTTCCAGCCATTTTCAGCGAATCGAGTTTTGTGCGACCAGCATGGAATCGAGAATCTGGTCGGAGACTTCCTTGACCGATCCCGGCGAATGGGCCAGGAAAAGCGTGCTGGTTTTGTCGCTTTCGCCGATGGACTTGAGGGTGTCAAAGTACTGCGTCACCAGGACCAGTTGCATCACATCGCGGGAGGTCGCGCCTTCGACGGCTTTCTGGAACTGCTCGATCGATGCCTGCAGTCCCTCGACGATCGCTTTGCGCTGATTGGCGATTCCCTGCCCCTGGAGCGCCTTGCTCTCGGCTTCGGCCTCGGCTTTTTTGACCACCAGAATTTTGTCGGCCTCGCCACGCGCGCTGGCGGCGACCTGTTCGCGCTGGGCGGCGTTGATGTCGTTCATGGCGGACTTGACCTTGGCGTCGGGAATGATATCGGTCACGAGCACATTCACGATTTCGTAGCCGAAGGCTGCCATGTCGGCATCGAGTTCCTGCTTGACGGCCAATGCGATGCTGGATTGCGAGGCGAAGACTTCGTCGAGCGTCATGCTGGGCACGTGGCCAAGAATGACCTGTTCAACGTAGGACTTGATCTGCGCGACGGGGTCGGACAATTTGTAGAAGGCATCGTAGGCCTTCTCGGGCCGCACGCGATTCTGGACCGAGATGGGGATGGTGACGAATACGTTGTCTTTGGTCTTGGTCTCCATGGTCAGCGCGATCTGATTGACGCGCAAACTGACGATGCCGGACACAGAATCGAAGTAGGGCGCCTTCCAATTCAATCCCGGTTCGGCCACGCGTAGAAACTTGCCGAAGCGCGTGATGATGGCGACCTGCGCAGTGTTGACGGTGAAGAAGCTGCCCAGCACCAGAGTGAGAAAGATAAGGCCGCCAATCGCGAGCGGAATCAAGAAGAGCATATCCATAGCTGTCCTCCGACACGATGTATGAGGTAACAGCGAATTGTACAGGACGGCGATTAAGACTGGGCCTGACCGAAGAAATGAATAGATGGAGAGATGCGGGACCGCGTCAGTGCTGCGTGGCAGGCGCGGAGGCTTGAGGTTGCGTTGGGGGGACCGGAGCTTCGTCCGGCCGCTGCGGATGCGTGTGCTGCATGCCCTTCACATCGATGCCGAATTCGGGATTCTTGTAGGTGCCCGCGATGTGGATCGGCACTTCGGTTCCGGCGCCATCTTTCTTGAAGAAACGGTCGGCAGGCTTGAGCAGCATGCCCTTCCATCCGCCCACCATCTTCGAAACCGTGGCCTGCATTTTGGCGGTTCCGGTGAAAGCCAGTCCGCCGCCTTCGAGCGTGTATGTGCCTTTCAACGCGATGTCCGCGCCAGGAACGGAGAAGGCGAGATTCGGCAGCGTGATGACGCCGCTCTCCAACTGGAAGTCGCTCTGCATGTTGGACTGGATGATTTCGTGGTCCGGAGATTTTGCGTCATGCGATCTTCCCTGCCCACGCAAGCTGAGTTCCCCGATGCGTTCCTGCACTTTTGTGCTGGAGAACTCGGCATGATCGAGAACGAAATTGCCCTTCAACCCCATGCGCTCGTGAACTGGCTCCTTGCCGGGCTGAATGTGCAGCGAAGATCGCAAGTTCACATCGCCGGTCAGAAGCGGTGTTGGATCATGGCTGGCGAGATGGAGAAAATCCTCGATACGTCCGCCGTTCACTTCGATATTTAGGTCGATGTCGTGGCCGATGGAATGGTGAGGGTTGCTGTCTCCCTTTGCGAAGGCCCGGACGACCTGGCCGCGGGCGGTGATGTGCGTTCGTCCTAACGTGGCGTTCACGGGATCGAGGCGTGTGTCGCCGTTGGTGCCATCCACGATGGCATGGAACTGAGTTTTCAAATCCATCTTGTTGCCGAAGTGCGTGAGGCTGAAATCGGGTGTGTCGGTCTGGCCGTCGACATTCAGATCGCGCAGTGTGCCGACGTAGTTGCCGGTCGAGCTGAGCATGCCCGCGATCCCTTTGAAGTCGCCGAGATCGGCATCGTCAAAACGGTAATCGCCGACAATCGGCGACTCGCCTGGATCCGACACCTGCCAGGGACCGAAATTGCCCTTGGTGTGAATGGTGCCGATGGGCTTGGGGTTCGTGAGCTCGGCCTCGAAGTGCATGGCATTATTCGCTGAGATGTCGCTGAGCTTGAAGCGGGCAATGTCGATCTCGAGCGGCAGTTTGCCGGGCTTGCTTGTCTCGTGAATCAGGACCGCATCCGTGCACTCGACGGTGCTCAACTGAAACCTGACCGGGAGAGGGGCTCGCTGCGCGGTGCGGGCATCGCTATTCTGCGCTGGTGCGACATGCAGGAAACGCGACTTGGGCGGCAGGTGAATGCGAAGGCCCTCAAGACGAATGGCGCCGACGGAAATTGGCATGTCCGGTTTGTAGCGCAAGGGAACGTGAAAGCTGAACGTCGCCAGGCTGATGAGAGGCTCGTTTGCCGGCTGGTTTGAGGGCAGGTTGGGCGGCTCACCGGGAGCAGTGGGATTGGGCACCACGACACCCGCTACCTCGACCGGAGGCCAGATGCGCAGCCCGTGACCCTGAGCCCAAACGCCCCACTCCCCGCGTAAACCATTGCCGAGCGAGACGTGGAAAGTGTCGAGCTCTACGCGGGCATGGAAGTGGCTGGACAGACCCTCCACGATGCGCGCGCGTAGATAGGGCTCAGCTCTGCGCGCAGTCATGATTCCAACGATCGCAATGGCTGCCAGCACGGCGAACAGACTGCCGGCGGTCCACAAGAGCCACCGATATCTGCGCCCGAACGATGCTTGCTTCTCGGCGAGGTCCATTTCTTCCATTTCTTCTCTTTGGATGCAATTGCCGCCTTCGCGCGTCAGACGTTTCCTGCTTGGCGTTTCCTTATTAGACGGCCAATGGCATAGACTTCAGTAGACGAATGCATGCGCACATTGAAAACCTTGTAAAGCTGCAGGCAGTCGACCTGGAGCGCGCCCGGCTGGCGCAGACGGCACGAGCCTTGCCCTCTGAGGTGACGCAGGCAGAAGCCTCGCTTGCCGCGGCGCAACGCCAGGCTGCCACTGCTTCGGATCAGCTTGCGAAAGAGGACTCACTACGCAACCGCATCGAGCGCGACGTTGCCGGACATCGGCAGAAAGCCGCGCGCTATCGTGCGCAGCTGGATTCTGTGACAACGCCCGCGCAGGCTGCGGCGATTGAGCACGAAGTGGGCTTTGCCGAAAGCGAGATCGAGCGCCTCGACACCGAGGAGTTTGCCAGCCTGGAACGGACCGAAGCGCAGGAATCGGCGCTTGCCGCGGCGCGTAGTCTGGTGGAAGAATTGGCCGCGACTCTGGACAAGACACGCGATCGCGTTGCGCTGCGGCAGCAGGAGATCGCCGGTGAAGTGGCAACGCTGCTAGCAGAACGCGATGCGCTGCGGGAGCAGATCGACCCGGAGTTGCTCATGCGCTTCGATCGCATCGCGGCCAGCCGCGGCACCGGCTTGACGCGCGCCGAAAATCAGCAATGCACCGGATGCCGCATGGGCGTGCGGCCGCAAATGTGGAACCAGCTGCGCGAGGGCGAGCTGATGATCTGTGACAGTTGCGGTCGGATGCTCTACTGGGACCCGGCGATTGCTCAGGCGGCAAAAGCTCCGCAGCCTGAGACGGCGGCGAGCGACGGCCATGCGATTCGTCGGCCTCGCCATGCCGGCGCTTGACGGGTTTGGCTTGCCGAATACAACAAACTAATTCCGTGAATACGGAGATTCGTACTTTCCCAGGTCTCAAAAGCGAGACCCGGGGCACCCAGGTTTGTGGGCACGATTAAAAGATGGCGCAGTCAGGGTGCTAAATAAGCAATGGGCGGGGATTTGTACACAAGGAGCCGGGGTTGAAGCGCGTCTGTGTGGATATGGACGAGGTGATGGCGGATACGCTCGCCGAGCACCTGCGCCGCTATAACCAGGCATTCGACGATGCTGTGACGGTGGACGATCTGGCCGGCAAGGGGTTGTGGGAGATTGCGCCGCTCGATCGGCAGGGGCAGTTGCGCGCGTTTCTCGATGCCGAAGATTTTTTTGAGGATTTAGCGCTGATGCCGGGAGCGCAGGACGTGCTGAAGCAGCTTGCTTCGCGCTTTGAGATCTTTATTGCCACGCAGGCCATGACGGTGCCGAATTCACTGGGCCCCAAGTACCGGTGGCTGCAGAGGCACTTCGGGTTCATTCCGCCGACGCACTATGTGTTTTGCGGAAACAAGAGCATTTTGCGTGCGGATTATTTGATCGACGATCTGCCGCGGAATTTGCAGCGCTTTGAGGGTACGGGGCTGCTCTACACTGCACCGCACAATCTGACTACGACTGGATTCACGCGCGTGAATAACTGGCAGGAAGTGGCGGAGTATTTTGCTGAGGTGGGGGAGTAGGAACTGAGTTACTTTCTCGAGTGGGATGTTCCAGAACCAGGCGTGCCCACAATACTATGTGCATAAGCGATACGCCTTGCGTCCCAAAGCTGGTTCCTTGATATAGAACTCTGAATAGCCCTGTGCGCAATTTCGAGAAAACCCGAACGGAATTCCAGGAGATACTCGCCAAGCCCATTCGCGAACTCGGGCTCAGACTCGAGGGTTCTCCGCTCGAACGATTCGTTCAGCATCTTTATCGCGAACTGGAAGCCAAGGGCATCCACAAATTCCGTCCGCAGTGTTATCTCACCGATGAATGGGGATGTCCCTCGGGCGAGCCCGTCATCGGCATTCCGTTCTATCTGGCCAACCCTGACCTGGCACAGCTTGAGCGCGATATGAACGACCTCGAAGACGCCCGCGAGATCATGATGTACATGCGTCATGAGGCCGGGCACGCATTCAACTACGCATACCAGCTCTACAAGTCGGCTGAGTGGCATGACCTTTTTGGTCCGTTTCGGCGCGCCTATCGCGATAATTATCGTCCCATACCATTCTCGCGGAAGTTTGTTCGCCACATGGCCGGCTGGTACGCGCAGAAGCATCCGGACGAAGATTTTGCAGAATCGTTTGCAGTCTGGCTCACGCCCCGTTCGCAGTGGCGAAAGCGCTACGAGGGTTGGGGCGCGCTGGCCAAGCTTCAATACGTCGATCGTATGGCGCGAAAAGTCGGAGATGTCGAACCTATCCGCCGTCGTGGCCGCACTGATATTACCGTCGATGATATGGAGTCGACGGTCGGCGAATTCTATCGCCTCAGCCTGCCCGAGGAGGTTCCAGTACAGGAAGTCGCGTTGGATACCGACCTGGCGGACATCTTCAATATCTCCGCCAGGCGACATAAGGGCGTGCGACCCGCCCAGGAGATGTTGCGCCAGCATCGCAAGCTCATCGTCGACAAGGTTGCCTATTGGAGCGGCGTGCAACGTCCGATCGTCAAGCGATTAGTGGAAGCCATCTGCAAGCGCGTTGAGGACCTGGGGCTGCGCGTAGACATTCGACGCGAATCCGAGTACCTCACGGAATTCACTGTGTACACAACCGCACTCTCAATGAATTACCTGCTCCGTGGGAAGTTCATTCATCCCTGAGGCGTGCTGGCAGCTGCCGTCACGCCGATTGGAGGCACATGACAGGAACGAAGTTGAAGATTACCGTGCTGTACGACCTGTGGGAAGAAGAACCTGCTGCAGTGCAGGAAGAAGTTCCTGCGCCACGCAAGCCCAAGGGGCAAAAGAAACACAAGAAGAAGCCGGTGAAGCACGACCGCGAAGAGATCTTCGAGGCCTTGGAGAAGCTCGGTCATGAGCCGTCGTATTACGTTCTCGACGGCCGAACGCAATCGCTGCTCGGACTCGCCAAATGTGGCGCCGATCTCGTTTTCAACCTCACGGAATCCTATGCGGGCGATGACACCAAGGAGATGCAGGTCACGGCATTCCTGGATTTGCTCGATATCCCCTACACCGGCGCGGGCCCGCACGCGAACATTCTTGCCCAGGACAAATCGATCGCCAAGAAGATGTTCGCCTTTTATGGCATTCAATCGCCCTATTTCGCGACTGCCTATCGTGGCAACATCGACCACGCGCATGACATCTCATTCCCACTCATCGTGAAACCCACTTCCGAAGATGGGTCCATCGGCATCGACGCCGCTGCCTTAGTGACCAGCGTGAAGGAGTTGATGGAGCGCATCTCTTATATACAAACGGAATTCGATTCTCCCGCGTTGATCGAGGAGTACATCGAAGGCCGCGAGATCTATGCCTCCATCCTCGGCAGTTACGAGAGCGCCCATGCACTGCCGCTTGTGGAACTTGACTTTTCGAAGCTTCCGAAGGGCATGCCCAGGATCGCCAGCCAGGATGTGAAATTCGATAAAGACACGGAGGCCTACAAGCTGACGAAATCGGCGATCGCCGAAGACCTCGATGAAGAAACTGTGACAAAGCTCGCCGAAATCGCGATCAAGGCCTATCGCGCCGTCAAGCTTCGCGATTATGGACGCATCGACATGCGCTTATCGAGCAAGGGCGAGGTTTATGTCATTGAAGCGAATCCGAATCCATGGCTCTCCAGCGGACAGGAGTTTGCCATGGCCGCGAGGAAATCCGGCCTCTCCTATACCCAAATGATCGGGGAAATCGTGGATCTTGCGATGGCTCGGCAAGCGTGAAAGAGGACAGAGAGTTCGGGTGATTAGCGGCGCACGGGTCTACTCGCATGGGATGATACGAAGGGCGCAGCAAACACAAATGCCGTCCGGAGACGGTTGGCAACAAATGGTTGGTGACCTGGTCCGGATCGAATCGACGACCTCTTCCATGGCATGACGGCCGCAGCAGTACATCCAACAAATTACAAGTGGGCACGCGAAATGAGTCAGGCGGCTCGCTTCGGCTGTTGCTCCTGGATCACCACCGGGCGGGTATACAGAGCACCGGGCCTGTGTATCCTCGTCTACTGCCGGCTGCCCGGCGCGGTGTGAGCCGGGTTCCCCGGCAGCGCACGCGGGACGCCCTGGCGGAGCAGCGTGACTGGCTGCACGGGCGGCGGCTGGTGCATGGTGACGATGAGAACGTCGGCGGGGTTTTTTCCGGCGCACACGTAGGAGTGGGGCGTGCTGGCGTCGAAGTAGACGGCGTCGCCGGGCTCGAGCGTGCACTGATTCTCGCCGTGGCGAAGGTCGAGCTCGCCTTCAAGTACATACAGGAATTCGAAGCCGGCGTGCATGTGCGCGCGCGGTTCGTGATCCTTCTCGAGGGGGATGAATTGGGCGAAGTAGGGGTCCATGTGCCGGTCGGGCACCATGTAGCCGAGGCTTTCAAAAAAGTAGGTCGGCTCGTCGACGCCGGTCTGCGGCAGGCGCACACGCTCCTTGCGCCGGTGGACGCGGAACATGGCCTGCGGCTCGCTCTCGAAGAAATACGAGAGGTCTTTGGAGAAGACCATGGCGATGCGCGCGAGGTTGCGCAGAGTGGGCACGACGCGGCCGGTTTCAAGCTGCGAGAGGAAGCTGGCCGACAAGCCCGTGTGCCGGCCCAGCTCGACGAGGCCCATGGATTTCTTCAGCCGCAGGCGCTTGATGCGTTCGCCAATGTGTTTTTCGGCAATGAATCTTTCGGTGGTTTCATTGTCGACCTGCGACTTCTGTGTTTCTTCGCTGCGAACCGTTGCCAGCTCCGTCATCAGCGACCCTCCCCAGGGGTATACACGCCCGCAAACTTGTTGCCCCAATCAAAATGTATTCCCATGGTACTAAACTTCAGAAAGAGGGGCAAACCGCGCTCAATTCGCTGAAAGCGCGGAAAATCGAACCTATGCATGTGCAGATGAGCAAAGACCCGGATGGGGTTGTCGGGCAAACCTCGAGGATCGTGTTGAGCGGCGCATCGGGGATGCTGGGGACCGCGTTGCGGGAGAGGCTTGGAGCGCTCGGCGTGCCGATTGTCCAGTTGATGCGGGGCGCGCCCGGTAAGGAAGGGCAGGTTTCCTGGGACCCGTTGAAGACACCGGCGATCGCGGATGCCTCGTTGCTGGAGGGGTGCTCGGCGGCGATTCACCTCTCGGGAGCGAACGTTGCGGCGCATCGATGGACGGCTGCCTACCGGCAGGAGCTGACGGCAAGCCGCGCGGATTCGACGCACGCGCTGGCGGCTATTCTTGCTGGCCTGCGCAAGCCCCCACAGACGCTGGTGGTGGCTTCGGCCGTGGGCATCTACGGCGATCGCGGCGACGCGGTGCTGGATGAGGCCTCTGCGCCGGGTGCGGGCTTTCTGGCGGAGGTGTGCCGGCAGTGGGAGACTGCTGCAAGGCCGGCTTTGGACGCGGGGATTCGCGTGGTGCATGCGCGGTTTGGCGTGGTGGTGGGGCGCGGGCCGGGTGCGCTAGAAAAGATGCTGCCGGTGTTTCGCCTGGGGCTTGGTGGCAGGCTCGGGTCGGGGCGGCAATGGATGAGCTGGATCAGCCTGGGCGATGCGGTTGCGGCGATCCTGTTTGCGCTGGAGACCGAATCGCTCTCGGGTCCGGTGAATGTGGTCTCGCCGAATGCCGTCACAAATGCCGAGTTCACGCGGGCGCTGGCGCGAGAGGTGCATCGGCCGGCGGTGCTGCCGGTTCCTGCATTTGCTCTGCGGCTCGCCCTCGGGCAAATGGCCGATGAGGCTCTGCTGGCGAGTGCGCGTGTTGCGCCCGTGAAGTTGCTGTCTGCTGGGTTCGTGTTTGCGCACCCGACGGTGGATCAGGCGCTGACTGCGGCGATTGGTTGATGGTGCGTTTACGGAGGAGCTAAATGCGCCGTGGCGTTCGTGCGGATTGATGCGTGCTAAAAGCAGATCCTTCGGCCCGCTTACCCCATCGCACTGGGGTGCGATGGGGCCCCAGACGCGCGGGTTCTCAGGATGACAATTCATCAATTGTGGGAAGGTGATTGGCGAACCCGAGAAGCGTTTACGACGAGCTGAGGGGTGGGGTTCGTTGCTTTCCCAGGTCTCAACCACCCCACCGACGAAGACCTGTCGGTGGGGACCCCGGTCAGAAGCGAGACCTGGGGCACCCAGGATCGTGTGGAATTGATGCTGCGTGAGAAGCAGATCCTTCGACCCGCTTACCCCACTTCGTGGGGCCCCAGACGCGCGGGTTCTCAGGATGACAAATTAGTCGGGGTTCTTGCTTTGACTGTTACCGGCGGCCTTGAATCACGCGCTGGCCGGTGCCGCTACTTTTTTTTGGATTGCGGCGCGCGGCGATCTCGTGCATCTCCTTGCCCATGCTCGATTGATTGACGCCGAGTTGCAGAAGCAGGTTGATCAGGTTGCTGGTTCCCCAATAGAGCGCGAGCCCCGAGGCGTAATTAAACAGGATGAAGCCCATGAAGACGGGCATCATGAAGGCCATCAAGCGGCGCTGCGCGGGGTCCATGCCGGGCGACGGTGTGATGTATTGGGTGAGGAACATGGTGATGATGATGAGAATCGGAAGGATGTGCAGCGGGTCTGGCGTGGAGAGATCCTTGAGCCAGAACCAATGCGCCTGGCGCAGTTCGACTGTATATTGCAGCACACGAAAATACGCGAAGAACAGAGGAATTTGCGGCAGCATGGGTAAGCAGCCGCCATACATATTCACGCCCTCGGTCTTGTAGAGCTGCATCATCTCCGAGTTCATCTCGGTCCGCTTGGGATCGTTGATCTTGAGATGGGCGTAGCGCTTCTTGAGGGCCTCGACCTTGGGTTGAATGCGCATCATCTTCAGTGAAGAGCGCATTGCCATGAACCGGAAGGGGAGCATGATGAGCGTGAACGTCGCGGTGAAGATGATGATGGCCCAGCCCCAGCTGTCCGAGCTTTGACCGAGCAGGTTATGCAACCATCGCAGCGCAAGATAGAGCGGCTTGGCAATGATGCCCCACATGCCGTACTGGATCAGCGGCTCGAGCGATGGACCGTTCGGCTTGCCATCGGGACCTGTGGCAAAGACGTTCTTCAATACATCGGTCTGTTTGGGCCCGGCAAAGACGCGCAGGCGGGTCGCGCCGCTGGTATTTCCCATCGCAAGGCCGAGGACAGGATGCGGCTTCCTCTGGCTGTTGGGATTGGAGAGGTCGCTGGGCACGTCGACGGTGTTGTGCTGTGTGAGCAACGTTGCAGTCTCGGGAGATTCCGGCAAAAAGGCCGCGGCGAAATAAAGATCGATGACAGCTGCAAAGTCAAAGGGCTGCTCGGACGTGGCGTTACCGCTGACTTTTGCCGCAGCCGTTGTGTCCTGATGGCCGCCGATGGATGTGACGAGCTGCGACTGCGAAGGAATAGTGCTGCGCGTGACAGAGGAAGGCAGGAACTCTTCCATATCGCCCAGGCCCGCAGGCCAATCAATGAGCGCACGAACAGGCGCACCGTTGCGGCGCACCTCAGCTTCCGCGTCGATCACGTATGTCGAATTGAAGCGGAAGGTTTTTACTACGTCGAGCCCGCCCTGCGCGTAGTGGAAGCTGAGCGTGTTGGGCGCGACCAAGGTGCCTGTAGCGGAGGCTTGGTAGAGGGATTGATTCAACTGCTGCGTCAGCGAGGAATCATAGGTAAAGAGCGAAAGAGGAAAACCGAATTGAGCAGCGAGTTGCGGCTGCACAAGGTCGAGCGGCTTGCCCCCGGTGTCGAAGTATTTCTTCAGGATCCAATGCTTGACCTGCGCACCCTGGTTGGTGAAGACAATGCGATAGAGCTCGTTTTCGACGGTTGTTTCGGTTTCCGCTGCGGCGGCAATTGCGGGCGCGGTTCCCGAAGATTGGGCTGGCGTTGCGGCCTCGGCGCTGGATTGGGGCTGGCTCGCGGCAGCGGGCTGCCCGGGACGTTGCTGCTGCGTCTGGGGCGCCGGCTGGGTCGTGTCCTGCTTGGGCTTGAAGTATTGAAATGCCAGGAAAAGAATGACCGCTAAAAAGGCGAATGTGGTCAGGCTGCGGAAATCGCCGCCGTTGCTGCCACCGCCGCCGCCGGGACCTTGCGACTCTAAGTTTGGATTGCGAATTTCGGGCAAAGGGAACTTCCTGTCGTTGGAGAAAAGGCGCGAGCATGAGCGCCTCTCTGTCTATGGTAACGGTTCGTGCGGAAAAGGGGTGGCGGCGGGCGGTACTGGATCGAGTCCTCCACGGCTGAAAGGATGGCAGCGGAGCAGGCGCCAAGTAGCGAGGCCCACCCCTCGCAGGGGTCCATGGGTGGCGATGGCAACCGAAGCGTACTCGGAACACGAGGGCACGAAACGGCATCCGCCCGGACTGAGCGAATGCAAAGCCGGCGAAAGCCAGCGGCGGTAGAACCCGAGGATTGCCAGCAAAATGCGCGTCATACGATTGGCTTTTGCGGGGCTGGGTGCGCAATGCGCGCTGCTTCCGCGTTTGCCTGTCCAAGGATACGCACGAGCTCGGCTTCTAGTTTCGAGAATTCGGCGGTCAGCACCGACCGGCGTGGATGGAGGACGAGGTCGAAGCCAACGGGAAGCAGATCTACGTGACGGCGCAGAATGTCGCGCATGCGGCGCTTGATGCGATTGCGCTCGTGGGCCTTGCCGAGCACCTTGCCGGCCGTGAGCCCGACGCGCGGGCCAGGGATCAGTCCTGATGTCGATCCTGGACTCAATCTGGGGACCGCTTCCGATTGCGGCGCGAGAAACCAGCTCATCGAAGGGGATTGGCGCTTGCGGCTGGCGGCGTAGACCCTCTGATAATCGGCGTGCTTGCGCAAGCGCGCGCGCGACAGCGAAAGGGTGCGCGTGGCCGACCCGTGCACACCGCCGAGGGGATTTCGATTGTTAGAGATGCTCATGGAAGTGCCGGAGAAAACTGGCGCCGCATTGGAATCACGGCAAGGGGGCTCCGGCCAAACCGGCGGGACACGACTTAATCGCGGAATCCCGCGCTGACGGAGACGCGCTTGCGTCCGGCGGCGCGACGGCGGCTGAGCACGGCTGCGCCGCTTTTGGTTTTCATGCGCGCGCGAAAGCCGTGCTTCTTTACGCGGCTGCGGCGGTTGGGTTGAAATGTGCGCTTGGGCATTGAAATGCGCTCCTGAGTCCTTGAGAAATCTGCGCCTTAACGGCAAGTACTAAGTGTATCGCAGGTTGAGTCAGGAATCCAGCTTGAGCAGGAATCGCTCGGGAAGCGACGAGGCAATCGCATTTGAGAATTGAGCGAGAAATGAAGGGTGCGGGCTTTAGCCCGTGCACAAACTGCGCAAGACATGTTGGGCTTCAGCCCCTGAGGGACAGCTTTTGGGTAGATTTTGCCCTTGGTTTCAGCGTCCGCGCCGCGTCGATTCCATCGAAAATTGCACGCTCGCACTCCAACTGTCTTTCCCCTCGGGGGCTGAAGCCCTCTTCTCTTCCATCGCATTTTATGTACGGGCTAAAGCCCGTACCCTTCACCATACCCTTCAGCGATCGAAATACCCTTCAGCGATCGAAATGCGATTGCCCTGAGCACGCGACGAGTGACCAAGCCGAGGTTGCGAAGAAAAACGGTCTCGAAAATGATCGGCAAAAGTCCGTTCTCAATTGAACGTCGAACATAAAGTCGAAACTTTTTTTTGAGCTTTCACCATCGATGGTGCAACTGAAAAGAGATTCGGCAAACTATTGTGAATGGGGGATTGCAATGACCTCTGAATGTGCTACTATCGGGTCCGTTCAGGAAAGATTCCAAGCGTCCCACGAAACGAGAATCATCCGGTGTCCCGAATTGCAGGCCAGGGACTAAACACGGCGACCAGGCAGCTTTTGATAAGCAACTCGACAGTGAGCTTATGCCTCATTGTAGAGAGAGCCATTGCCTAAACCGGGCAGATGAACCGTTACGGCCATACATAGGCGACGCAGGCAAGGACTCGGTCGATGGTATTCGCTATTTCGCCGGTTGCGGCAGTTAATCCCTGGCTCCAGATTCTCGGGGCTCTCGAAAAAAAGGTTATCCGCCAATCGTATGAGACGTGGCTCAAGCCCACGCGTTACAGTCATGCGGCGGGTCGCACGCTTTACGTGCGCGTGCCTTCGGCAGAATTTCAACACATTGGCGACAAGTACGGCGACCTGATCCAGGAAGCGATCGATCTACAGTCGCTTGAGTTCGACGATGTCGTTTTCGTGACGGCAAGCGAAGATCCTTCCATTCCGCCGCAACGGAAAGATGGCGGATTCGGTCCATTGTCTGCGCACGCGCCGACCGCACCACCGCCGGCGCCGAACCATCGTGCTGCACCCGAGCAAGCTCGCTTCGATTGGTCGACTGCCGCGCAGCTGAACTCGCGCTATACCTTCGATAACTTCGTCATCGGGAATGGCAACCAGTTCGCGCGTGCCGCGTCGCTTGCGGTCGCGGAGCGGCCTTCGCGCGCCTACAACCCGCTGTTCCTCTATGGCGGCGTCGGCATGGGCAAGACGCATCTGATGCACGCCATTGGACACGAAGTGAAACGGCGCCAGCCGGTGGCGAATATCTGCTACGTCTCCGCGGAAAAATTCACCAATGAGATGATCACCTCGCTGCGCAACGACCGGATGACCAGCTTCCGCGATCGCTTCCGCACCGTCGACGTGTTGCTTATCGACGACATTCAGTTCATCGCGCAAAAGGAGCGGACGCAGGAAGAATTCTTCCATACCTTCAACGCGCTGCACGAAAGCATGCGGCAGATCGTGATCGCGTCGGACCGCCCGCCAAAAGAACTCGCAGAGATTGAGGACCGTTTGCGCTCGCGTTTTGAGTGGGGCCTGATCGCCGACATTCAGCCACCCGATCTCGAGACGAAGGTGGCCATCCTGCAAAAGAAGGCAGAGTCTGAGCAGGTAGTGTTGCCGACCGATGTTGCGCTGTTTATCGCGTCGAATGTGCGCACCAACGTGCGCGAGCTCGAGGGAGCGCTCGTGCGACTCATCGCATGGTGCCAGCTCAATCGGATGGAAATTACGCTGGTGGCGACCCAGCAGTGCCTCAAGCAGTTCATCGACATGCAGGTTCGCAAGATCACGATCGAGTCGATTCAGCGCGCCGTGGCCGAGCAATTCGGCATGAAGGTGAGCGACCTGAAGCAGAAAAACAACTCACGCAATGTGGTTGTGCCGCGCCAGATCGCGATGTACCTGGCCAAGCAGATGACGGAAGCGAGCTTGCCGGAGATCGGCCGTCAATTCGGGAACAAGCACCACACTACGGTGATGCACTCGATCGGCAAGATCGACGAGCATCGGCGCACCGATAAGGATCTGCACCGCACGCTGAATAAGCTGCAAGAGCAGCTGAACGGATAAATAGCCGGTCAGGCTAAAGGCAAAGGGCGCTTTCTCGATCGAGAAAGCGCTCTTTGCCTTTTTTAAGTTAAGTACTACTTTATAAACTGGGCATTCTGCATTGCCATCTTCACGCGAAATCCAGTCAAGGCACTGCCACCGGCGATCGCAACGATCTGCGCCGCCTTGTGATAACGGGTATGTTGGAACCAGCGGGGAACCGTGACGGACGAATAGGCGAAGCCGAGTTCCCATGCCGTCATGGAGCTGGCCACACCGACGCGGTTGTTGCTTCCAAAAAGCGTGTTCATCGGGTCGCCCTCTTGCCCGTGGCCCATGCCCAACTGGGTTGTCGTCGCGTCCGCCAAAAATCCAAGCCGCTCGCCGGCCAAAACGAATTCTTCGGTTCGTCCGAGTTTCGAGCGATCTTCCCCAGTGGGAACGAATCTGGGATGCAAGCTGTAAGCGGGCCAGGCGAAGATGCGGAGCGTCTTGTCCAAACGTGTTGCCTGCTGGGGGGTGGGAGCGGATGGCGGCTCAGTGAACGACGCATCCTCTGCATGCAGTTGAGCGACGCCCAGAAGCGCGCCCAGCATAAGAACAACAACTCGTGATTTCGTCGTATTGCTCACAGAACTTGCACCCCTGAACGATGACAGGATCAGTCTCTCGCAAAGGGCTCCGCGCAGCCATACTACTTTGGCGATGGAAACGGCCCACGAAAGTGCTCGGTTCTGGCACTACGGTCACACACTAATGGGTTACTGCAAGAATTTGACGGGCCCTGCGGGGTGATCGGCTGCCGAACCGGGCCTTGAGCGAGCGCGGCTCTTCCAATGTCGTTACTTTCGTTGAGTCCTGAGGTCCACGAAAGTTTGCTGAATTCACGACAAATCGAGATCCAACTGCGCGTAAACGGGTTTATCGAGCGATCTGGAGATTCCGAAGGGATGTTCTTCCGCGATCGGCGGCGAATAGGCTGCCGCCAAGGAGGGCAGCGACGCGTGCCGGTTTACGGTAGCGGGTATGCTCGAACCATCGCGGAATCGCAGCCGACGCATAGGAAGAACCCAGCTCCCACGCCGTCATGGAGCTGAGAACTCCCAGCTGATTTCGGTTTCCGAACAGTGTATTCAAGGGGTCGGCTTCATGACAGCGGGACCGCAAGCCCAGTTCGGTGGTCGCTAAGTCGGCCAAGAAACCAAAACGCTCGCCGACCAGCACCGATTCCTCAGTCCTGCCTAGAGCCCCGTGATCGCCCATCGCAGAGTCACGGCTCGGCACAATGCCATAGGCTGGCCACGCGATGACTCGGAACGTCTTGTCGAGGCTGGCTACAGTTTCCTGCTTGGCTGGGAAGGTTGGCCTGGTTATCGCGAACAACGACGCGTTGACTGGCTCTTGAGTGCGCGCCAGGCCGGGCAAGAGAACGGCAAGCGTTAGGACAAGAATTCGCGATTTTTGCCATGAGCTCACCTCAACGCCTATCGGCGCTGCGTTCGCGAGCCTTGAGCAAATCTGTTTTTCTTTAGGCCGATGGTTCTAGTTGTTTCCCGTCATGAGCCCCACAAACATTTCTTGGAACCGGGGCAGATCGACGTCAACCTGTGCGTGGACCAAACGCACACCGGTTGCAGGTTTCAGCTTTTCGGTCCATGTCAGCGTGTCGCCATAGGCTGGTCCGTGGCTGAGATCGACGTCCATGTAGAGCAGTTCTTCTTTTGTGATGAGCGTGGGATCGAGCCAGGCGCAGGCGGCCAGCTCGTCCCACATGTAGTAGCGGTCCTGGCTCCAGGCGGCGATATAGCGCGCCGTCGGCGACTGCGATTTCGAAATCTCATCGAGCATCCTTTGCGTGAACGGCGCTTTGATGGAGACATCGACGGTAGTGACGTCGACACGCGGCCAATCGGCACGCAGCACGATATGTGCGGCTTCAGGGTCGAACCAGAAATTGAATTCGTGGCGCGGATCGGTTGCGAATTCAGGATCGTCGGTCTGTGGATTGAGGCTGCTGCCCATCAACACAATCCCTTGTGTGAGCGCGGCGAATTCGGAATCGATGGAAATAGCCAGCGCGATGTTGGTCATCGGCCCTGCAGCGTAGATGGTCACCTGATGCGGATGCTCATGCACCTGGCGAATGAGAAAGTGAACGGCATCTTCCTCAATTGGCTTGAGAGTGGGCAAGCCTTCGGGCAGCGGCGGAATCTCGTAGGGTCCGTGCGCCTGAAGGTTGTCGGGGGTAACAGGAGTGACACCGTGCGCGGTCTCGACGAGCGTCGATGGCCCTTGTCCCCACGCGCCGAGCCACGTGACTTTGCCGTCTATCGCGGCAGTGAGTTGCGCCTCCTGCTGGGTGCGGACCAGAGGAAAGACGGCGCCTTTGGCCAGGGGAACGTTGGCGTGGCCGGTGAGTTCGAGCATGCGCAGAGTGTGCGCGGTTTCTTCGTCGCGCCAGGCATTGCCGGTGACCATGGTGATGCCTAGAACCTCGATCTGCGGCGCCTGCAGCAGGGACAGGATGGCCATTTGGTTCGATCCGCCGGGACCGGAGCCGTCCTGATCGATGAGCACGAGGCGTTTTTGCGCGCAGGCGAGAGACGAGGCGAGGGCGAAAAAATACAGCAATCTGAGAATCTTCATTGCGGGTATTGTGGCATACACACAATGGATGAATTAAGTGGCTATCGTCGTGGTCGACGCTCAAAGCCTCGGGGCTTAACCGGGGGCACGACGGGAAGGTCCGTCTTGCCCTGGGGATAAACGGCTAGAAAACGATCCTGCCCTTCGCCCGAGCTTGCTGTCTCCACACCCTCCAAGCTGCGGAACGCGAGGTGCAACAGGCGACGTTCGCGGCTGTTCATCGGGGGAAAAGCATAGGGGATGCCGGACTTGCGAACCTTTTCCGCAGCGGTCTCGGCGGCCATCCGCAGTTCCTGCGCGCGCAACGCTTTGAAGTTGCCGGCATCGAAACTCACCAGGTCGTGCTCGCGCTGATCGAGGCGAAGCATCTGTGCGGCAAGGGTCTCAAGCGCCTGCAGCAGCTCGCCATTGTGCTGCGTCACGAGCGCAACATCGAGCCCACCGAGTTCGACGTAGATTTGGCGCGATTCAAGGCCCTCAGGATCGTGTGCGCCGTCACCCGCGGTGATGCGGTACTTGAGGCGCAGACCACCCAGCTTGTTGAGATTGGCGAGGAATCCAGCTATTTTCTGTGCGGCTTCTTGCAGATCGGCGATCGGCATAACGATCTAGTATCGCAGAGTCCAGCGGGGGTGTGGAAAAGCGGTCGAGCATTGCTTTCGAGGAACCAAACCGGGGCGATTACGTGCTCCATGTAATCTGAGTCGGGAGCGCTCCGTTAAAACGACTTCGTATTTTCAAATTCCGCGGAGTGATGGTATGCCCTGTCAAATAATGCCGACCTTTTTGCGAATCATTTTGTTCGTTATCGCGCTCGCGGGCGCGATGGCGGCCCGAGCTCAGGGCGGGCCTCCCTTTATTACCGATGATCCCGGAACTCCCGGAAACAAACATTGGGAGATCAACTTTGGCTGGATCGCGGATCACAATCCCGGCCAGTCCTACTACGAATTGCCCGACATCGACATGAATTACGGCTGGGGCGATCGCATCCAGCTTAAATACGAACTGCCTCTGGCTGCGGCCACGGACCAGGAGAACACCACTCGCGCTGGATTGGGCGAATCTCTGCTGGGCATCAAATGGCGGCCCTACGAACATCATCGGGCGGGCGAGCCTAAGTCGGATGAGAATATGGATTTTTCAATTGGTACCTATCCGCAAGCTTCGATCAACAACCCCACCAGCGCCGTGCGGCGCGGCATTGTGGAGAATGGGCCGCAATATTATTTACCGGTAGAATTCACGGCAAAATGGGGTCCTATCGATTTCAATGGCGAGGTGGGCCATTGGTTCGGCAACAAGCTCATACCGAGCCGCTGGGGACGAGGATTGATTGCCGGTCATGAATTCAGCGACCGGTTTGAGCTTTATGGAGAGATCTACGATTTGCAGGACGCGAATCGTGTTGACGGCGCGCCCAAGCAGCGCGAGTTCACCGCCGATGTGGGCGGACGGCAGACACTCGATCATGGAGGCCACATCCGGTTGCTGTTTATGGGCGGCCGTGGCCTGCAGGCAGTGACGCGGCAAAACAGCGAACCGAACTGGATTGCCTACATCGGCGTGCAGTTTCTATTGGGGTCGAAAGAAGAAGAAACTCCGGGCGAGACGCCGTAAAGTGGTTGAGCTCGGTCTTGAACGATTCGGACAGCGCCTCGTTCTGTAAGAACGAAATGGGAGAATGAACGTATGCCCTCAACTGAGCCGATCTTCCTTACATCCGCGCAGGCGCGGGTGTTGGGTGCGTTGATCGAAAAGGAAGTGACGACGCCGGATTACTATCCCCTTTCGCTAAATGCACTGATCAACGCCTGCAATCAGCGATCGAACCGGGAGCCGGTGATGGATCTGAACGAGGAAGAAGTGCGCGGTGCGTTAGTCGGACTCCAGGACCATCGATTCGCCGGCCCGGCGCAGGGAGCCGATAGCCGGGTGTCGAAATTCGAGCACCGTCTTGGAGAAGCTTTCAATTTCAGCCGTGCCGAGACGGCGCTCCTGTGCGTGCTTCTGCTCCGAGGGCCGCAGACGCCGGGCGAACTGCGCGGTCGCACGGAGCGCATGCATCGGTTCGAGGAGATTGGCGACGTGCTCGGCGGGTTGCAAAAGCTGATGGAACGCGAGCCATCGCTGGCAGCGGTGTTGCCGCGCCAGCCCGGAACCAAGGAATCGCGTTATATGCATTTGCTGTCGGGCGAAGTGGCCGTCTCACCGTTGACGGCGAGTGAGCCGGCGCGGGCGCCGATCTCCGTCGTAGAGAACGATCGCGTCACACAATTGGAGTCCGACGTTGCGGAGTTGCGGAAAGAAGTTGCTGCGCTGCGGCTCAAAATCGATGACCTGTTCGGAGATTAGTGAAGAAGGTTCTTAGCCCCAGACACTGCTTTGCTCGCGGTGCAGATTCGCGGGATCCTTCGGCGACGATTGGTTCTAAATCAGCTCATACCCGGCAAACCAGTAGCCGATCTCGAAAGCAGCCGTGTCTTCAGCATCGGAACCGTGGATGGCGTTCTCCTGGAGCGAGCCCGCAAATTTTTTGCGAATGGTTCCCTCGTCGGCGTTGGCGGGATTGGTGGCGCCCATCAGCTTGCGCAGGTCTGCGATTGCATTCTCTTTCTCGAGGACCATGAGAAACAGCGGCCCTGATGACATGAACGCGCAAAGATCGTTGAAGAACGGACGCTGGGCGTGCACATGATAAAAGCCCTTCGCCTGCGCGACAGAGATAGATGCCTTCTTGATCGCGACGAGTTTGAAGCCGGCTTTTTCAATTTCGGCCAGGATCGCTCCGGCGTAGCCTTTGCCAACCGCGTCGGGCTTGATGATGCTGAACGTGCGTTGCGCCACTCGATTTTGCTCCTCAATGGGCTGTGGCCCATCCATGATTGTAATGGCCATTCGAGTCCGAAAGCCGGACGACGGAAATCTGATAGAGTTTCGGCATGTTTCGCATCCTGCGTCTCTCCGTTTGTTGTTGTGCGCGTCTTGGATGTCTTGCGCTCGTGGCCGCGCTTCTTCCAGCCCATGGTTTTTGCCAGACCGCAGCTTCCGCCACCCCTGCGACAACCGAACTTCGCGTCTTCGATCCGACGCTGATCGACAAAAGCGTGGACCCGTGCGACAACTTTTATCGCTATAGCTGCAACGGCTGGTTCAAACGCAATCCGCTGCCTCCCGACCAGACTTCGTACGGCCGCTTTACCGAGTTATATGAGCTGAACCGGCTGCATCTGAAGCAGATTCTCGAACAGGCAGCAATCGCTTCGCCTTCGCGGACGCCGAATGAGCAAAAGATTGGCGATGAATATGCGAGTTGCATGGATACGGCCGTGATCGACAAAGCGGGCATCGCGCCGTTGCAACCGGAGCTCGACCGAATCGCTGCGCTGAAGTCGTTGGTGGAATTGCCGGCCCTGGTGGGGCATCTTCAAACGATTGGCGTGAACGCTTTCTTTGGAATGGGCTCCAACCAGGATTATGCCGATGCCAACTCCGTAATCAGTTTTTATGGGGCGGGTGGCCTCGGCCTACCAGAGCGTGACTATTACACGCGCACCGACTCCAAATCTGTGGAGCAGCGCAAAGAGTACGTCGAGCACGTCAGCAAAATTCTTGCGCTGGCCGGCGAACCTGACGTGCAGGCTCACAGGGACGCCGGCACCGTGCTCGCGATCGAGACGCGGCTGGCTAAGGCTTCGCTGACGATCACCGAACAGCGCGACCCGCAAAATCTGAATCACCCGATCGACCTCGACAATTTCAGCAAGCAGCTGACACATTTCTCGCTGCGCGAATACGTTGACGCCACGAATGCGCCATCCTCCGGCAAGATGAACGATATGGAGCCAAAATTCTTCGCGACATTTAACGCATTGCTCGTCGATACTCCACTGGACCAGATCAAGACATACCTGCGCTGGCACCTGCTGCACACTTTTGCCGGAACAAGCATGCCGACAGCATTCGACGAGGAATCATGGCATTTCTACTCGCATGTTTTAAATGGCGCGGAGAAGCAGCAGGAGCGTTGGAAGCGGTGCACCAGCCGCATCGACGGCGAAATGGGCGAAGCGTTGGGCCAGGTGTATGTCGCGAAATATTTTCCGCCGGATGCGAAGCAGCACGCGCTGGAGATGACACTCGCGATTGAACAGGCCATGGACAAGGACGTTGACGGTTTGGATTGGATGAGCGCCGACACCAAGGCGAAGGCCAAGGAAAAGCTTCACACCGTGATGAACAAAATCGGCTACCCGGACAAGTGGCGCGATTACTCCAAGCTCGAAATTGTGCGCGGCGACGTGCTGGGCAATGAGGAGCGGGTAACGGAATTCGAGTTTGCACGCGACCTGGCCAAAATTGGAAAGCCAGTGGATAAGAGCGAATGGTTGATGTCGCCGCCCACGGTCAATGCGTACTACGATCCGCAGCAGAACAACGTGAACTTTCCTGCCGGCTATTTTCAGCCACCCTTCTTCAGCGACAAGGAGGACGATGCGGCCAATTATGGGGACATGGGCTCGACCGTCGGACACGAACTCACCCACGGGTTCGACGACCAGGGACGCCAGTTCGACAAGGATGGAAACCTGAAGGACTGGTGGACGAAAGAAGACGAACAGAAATTTAACGACCGCGCGGCTTGTGAGGTTGAGCAATACGACGCCATTGAAGCGGTGCCGGGCGTTCACCTGAATGGCAAGCTCACGCTGGGCGAGAATCTTGCTGATTTGGGTGGGTTGTGGCTCGCGTGGCTGGCATGGCTCGACAAGGCGCAGACGGCGCACCTCGACATGAGCGCAAAAACCGACGGCTACACGCCGGACCAGCGCTTCTGGATTGCCTATGCGCAGCAATGGTGCACTCAGACGAGGCCTGAACAGCTGCGCACGCAAGCGCAGACCGATCCTCATGCGCCCGATGAGTACCGCACGAATACTGTGCTCACTGACCTGCCGGAGTTCGCCAAGAGCTTCAGTTGCAAGAAGACGGACAAGATGGTGGATCCGAAGCCCTGTCGCGTGTGGTAACACTGGCCGTCCCAGCGGGCGCGGCCTCGCTCCCATGATAAGAAGTACCCCGCGGAACGTCGTTGTCGGTTGGACCATTCCGAAGCCGTAGATCCCGGCGATCGAGACCGCATTTTCTCTCGATTATAGATTTGAGTTTTTTAAAGTTATATCTTAATCTTATCAAGTGGCTAATATTCCGCGCCTGATCGCTTCTCATCTTGCGGCGGCACTGCGCCGCTTCCCGGCAGTAGTGGTCACTGGACCCCGCCGCTCGGGGAAGACGACGCTGCTCCGTTCGTCTGTTCCGGCTGCGCAGTATGTGCTGCTTGAAGATCCCGATGTCCAGGACCGTGTCCGAAGTGACCCACGCGCATTTATAGAGAGCCTTCGCCCGCCGGTGATTTTCGACGAGATTCAAAACACGCCGCGATTGCTCGATTATGTGCGTTCAATGATCGATGCCCGACCCCGCAAGATGGGGCAGTGGCTCTTTACCGGCTCGCAGGAAGCTCCACTTATGCAGGGCATTACTGAGTCAATGGCCGGTCGTGC
>Ga0302324_100006503_pt1 | contig 25170 bp, 19 predicted proteins | sample Palsa_T0_1_FD_201949 | JGI IMG/M metagenome (GOLD analysis project Ga0302324, IMG submission 201949) | Peat permafrost microbial communities from Stordalen Mire near Abisko, Sweden - Palsa_T0_1 | ecosystem: Environmental > Terrestrial > Soil > Palsa > Peat permafrost | place: Sweden: Abisko... | reverse complement strand
TCAATATGTCAACGAACGCGGCGGCACGGTGATCTTCAGCCGCGGCCGCGCCTTCGCCAATAGCGCGGCCAGCCAACTCGAACCTATACTATGGGGGGACACCGCGCGCGCGCGCGTGCGCCTGGACGTGACTGCGGAAGGCCGCGCGCTCTCGCCCTTTCGGGCATTGAACGAAGGCGCCGGCGGGCTGGACGCGCTGCCGGATTTGTTGGACGGGAAGAAGCCGGGGGAAACACAACCGCTGACCTCGACCTTCGCCGTCGCAGCCGGCCGCGATGATGCGACGCCGGCCGCCGCCATTGTGCATCGGCGTTACGGTCAGGGGCAGGTGGTGAGCATCGGCGTGGCCGGGCTGTGGCGCTGGGCGCTCAACTCCAAAGTCGAGGGCGCCAATTCGCCTTTCGATTATTTTTGGGATCAGATGGTTTTGTGGCTGCTGGCCGGCCGCGATTTTATTCCCAGCCGCCAGTTTTCCTTTCGTCCGAATTCCGGCAACATTTTGCTGGGCGAGAAGGTCTATTTTCGTTTGGTCATGCGGCAGCCGGATCCGAAAGTGAAGTCCGTTCCCCTGACCATTTTTTTTGGCGACCAGGAAGTGGGCCGCGCCAATTTGACGCCGGTGCCGCCGAGCACGAGCCGGCTGACGGCGGAATTTCTGCCCGAACGCGTCGGACGCTATCGCGCGGAGGCGCATCTGCCGGACGGCACGACCGAGGCCTCGCGCTTCATTGTCTTCACGGAAAATCTGGAGGAAACCGAGGTCGCGACCGACACGCTCTATCTGCGGCGGCTGTGCGAAAGCAGCGGCGGACGCCTGCTGGAGCCGGGCGATCTGGCCAGGCTGTTGCAGGAATTGAGCGGCGAAAAAACCGATCAGGCGCCCAAGACCATTGTGCGCCCGGTCTGGAATGTGGCTTGGCTTTATTATCTGGCGGGATTACTCTTTGGAGTGGATTGGTTTTTGCGAAGGCGATGGGGCCTATGCTGAACACCCAACATATTCTGGCGCGCCTGGCTGCGGCCGACCGCGCCCATCAAAAGGAGGCGGCCGGGACGCTCCTGCTCCGCGGAGTCAAATACGCCTGCGCGGCCGTGCTGGCGGCCTTCGTCCTGGACGTGGCTTTTCATCTCAACGCCGGCTGGCGGCTCGGCCTTTTGCTGGCCATGATCGCTGGCGTTTTCGCGTTGGCCTGCTTTGGCTGGCATCTGGCTTTCATCCGGCGCAACCGCCTGGAACATATCGCTCGGTTTTTGGAAACGCGCGATCCGGCCCTGGGTTCCCGCCTCATCAACCTGCTGCAACTAAGCGGCCAAACCCAGGATGCCACTCTGCCGCCGTTGACCCGCGAACTGGCGCGGCAAGCGGTGGAAAATTATGCCGCTGAATTGCGCGGCGCGGAGGTGGAGAAGCTGGCTCGCACGGACCAGTGGCGCATCCAATGCCGGCGCGCGGCCTGGGCGCTCTTGGCCTTTGCCGCTGTGCTGGCGGCCACCTTCGGCATAGCCACCGTGGAGATGGCGCGCTTCGCCGATCCCTTTGGCGATCATCCGCCCTATTCCTTCACGCATCTGCAAATCTTGCAGCCCGGGCCGGCGGGCGCCAACGTGCTCTACGACAAGGGCCTGGTCGTCAAAGTCAAAGCCGTCGGCCACCAACCGAAGGAAGTTTTTCTGACCGTCTTTCCGCCGGGGCATCGCGAGCAGGCCATCACCCTGCCGATGTTTGACAAAGGCGGCGCCGGGTATGACCAGTTGCTCGACAATATCCACGGTGATCTGCTCGCTTTCGCCCACACCAAGGATCACGTCAGCGAATCCAAGCAGGTGCGCATCGGCGTCACGCTCACTCCGCAGTTGGAGAAGCTGTTCATTCGCATCGCCCCGCCGGCTTACACTGGCATCCCAGCCGAGGAAAAACCGTATGCGTTCAAAGGCGCGCAAGCGCTCGAAGGCAGCGACATAAAATTCCGGCTGCAATCCAACCGCCCTTTGCGCGAAGGTGCCATCGAACTGACCGCCGGCGACCTGCCCCCGCAGCGCGTGGCGCTGACAAAATCCGGCGAAAAGGAAGTGGCCGGTTCCTTCCTTGCCGCCGATTCGGGCCGGATGCGATTTTCGGTGACGGATGTGACCGGGCTGACCTCGCAGGGGGATGTCCAGGGCGCGCTGACCGTCACGCACGATTTGCCGCCACAAGTTCACCTGGCCCAGCCGGAAAACGATTCGTTTGTGGCGATGGATTTCAAGCTGCAAGCCCAGATTGAAGCCAGCGATGATTACGGCCTGCTCGAAGTCCGGTTCCATCGCGGCTTGAACGGCGTTTTTTCCGCGCCCAAAATCTTCCGCTACAACAACATTGTCCGCGACAGCCGCGAGACTTTCGATTTCAAGTTTGCCGAACTGGGAGTGCAGCCGGGCGATGTCATCTCCCTTTTTGCCGAGGCGATGGACAACGCGCCGCAGCCCCATTTGTCCCGCAGCCAGATGGTCCGCCTGCAAGTCATCAGCGTGGAGGATTATAACAATGCGTTGCGCGAACAAAGCGATATCGCCGACGCCGAGGCCAAATACACCGACCTCAACGACGACTTGCAGGAGCTCATTGAGCGGCAAAAACAGCTTGGTCAGGAAATGCAAAAACTGAAGGATCAACTGGCCAAAGCCGGCGCCCAACAGCGCGAAGCGCTCGCGGCCCAAATGGACAAGTTGATCGCCCAGCAAAACGAGTTGAACCAGAAACTCAACCAGCAGGCCGCGCGCATGGAAAATTTTGTGCGCGAGCAGCCGCTGTATGATGTCGAAAAGGATTTGCAGGAATTGCTGAGCCAGCAGGCGGAAAGCATCCGGGAAAGCACCAAAGCCAACGATGATGCCGCGCGCGACATCGCGCAACGCAGTTCCCCGCCGGCCGGCCCGCGGCAGTTGTCGCCGGACATGCTGGAGGGTTTGAAGAAGGCTTCCGATGAGCAAGTCGCGCGCCTGGGCGGAGCGCATGAGGAAGCGGAGAAAAAAATCGTGCAGACGCTCGATGACATGGATCAAATGCAGGAACTAGTCAAGGACTTCAACCAATTTGAAGCGCTCTACCGGGCCCAGCAGGATGTGGCGCAGCAGACCCAGCCGTATAATCACCCCGGCCAGTTGGGCCGCGAGGATCAACTGGCGTTGCAGGACCTTGCCGCCACGGAAAAGCAGGTCGCCGATTTGCTCGGCCAGCTTCGGGACAAATTGCGCGACGACGCCAAAGCGGCCGAAAAGAATTTTCCCAAAGCGGCCAAAAGCGGGCGAGACCTGGCGGATCAAATCGGCCAGCGCCGCTTGCCACCGCTGGCGGAGGAGGCCACCGGCCAAATGCTCGCAGCCAACGGCGAGCCGTCATTCAACCTGGCCGAGCGGCTGCGCGGCGAGATGGAAAAAATGTTCGGCCAATGCCAGGGCGGCAACTGTCCTTCCGGCAACGAGTTGGACAACTATTTGAAATTGCAAAGCATGAATCCCAAGCAAAATTTTGCGCAAATGTCCCGCAGCCGAAAATTCGGCTCCCCCTCGGGACGCGGCCGCACCGGCAGGCAGGGCGACGGCCGCCAAGGCTCCTCCGGTTACGCGATGACCGATGGCTCGACGCCGAATGTCTTGGGCAACGAAACCAGCGTGCGCACCGGCACCAAGACTTCGCGCACTTCGAGCCGGTTTGGCAAAGGGACGGGAGATGTGGCGGGCGGCGGCAACGGCGAACCCGGAAAATCCGACGCGTTGAAGAATCTCAATCCGGTCAACCGCCAGTCGGGAGCCGTCGCGTCGGAAACGATGATCGAGGAATATAACGATGTGGTGGAAAATTATTTCAAGGCCATCACCGCCCGGAAGGACAAACCAGCCGGCAAAGGACAAAAACAATGAAATCCAGAACCATGCTTCTATCGGCACTGCTGGGCGCCCTCGGCAGTGTGGCCGTGATGGCGCAGATCAATGTGCATACCCCAACCCCGTCCGCCCTGCCATCGCCCGAGGGGTCCTCAGCGCCGGATCATTCCGATTTGACGCTGCTGCAGTGCGGCAATTTGATTTACGCGGGCAACAAAAGTTCGGTCTGCTTCGCGGACAGTTTTCTGACCGACGTGGCCGCGCAGACCTGTTTGAAGGTCAACAAAAAATTCTGCCCGGTGCGTTTGGACGCCGAGGCGCTCTTCGATTACCCGTTCTGCGTCATGTCGGGCAACGAGAATTTTTCCCTGCCGCAAAAGGAACGCCAGCAACTGCGCAAATACCTGACGCAAGGGGGATTTCTACTTGTCAGTCCGGGTTGCTCGGATGAAAAATGGGACAAATCCTTCCGCCAGGAGATCAAGGTCTGTTTCCCCGAATACCCGCTCCAGAAAATTCCGATGACGCATCCCATTTTTTCCATCGTCAATCCAATTCCGGTCTTGGCCGAGAAGCATGGCAAGCCGGCTTCGTTGGAAGGGTTGGAAATCAACGGACGCCTGGTGCTGGTTTATTCCATGGAGGGACTCAACGACGTCGCCCACGCCAAAGGCTGCTGCTGTTGTGGCGGCAACGAACTCCGCAACCCGGCGCGGGTCAACGTGAATGTGTTCACCTATGCGGTGTTGTATTGACACCAAGATCACCGGCCTCCGTCGCGCGGCCCGGCGGATGCTCCCGCGCGCGGCCGCCGGGGCGATGTTGATGTTATGGGCGACTGCTTGCGGACGATCCTCCCTGCCGGCCGTTCTGGACTTGCCGCTTTTTTTCACCTGCGACACCCATGGCCGTCTTGAGCCGTGCGGCTGCTTCGTCGGTCAATTCGGCGGCTTGACCCGCCTCAAGACCGTGCTCGACGCGGAAGCTCCCGCCGGCGCCCTGCGCGTGGATGTCGGCGACGCCGCGGCCGGCCGCGAGGATTACGACTTGATTGAGTACGGCTACATGCTGCGGGCATTTGCGGCGATGCACTATGACGTATTGAATCTCGGCGCGCGCGAGGCGCAGTTCACCGCCGCGCAACTTCGCGCCATAAAATCCAACTCGCCGACTCCGATCATCAGCGCCAACCTGCTGGACAAAAGCACCCGCCAACCGATTTTCGATTCGTATCGCATCGTCCAGCGCGGCGCGTTTCGCGTGGCCATCATCGGCGTGCTGGACCCGCGCGTCGCGGAAAATCCAGGCGATGGACTGGCGGTCGGCGATATGGAATCGGCCGTGGAACGGTGCCTGACCCAGTTGCGGGGCAAGGCGGACTTGATTGTCTTGCTGGCCTTCGCCGACGAGGCGGCGCTGGGACGGCTGGCGCAGCAATTCTATGAATGCAAAGTCATTCTGGGAGGCAAAGTCAGCCAGCCCGCGCAGGAACTCGGCCGTCAAAACCGGAGCGTGATTTATTTTGTGACCAACGAATCGCGGGCCCTGGGCATTTTGCGCCTGCGCCTGGCCCGGGGCGGGGCCCTGGAAGTGACCGGAAACGAAATCCGTTTATTGCACGACCACATCCCGCAGGACCACTCGTTTCACCAATTGATGCAAAGTTATCGCGATGAAATCCGCCACGCGCGGCTGGCCGTGGACGATCCCAATAGTTTGGGCGCCGACTCGGTACCTGGCGTACGGACCGTGGCCAGTTATGTGGGCACGGAAAAATGTCTCGCCTGTCACCAGAGCGCGGCGGCTGTATGGAAAGGTACCCCGCACGCGCGCGCCTTTGCGACGCTGATGGATCCCAAAGCGGACGCCGATCCAAAGTGCATCGGATGCCACACGGTTGGATTTGGCCGTTTTTCGGGGTATCGCCGGGAATTTGCCGCGGCCAAATTGGCCAATGTGGGTTGCGAAAGCTGCCACGGTCCCGGCAGCCTGCACGTCCGCCAGCGCGAGGGGGACGCCACAGTCAACTTTACTTTCCGCCCGCTGGGCGCCGGAGACTGCGTCAAGTGTCATTACGGGGAATTCAGCCGCCCGTTCGATTGGGATCAATTTTGGCCGGCCATCAAACATGGCAAGGAGCCATCCTTGTCCGGGGCCGCGGTGAAATGAAAACATTTCCAGCCATCCTCCTTTTGGTTGTTGGCCTGGCGCGGGTCGCCGGCGCCGAAGTGCCCGCTGGTTGGAGCACCAATTATGCGGCGACCTTGTCCCAGGCCGCCGCCGAGCACAAGCCGGCCCTGGTTTTTTTCACCGCCAGTTGGTGCGGACCGTGTCAAATGATGGTCCGCTCCACGCTCCCCGAACCGGCGGTCCAGCAGGCGCTCTCCAATTTCACGCGCGTCGCCATCGACATTGATGAACAACACGACCTGGCCTCGCAGCACGGGATTGAGGCCGTGCCGACGTTTCTCCTGTTGACATCCGCCGGAGATGAAGTGCTGCGCAATACTGGTTTCCAGGCCGCGGACGATTTCGTGCCCTGGCTTACCAACGGCCTCTCCAGCGCCAGGGAGGCCGCGCTTCATCAGGCCCTCGTCCGGACAAATTTGGCGGAGGTGGACCAACTCCTCGCCTCCACCAACGCCGACGCGACTCAGCAGTGCGCGAGGAAACTCTTTGACCTTTGCGCCGAGCGCGATGAAGCGACGGTCCGATCGGCCGCCGAACGGTTGACCGCGCTGGCGTCGCGCCAGCCGGCGGCGTTGCTGGACGGCCTTGGCGATCCGCGTCTGGCCGCGCGCATTCAAGTGGCCAACGCATTGCGCGTCCGGCTGGGCGAAGAATTCAACGTGGACCCATGGGCCGAGCCTGCCGCCCGCGCCGAAGCCGTGAAAAAATGGCGCACCCAACTTTCCCTGCATGCTCGGTGACTTTACCGTATCTCATCCTCCACGGTAGGGCGAGTCTCGCCCTACCGATTTCAGGCAGAAACGAACTCCTTGACACCCGTGCGCGTGTTTGCAAGCCTTGAGCCCGAATGAGAGCCTACCAAAGCCCATTATCCGCCGTCCGTGCAGCCTCGATTTTCTTCTTGTTTGCCTGGATGGGCGCGGCGGTAGCCGGTCAACCGCAGGAGATGGCCGATGCCCTCGCCGCGATCAAATCGGTGGGACCGGAGGGGCGAGGCAACGCCGCGGCTGCGGCAGCCTGGCGGAAATTGGCTTGTGGCGACGCGACGACGCTGGTGCCGCTTCTGGAAGCCATGGACGGCGCCAATGATTTCGCCCTCAATTGGCTGCGCGCTGCCATTGACAGCATCACCAGCCGGGTGCTGAGCGCGGGCGGCAGTTTGCCGGCGCCCGATTTGGGAAAGTTCCTGCTGGAGACCCATCATAATCCGCGCGCGCGCCGGCTGGCCTTCGAGCTGCTGACGAAGGTCGATCCCGTCACGACCGACAAACTTCTGGCGGGCATGTTGAATGATCCCAGCATGGAAATCCGCTACGATGCGGTGCAAAAGCTGATTGATCAGGCCGCCCAATCGCTGGCGGCCAGCAACAAAGCGGGCGCCACGCTGCTCTATCAACAAGCCTTGAGCACCGCGCGCGACGTGGTGCAGATCGACGGCATCGCCCAGAAGCTCGGCGGGCTTGGGCAGCCGGTGGATACATTGAAATTGTTCGGCTTTCTGACGGAATGGAAGGTCATCGGGCCGTTCGACAACACGGGCCGGAAGGGCTTCGACACCGTCTTTCCACCTGAGCAAACAATCGACTTTACAGCAGAATATGACGGCAAGGCCGGCAAAGTGAAATGGCAGGATGTCGTCGTCACGGAGAAATATGGAAAGGTCGATCTGAACCAACCCTGCGGGAAGCTCAAAGAGGTGACGGGTTATGCCGCGACGGAGTTTTTCTCAGACCGCCCGCAGGCGGTGGAACTGAGGCTTGGCGGCGACAATTCCTGGAAGGTATGGCTGAACGGCAAGCTTTTGTTTGGCCACGATGAATATCACTTCAATGCCGAGATTGATGCGTATCAGATGCCGGCCCAACTCCAGGCCGGTCGCAACACGATCCTGGTCAAAGTTTGCCAAAACGAACAGACCGAAGATTGGGCCGTCGATTGGGAATTCCAGCTCCGCGTCACGGATTCGCTTGGCACGCCGATACTTTCGGCAACCCCCGGCAGAAATGCCTCGGCGATGGTGAACCGACCATGAAAAATCATGCCAGACACGACAAGGGCGCTGACAACGACCCAAATCCTCGCCTAAGGCGGCCGCGAATCATTCCTGGGGAGCACACGCGCCCTCGCGTGTCGTGGCCGGTGCCCGCGCCGGCCACATCTTGTCATCCTATACACTTCATATGGAATGGGAAGTTGCCATCGGCGAGGGTGCCGATGGCGACACGCGAGGGCGCGTGTGCTCCCCAATCCACAGATGTCCTTCCGTTACCTGAGGATCAGAGCAACGAATACTTCCCCCGCTCCACGACGAGAGTTTTTGCCACATCGCTGGCCGCGCTGATGCTTCTGGCCGGCGGCGCCATGCAAGCCGCCGACTGGCCCCAATTCCGGGGTCCCTTGGGCAACGGAGTCTCCGACGAGGCCCACGTGCCGACCACGCTCGACGCCAACAAGGACCTGGCCTGGAAAGCGGACTTGCCCGGCCGGGGATTATCCAGCCCGATCATCATCGGCGACCGCGTCTTCGTCACCTGCGCCAGCGGTCCCAAACAGCAGCGGCTCCATGTCATCTGTTTCAATGCCGGCGATGGCTCGAAACTTTGGGAGCGGCAATTCTGGGCCACCGGCCGCACCACCTGCGAGGAGAAGAATTGCGTCGCCTCGCCCACGCCCGCCAGCGATGGCAAACGGATCGTGGCCATTTTCTCCTCCGATGACGCCGTCTGCCTGGACTTGGATGGCAATTTGATTTGGTTCCGGGGAATGGGCCGGGATTATCCCAATGCCTGCAACAGCCTCGGCATGTCCTCCTCGCTCTTGATTGTTGACGGGGTCGTGGTGGCGCAGGTCGAGACCGAGAGCGAAGGCTTCACCGCCGCCCTGGACCTCGACACGGGCGTGAACCGATGGAAGATCGAGCGGCCTCGAAAGGCCAACTGGACCACACCCATCCTGCTCAACAGCGGCGGTCAGGAACTCGTCGTGCTCCTTTCCACCTTGGGTGTCGCCGCCATTGAGCCGGCGACCGGCAAAATCATTTGGGAATATGCTGATGGCGGCTCGTCGATCCCCTCTTGTGCGGCGAGCGGCGGCGTCCTGTTCGTCCCGACCCATCGGGGGCTGACGGCTCTCCAGCCCGGCGCCGTTGGCGAGAAGCCCAAACAGCTTTGGCAATCCAGCCGTCTGCGCGCCGGCACCGCCAGCCCGATCGTGGTGGGCGAAAAAGTCTTCATTTTGAATGACGGCGGCATCTTGACCTGCGGCGCGGCGGCCACCGGAGAGCGCCTCTGGCAGCTCCGCTTGAAAGGCGCATTCACCGCCACGCCCGTCGCGGTCGGACATTTTCTTTATTGCGTCAGTGAGACCGGCGTCGCCCAGGTCGTGGATACCTCCAAGCCCGAAGGTGAAGTGGTCAGCGAGTTGGAGTTGGGTGAAACGATCCTGAGCACGCCCGCCATTTCCAGCGGCGCGATCTACTTTCGCAGCGACGGTCGCATCTGGAAAATCGGCAAAACCTCGGCGTGACCCATCCGATGGCGTTTCTTCAACGCTCCCATCGGCTAAGACCGCCGCACTGATTGGGGAGCGCGACCGTCTCGGTCGCCGCACTCGCCCCTTTTTCGGGAGGGCGGAGTTCCATGACGCCCCGACTGAATGTGTTTGGCGAGACGCCAAACACGGGCGCGCGAGACGCACGCGCTCCCCAAAAAAGGATTGCCCCCATGATTTTACCGCTGCCGTGGGTTCCTGGCCGCCAAAGCGCGCAGACTGAAGCCGCGCCCATTCTCGAAGGGCTCGATCCGCGCCTCCACCTCCAGCACCGGATGGCGCACGGTGGCCAGACCGTAGGTTTTGTAGGCCTGGGCGAAAAGTTCCGTTTCAATGATCCCAGTCCAATCGGCCAGCGTCAGGAATTTCATCGGCTCGCCTGTGATTTGATGGTGGACGCGCTGCTCGACGATGAGGCCGCAGAGGCAAACGGTCTGGCCGACGAATTCGCCCAGGCGCTTAACCGGACAATACGTCTCCCAGGCGACGTTATCGAAAAGTTCGAGCGGATGGCCGCTGACGGCAAAGCCGAAGAGTTCGGTTTCCGCATGCAGCCGTTCCTTGCGCGACGGTTCGACCACGGGCAGTTCCGGCAAACTGGCCGGGTCCGCCGGCGGCATGAGCCAGCCCTGTTGCGACTCGGACGAGGAGCCAAAGGTGCGCAACAGATATTGCGCCTGCCAAAACTGCCGCGTTCGTTGGTCGCCGAATTCGTCCAACGCCCCGGCGCGGATCATGGATTCCAATTCCGGGCCGGAAGGGATGACGCGGTGAAAAAAGTCCGCCAGGGAAGTAAAAGGGCCTGACGCGCGCGCCGCGATGATTTTATCCGAAGTCCGGTTGGTCAAACCTTTCATGCGAGTCAACGGAACGCGCAGGTGGCGGCCGCGCGGCACGAAGGCCGGGCCAGGCTCGTTGACCGAGGGCGGGAGGAGCTTTAAGCCGAGTCGATGACATTCCAGGACATAAACCAAGGGATCGTAAAAGCCCTTGCCGTTGGTCAGCACCGCCGCCATGAATTCGGCCGGAAAATAGCGCTTCAGCCAGGCCGATTGATACGCTTCCACGCCGTAGGCGGTGCTGTGCGCTTTACAAAAGGCGTAGCCGGCAAAGCCCGTGACCAGGCCCCACACTTCTTCGATTTTTTCCGGCGCATGGCCGCGCGCGAGGGAGGAGGAAAAGAATTCGCCCTGAATTTCTTCGATGACGGGACGCTTTTGTTTGTTGAGCGCGCGGCGGAGCACGTCCGCCCGGCCCGGCGGCAGACCGGCGAAGGCCTCGCAGATTTGCAGGATATGCTCTTCATAGACCACCAGCCCGTAAGTGCTGCGCAAACACGTGGCCAGCGAGGGATGCGGATAGACGATGGGCTCCAGACGCTGATAGCGGCGCGTAAAGGAAAGTTTTTTGCCTTCGTTGGCGGCTCCCGGACGGATCACGCTGACGATGGCGATCAAGCCGTCAATTTCCCGCACGTTGCACATGCGGCTCAGGCCGGTCATGGCCGGACTTTCAATATGGTGAACCGCGCGCGCGTTGCCGCCGGCGATCATCTCCCACACCTTGGGGTCGCCCCAAGGCTCGGGGGCGTCAGGATTACCGAGCAGGAGCTTGCCGCTGGCTTGCTCGCGCGCCACGCCACGCTCCAAATCCACGGCCACGCCGCGCCCGCCTAACATATGTTTGACATCCCGCATCGCGGCCAGTCCGCCTTGGGCCAGAATGTCCATTTTGACCAGGCCGACGGCCTCGACGGAATCCATGTCGAAGTGCGTGGTGGAGCAACCTTTATTGGCGATGAAGGTGGGGGTTAATTGATGCATCGGTTGCCGCGAGAGAACCAGGCCGCACGGGTGCATTTTGGGATAACGCGGCATGCCGTCCAGGAACGCGGCTGTTTCGAGCGCGGTTTTGTACGGCTCCTCATCCAAAGGAAGGTCCCGGTTTTCCGGGCTGGCTTTGAGCATGTCGATCAACTTGGCGCCACCGCTTGGGGTCGGCTCATCCGGCACCCAGCCGCCGCCAAAACTCCACGGGAAATGCTCGGTCAACTTGCGCACCTCCCGTTCCGCCACGCCCAGCACTTTGGCCACTTCCGCAAAGGCGCTCCGGGCCTGGAAGGTGGAAAACCCGCCGACCACCGCGCAGTGCTCCCTTCCGTATTTGGCAAAAATGAGTTGCACCACCTCATCTTTCTTGTCGTGCGCAAAATCAATGTCGATGTCGGGCAGTTTATGCAGCGCCATGCGCTCTTTGTTCAGAAATCGCCGGAAATAAAGATCGAATCGAATCGGGCAAACGCCGCTGATGCCAAGGCAATAGCAGACCAGGCTGTCGGCGGCGCTGCCGCGCGTGATCCACTCCAGGCCGCGCGCCCGGCAGTCCTGTAGAAAGTCCCAGGTAATGAGAAAATATTCCTCGTAGCCGACCTCGCCAATGATGCCCAACTCCTCCATCACTTGCGGACGAAATTGCTCCGCGCGCGCCCCGTAACGCTCTTGCAAACCCCGGAGCACCAGCCGGCGCAGGAACTCCTTGGCGCTGGAACCGTCGCGCGGCGCGAAGGCGGGGAATTGAGGCTTGCCAAACGGAAGCTGGAAGTCGCACCGCTCGGCGATTTCCAGCGTGTGTCGCAGCCAATCGGGATGTTCCCGGCAGCCCTCCGCCATGGCCGCGGGCGCGCGAAAGTGAAGGCGTCCGCCGCTCCGCTTTTCGGCATGGCGCTCCCGCAACAGCGTCAGCGTGCGGATGCTTTGCACGATGTCATATCTGGGCCGCTCCGCGGGCGTGGCGTAATGGACCGGCGGACACGCGACCGTCGGGAAGCCCTCCGCGCCGCCGCGCGCCGTGGCCATCGCGTAAAAGGAGCGCGGAAAGAATGCCGCCAAGGACGGGTCGGGGCTGACCGCGATCAACCCTTCCGTCCCGCCGTCCAACTCCTCCCGGCCAAAGGGGAGGCGCTGTTGCGCCGCGACCGCCGCTTCTTCGCCCGCTTGGGCCGCGCGCTCCGCGTGCGTGGAAAGGAGGCGGCAGAGGTTGTGATAGCCGCGCGCCGATTCGACATACAAAAGAAGCGGCTTCTCCGCCACGCGCAACTCGACGCCCAGGATGGCTTTGACGCCGGCCTCTTTGGCGGCCAGCGCAAACTCAACGGCCCCGTGCAGGTTGCCGGTATCGGTCAGGGCCACGGCGGGCAGGCCGTGCTGCCGGGCCAGCTTCACCAGCGAGGCGGGCGAAAGCGTCGAGTCAAGAAACGAATAGTGGCTGTGCGCCCGCAACGGCACGTAAGCCGAAGACTCCCGCCGTTGCAAAAAAACACCGCGACTCGATGCGGACGGCGGCGGCGGCGGCGGCGTCCTGGCCAGTGTGTCGGCCGGCGGAGCGCGGAGGCGGAAATCATGCCCGCGCAAGATAATGGCATGGCCGTGGGTTCTTCGCAGCGCGTCGATTTGCGCGGCCAGGCGCGCGTTGGAGTCGTGGCGTTTGGCCGCGGGCAGGATGGGCAGTTCGGTCAAAAGGGGGCCGTCATAAAGATGGGAGAGCTTGAGCGAGACCAGGCGCAGGCTCACCCGTCGTTTCCAAGCTTTGCGCAGCAGGGTGTGGAGGAGGCCATACACGTCAGCCTCAAGATCGGTCGGCTCCAGCAGGCTTTCGCTGGCTTGATCCTCCGCCATGTCGTTGTAACGCACCTTGACCGTCACGGTGCGGATGCTCCGGCTCTCCTGGCGAATGGCGGCGAAAAGATGGTCCGCCATCCGGCGCAAGACCGCTTCGACATATTCCTCGTCGGTCAGGTCGGCCGCGAATGTTTCCTGGTGGCCAAAGGATTTTTGCGGCTCCCGCGCCGGGATCAGGGGCCGCTCGTCAATGCCGTTGGCAAACTGGCGAATAAGGGAAGCCTGGCTGCCGAGCAGAAGTTCCAGCATGGAAAGCGGCGTCATGGCCACGTGCCGGATTTCCGCCAGGCCGGCCGCGTTCAGGCGCACGCTGGTTTTGGGCCCGATGCCAGGCAGCCATTTGTTGGCCAGAGGACGCAGGAAGGCGGCTTCGCCGCCCGGCGGCACTTGATTGAAAGCGGACGGTTTGGTGAGTTTGGAAGCGACGGCGCTGACCAACTTGTTGGCCCGTCGAATCGTCAGCGCGATTTCCGCCGCCGGCCGGCGCGCGCCGGAGAGGTCAAAATAACCCTCGTCAATGGAGGTTTGCTCGACTTCCGGCGTGAAGTCGTAGCAATAACCAAACATCCAATTAGAGAATTGTTCGTAACGCTCGAAATCGCCGGGCAGGACAATGAGCTTGGGGCAAAGCTTCCGTGCGCGGGCCGTTGGCATCGGCGTGTACACGCCGAACCGCCTGGCTTCATAAGAAGCCGAAGCGATGATGCCCCGCTTTTCGCCGCCCACCGCGATGGGTTTGCCGCGCAGTTTTGGATCCGCGGCCTGCTCGACCGCCGCAAAAAAGGCGTCGGCATCCAGATGAACAATGGAGCGCGGCGGCATGGGTCATTCCCGCGCCTTTCGGATGAGGGCCCGGAAGACGCCTTGGATCATCAATTCCTCAGCCGGGATGAGGTCCGCGTATTTTGGGTTTTCCGCCTTGAGAAAGGGCTTGTTGTTTTTGACGACAAACGTCTTGAGGGTGTTCTTCCGGTCAATCAGCGCGGCCACGATTTGCCCCGAACGCGCTTCCGGGCCACGCTCAAAAACTACAATATCTCCGTCGCAGATGTATTTCCCAATCATTGAATCGCCTGCCACTCGCAATGCGAAGGTATTTCGCGTCGGTTTGAAGCCGATACTCTGGATGTCCACCGACACGCAGCCTTCGGCCCCCTGTTCGCGGTCTTGAGCGGACCCGGCAGGGATTGAGCCAAATAACGGTATGTCCATGATGAGGCTGCGGAGTTTGGCAAGCGGGGAAATGACGCGTAGTGATCGTGCTTTGCCGTGTTCAGACGCGACAAACCCCTTACGCCTAAGCGCTTCCAAATGACAGGCTGCCGCTCGATGGCTGCGAAAGCCAAACCGATTGGCGATTTCACGGAGAGTCGGGACAGGTCTGCCGGCCTGTGCTTCGGCCTGAATGAAATCCAATAATCGCTGTTGCGCTGGTGTCGGTTCGGTCATATACTATCCATATGGATAGTATATTGAAACATCGATTTGTCAACTGGTTCAAAACAGGTTGGACTCGCTTTGTTTTTTCCGGTTGGTAGCGTTCCTTAACCAATGCCATCGTTCAATCCATCGGCCTTGTGGGAAGCGAAGCCGCACACGCTTGCGAAGATCGAAATTGTCCGGCGTTATCTTTTTCTTTGGTTCTTGATCCTAGGCACGAATCCGAGGCACAAACGTCTTGCCTATATCGACGGCTTTGCGGGTCCTGGCCGGTATTCAAACAGCGAGCAAAGTTCGCCAATTGCCGCATTACAGGCGGCAAAGACCGCGATTGAACGGCCCGGGTCAAAGCTCGAAAATGTCGAGTTTTCGTTTCTTTTCGTGGAGAAGCGCAAGGAATTCGTCGAGAACCTGGAGTCGGTTGTCTCCGCAAACTCCTGGCCGCCGAACATAAAGTGGAAAATCGAGCAGGGAAGTTTTGAGGAGAAAGTTGGAGGAATTCTAAGCGACATTCGACGACAAAGGCAACAATTGGCGCCGACCTTCGCGTTCGTTGATCCGTTTGGTGCGACGGGATTACCTTTCCGGGTTATTGCTGAAATCCTTAGCCATCCAAGCTGTGAAGTTTTGCTCAATTTGGACTCAGACGGAATCGGACGACTGATAACGGCGCAGGAATTCGAAAAAAATCAGCAAAACTTGGATGAATTATTCGGCGACCGGAGTTGGCTGCAACTTAACCCTGCACTGCCAATGGCAAAACTTTCGTCTGCCGTGTTGGCTCTCTTCAAGAAAAGGCTGCGGAGCCTGCCGGATGTTCGATACGTTTTCGCGTTTGCGATGAACACGAGCGAACGCCAACTCAATTACCACCTGGTATTTGCAAGCCGGCATTCGCTCGGCCTCGAGAAGATGAAAGAAGCCATGAAGACCGTGGACCAAACGGGCTCATATTCCTTCTCGGATGATTCTATCGGGCAAGGGCTGTTATTTAAATTCGACTTTCCTGGTGAATATGCCGCAAAAATGCAGGCTTCCCTAGGCGGCGCGTGGCGACCATACGCCGAATACCGCGAATATGCGCTTAACGAAACGCCGTTCATAAATCCAAAAGCGATGCTTGAGCATCTAAAGCTTTCCGGCAAGATTCAAGTGAGTTGGCGCGGTGCGTCGGCAAGGAGCGGATTTCCCGAAGACAAGATCAGTTCCATATTTATTGCAAAATGAGCCTGGTCCTTGACAGAACTGTTGAGCTAAACCGCCGTGTTATAAGCGGGGTTGAGCGTCCGAACGATCAGCGGATCGGCATGTGGTCCTCGCCGGCCGTCATTGCGGAGAATAATTTTGTTTACAAGAGTCTCTCGAACTGGGCGTTCAACGTCGCCGTCGGTTGTTCGCACGCCTGCCGTTTCTGTTACGTGCCCAGCGCGGCGACCATCAAGCAAGGGCCGAAGCTCGCCGGATACGGCGTCAAGGACCCGGACGCCGAGTGGGGAGATTACGTTCTGTTGCGTCCATGGGATCAGGACAGGTTTCTCGCCTCGTTAAGGGCCGCAGACGCCGTGCCACGCTCACAGCTCAAGCGCGACGGGAATCGCGCCGTAATTTATTGCAGCACCACGGATCCGTATCAGGTCATCCGTCATCCGGATCCAACGCAACAAAAGTGGCTGGCGCAACACGCCCGCATGCTCGTGCGCCGTTCCTTGGAACTGATTCGCGATCATTCCACGCTCAACGTTCGCATTCTGACACGGAGTCCATTGGCACGACTGGATTTCGATTTGTTTAAAAGCTTTGGTTCTCGTCTCGTGTTCGGCATGAGCCTGCCTACGATGCGCCATGATTTAGCCAAACTTTATGAGCCTAGAGCGCCCGCGCCTTCGCAACGTCTCGCAACTCTGCAGGCCGCCAAGGAGTTCGGTTTGCACGTCTATGTGGCCGTCGCGCCAACGTATCCTGAGTGCGACAGATTTGATTTGGAATCGACGCTGAAAGCTGTGGCGCAATTTGATCCCATCACGATTTTTCATGAGCCCATCAACATTCGGGCGGAGAATGTTGCCCGCATTGCGGCGCGCGGCAGCGAACTTGGGGTGAAGGTCCACACGGAAGTTTTCTCCACCCGTGAGGCATGGCAAAATTACGCGCTTGATTCTCTCAAAACTGTATTTGAAGTTGCGCGCTCTTTGGGAATTTCCGACCGGCTTCATCTGTGGCCGGATAAGTCTTTGGGCAGTGAGAATGTGATTCAGCGACAGGCAAGGCCGGAAAAATATAGAAGGTTTTTGCAGCGCTGCTGGACCAGAATAAGTGAATGGCCGAAATAATTATTCTTGATTTGATATCGAGATGAGACTTCCAGATGAACCATGGAGCGCGGCGGCATACGTCATTCCCGCGCCTTTCGGATGAGGGCCCGGAAGACGCCTTGGATCATCAATTCCTCAGCCGGGATGAGGTCCGCGTATTTTGGGTTTTCCGCCTTGAGAAAGGGCTTGTTGTTTTTGAGCACGAAAGTTTTCAGCGTGCTCTTGCGGTCCATCAGCGCGGCTACAATCTGGCCGTGCCGCGGTTCCGGCCCGTGTTCCAAAATGACGATGTCGCCCTCGCAGATGTGACGGCCAATCATGGAATCGCCCACCACGCGCAAGGCAAAGGTGTGGCGTGTCGGCTGGAATCCAACCGTCTGAACGTCCACCGAAACGCAGCCCTCGGCTTCCTGCTCCCGGTCCTGACCGAAGCCGGCCGGAATGGAACCGAATAGCGGTATCTCGGCCATCGCCAAACGGCGCGGGGTTTTGAACCTATCCGCGGGCCGGAGCGAGCGCGCTTTGCCAGGTTCGGCCAGCAGGGCTCCTTTGCGCAGCAGCGTCCGGACATGGCAGCCCGCGGCATACGAACTGGCAAAGCCGAAATGCGCGGCAATCTCCCTGTGGCTTGGGGAGGATCTGCCCGAAGCCAATTCCGAGGCGATGAATTCTCGCACCGCGGCTTGTTTGCGGCTCAACTCTTTCATACTGCTCATTTGAGCAGTAAATGGTTTCCGTGTCAACCCCCTTTCTCGCGACGAGCAGTCCGCTTTGCGGGCTGCTCATAATTTGTTCTGACTCCTGCGAGCCTGTGCTTTTTAGAATTGACTACTGGGCGGGGAAAGCCACGGGCTCGCAGGCGCTCGCCCCTCCCGGTTTTCACGAGGAGGAGTTCCGTCCAAAGAATTTCAATTTTGATGCTTTAGTTTGGCGGCGCGGCTGCTAAAGTGGAGGCCAGTGTGGTCAAAGAGTTTCGAGAGTTTTTTAGATTGATTTCGCCGGCGCCTCCGCCGAGCGAGCCGGATGTGATTGAAATCCACTCGCATCGGATGCCTATTCTCTACCGGCGGCACACGCGCGCGCGCAACTACGTGTTGCGTTTGCGCTTCAACAAAACGGTCATGGTGACCATCCCGCGCCAGGGGACCAAGAAGTTCGCGCGCGAATTTGTGTCCAGCCGGAAAAGCTGGCTGGAGAAACAGTGGCGCATTCTGGAGGCGCGGCGCGCGCCGCCGCAGGTGTTGCGGCCCGGCATGGCCATCCTGCTGCAAGGCCGTCCGGTCGTGCTGGAATTGCAGCGCAACGGGGAGGATTGGGAATTGCAGTTCGGGCCGGAGCGGACGCCCGTGGCCAATCCGGCCGGCAATTTACGGCCGGCGCTGGAGAACCATCTGCGCAACGCCGCCCGGGTGCAATTGGCGCGGCGGGTGCGGGAATTGGCCCGCGCTCATCTCTCGATTATCAAGCAAATTGTCATCCGCAATCAAAAGAGCCGCTGGGGATCCTGCTCCTGCAATGGCACCATTTCGCTGAATTGGCGCTTGATCCAACTACCCGACGCCGTGCGGGACTACATCATCATCCACGAATTGATGCACTTGCGGGAATTGAATCATTCGCCCCGTTTCTGGCGGGAGGTGGAAAAGGCCTGCCCGGATTACCGCGCGGCCGAGGAGTGGCTCAAGCAGAATTCGGGACAGGTCGGATTCTAAATCGCGTTGTCGCGGAGGGCTGTCACTCGATCCTGGATTTGTCCGCGGCCTGCAATTCCAGCGCGTTCAGGGCATTGGTGAAGATGCACTGGGTATCGTGGTCAGCGCCGGGGAGGAGCCGTGTCAATACTGGAATAGCAGGCGTGGCCGGACGCCCAATGGCCGCCAAGGCCGTCGCGGCGCTGGCATGGACATAGAATCTCGTTCCCGGAGCGTGGCCGGTTTCCGTGGCGTCCAGGGCGCGGAGAAGAGCCGGCACAGAGTTGGAGGCCGCCGGGCCGATCCGCGCCAGGGCGAACGCCGCGTAGAGGCGCACCTCGGCGTCGCTGTCGTTGATGGCTTGGCCGAAAATCCGGGTCGTGTCCCTGGTGGAGAGAGCGCCGCCGGCAAATCCGCACAGGGCTTGCCCAGCCGCCGCGCGAATGGCGGGGTTGCCGTCCTCCATCGCGTCCATCAGCGATGGGATGGCATTGGTGCCGAGGCAAATCAGGGCTGCCGCCGCACTCCAAGTGGAGTAGTCGGGTGGGTTGGGCTTGGGCAGCACGCGTTTGAGGATGGCGGGAACGCGCGGCCACAGATCGCGGTAGCGGTTGGCCAGCGCCGAATCGCTTTTGCGCAGCTTGGCCAGGATGAATGGGATCGCTGCCGGCCCGACCGCGGCCAACGCCTCCTTGTAATGATCGGGACTGTGGTGAACGCCGCCCGGATTCTCGAAAAGCACTTTCGGCAACCAGGCACTCAACGGCTTGCCCTGATACATCGGCTCGGAGGGCAGCCACTGTGAACGAATCGTATGCCAGACGAAGCCGGTCAGCGCCAGCGCCAGCGCCAAACCAAGTGCCAAACGCCACCTTTTCCGCACCGCGCAGTAAATGCCATTTTGGTCGGAGAAGCAAGAAGGTTGCATATCACGGCGAGGGTGGGCGCGCGAGCGCCGTCACGGAAATGACCGCGTTGGAACTGAAGACGATGCCCGCCGCGTTGCTGACCTTGACGGCGTAGTTGCTGGACATGGCCGGTTGGGCGTTGGTCAGGACCAACTCTGCACTGGTCGCTCCCGCGATGTTGCTTCCGCCCATCAGCCATTGGAACGATGCCCCCTCCAACCGCGTGGCCGGGAAATATTTGTCCTGTAAATAATCGGTGACGGCTCTTAAATCCGCGTCATTCAGCGCGCCCTGGTAAATGATCAGTTCGGCGATGTCGCCGTTGAAGGTGCGGCTGTAAGTCTCATTGGGATCGAGGCCGCCGACGAAGTAGCCCGAACCGGGCGTTCCCGCGTTGGAGGTGGGCACGCTAAACTTGACAGTGCCAGTCGCGGACGTGTCGAACATTTCAATCGTATTGAGTCCGGCGGCCAGCCGGTCGGTTCGAATCCGATAGCTCCCCGGCGGCACCACGAAAGGGGTGACAAAATCATACGCCCAAAACGAAAAATGCATGATGTCACCGATAATCATGTCAACCCGGCATTCGCCCCAGAGTTTTGCGTTTTGCTCACCCACCATCCAGAGAACGTACTCACGGCTGGACGAGTCGGCGAGCATGTGGACGCAAAAGGAGGTCATGGCCACCGGGACGTCCACTCGTCCGTGCCCCTCCAAATAGGTGCCGATGCAAATTTGGTGTCCGCCGCCGGGCTCGGGAGCAACCATCTGTCCGTCGAAGCGGATGGCCGGCCGGCCGGCCAAGGCCGGAGGGAAGACCAGCCGCGGCTCCATTGACGCGCTCGGCTGCGAGGCGTCGTTGTGGTTCTCCGACTGGTCCTGCCACAGATTGACGCGTGCGAAAGCGTCGGTCACCACTCCGGCGTCCGCTTTGAGCCACAATTCCAGTTTGCCGGAGGTCACGGGCGGCAAAACCGAGTCCAGCGCCACGGAGAGCGACACCGTTGAGCCGGCGGAAACGGTCTGCGTGCCGGGTTGGGTGAGAATCACGGGGTGCAGGATGGTCCGGTGTGAGGAATTGAATTCGCTGGACGCGACGGCGTTGGTGTCCTCTTGCGAAAAAGCGTCTCGCGCCAGAAGAAGCGCGCCTGCGGCCAGGACTGCCAGAGCAAGTGTGTTCATTTCAACCCCTCGATCAAATCGTTCAATTGCGTTTGGGAATGTTCGCTTGAAATGACAAAACGAAAATAGCCCGTTTCCGGCCCGCCCGGGTAACGGATGAAGGAAGGGTACACCCCGCGCGCGAGCAAGCGCTTCCGCATTTTCGCGGTGTCCGCCGGCGCACGCGGCACAATACAAACGATCGGCGCGGGCGTGTTCGGCACCGAGAGGCCGCGCGCGCGCAAGATCGTCTTGACTTGCTGCACGTGGCGGCTCAAACGGCAGCGCAGACCCGCATCGCTCCGCAGCAGTTCCATCGCCTTGAGCGCCGCGTTGGCCAAGGGCAGCGGCAAAGGCGTGCTGCCTGCGAACATCGCGCTGCCCGTCATCACTTTCCGGCGCAATCCTGCCTCGCACAAAATCGCGCCCCCATAACAGCCAAAAGCCTTGCTCAACGTGACCGTTTGGATGACGCGGCGGCGCGGGACGCCGGCGTGTTCGATGGTCCCTTGTCCCGTGGCGCCGATCATGCCCGCCGCGTGCGCGTCATCCAAAAGAATCATTCCACCCGAGGGCAGGATTTTCAAATACGCGGCCAGCGGGGCCAGTTCGCCATCGCGCGCGAATAATCCATCGGTCAACACCAGCGGCCTGGACTTGCCGCGCAACCGGCGCAATTGGCGCGCCAGGTCCGGCGCGTCGCGATGTTTGAACTCCGCCACGGGACCCGCAAAAAAGCGGGCGGCATCGCGCAGGCTCAAGTGCGCCCGCTCGTCCATCAGGATATGCGAAAAGTCTCCCCGCAAGGCCTGCACGACGATCAGATTGGTGGCGTAGCCGCTAGCCGTAAGCAATGCCGACGGAGCGGCAAAAAAAACGGCCAAAGCCTTTTCCAATCGTGCGAACAGTGGATGATTGCCGGTGGTCATTCGCGAAGCCGCCACGTTCAACCCGTCCCGCTCCAGCCCCTCCCGGACCGCTTGCCGCACATCCGGATGGCTGGAGAGCCGGAAATAATCGCAGCCGGCGAAGTAAGACAGCCGGCGATTCCTCCACATGACATACGTGCAGTCCACCTGGCGCAATTCGTCGTTCATGCTTACTTTTAGCGAGCTTTGGGTCATGCCACTATTTTTTTGTGAGTGCTTTATTAGATTGTAGTAGGCATGACGAGGTAGTGTGCGTCTTGGCCTTCATGTTTTCAGCAAGCCGGATGGCAACGAGGGAACGCACAACGGGGCAGATCTGCTATGGCACTTGTAGGCCCTGATCGCGGCAAATTTTCCGAGCAAGAAATTTGCTCCTCTCATAGTGCCGGGGCACCGCAGAGCGCCGATTTGATGCCGGATTGCCCCACCATGAGTGGTCGCTGCCTTCGCGGATTAAAACGCACCCGTGGGCCGTAGGATGGCGGATAAATTCCCGCCGCTTCACAGAACGATGGTTTCCTCCTGGTAACCTTCCCGCGCGGCGGCGAGGGCCTCGTCGCGATTCAAGTCTAAGGCCTCTCGTAATGCGGAGCGCAAGTTTTTCTGAAGCTCGGCGCGAGTCTTGCCCTGGCAATTAACGCCGGGAATTTCCTCCACCCAGCCAATCCACCAATCACCGTCCTGTTGGATCACTGCCGTAAAATGACGATTCATATTTTAAAAGCAATTCTGCCGCCTGAACAATGCATGAAAACGAGACCGAAATCAATGCGGAAACAGGTTTTCGATTTCAGACGCACAGAACTCTTCAGGACTGTGCCAGCTTCATGGCCGGGAGTTCGGTCTCTTTGAACACGACAAGCCACGCGACTGAGAAGGTCGCTCATGATTCGAGATGGACGTTCACTTCTCCAAAAAGAGTCGTCAGGGCCTCACGCCTTGTGGTATTCATACCCGATGCCTGTGAAACGAAGCAAGAACCGTGCGACAGCCGGGGCGCTCTCCGATTCAACCGAGGACCATCTGGAGCGCATCGCGGACTTTGTCGAACGCAAGGGGTACGCCCGCGTGACGGACGTGGCCGAGGAATTGGGGCTGACCACCTCGACCGTCTCCAACATGGTGCGGCGGCTGGCGACGCGGGGCCTGCTCAGCTACCAAAGGTATCGCGGATTCAACCTGACGCCCGAAGGCCGGGCCGTGGCCGCGCGCATCAAAGAAAGGCACCAGGCCCTGACGGAATTGCTGGGCTTGCTCGGATTGGAAGAGAAAACGGTGGCGGCGGAGGTGGAAGATATCGAGCATCACCTTCGTCCGCAGACGCTGGCCATATTGGAGAAATTGGTCGGTTTTTGGAAGAGCCATCCCGAGCAACTGCAACTTTTCCGGCAATTCTCCCGGACGAAGTAACCGGCATGTTATCCTTGGAGCAATTGGCCGGCTTGCTGGAAAGCCACCGGGAGGCGGCGCGCGCCAAGGTGCGCGAATTTTCCATTGGCCGCAGGTTCTTCGCCTTCAATTCCTCCCCCGCCATCATGGGGGTCATCAACCTTTCCCCTGATTCCTGGTACCGCGAAAGCGTCTGTCTTTCCGCCGAACGGGCCATCGAGCGGGGCCGGCTTCTGCACGCCCAGGGCGCGCAGATTGTCGATGTGGGCGCGGAATCGACCCTGGAGCGGGCGGCCCGGATGGATGAGTCCGTCCAAAAAACCAAATTGCTGCCGGTGGTGCGGGCCCTGGCCGCTGCCGATCTGCTCGTTTCGGTCGAAACCTATCAGGCCCAGGTCGCGCGCGCCTGCCTGGAGGCGGGCGCGCAGGTCGTCAACTTGACAGGAGCGCAAGAGGCGCCTGAAATTTTCCGTCTGGCGGCGGCGCATCAGGCGGCGGTGATCCTCTGCTTTGTGCAAGGCCCCAATGTGCGCGAGGTCGGTGATTTCGACCTGGGCGGCGACGTCGTCGGGCGGATGCGGGATTATTTCTCGGCTCTGGCGGACCTAGCCGTGAAAAACGGGGTGGAGCGAATCCTGCTCGATCCGGGGTTGGGCTTTTATTATCGCAATTTGCAGGACAGCGCCGTGCGCGTGCGGCACCAGATGATGACCTTTCTGCAAACCTTCCGTTTGCGCGAGCTCGGTTTTCCCGTATGCCACGCTTTACCGCACGCCTTCGAATACTTCGGCCCGGAAGTGCGCTGCGCCGAGCCGTTCTTCGCGGTCCTGGCGGCGCTGGGCAAAACGGACCTGTTCCGCACGCACGAAGTGCCGCGCGTCCGAGCCGTGCTGGATACGTTAGGGGTGCTTTAGTCTGGCCTGTTAGTGGGGGGAATACCCCATAGCACGCATTCCATGAGTGGGGCATCGTATCGCCGAGACGTCAAAAACAAATAGCAAATATTACGGAGAATTACCAATGAAAATGCATACACATTCGCAGCAAACGGTTGAACAAGACAAGTGGCGGTTTCCGAAACTCATTTCCAACTTAGCCTCAGCCACACTGGGCCTGGCTCTGGTGTGGGCGGGACTCGTAATGACAGTTTCGCGCGCAAACGCAACGCCAACGGTCTGCACGGAAGACTGCAACTTCATCCAGGCGGCGGCCCAAGGCGGTATGACCGAGGTGAAGTTGGGCGAACTGGCTTCCCGCACCGGGGAGCGCGACGATGTGAAGCAATTCGGCCAGAGGATGGTGAAGGAGCATGGCGGCATCAATGACGACCTGAAAGCGTTGGCCGCGCAAAAAGGCGTGACGTTGTCCGGCAGCCTGGATGCAGAACATCAAGGGATGGTGGATAAAATGTCGGCCCTGTCAGGTTCGGATTTCGATAATGCCTACATCGCCGGCATGATCAAAGACCACAAAACGGATGCCAAGGCATTTAAAGCTGAAGCTTCCGCAACGAAAGACGCGGATGTCAAAGGCTTCGTGGATAAAACTATTCCGGTTGTGAATGAGCATTTGAAGCTCATCACCGCCATCAAGAAACAGAGTTCCTAATCAAGCGTTCTCTGCAACGCCGCTGCCAATCCAAAACAATGGAAACCACTCCCATCGTCATTCTGGGCGGGGGAGTGGTTGCTGGTTATGCCGCGAAGGAGTTCGTCGCCCGAAGCGGTAAAAAGGGGGGACTGGCCATCGTCACGGCAGAAAATGCCCTGCCCTACGAGCGCCCTTCTTTGTCAAAGGGCTTTCTGTCCGGCAAGGAGGAAGCCGGCGAAATTCTGATTTCCAATGCCGCCTTTTACCGCGAGCATGGAATCACTGTCCACCGCAACTTCCGGGTGGAGAAAGTGGACTTCAGCCGCCGCCGCCTTCATGGCGATTCGGGTAAGATGATTGGCTTTGATCAATTACTCATCACAACGGGTTCTATGGTTCGAAGATTGAATGTGCCGGGAGCCAATCGACCCGAAGTCTTCTATCTGCGGGGGGATGAAGGATTCGCAGGC
>Ga0302324_100006500_pt1 | contig 25178 bp, 20 predicted proteins | sample Palsa_T0_1_FD_201949 | JGI IMG/M metagenome (GOLD analysis project Ga0302324, IMG submission 201949) | Peat permafrost microbial communities from Stordalen Mire near Abisko, Sweden - Palsa_T0_1 | ecosystem: Environmental > Terrestrial > Soil > Palsa > Peat permafrost | place: Sweden: Abisko... | reverse complement strand
GTGTTGGATAAGCCTGTCCCGTCGGGTTTTTGCGACCAAATTCACAATAGCATAAACAACGCGCTCGCATCATCAGCGCCGAACATGCCTGCCGGTTCGTGATCGAGCCGATCGCTCATACGTTATGCAAAATAGCAGCGCCGCACCAATAAATACCACCTGCCGGTGGTACGCACCAAATTAATATTGTTCCAACCTCATTGTGGCGCGGCACGATCCGGGCGTGGCACCCCCACGCATGAACATGGGTTTGGATATTCGAATTGCTGGGCCGGCGCGGAGTAGATATCGTCCTGCGATGCCAAGCTGGGTCGCACTGCGGCATCGCCAAATCGCAATCCTCGTTCGGTGGCGTATCGATCAACCCTGTCGACATTGCTCGCCGATAATTGCACTGGACGTTGGCGTTTCCACGGCGTTCGGGGCTGTCATAATCGGGTTGCCTGCTCCTTCACAAACCGTGGCCGACGACGCATACGGGCGATGCACCCAGGGTTAAGCCGATGCTGCCACTGCTACTTGTGGTGTTAGTGCAGTTGGCCATCCAGTCGCAGATTTGGATGCTTTCGATGGGAACCGCCAGGTTGATCGCACTGGAGGCGGCCTGATAGTCCCAGAGGGCGAGTACCGTGATGCCATTGCGTTGGAAACGGTAGCCCATCTGGGTGCGTATATTGCTTACCAGTCCATTGGTCTCCGGAGGCCAGCCCACGTAGGGATGCATGGACTGGGCGTCAAGATAATTGCCGAGCCCCGCTGACCACAGATTGCTGAGTGGCGTAATGTCTTCAGGGAACAAAGTTGGTCGCGTGACGAGTGCTTTTGGATCAGCTTGATGAATGGCAGAGTAGGCGAGCTGAAAATATTGCACCAGCTGCGCGGGCGTACCGCCGGAGCCCCAGTTATATTCAGGCTCCCAGGTCACTTGATAGTGATGTGCGGATTGATTGGGGTAATCGGCGGCGACCTCAGTGGCAAGCGCGGAAGCGAAACTGGGCAACCCTGCCACGCCCGCTGCATTCAAAGCACCGAACTGCTTAAATGTGGTGCCGCCGGTACCGGCCAGAGGGCACCCCCAGCCGCCGAAAGATCAGGATTGAGCCGGATAAACCCGCTATGTCAGGAGGTCTGAAGTTAAATGCCATTTGCATCGGGACAGCGTGCCTCAATCGGCACGCCGACGCCATCGTGGCAGCTATCAGTGCGTCGGCTCCTGTTGTAGGGAGTCTTTGATAGCAGCGCTTAGAATATCGGCGAGCATACGGTTGCCTGCAACGGTAGGGTGCGTGCCTTCACGATACTGTGCCTCGGTCCATTCAGGGTAAGTGGAAATATCGACCAGCTTCAGCGCATAGCGGCGGCTCAAGCGTTCCAATTCCGGGCGCTCCGGCAGCCACTCCCGACCCTGGCGCGCGGTCTGGAGCTGAACCTTACTGGGATAAAGAAACAGTATGCCAGGCTGCTTACGGCCCGTGGCTTGAGCAATCTGGGCAAGTGTTGCTTCGAACTTGGACAGATTCACTCGATCGATCGCCCCCTGTGGGGGCAGTTCGTTCATGTTGAGGTTAAAAAAATGCGGCAGCGCATAGCGGCGGAGCACGTAGCACAGAGCCCACTTTGGATGCTCATGAGGCCAGACGTAGTCTCCCCCCCAAGCAGCGAGCTGACTTTCGCCGCCAGTCATAAACTCCCAAACGAAGAACTGCGCTCGCTTCAACACTTCCGGGTGGCGTTCCAGGTACACAGTTTCGTTCACATTGGTCCAGCCACCTGCTGCAATTGGCCATACTGAATAGTCCGTGCCCACTTGCTGCTGAACAAGCGGCCCGAGCTTGTCGTGTTGATCGTATGGATTGCCACCCATGACGATACTGTTGCCGATGAGTAGGATGTTGGGATGAGCATCAGGATTCCAGGCGGTGGCTGTGCCCATGCTGCGATCGTTGAATACCCAACAACGCTTGTTGAGGAAACAACCATGCTGGTTAGGCTGCGGAATGTAGCCGATCTCGCCGTCAACTGCGTATATGGGAATATCAACAAGTCCCGCTTCCCGTACGGCGGCCTCGCCAATCACAACCGTGGCGATCAGCGCAATGGAAATCCAGCTAATCGACCGGCGGATATTCATGTGTGCACAGCACCTCAGTTATTTACGCGTCGAGATGTTAAGTCAAAAGCAGTGTGAAATATCCGGCCCCGGGCGTCTCGCGCACCTTTACATTACTACAAGGTCGATCAACCCGAGAACCGTTGCGGGACGGTTCAGGCATCGCGCGACTCAATGGTTGAACACGGCAGACCTGCTTCTCGCCCTCATTTTTGCCGCACCGCACTCGCGATGCTGTATATTGCGGCAGGAGATGAGATCCGGCCGCCACACGTTTCTCGCGGCGCACGAACAGCGGAAGGATGCGCGATCGCGTGCCGGCGCTATCTCGTGATGGAAACGCTGTTCAACCCGGAAAAATCAGGAGGCAGCGGCCTGAAAAGCAGATCGACCGCGGCCGACTCAAAACGCGAATGATTCTTGACAAGACCGATCTTGTTGATTCTGCCCCCGGAATTCAGCGACCACCACCGGCATGAATGCGCCAGCTCCAGCGCAAAATCCGTCCCGCAGTCCGAGTGCTAGGAAGGAAAAGTCACTGCTCGGCGTCTTCGCTGTTGCGATTCTCGTCTGGGCCGTTGACTTCAGGGTTCAGACTGGCGCGCACAGCGCGGTTGCGTTGCAATCTGCAATCTTGGCCATCTATATAGCATTATTTTCTCGATTCATTTTTTCTGCTCATAGACTGGGGGTAAGTGCCGGACCACTTTGGGTGCTAATACTGGCCTGCGCTGCGTTTTTGATCGAATCCTCTGCCGTGGGATTGACCATGAGTCAACCCTTCTATCTTATCGTTTCAAACGCAGTACCGACGTCGATATACGTAAGCGCCAGCGTAATAACGTACATGACGCTGGCGAGTATAAAGGACGATTTCCTTCCGTTCCTAAACCTGCTGCGACTGTCGTGCGTTGTCTTTGCTGTGGCCCGCGTACTTGTAGTTGCTTATACCTGGCGAGGAGGAATAAGTCTTTTAACATCGCGCTACGAGCTCTTGTCCAGTGCGATTATCCCGTCGCTTGCTGTAGTTGCCATGGGATTGATGCAGCGACTGTCCATGTTGGATTTTATAGCGCTCGTTGTTAATTTGGTAATTGCTCTCGCTTCGGTCACTCGCACATTGTTTGTAGCGCTGATCGCCCAAGTCGCATCCGTGTTTCTGGCACGCCCCAGCGTCGCCTTTAGGGCCTCTGCGTTCAAGGGATTGCTGGTTCTGAGTCTCGCCATGCTCTTACTTGTCGTATTGGATTTGTCTGCCGGGACCGGTCTTACTACTCGCTGGATCCAGCGCACAACTATCTCCAGGAAGCTTGGCGCCGACCCCACGGCTCTGACGCGCAGCGCGGAGACACATTTCATGCTGGAGAGTTTTGAATCTTCGGAGAAAAACGCGCTGTTTGGCAGCGGCTTGGCCGCGCTCACATCCCTTACTGGACCGGATGCTGCGCAGGCAGTCCACCTGACCGACCGGAACGCTCTGATTCATAGTATAGGGTTCGGCCATGAGGACTACGTCAGTATATTGTTTGTAGCCGGGCTCGTGGGGGGAGGGGGCTTTCTCTTGATCCTATTTCTCAATGGATTGCAGTCCATATCTCTGATTCGGAGACTTGAGCTGGAGCAGGTAACCGCTAAGGAATCGGCTGCGCATATTGCGAGATGGGGAGCGCTCATTGTATTGGGTGAGCTTACGATTGGTTTTCTCGGTCCCACATTAGGGGACCGTGACACTTGCCTTTGGTGGGGCATAGGCACGGGAATCCTTTATTGGGCTCGCAGCGAGTTCTACCCGAGAAGGTAGACGTCGCAGCATGATCGCATCGCCATCTCCACCCACACTTAAACCGGGACAGCCGAATTGATGAATAGCAATCCCACCAGCGTTAACTATGTGTCATGCGGTAGTGAGGGGCACCGAGGTGAATGGGATCGTCTGCTGAGTGCAGAAATGAGCGCACTAAATATCCATTTAAACCGAATAGAGAAAGGATGCCACGCAGTGGATTCGAGTCGTCCATTTCTATATCCTATGCTGGATACAAATCCCGTCGCGTTTCTGTGCAACGCTGTCATGCGTTCCCTTAGGGGACGCCGAACGGTTGGCGTCTTTTTCCGAACGGGGGAGTGTTTTTTAGACACTTCGCTTAAGTACCGCATAAAGCGAAAATTGTTTCAGGCCGCGCGCCGGCTACCCCACGTATCCATCCTCGCGCTAATGCCTTTTGCCGTATTCCCTCGCTTTGCAGAGGTTGCTACGGGATGGATTTATGATCCTCAGCTATGGGATCTTATGCATTTCGGCTTTTCCGAGAATAATGCATTTCCTTTGCTGCGCGATCTTCTTAGCGCGAAGGCCGGTGGCAGGCGTATTTTAATGGCGTTAGGGGAACAAAGTTCGCTCAAGGGATTCGATTATTTTGTGGACCTGTGGTGTTCCTCGGCTGCAATCCGCGAGAACTACCTGTTCGTGGCAGCGGGAAAGATAAACGATGAGTCAGCGAATGCGGCGGATCTGTTTGCGCAGCAGGGCGGCCTCCTCATAAATCGGCGTATCTCAGACGGTGAGATGATCTATATGTACAGATGCGCTGACATTATTTGGAGCTGTTACTCGCCCGCGTACAATCAGGCCTCTGGTATCTTCGGACGCGCCATTCAATGTGGAGTACCTGTGACAGTGCGCCAGGGCTCCTATCTCGAGAAACTCGGAGAAATTCTCGTTCATCCAACGCTCGCTTTGCCGTTCGAAAATGTGGATCTTGCCGCAAAAGCCATCCTGGCGTGGAGACCAGTGGCGCAAGACGCGACGGAAAGAATGCGCCTGATAAGTGAAATGCGCACGTTTAGCCTGTCCGTCTTGTCCAGCAATCTAACTGGGAAATAAGGTTCGCAGGAGCTGGGCGCTTCGGTTTCAACGTGTAAACTTGCAACGACGGCCGCCGCGCCAATATTATGGCATGCGCTTATGTCAAGCATTGCAGTCGTCTACCCCAACGGCGCGCGAAATCAGCTGCCCGCAGAATTCGAAGACTTCATCAAGGGCGCTCGATCTCGCTTCAGCCACAATGCGCGCTTGGCATCTCGCTCCTCTTTCTTCGTCATGCCGGAATCCTCCATTTGTAATTCCCGGCATCTGAGCAAGCGAGCCCATTTCAGGATAGGGTGTGCGAGATCGTGCGCTTACGATTCTGGCGACGCACCCGAGCACTTGCCGCGACACGCCGTAGGCGGAGGGTCCATTCACGATCTCTTCAAGCCACGCCTGATAGCGGCTGTGTTCGGTAGAATCCGTTCTGAAGACGTAGATCAGGACGTTGACGTCCGGCAGGATCAGCGAACGCCTACTCTCCGGCTACAGCCGGAGAAGGCTGGAACGGGTCAACTCGGGGTATATGTGTGGAATAGCAGCACGAAGAAAAAATGAGTAACGCATCTTGTTTTAATCGGGTGAACGTTTAACGCCAAGCAATGCCACTTGCGATGCGGTGCGGTAGAGATTCGGTCCAGCATTCAGGGTGTTAAGCATGTGCACAGATTCGCATTTATCTGCGATACGCTTATAATTGTTGAATACAGAATAAGAATACGCGAGCCCATCGCCTTCGCTAACTGTGTAGCCCTTACCCCGCGTCTTAACTAGATCTGCGAAATGCCACAATCCAGTGGCATTAATCGCCTGCTTAAACAGACGGGAGAGTTTGCCGCCTTGGCCAAAATTATTACTGTCCGAAATAAAAATTGCCCTGCGGGCGACTCGAAGCATCTCGGATACAGCCTTTGAAGGATTTGGAATGTGATGCAGCGCGCCAAATTCACTGACTAAATCAAACGAGTTGTCGCTGAACGCCAAATTCATCGCGTCACCATCGATAAGCTGAGTTTCCCGGAGACCCTTGGAATGCCCCACCTTTCGAAGTTCTGGTGACGGCTCGATGCCCAATGCCGTAATGTCTGGACATGCTGTAGTAATCTTTAGCAACCCACGCCCGGTTCCACTGCCAATATCCAATAGTGACCTTATTCTAAGGTGTTCGACGACCGAAAGCAGGAAACAAAGAGCGAAGCCATGTTCGTCGTCGTCTCGCACGTGCATCTCATCATAGCGATCGGCAGTGGCAGCGTAATAACGTCTTTGCAATTCCACCGCGTTGCCAGCCACAATTGTCTCCTAGCTCTGCCTGGCATATTGATAAGGCTGAGATAATACGCGTCTGTGCATGTGGAGTCCACGGTGCCAGGCTACTCTAGTCATCATGGAACGACCGGCTCCCGATTTGCAGACCGTGGGTTACGCTGCGGATCGGGAAGAACCGTGGCGCAGAGCCACATACAAATGGGAACCGGCGATGAAGAACGTACGATTCGTAGGTCTGGATGTCTATGCGGAGACGATGGCGGTGGCGGTAGCTGAAGTGGATGGTCAGGTGCGTAGCCTGGGAGTCATTCCGAACCGCGCCGAGTCGGTAGAGCCTGAAGGTGTGCTACGAGGCAGGGCCGTCATTAGATAACGGTTACTCACGTTAGCTCTCTTTCTGATCAGTTGGAACGGCTTGGGTCGTCGCGACAACTTAAACGAACGGGGCTCAAGGTCTTTCTAATTTGGACAAGAGTGATATTCCGTCTAGTCGCTCGGGGTAAAATTATTTGCCGACGAGTTGGCGGCAAAATCCGACACAAGCTTTCGAAAGCGCGACCAAGTGACCTGGGTGGTTAAATCGATGCAGTTCTGCCGCAATGACGAAAGCAGCTGCCTGTCGGAGAGCTGTTGTTGTAGAAGTGCGACTAGCGAGTCGAGGTCTGAAATCGGGACACAAAAGCCGTGAACGCCATTTGTACATATGTCGCGAGCCCCGGTGTTCTCGGTGTAGACGATCGGAGTTCCTTGGGAAAGGGACTCCACGTAGACCAAGCCGAAGCCTTCAATTAGTGACGGGAGGAGAAACACATCTGCCAGTTGAATTTGGTCGGCAAGTTCCTTATCGCTCAGGTTTTGAACGATTGTCGCGTTGCTTGGCATTAGGGCCAGCACTTGGGGATCTACTATATTAGCGACAATTGTCCAAGCATAGTACGCTTGCTCATAGGGCGCGAGTCGTTTCATTGCCTCGAAGGCCCAGTGCAGTCCCTTTCTTTGAGTAAGTTGACAAACCGAGAGGATGTGGATTTGTTCACGCGCGGGATTTGGCGTAGCGAGTACAGAGGATCGTCCGGAAAGTTTGCTGCCGTAGTGTGCTATGCAGACGGGCATGAACGACGTCTCTGAAGAAACGACGCTGCGGATAGTGACTTGACTCGCTGCGATTAAGCCGTGGCACATTTTTGTGGCTCGGCGATAGCGTTGATAATCACGCTTGTCAAAGGTTCCTTCTATGTCAGAGGCGAAGGTTACGTCGGCATATTTCCTAAACCTACTGGCATCTTCGGCCATTATGGAATTTATAAACCAGGGCGTTGGATGTACTTGAAAGCATATCAGGCACTTAGGTCTGGATCTTATTAGACGATAGAATGCGCAGAATCCTTCGAGGTAATACGAATAGACGATCGCTTGGTTAGGTCCAAGAAACGTGACGAAGGCGGCGAGAAAGCCGAAGCTAAAATCGACAAGGTACCGCCTGGCTTTATTAAATCGTGCTCCCCGCAGTAAAAAAAGCCCGATTGCGTGCGGCCACGAGGAAAACACTTTGGAGTCTGGGAGGTCTGGCGATACTCGTTTAGCACTAAACTTTCTCAAGAATCGGTATCTGTAGAAGTCAGTGATTAGCCTTCCAAGTAAACCCCGCTGATGAAGTGCTATCGCGACTTGATAGTAGTCGCGTGCGCCTAGGGCTACGACATTGAATGCTGGCATTGGTAGGAAATCGGTCTTGTGGGTCGCGGGCGCTGCCAATCTTCAGGGCGACTACGGCTAATGGATGGTGAGTCGAAGCGCTTGACTGCATAGACGTACATTTTAGGGAACAAGGGTGCTTGGCTGGCATTGCCTTTGAGGACAAACATGAGTGCCATTTGATTAAGGCACCGTGACATCCTCCGGGTGAACACGCCGCGCCGGGAAAGTTCTCGATACTCTTTCTCGGCAATATCTGCATGAGAATAGGCGCTCACTACGAACACAGAAAGCAACGCGCCTATACGGGCATGGCAGCGCCTTCGGTCGCTAAAGTGGTTAACCGGCCCCATTATGAGAGCGTGTGCGCTGACTTATATCAGTCATTATTCAGTGAGAAAAGCTTAAGAACCCCGTTTAGGGATATTTTATAATGGAAAAGGTGGCCCGGCAACGATGGATCAAGGGACCGTCAAAGTAGTCCGATGACAATGAAATTTATCTTGCGGTTCGTAGCTGAGGGCTCCGGCAGGTGGTTTTTAGTAGGCGAATCGGCCCGCGCGTCAACGAGAAAATAAATTTGGAACACCTGTTTGTCTGAGATTAGAGAGCAACTCGACGCGGTGCTGCGAGTTCTCATTTGGAAGAGAGCTGGTCGAACGTTTTTGCTGAGCACCACCGAAAATCGACCGCGTAGGAAGGGCCAGGAGCGGCGATCGTCAGGGACCCCTTAGGATTGGTAACCGCTCGCAGGGGAACGCGGTTTAGATCGCGGCGATGATCCGCCGGCGGGTTGATCCACGCGGCAGTGAGGGTAACTTACCCGCACCATCCATGCCGTGAGAATGCGGCATTGAAACGGCGCGTCGGCATGAAAATTAGCAAAAGCATCGAGATCCAGGAAAGGCTGAAGGTATAGCTGGGTTTGCGCCAAATGGGCGTAGATTAAAAAAGCAGGTCCGAGTCTGGAGAAATTGCTCTTGCCGGGTGCTCGTTCTCAAAGCTTCTGTGTCCCGTAGTGATGAGTCGCACCCAATCGCGCGAGCACGGTAACCATACGTGATCGAGCGCCGTAACACGCAACTGGGCTACGTGAATGATTAGGCAGGCAGCTGGTGCAAGTCTGATCATAGCGGATTGTTAGCGAAGTCCTGCTCCCATAGCCTCGGGGTCAGTTCGGCGACGCGGTTGGCGGGATGTTCAGCAACGCGCTGCAGGACATGGACTAAGTAGGTGTAGGGGTCGATCCCGTGCAATCGGGATGTGACGACGCTGAGCGCGACGAGCTTGATGCGCGGGCTGCTAGTGGGCTCGATGACTGCCTGCTCGGCATGCGGGTAGGACCGATAGGCGAGAGGTTTGGGATTTCGCGGCGGTGGCAAGGTGATCAGGCGATCGGCCTGCATACGCAGCAGCGCCACGCGGCAGCTCATGTCCTTGAGGCCACCGTTATCCCGTCGCCAGTTCAGCCGCTCGCACAGTTCGCGCGACAGCCGGGAGCAGTTAATCTGCGGGGTTTCAGCGACTCGCGGAGGGGTCGATCGCGGTGGGCTCAAAGTCACGTCCGCAGTCCTTCATGCTTTGGCTCGACTCGACCAGACTGGCCAATTGCAGCGAGTGCGGCATTTCGACCGATTCGTACAAGCGCATCCAACCGCGCTACAGGACGAGCACGCCGGGCCGCGGCACAAACTAGGTGCCAGCCAACACGAGATATGCGAAGATAAATTATGCCGTTACCGCCGCGCTCCCGGTTTCCAACGGGCGGACGGTTCAAGTACCCCGATTGAGCGGCCTATTTCTATGTGCCGGATGCATTCGCAAAACGGGCGTTGATAAATTGATAGTCGCTTCAAGTTGTGCGCTCCACCAGAACGCGCCGCGAGTACCGCCTAGCGGTCACCGTTGGCCGCGTTCGCTGAGCCGCAACGGCCACGAGCCGCTCGACCCCGATAATGCATGGCCATCGCATCGCGAAGCCTGCGCAACGCGTAAGAAAATCGCATAGCAATATGTCGTATCGTCCCGCTGCGTCGGAAAGGAAGTCGAAGCCTATCTTATGACAGCTCAACTGAATTGCTGAAAGGACAACGGCAATATGTTTCTCGATGCTAGAAATGTCCAGGCAGGGACTATCGTCACGACCGACGTCTGCATCATCGGCAGCGGCGTTGCCGGCCTTACGCTTGCCCGCGATCTAGACACTCTAAAGATCCCATCCTGCGTGATCGAAAGCGGCGGCTTCGAGCCCGACGACGAAACACGGGACCTGTATCGTGGCGAGTGCATCGGGCTGCCTTACGATTTCGCCGATGGCTGTCGCGGCCGCTATCTTGGCGGAAGCAGCAATTGCTGGGGTGGGTGGTGTCGGCCGATGGATCCGATCGACTACGAGCGGCGTAGCTGGATCCCGCATAGCGGCTGGCCGTTCGGGCCGCAGGAGCTGGGGCCGTATTACGAGCGCGCGCAGAGCATATTGCAGCTTGGCATTAACAACTACGACATCGGTTACTGGACGAAGGCGATCAATCGCCCGGACGTGAGACGATATCCGCTCTCCGGACGGACATTGATCGACGGCGTATCGCAATTCAGCCCCCCGCTGCGCGCGGGCAAGGTTTTCCGTACGGAATTGCAGCAATCCTCGAATATCCGCGTCCTGCTGTACGCAAACGTCACCAACATCCTTGCGGATGCAACCGTGTCCACGGCGCAACAAGTCGATGTCCAAACCCTAAGCGGCAACAAAATCACCGTCCGAGCGCGAATCTTTGTGCTGGCCGCCGGCGGTATCGAGAACACGCGGCTGCTGCTGGTTTCCAATACGCAGGCCGCCGCCGGCCTGGGCAATGGCAACGATCTGGTGGGGCGCTTTTTCATGGATCATCCGCGCGTGACGTCCAGCTGGGTGCACCTGCGACCGGAATGGCAGCGCAACAAGTTGTATGACGACAAGTTTCAGTATCAAAACACCGCGGTCTCCGCAAATGGAACACGGATTGCCGCTCAGTTCGCACCGACTCGCGAAGTGCAGGAGCGCGACGGAATACTGAACGCGAGAGTCTCCCTCGCGTCTATATTCCCTGGCGAGTACGGCGCGGCGGGCGACGCGATCAGGCGGCTTAGGCGCCAGTACGAGGGAATGGAAAAGCCCGGTACCACAATCGCTGAGGATGTATGGACAATGGCGACTCATCCGTTCCAGTCCACCGGCTTTGTTGCAGCGCGGTTGTGGCAGCCCAAATTTCTCATTCGCGGCGTGAAGATGCATGCAACCGTTGAGGCGACGCCCGACCCGGAAAGCCGTGTTACGCTCTCCGACACCAGAGATCGGCTGAATATGCGGCGCGTTCGGGTCAACTGGCGCTTGGATGCCAACGTCAAGAGGACGTTCGATCGGATGTTCGCGCTGATGCGCGAAGAACTCGAGGCCAGCAAAATCGCCCGGATCGATCTCGACCCGCCGATCGGCGAGGGTGATTGGCCGGATACGTTCGAACGAGAAGGTACATGGCATCACATGGGCACTACGCGGATGCATGATTCTCCGCGGCAGGGTGTCGTCGACCGAAATTGTCTGATACACGGCATGAAAAACCTGTATGTCGCTGGTTCCTCGGTATTTCCGACAGGGTCGTCCATCTATCCGACCATCACGCTGACGGCACTGGCACTACGCCTATCCAAACACATCGCCAGCCAGTTAAGCCGACCTTGACGACACAATTGCCTTGTTGACAAGCGGCTCGAGGCCATTGTTTCCATGCGAAATAGCTCTCAATGAGCCAGCGTCGCTGCTGGCTGGGACTATCAGGCCGGCTCCAGCGCGATCAACTTGGCATCGTCGCCCAAGGCTAAGGAGCAGGCAACCCGTACCAAATAAACGACAACGTTGCTCCTAAGGCCATTGGCCAGCTAAGCTAGCAATTGGCAATAGCCAGGCGAACAACGTGAAGATGGCAGCCCCTAAGCTCGCGGAATTGCCCACGCCCCGGCGCGACTACTGGCCATCGAGAGGCGCGACTCTCTTTGAAAGACAGCGCCTTAGCACGAGCGACGTCGACAGGATTGATCGATACGCGACTGAACAACGGTTGCGATTTGGCGATGCCGCGGTGCGACTTAGCTTGGCATCGCAAGGCGATATCGAATCCGCCCTGGCCGAGCAATTCAAATATCCAATACTCAGGCGTGGCGGCGCCAACGGAGTCGCCGACGATGTCATTGCTGCCTACGACCCAAAAAACGAAGTTGTGGAGCCATTGCGCACGTTGCGGAGCCAGCTGATTCTTCGCTGGCGCAGTGCATGTCGCGGCAATGTACTTGCTATCACGAGCCCAGACCGAGGCGATGGTCGCAGCTGGCTTGCCGCAAATCTGGCGACTGTATTTGCACAGGCCGGCGAAAGAACGCTCCTGATCGATACCGACATGCGTCATCCATCCCAGCACCGGCTGTTCAATCTTGATAACCGTCCGGGCCTGTCGGCGCTGCTCACTGGACGTACCGGAGGCCGGGAGGTGTTGCGTCTCATCCACCCGAGGCTGAAGCTCCGTGTGCTTACGGCGGGCATCCTGCCACCCAATCCGCAAGAGCTCCTCGTACGTCCATTATTCAAGGGTGTACTCCATCGTCTTTCTCAACTATTCGATCTCATCGTACTCGATACGCCGGCCGCAACAGAAACCGCTGACGCGCAGATCCTATCGGCTCGAGCTGGTACCGCGGTGATTCTGGCGCGTCGCAACCGCACGTGCCCGGCAGATCTGTCCGCTGCGATGGCAAATCTGGTCGGGTCCGGTGTTAACGTAATCGGTAGCGTCGTGACCGACCATTGAGCAACGACGAGTCTTAGCGGGGCTCCGCGATCACGTTGAGCAGGCTTTGAGCCATGGCTGTCCCGGTAAACTGCCGCGTGAACAATTGTCGCGCGCGCACCGACATCTGCTGTAGATCCGCGACAGTCATCGCCAACCCCGCCGGATCTGGTGGATCGCAATTTTTGCATCATTGAGCGTGATCGGCTTTGGGTCGCCGATATCACTTACAGTACGCCTAGACGTTGTCGATCCCCGCCGCGTTGGGGATGCAACGCTTGAGCATGACTAGAATGCACTGAGTTATGAAGGTGCCCTTATTCTGCTATGAGAGGAAGTGAGCCGAAGCGGCGGCGACTTGTCGGACACTGACACTCACGTCCCAGCAGCGCGTTGAAATGCCCCGCTCGGCCCCCACACGCGAGAAGTCAACTGCAACCCGTTGTATGTTTGTCGCTCAACTTGCTTCTCGATCGGTCTTCAGTCCGCAACTGGCCGCGGTTCATGCATAAGGCGGACTAGGGTATTCTTCTGAACACGATTCCGAGTTCGCTTCACTATCTCCACCCAATCCACGCGCTGTGACCGTCCAAGATCAATCGGTTAGGACGCCTTCTCGCTTGGACGAGTGGTCCTTCAGCAAGAGCCCCCCCTTATTGCCGACCCTCCGAAACGGAATCTCATGTGTAGCGATGAATTCCTCGTAGGCTTGTAAGGAACCATCCCATGGCGTTCCCGACAAGCAGTCGTCCACGATTATCCCTCCGCCCTTGACGATATAGGGCCAAATATTATTCAGTACGTCAATCGTCGGCTTATACAGATCAATGTCGAGAAGAACCGCGCCGATCGAGCCCAACGCAGACCAATCAAACTTCGCAGCATCACCTTTTCGCGTAATAAAATTGCTGTATCCCGCTGAAGTCAGGTTCTTAGAAAAAATGGCTTCGCTGCCGTATCTAAATTTATCAAAAAAAGCGGCGGATTTTCCCCGTAGGTTAATTTCATACTCAATGCTTTCCGACGTGAACCCATCAAATGTGTCAAATAAAAATACTTTCCTGGAATCACCCGTAGTTCTCATGTGCTCGAGTATGAAGACCGATGTGTCTCCCTGCGCAACGCCGATCTCAACGATCACGCCCTCGGATTCTCGGGTGTCATTGATTAGATTTATGAGTGCAGCGATTTGGCCTGGACTGATTTTATACTTATATGTAGGCGCCATCGCTTTGCGCAAGATCGGGGTCCGATAGACGGCGTATTTGATAATCTCTCTTGCCAGCAAATCCCTCTCCCAGCCCAGCTTGACTGATGCGCATCTGCTAATGATGATCAGCATCGACACACCGACCCATCGCGACTGTAGCTCAAATTAGCCCGCTACCGCAACTGAGCCCCTGGGAGATCTGCTCATCGATAGATCTTATTGACTGTCTCTTAAATAATGCAATAATGGTCATTGCCCCCGTGCGGGAGCACGCCTGTGCCACGACCAAAGGGTTCTGCTGAACTGATCGAAGCTCGCCGCCGTCAGGCTTTGCGCTTGCTCGATGAGGGTTATTCCCTCAATGAGGTCGGACGCATTATCGGCAGTGCCCCAAGTTCGGTGATGCGTTGGCGCGATGCCCACCTGAGCAGTGGGGAAGAGGCTTTCAAGGTTCGCTTCTCTCCCGGCCGCCCGCCCGCCTTGACAGCCGCGCAACGTAAACAAATAGTGAAGCTGCTGCTCAAAGGGGCTACTGCCGACGGCTTCAGCACCGAGTTGTGGACGACGGGGCGGGTCGCAACCCTCATCCAGAAGCACTGTCGAATACAGTTCCATCGCAGTCATGTCGCGCGGCTCTTGCTAGAACTGGGCTTCAGTTGCCAGAAGCACCAGCACCGCGCCCGAGCGCGACGGGGAAAAGATCGAAGAGTGGAAGCGCAAGCAATGGCGCGGTTAAAAAAAACGCTGCGCGGCTGGGTGCCCACATCGTCTTTGTCGATGAATCCGGGTTCAAGATGATCCCGACCGCAGGGTGTGGTACGGCGCCTCCATTCACGATCCGAGGTCCTTGGGTGATCTCTGCCGGAAATACTCTCCGCTGTAGCTGGAACGCTTGCCCGTCTACGCTCCCCCACTCACTCCGATCGAGGCCGCTTGGCACGCCGCAAAGCTTCCTCTGGCCAATGGCCGCCCCGATGACATCTGGCAACTAGGGCGCGCTGTGCTCAACAGTTTGCGCCAGGCGCGTGCCTCGCAACGATCGCTGCGCGGCTGCGCCACGCGATCCGAACTGCCCCCGTTTTTGGCCTGAGTATTGCATTATTTATGAGACCGTCAATAGTGAGCGTTCGGAACAGCGAGCAGCGATGTGGGTTGTGCCGTCGTGTCTGTAACGCGTTTAGCACGCTTCCACCGCCAATTGTGTTCCACCAGAAATTCGCTGGAGTGCCCGCTTCATTAGCCGAGGTAACAACCATAATGGTAACGCCACGTTAGCGATTAAGTAGGCCAGAGCCATTCCGGCGGCGCCCAAATGTGGAACTAGTACGACGCCAAACACCGCCATTAGTGAATTTTCACTGAACAACACGGCCGCCACAGCCCAAGTACTCTGCACGCCCATCATGGTCACGCATAGAAGATGGACCCGGATATGTGCAAGGGCAAAGAGGCCCAGAATCAAAAACAACGCATAATAGCCCGTCGTATCCACGTGCAATATGTGCCGAAATATCCATGGACCGGCAGATATTGAGAGGACCGCTAACAAACCTGAATAAATGTTCAGTAGATGCCTAATTCGCGCGTATGATCGATGAATCCAGTCGATGTCACGGTGCGCGATTGCGTCGGCGATCGCTGGCCACAGCGGCTGAGTGATGACGTTAACCGCCATACTAGCCAGGGCCAAGTACTTAAAGACTATTGCGAAGAGATCCGTGTCGTGCGTGGAACTCAGGCGCGCGAGAATGAACGTGCCGCTGTACTGCTCAATCATGCCACTGATCTCTATTGTCCAAAAGGCCAACCCGACACTAAATAGGGTGGCATAGAAGCCCCGGCACGATCGAAACGCACCGAGTAACAGGTATGGTCTTCGGCGAAACAGGGCAAAAAGGTTGGCTACGCGCGCGAGTGTTGGCATGCCGTATAACACGAGGATAATGTCGATGAGAGTTGGAGTGTGTCTGCATACGAAAAACAGTAGACTCATACTTGCAATGTTGGCGACCAAAGAGCCAATAAAGCTAAACACCTGTTCCTGATAGCCCGCGAGTGCGGAATCCCCGACACCCGAGACCATCAGTGCTATGAGAATAACAATGCAGACGTTTGCGGCGCTGACAGTCTCCACTCGGTCGTGGGCAAAGGCCGCGCCGAAGAGACGATCTATTGGAACAAGATGGATGATTGATATGATGACGACTCCACCTATCAAAGCAGCTAGGCCGGTGAATCGGAAGGCGGCGTTGAGCAATGACGTCTCTTGATCGCGCTTGCCCAAGGCATTCGCTGCGGCAATCCCCTGAATAAGTCCGGGGCCCGCGCCCATTTGCGCGAGCGTGATGGTCCCCAATGCGGCGGTGAGCAAGAGGTAGAGTGCGAAGCGATGTTGTCCAAGGGAGTGATACACCAGCGGGATGGAGACGGCCTGTAGTGCCAAGCCGCTTACTTTGCTGACCGCGGAGCCGATCATCGCCCATCGGAGCAAGGCGTTACGCCTTGCGCCGTGTTCCTTGGGAAACTCAAACTTGGAAAACAACCTCAGTCGCAAGACTGCCGTCCTATGCTCGCTAATACCTGATGCGCGATGAGGTGGCCGCGTCGGAATTCACTCGCGATCGAAGGCGGTGTTCGTCTATCGCACTCAGCCAGGGCCATTACGCAGATAGCCACATAGAAATCAAGATAACCACCCCACACCCAGTCCGCCGACGCCATAAGCAAAGTGTTCCATCTCATCGTCTAATTGCAATTGCTATGAAAATTGTACGGAATTGAAAGTCGACCAAGTGCCATGGACCTCGCAGCCCGTGCCAAGCAGGAACCCGGCCGGGTACGCACCCTCCTGGCCGGTAACGCACGTAATCGGTGTGCATTTCATTCAATTTGCTCTCGAAGACAGGTCAGAGTATCAGGGTCGCTCAAGATAGATAGAACAAGACGACTGCCAATGCTGCGCCTGCGTAACACGTGCGCCGGTAGATCGAAATCTCGACAGCGTGAAAAAAATGTGCTGTCGTGTATTGGCGACAGTGGCTCCCGACACTACATGTTTGGCGAGCAGCGCGCGTAAAGCCTGCTCGTGACCGCTACTCCTGGGAACGCTTATGAACATTGCAACTCATTATGTCCATACAGCACTCGCAGTCTCATGCCTCGCGATCGGTGGCAGCTGTTGTTTGTCGAGCGGGGGTGGCTCTCTTAGTGTACCGCCGCAGGCCGCGGCTGTGGGTTATCACACGCTCACCTTCGGCCCTGCCGTCGCGCTCGGCACGAACTGGTATCCATGGGAATTCTACGGCTCCGGCAGTCAGCCTGCCGGCTACGCCACACAGAACGCCGATGGGAGTCTGGCTATCTCAGGTCTGGAGAACAATAATTCGGGTGCTAGCGTATCCACCGCACTGGTCGCATCCAGTGCTCAGGGCTGGACTGGGACTGCATTTGGCGGCGGATTTTATGTCGAGGCCACGCTCTCGTTCACCGGTCAGGGCAATGGTCCCTACAACAATGGTGGACCTGCGTTCTGGGCACTGGATATCGAGCACACCTCGCAAGGCTCGATCTATACCAACGCCAATGCCAATGCGCTGCCCGGACCTGGCATCAAGAGCTGGCCGAATTTCGGCCGTCGCTATAATGCCGCAACGACGTACGAGCCCAGTCAGGGCGTGTCTTACAAGGGGGCCTACTACATCAACCTCAAGGCCTCGACCGGCATCGCCCCGGTGGCGAATACGATCACGGCCAACTGGGCTCCCAACTCGATGTATAACGACTTCTTCGAGGTCGATTTCATGGAATACGACGGCAGTGAATACATCTACCAGAACGGCATCGGTAATTGGTACGGACCCAACACCGGACCGGGAGCGGGTAGCAGCACCAGTAATCCCTACGAGATACTACGCGGTGGCGTAGGCACCGTGCCCGTGCCCGTTGGCACTGATTTCTCGCAGCCGCATCGGTATGGCTGTTTATGGGTACCCGCGACGCCCACGACGCTTGGGTATTTGCAGTTCTTTTTTGACGGCGTGCAGACGGCCTCACCTACCTATTATTGGAAGTACAACGATCCGGCGAATCCGTTTCCTCCGGTTCCGGTCAATGGGGTAGGACCTCCGCCTAACAACAGCACCGCGGGCACACCCGGCACTGCCATGTCGGGCATGGATACGCACCATATGATTCTGATCCTGGGCACCGGCACGGATCAGCCGATGACGGTGCAGAGCGTGAAAGTCTGGCAGGCCTCGGCAGCAAACAATCTGGTCTATTAGCGGCTGAGTTGGATGGTGAGGTCACAGCGTGCCCTGCGCGATCGGAATCCATTCCGTACCGACGCAACGCCAATTTGAAAATCCATTGGTGCTCGCTGGGATAACTTCGCTGAAACCAGACACAGGATCAGCCACTGTCAGGGTGAATGCACCTGGTGTCGCGGTCTTACGCACGACATCGAATTCCTGGCCGTCAAAAGTACACTTCGGCAACGTCACCGTGCGATTGGCCGTAAGCGCGGCGTCGTACCAAACGACTCTAGCGTCGGTGATAGCCGCGGAGTAACTATTATCGCCTTGCTTCTGCGTCGCGTTCATCGTAAGCGCATCAGCTAGCAGCTTGGCGGCCTGTACATTGCCTAAGTAGGCACGATTGCCTATCGTGGCAATTCCAAAAAGGCTCAGATTCTCGACTTCCAGGATGGCTCCTGCGCTATAAGCAAGGAGATTATTGCCGCTTCCGATCGCGAAAACGCTCATGCCGTGGATAGACAACTGACCGAACGTTGTAAGATTATCGCTGACAAAGACTGCTTGGGAAGACGAGCCAGTCACCGTCAAGTTGGCCACCTTCACACCAATCAGTACAGCATTCGTGTTGGCCAAGTTCCAAAGTGCAGGCACGTTACCGCCAGTTCCTCCAGTAATCGATGCAGATTCGCTCTTGACATTGACGAAGGTAACGTTAAGCCCCGAGTTTATGTAGACCTGTGGAACGCTACTAGTAAAGGAGCCGTTGTTCATCTCGACGTTCTCGAGCAATATGCCATCTACAGCATTGATAGCAATTTCCGGGTCTATGGCGATTGCAGGACAGACTATATGGCCATCCCGAAATGCTATTCTGGGTTGCCCAGCCCCCGCATTATTCGCCCAAAAGAACGCCCCAGACGCCGTGGGTTGAACCGTGAAGTTATCGACCGTGGCGCCCCAAACCAAGGCCGGATTGGTCGCGTCTGTGCTGAAAGCTCGAAAGCCATTGTTGAACGTCACGCGCGTGACATTCCAGTCAAAATGATAAACGCTGGTGCCACCTGTAAAGTAGAAACCGAGCGCGGAGGAGTTCGCGACGGCGATCGTTTCCGGACTAATCGCGCTGAGAGGGGCAGCACTGAGCTGATAAGTGCCTGTGCTCCCTGCCTTGCCGCTCAGCTGCGAGGTAATCGTCGGCTCTGTTGGCATCCCTGGGCCACCCACCGTCTGCCCGGCGGCTAAAGTGCCGGCAGTCGTCGTGACGGTCATAACGCCCGCGGTTGATACCGATGCAGTTACATTGAAGCTCTGATTGTCGGACCATTGGAGAGTGAAATACCCCATGTCCCACGCGTTGGTGTTTTGCTTCGAGCTTGCGGTGAACGTGAATATCGGAGTGTTGTTGCGCACCATGTTAATGATGGTGCCTCCACGAGATGTCCCATAAATGCGAAAGCCGGCTTTCTCTTTGATAGTCAACGTCGCGTCTATGTAAAACTCACAATTGGCGAGTTGGATCGAATTGCCAACCGCCGAGTTATAGCCGAGGTTGTCAATAGCCGCTTGAATCGCGGCCGTGTCTTTCGCGCCGCTCCTGTCGCCAGAACAGTTGATACTTACAAAACCAGCGGCCGCGCTGCCACCGCCGGCGCGACCGCCGCCGCACGCGGCCAATACCGTTGCGAGTACCGTCAGAATAAGAAAATGCCGGCTTAATTGTTTTCCGGCCGACAAACGCGTGACGCGTCCTGTCGGCTCACGGACGCAGCGAGCTGTCGGCATATGATGCTCCCCCTCCATTCCGGTCCAACAAAGTCTATTCTGACCGCTTGCGCTAGAGCTTAGTGACGGCACGCCTCGGATTGGTGGGACCAATACTCTCAAACGCTCCGCGATCGCACCAGCTGCCCGCGCTTCCTCGCCAATCAGTTGCGTGTCCCGCTCACCGCCGCGGCCTACGTGCTGATGCAGGAGCTGCGCCGCCGCGCCGGCGGCACCAGCCTGGCGCGTGCTCGGGTCTCGACCTTGCGCGAACGGCTGCTCAAGCTCGGCGCCCGCATCGAGCGCTCGGTGCATCGCCTCGTCGTGCATCTGCCGCAGTCGTGTCCCTACCACAGCGAGTGGCGGCGCATCGCCCTGTGCCTTGGCGCAGTGCCCGCGTAGCGTCCTGTGCTCGAGCAGCGAACCTGCGCTCACACCGCAGCGATCGCTGAGGCGCCACTGTCCTAGCAGCCGCGCACTCACCTCCCAGCAGCGCACTGAAATGCCCCGCTCGGTACCCACACGCGAGAAGTAAACTACAACCTGTTGTATGTTTGCCGCTCAACTTGCTTCTCGATCGATCTTCAGTCCGCAACTGGCCGCGGTTCATGCATAAGGCGGAGTAGACGCATGCTTGGCAGGACTCGCAACAGTTTAATGACTGCTCTCCGGAGTCATATCAAACCGCCCGGTGTTTTTTCCCGCGGCAACGTACAGCGAGATCGCCGGAATGCCCAATGCGATAAATCATCGGCTAATTCGGAACGCATGGGACGCATGCGGCGAAGCAATAGCCCGGCAGATCGAGCGCAGGATGCTCGAAGGGAGCGGCTGGTCGTGTTGCTGGCTGAACACCATAACTGGGATGAGGCTTCCGAGCGCATCGACTTCTGCGCTACTCACCCTCACCACCTCAGCGATGTTGGATCGCCCTGAGGATGCCAAGCCGAGCACGCGCAAAGGCTATCATTAAAGAGCTGATAAGCGCCACGCACTTAACACTATACGACTGTGAATCGCGGCAATGGGCGCCGTATTATGGTGATATGCGGATGCGATCAAGCTCCGGACATGTCGGTTCACAAATCGGAAGTATGCTTTCCAAATCCAGCACTTACATTTTATTTGAGCCGACGCAAAAAGTTCCTCATGGAACGCAGCAAGGTTTCAGTTACGATTCTCAAGGTTGGCCGAGGTGCGCTGGCCCATACGGATCATGCTGGATCTTGGCGGGTGCGAACGTTGATAGTAGGCGACCTATCATTTAGAGCGTCCGATAATTCCATTGATAAGCAGTCTCCCCAATCAGCAAGTGCGGGTCTCTGAGCTCGCCGATTTGATCAAGCAGCACGAGCCCGCCTCACGGCATTCATCGAGTATGCGTGTCGGTATCTATCACAACAGTCTGTGGGCGAAGTATAAGGGGGCGGTATTCACGCAAGTCTATCGACTGAGCCAACAATGTGGGCCAGAGGTCTCCTTTATTCAAATTGGGGAGACCGAAGATGACCGCATATCGCTAGGCGGCGTCGATCTCACTTACCACCAATATCCCTTTCGCCTCCTGATTCGTGGCAACTACGATAGGGCGGGTAACCTTCGCAGAACTGCCGCAGTCGTCCTGGATTTAATCAGGCACCCGGTCGATCTGGTGGTGCTGTCAGGCTACGACAAGATCGAAAATTGGACGATGCTCTTGCTTTGCATCCTGTTGCGTCGAAGGCGTGCTGTCTTTTGTGACTCAACGATGTACGACAGGCCTAGGGTTCACTGGAAGAGCTGGGCCAAACGGCTTTTCTTTGCTCGGTGCGATGGCTTTTTCGGCTATGGACTACGCAGCAAGCAATACCTCATGAGCCTGGGCGCTAAGGAGGCCGACATTATTATTCCCTGCCTAGCCGCAGCGTTGCCTCACGATTACGATGCTTCCAAGGTACTCTCCGACTATAGAAGGCAGAATGCTGCAATCTTCAACTCGCCGAGATTCCTTTATGTGGGTCGTTTGACACCGGCAAAAGGTCTCGACGATCTATTGAGGGCGTTCAATCCGGTACGCGCGAGGATACCCGCAGCACATCTGGACATCATTGGTGGGGGTTCCCTAAGAGACGTCTTAGTCGATCGCATCAACGAACTTGGCCTCGAGCAGGCGGTCACCCTGCACGGACCCAGGAATCTGAGCGACATCGTGCCGCACTTTTTAAGCAGCGTGGCCCTGGTTCTACCAAGCCGTAGCGAGCCGTGGGGACTGGTTGTAAATGAAGCTTTGAGCTATGGGTGTCCCGTCGTTGTTAGTGATCGCTGTGGATGCGTGCCGGAACTGGTCATCGAGGGTGTGACAGGATATGGTTTTGAGACCGGAGACATCGAGGCATTGTCAGCGGCGCTGCTTTCGGTGTCACGGCTTTCGGAAGATCGGGCTACGACAGCCGGCAAATGCATTGATGTGGTCTCCGCGTTCACGGCCGAGCGCGCCGCGTCACGAATGCTGGAGGGCTGTACTCAATTGCTTAACGCTTAGCTATAAACCGGCTCTGTCGTCAATCTGGGCTGGATCGCTCTCGGATCGCTCGCTGGGATCGACTCAATGCTCAGTCACGACGCTACCGATTACCTTCACACCCGTCTCGATGAGACTATCCATAGTTGCCGTCAGAGCTGCCGCACGCGTGCGGTTACGGCGCACTAGAAGTAATGCGGCACCAGCTCGAGCCGCGATAACCTGAGCATCCGCGGCTTTGGTTGCAGGCGGTGTATCAAGCACGATTACGGTATATAGCTCGGAAACGCGTTCGAGCAGCTCCGAGAACAACGGGCGCACGAGCAATTCTTGCGGATTGGGTGGCAGGATACCCGCTGGAAGTACAAAGAGCCGCAATTCCGGGTGGATGCGCTGCACAACGTCGCGCCCTGCCGCGCGTCCAGTGAGCAGTGCCGACAGGCCCACACGATTGTCAAGATTGAACAGCCTGTGCTGGGAAGGATGCCGCATGTCCGCATCGATGAGGAGCGTGCGTTCGCCGGCCTGCGCGAATACGGTCGCCAGATTCGCGGCCAGCCAGCTGCGGCCCTCGCCTCGGTCGGGACTCGTCACCGCCACCATGACTTTCCGGGGAGCCACATTCGGCCAGCGGAGCATGAGCTGGCTCCGCAGCACGCGCAATGGTTCCACCAGTGTGCTTTGCGGATCGTAACCGGCAATGAGATCTGAGGCGACTCCGTTTTCGCCGCCACGCGTGAGTATTGGATAAGAAAATTGTTGCCCGAGAGCAACCTCGACGTCATCCTCCGATACCAGATTAAGCCGCACTGCGGCTTCGCCAAACCGCAACCGCTGTTCGGCCGCGAATCGGTGAACACGGTCCAGATCAGCGACGTTAAGATGCCCGGCCGAAACGAGAATGGTACCGATCGCTCGCCGGAATTCGGAAGTGTCCGCGGAAATATCGATGACGTTGTTTGCAGTTCCTTCGAGATTGTTAGCCATAACATCCTGTCTATTCACAGCGGCATTCCTTCAAGTGTCAGAGCGTGGCTGTGCGCGCGACGGCAGTACACATCATTCACGGCATCCCGCTACAAGGTCAGCTGGAGGAGAATGTCAGGCGCGACCGAGCCGAAGCCAGCGCGTTGCGCCTCTTGGTCAGCGATGGAATGCGAACAATCCTAACCAGCAGGGGCACACCGAGCATGCTCGTGATTTCTAAATCCCGACGGATACGTGGATCTATTTTTTCGAGCACCAGCGCTGTGGCAATACCAAGAGCCGTGCCGAGAGCAATTGCCGCAACGAAATTCAGTAGGTACTGCGGGCTCGATGGCTTAGCCGGCTCCGTGGCCGCTGCAAGGGGAATGATATTGCCCTGGGAAGTCTGGCCTTCAAGGCTGCTCTGTGCAAGGCGCAGGGTGACCGCATCGAGATTGCGCTGCGCGGTGACCACGTCGTTTGACAGAGATGCGGCTTTGTCATGCTCGTGTTTCAGCTCGAGTACGCGCTGCTTCTGTGCATCGAGGGCGTCGTGGATATCGCGCTCGCGGAGCATATTGACTTGCGTCGCGTTGTGCAGCGACGTAACTACCTTCCTCTGCTCGATTGAGATCTGCTGTTTCAGACTATTGATCTGAGCCTCAGTGCGTTGATAGTCGGGATGGTTAGTCCCGAATTGCGTGGAGATGTCTTTTTCTTTTGCTTCAGCTAGAGACAGATCGGCCTTCAGGCCGGCAATGAGCTGGCTTTGTAGAATTTCCGGGACCGTATCGTTTCCACCACGCGCTTCTTGCTGTCGTGCCTGGCTCTCCTGACGTTGCGCCTGTATGGCAACTAATTGCGATGACAACTCTGCGAGACGTGTGCTCTCAATGTCCAGACGTTCATCAGTCCCGATTATGCCAGTGTCGGCTTCATAGTCAGACAGCAGCTTTTGCTTGGCTTCGAGATCGGTGCGCAAGGCCGCCGAGCGCCCCTCGAACCATTTGGCATATTGCTGCGCTGGCTGGACTCGTAACTCAATGTTGGTATCAATGTATGCTTGCACAAACCCGTTAGCTACCGCCGCCGCCTCGGCGGCGTCGGTCCATTTGGCCGAAATAGTAAGGACATTGCCTTCGCGGGCGGGCAGCACGGCGATTCTCTTCAGCAGACCGCCAGCGAGCCACGCATTAAAGTCGCCTCGGCGGCCAGTGTCTTTCTCCCATTGGTGGCGCAATTCGGGATCCTGGTCGAGGCCAAGCGTCGTCACCACGCGTCGAGCGACGCGCTCGCTGGCAATGATGTCGGCTTGCGACTGCATATAATCCGACAGCTGCCCAGGATAGGCCTCAGGGGCTACTGGATCGGGCTTGACATCGACGACTAAGGATGCGAATGCCGTGTATTGCTTGGGCATTACCAGGCTTAGCGCCGCCGCCGCAAGGATGCAGAGGCCAACCACACCGAGGGCGGCTCGCTTGCGAGCGAGGAGGATTAAGAGAAATTGCTCTAAGCTCATGACTGTTCGCTCGCTTGACGACCTAGCGCCTTCGACAGCAGTTGAGGCAGCCTATTAAAGATCACTCCGGGGGAGAGTCGCCGCTATAGTATCGCTATAGTTTAGGACAGCGGGCTAGTCATGAATAATAAAAAGCACATTCCGTGCCTGAATCGACCGAGCCGCTTTACTTAATGCGACAGCGCATGGCCTGTGAGGGTAGTCCC
>Ga0302324_100006496_pt1 | contig 25186 bp, 19 predicted proteins | sample Palsa_T0_1_FD_201949 | JGI IMG/M metagenome (GOLD analysis project Ga0302324, IMG submission 201949) | Peat permafrost microbial communities from Stordalen Mire near Abisko, Sweden - Palsa_T0_1 | ecosystem: Environmental > Terrestrial > Soil > Palsa > Peat permafrost | place: Sweden: Abisko... | reverse complement strand
GGAGCTGTTCGGCGTGCGAGAGCGTGGGGCTCTCGCCGGTGGTGCCGCAGGGCACAAGAAAGTTGATGCCCGCTTCGATCTGGCGGCGGGCGAGGCGGCGAATGGCTTCCTCGTCGAGAGAAAGATCGCGGCGAAAAGGGGTGATGAGTGCTGTTCCGCATCCTGTGAACATTTACGTGTCTCCTTCTACGGCCCTGTTGGCAGAGGCTAATTTTATGCTAGTTCGTTGACGATGGCGCGAAAATCGTAAAAGCCCTTCTTGCCCGCTAGCCAGCGGGCGGCGCGCAGGGCTCCGCGGGCGAACCCGTCGCGGCCACGGGCGGTGTGGCGGATGGTGATGGTGTCGGCGGCGGAATCGAAGCCGATTTCGTGCGTGCCGGCGTGGGTGCCGGCGCGGCTGGCGGCTACGTCGATGGGCTTGTCGTAGCCGTTCTTTTTCATTGTCTCGACTAGGGCTAGCATGGTGCCGGATGGGGCGTCTTTTTTTGTGGCGTGGTGGATTTCCCAGCCCCAGGCGGCGTATTCGGGCTGGCGGGCCAGCAGGCGCGCGGCTTCGGCTACCAGGTGAGAGAAGACGCTTACTCCTACCGAGAAATTGGGGCTCCAGACTAGACCGGTGCCGGCTTTCTCTACGGCGGCACGGGCGCGATCTAGCTGGTTGAACCAGCCGGTGGTGCCTACCACGACGTTGACGCCTAGATTTGCGAGGCGTTCGATATTTTCGGGGGCGGTGGAGGGGGTGGAGAATTCCACGGCGGCGTCGATGCCGCGAAAGTTGGACGCGGTTAGGCCTTCGAAGTTGGCGTTGTTGTCGATGTCGAGGCGGAGTTGCACTGCGAAGCCGTATTCGGGCGCTAGGCGCTCGATGATGTGTCCCATTTTGCCGTAGCCTACGATTGCCAGGTTCATGTTCCCCGCTTTTTAGCAGTGCTCAGAGTCAAAGACGAAATGCAGATCCCTCGCTGCGCTCGGGATGACACCGCCTTTTTTAGGGATGCCCCCTCACGTATAAGCCGTGCCTGCTGCGCTTACGATGACAAACAAAGGCAGCAGCAAGAAAGGCAAAAGACCGACCCTTTACACCGAAGGGTCGGGCACCCGCAAAAGCAGATCCTTCGTCGCTGCGCTCCTCAGGATGACAGCCCGCTTTTAGGGCAATCGGCCGAACATGGTCGAGCTGCCGCCCCGGGGCCGCGCAAGATTAGCCGAAGACGGTTGGGTCGCGATCGGTGAAAAATTCGCGGTGCACCGCTGCGGCTGCCTTTGCGAGGTCCTGCGAGGCTATCACGACTCCTAGATTGAGTCGCGAGGAGCCTTGCGAAATCATTAGGACGTTCACGCATTTCAGCGCTCCGAGTACGCGGGCGGCTACGCCGGGGGTTTCGCGGATTTTATCGCCTACGGCGCAGAGGATGGCGCGATCTTTTTCGATGGAGACTTCGGTGAACGGCTCTAGCTCGGCGCAGATTTCCGGGAGGCGCGCGTCGTCGTCCACCGTTAGCGAGACGCTGACTTCGGATGTGGAGACCATGTCCACGGGCGTTTCGAAGCGGTCGAAGGCTTCGAAGATGCGGCGGAGGAAGCCGTGAGCTCCGAGCATGCGGGTGGAGCGGATGTTGACTACGGTGATTCCTTTTTTGCAGGCTACCGATTTCAGCACGTTGGTGCAGGAAACCGCGTTGGCGACGATTTTTGTGCCGGGGGCTTCGGGACGGCGGGAGTTGAGAATCCAGACCGGGATGTTTTTCTCTTTCGCCGGGAGAACGGTGGCGGGGTGCAGGACCTTGGCTCCGAAATATGCTAGCTCGGCGGCTTCGTCGAAGGAAATGGTTTTTACCGGGTGCGTGCCGGGGACGAGCGTGGGGTCGCACGTTAGCACGCCGTCTACGTCGGTCCAGATGTCGATGCCGTCGGCGTCGATCGCGGCGCCTACTAGCGCGGCGGAGAAGTCGGAACCGCCGCGGCCTAGTGTGGTGGTTACGCCTTCCTGATTGGCGGCGATGAAGCCGCCCATTACGGTGACGCGATGCTTGCCGTTGGCGGCGATGCTGGCGGCGGTGCGCGGGTAGGTTTCCGCGATCAGCGGCGACGCGTGGGTGAAGCGGGAGTCGGTGACGATGACGTTGCGGGAATCGAGGTGGGTGCTGGGAATGCCCTGGCTGTCGAGCGCTAGCGCTACGATGCGGCTGGAGAGGCGTTCGCCGAAGCTGGCTACGGCGTCGAGCGAGCGCGGGGTGAGATCGGAGACGGCGCAGAGGCCTTCTACGATTTCGCCGAGGTCACGGAAATGGTCGGAGAGGATGGTTTCTAGTTCCTTGCGATGGGCTTCGGAGACTAGCGGAGCGGCTTCGCTACGGTGGAAATCCTCGAGGGCGCGGAGTTGGGCGAGGGCTTCGGGGCGTTTGCCCTGGGCGGCGTTGGAGGCCATGGCGAGGAGGGCGTTGGTGGTTTTGCCCATGGCGGAGACTACTACTACTGGATGTTTCGGCAGGCGCGAGCGGACGATGTCCGCTACGCGGAGGATGGCCGAAGTGGATTCGAGGGAACTGCCGCCGAATTTCATTACGATCATTGGGTTAGGGGTCCTTGTGTTGGGGTCATGGGTGGAAAGTCCTCGGCAAAAGGCTTGCGGAAAGAGTGCCGCGAGCCGTTAGCGCCTGTGTGGCGCGGAACGGACAAAAGAGACAGTGAAGACCCACCCTTACACGACAAAGGGTGGGGCACCCGGAAAGGCAACGGCAACTGCGAAGAGAGAGGCCGATTCGCTTCGCTCGCTTGGGTCGCGCGGGTCAGCATGCGGCTACCAGGCGGCGGACGGCTTCGGCGTATAGGTCGATGGCTTGCAGGAGATCGCGTTTGGCTATGCGTTCTTCTGCGGTGTGGGCTACGTGGATGCTGCCGGGGCCTAGCAGTAGGGGTTCGCCCCAGGCTCCGGCGAACATGGGGACGTCGGTGGTGTAGGAGACTACTGTGGTGGGGATGCCGTCTACGCTATGAAACTGGATGGCTGGGATGAAGAGAACTTCGTTTAGCTCTACGCGGTCTCCGACGGCTTGCGCTAACGATTGGCGGACGGGGGCGGGGTCGCCCACTACACGCACCAGGATTTCGGCTTTGGCGGAGTCGGCTATTACATTGGGGGCGCGGCCTCCGGCTATGGTGCCGATATTCACGGTGCTGGGTCCGAGAAGGCGATCGACCGGGAGTTCTACTCGGCGGAGGTTTTCCAGGGCGTCTAGTAGCTTTTCGATGGCGGATTCGCCTAGTTCCGGGTAGGCGGAATGCGCCAGGCGGCCCTTGGCTATAGCTTCGAAGCGCAGGACTCCTTTAGAGGCCAGGACCAGCTTGTTTTCCGTGGGCTCACCGTTGATCAGGTAACGGGAGCCGCGCGGGCTGCGGGAGGCGGCTATGGCGCCTGCGCTGCTGCGCTCCTCGCCGACTACGAAGAGGAGGCCCAGGTTCCTGATGCCGGTGGCCAGGAGTTTTTCGGCGGCGGCTATCATCGAGGCAATTATGCCTTTAGCGTCGCAGGAGCCGCGTCCCCAGATGTGGTCGGAATCTTCGCGCGAGGGGAAAAAGGGCGGGACAGTGTCCATGTGGGTGGAGAGGGTGACCAGCGGCGTGCCCCAGGAGGCGAAGACGTTGTAGCGGCCGGGGGCGACGTCCATGCGCTCAACGCGACCGCCGGAGGAGGCGGCGAGGGCGGCGAGATGGTCGTGGAGGTAGGAGCCGACCTGCGTTTCGTTGTCGCTGATCGATTCGATATCGACCAGGGCGCGTGTTAGTTCGAAGACGTTCAATGTTTGAGCCTTGAGAGCCGGGGGGAACGCAGCGGGAGGGAGGAGACGCGCGATTGCGCGGGTGTCTTCGCCTCTCGATAGCGCTCCATCCGTTTTGCAACGGATGACAGTGGACCCGCCTTAGGCGTGTCCCCCAACCGCCGCGGCCTCAGCCCAGCGCGGCGATTTCGGCGGATTGCAAAGCCCCTTTGGCCCAGCCTCCGAAGCTGCTCGGGAATCCAGCCGGGCTACTGATGGCCTCCGCACCTCTACCAAGAACAAATTAAGTCTAGTGGGAGGCTCCTGATTAAGTCAAGCAGGCGGCGGGAAGGTGGTGCGTGAGTTTTCGGTGATGGCTGCGCTCAGAGGTTGTGACTTTTTTGATTTGCGCGGGGGAAAACGGCCTTTTCGCAATTTAGTCACGCCCTCTCAGGATGACGGTCGACGGCAAGAGTTGGCGGTACGTCCGCATTGCGCTTGGTTGCGCGTGGATCGGGCGAAACGGATCGTGCCGCCCCTCCGGGGCTTCCCGGTATCTCAATACCGGGTTCCCACCGCTGTCGCGGTGGGCTACGCTGTTCCGCCCCTGGCGGGGCTGGATAAAGAGAAAGAGAAGAACCACCCTTACACAAAGAAGGGTGGGGCGCCCGCGACGACAACAGCAACTGCAGAGGCAACGGCTACTGCGAAAGGCAAGAGGGATTCATCGCTCAAGAAGCGAACGATGGAAAACCGTACTTCGCTGCGCTCAGTCAAGCAAGTGGGGGAAGAGTGGTCGGTCGGTTTCTGGTGATGGCTGCGCTCATCCGTCATAGTCCGGGCGCGTCGGAGCGTTTCGAGAGTTGGCTTGTCCTGGGCGATGCCATGATCGCCGCCACGCGAGCTGCAAGGTTGAATGCGATAGGCCAAAACAGATAGAGGAGAACTACTATATACATCACTTCCATCCCCTCGGAAAACGCCCACATTCCAGACGAGGCGTTCTGGAGATTGACGATCTGAGTGGTGGAAACTCCGGTGGTGGCGGACTGATACAGGATCATCAGGTTGCGCTTGAGAACCATGGCCTGATAGGCGAGCAGCCATATGGCGACGAAGATGACGACTTCGTAGCCCACGCGCACAAACCTGTTCAGGCTACGCACAAACCTCGTGTGCAGGTCGGGTTCCGCGGACGCTTTGTCGTGCAGCCTCGCCATGATGGCGAAGCCTATGGGTCCTAATGCCGCGAAAAGCAGCCACCATGAGGATCGCTTCTTGGACCGGATTACCAGAAAGCATGCCAGCAGCCACAGGATTCCTGCAACGGCGGCCGAACCCAACGCCAACGTGATCTTCACCATGCTGAGCAGGTGGTAGTTCCGCACATAATTGGGATGGCCGGCCGCAATTTCGGGATTGATCAGGCTGAACAGCAATCCCCCCAGCAGTAAGACCATCGGAATGAGCACCAGCAGAACTAGCGCCGCGACCATCTGTTTCTTCATTATCCACATCGTGGTCCACATCATGGCATAGCCTTCTCGATCCCCCGGGGCGGCGTCAAACGTGGTGTGCGTTGGTTGTCAACTCTGGATAGGTCGGATTGCCGGAAACTGACCCACCATCAGGTGAAGGCAGTATTCGCAGTGTTTTCAGTGCGATTTCAACGGGATAGGCGAAACTTAAGAGATCGTTGGGTCATCTCACTTGTAGGGACCCAGGCGGGCGGTTCGAGGAGGGTCAAAGCAAATGGATATTATTGGACTTGGCAAAGGATTCTTAAGGGCTGGGTTGGGCAGGCAGATTCTTGGCTGCTTGTTGTCTCTCATGCTGGTGTTTGCAACGTGGCCACAGAATGTGGCGGCCAATCAGGACGCGCAGCAGCAAGATCAAGCCCCGCCGCCACCCGGCGCTCCGGGGGCGCCGGGCGCGCCGGCACCGGCTTACGCGCAACAGACGCCTGAACAGTTGCAGCAGCTGGTGGCGCCGATTGCGCTGTATCCGGATTCGCTGGTGGCGCAGATTCTGGCGGCGGCGACGTTTCCCGAGCAGGTGGTGGAAGCCGACCGATGGGTGCAAGCGCATCCCGATTTGAAGGGCGATGCGTTGGGCCAAGCGGTCGATCAACAGCCGTGGGATCCGAGTGTGAAGGCGCTGGCGGCGTTTCCGACTGTGCTGGGAAACATGGACAAGAACATCTCGTGGACGTCTTCTTTGGGCGATGCGTATTACAACCAGCAGCAGGATGTGATGAGCGCGGTGCAGGTGATGCGGCAGCGCGCGCAACAGGCCGGCAACCTTAAAGACACTCCGCAGCAGACCGTGGCGAACCAAGGCTCCGACATCAGCATTGCACCCACCAACCCCGACGTGGTTTACGTTCCGGCATACGATCCGTGGCTGGTTTATGGGGACCCCGTGCTGGCGTGGCCGGGATGGTATCCGTATCCGGGGATCTGGTATGGAGGGCCATACCTCTCGTTTGGAGTGGGCTTCGGAATTGGCTTTTTTGGCGGCTTCGGATGGGGCTGGGGGCACTGGGGATTCGACTGGGGCGGCCGCTATCCGATCTTTGACCACAACCGGTATTACTCGCGGAGCACCACGTTTTATAACCGGGACAATTTTTACCGCGGAGGCGGCGTACGCGGCGGGTTTAACGGGGACCGGGGCGGAGTTCGCGGCGGCGCTCCGGAGGGGGGCAGGGCCTTCAACGGCGGGGGCGAGCAGGGCGGAGTTTACAACCGTCCTGGTGCGACGCCGAGACCGTTCAACGGCGACACGCAGGCTGCTCGGGGATATGCGGCGGAACCGCGCGGGCAGAGCGGGGTTCGCTCCGGGGCGTTCAGTGGCTTTGGCAACGGCGGGCAGGCGCGGAGCTTCTCGTCACGCGGAAGCGCGAGCTTCGGGGGCGGTGGAGGCGGCGGATTTCGCGGCGGTGGTGGAGGGGGCGGCGGACGAGGCGGCGGGCGGCGATAAGCGAGTTTCGTGATGTTCTCAGGGGAGCGCGGAAATTCAGAAACGGAGAGAATCTCTATGCGTGGAACGAAGCGGAAGGTTGGTTTTAGCGGCGGATTATTTTGTACGGCTCGTTTTGCACAATGGGCTGCGGCGGCACTTCTTTTGACGGCGTGCTTGCCCACCCGTTCCATGGCACAGCAGCAGGGGCAAAAGACATTTTCGTCAGCGGAAGAAGGGAGCCAGGCACTGGCGAGCGCCGCGGAAAAAAATGACGAGAACGCGATGCTCGACATTCTGGGACCGGACGGGAAGCAACTTGTGTCGTCCGGCGATGCTACCGAGGACACCAACAACCGCGCGAATTTTGCGCAGAAGTATTATCAAATGCACCGGCTGGTGCGAGAGCCGGACGGGACTACCACTCTGTATATCGGGGCGGAGAACTGGCCGACGCCCCTGCCGCTGATGAACAAGGGGAATTCCTGGTATTTCGACACCGAGGGCGGCAAGAGAGAGATTCTGTACCGGCGCGTTGGCGAGAACGAAATGTGCGCGATGGGCGTTTTGCAGCAGCTGGTTGCCGCGCAGAAGGAATACTACTCGACGCAGCAGAACGTGTATGCGAAGCAGATATTCAGCGACGACGGGCAGCACAATGGCTTGTATTGGAAAGCCGGCAGCGGGGAGCCTGTTAGCCCAATCGGTCCGCTGGTGGCGCAGGCGGTTGCCGAGGGTTATGTAAAGGGACGAAACGTTGCGCCGACCCCTTTTCACGGCTACTACTTTCACGTCCTGACGGGACAAGGTGCGAATGCGGCTGGAGGGGCGAAGAGCTACATTGTTGACGGCAAGATGACGGGCGGGTTCGGTTTTGTGGCGTATCCGGCGGAATATCGATCGTCCGGCGTGATGACGTTTGTCATTGGGGCGGATGGAGTGGTGTACCAGAAGGATTTGGGGAGCAGGACTGCGCTTCTGGCCAAGGCGATGAAGGAATTCAACCCGAGTGCGAGCTGGCAGAAGGGCGAGGACGCGCAGGAAGCGAGCGCTGGGGCGGAGAAAACCAAGTAGGTATGTACGCGCGAAAATTCCGGGCGGAGATTGTGGAGGGCGAGGGGCGCCGGGATGTGCCGCTTGATTGGTTGGACAGCTTCTGCATGAGGAATTTTACGGGTTCGGGGGAGTTCGACGACACGCTGCCTACCGGGGAGGGGACGCTGGAGGCGGGGTTGGGGATTGATCCTGCGCGCTTGGCGGCGACGATGAGCGAATGGTTCAGCAAGCGGGGTAAGGGGAATGGGAAGCCGGTGCGGATTGAATTGCGGCCGGCCGGGTGATTCGAGCGCTTTGCCGTAGGGCGGATTGTGGATGGGGCTAAGAGGATTGTGCCGCCCCTCCGGGGCTTCGCGCTGCTTTAATACCGGCTTCCCACCGCTGACGCGGTGGGCTACGCTGTTCCGCCCCTGACGGGGCTGGATTAAGGGAGAGAAGACCCACCCTTACACTGCAAAGGGTGGGGCACCCGCAAAAGCAAAGAGAAATTCTTCGCGCAGGAACGGCGCTCAGAATGACTGCGCAGGGCAAACGGCGAAAAGCAACGGCAAAAAGCAACGGCGAAGGGATCCTTCGTCGCTGCGCTCTTCTGGTCAGAAACACCCGCAAAAGCAAAAGCGAAGCACCCGTTGGCGTGCTTTTAATGTTTGGGTTCGCGATCTTGCAGGAAGGTGCGGCGGTGGCCTAGGGGCGAGTTGCGGCGTTCTTTTACGCGGCGCTCTATGTCGCCCTTTAGGGCGGCTCTTATTCGGGGTAGGGCGGCTCGGGTGGCTTCTTCGCCGGCGGCTACCAGCTGGGGCGTCTTTACGAATTCATCCCATAAAATGTGATGGACGTTGGGCTCGATTAGCACGTCGGTGGCGGCTCGCCAGGATTGCGTTGCGGCTATCTGGATGATCGAGAAGGAGCGGCTGATTACTTCTATGGTGTTGCGTGGCCTGGATTCTAGCAGGCCAGGCTCCAGGTGGACTGAGATTACTACTTCCGCGCCCATTTTTCGGACGGCGGGGGCTGGGACGGTCTCGGTTAGGAATCCGTCTACCAGGATGCGGTTGCGATATTCAACGGGCAGGAAAAGGCCGGGGTAGGCGCAGGAGGCGCGCAGGGCGGGGCCGATTTCGCCGTCGCGAAAATGGACCGACTCGCCGGCGATCAGGTCGGTGGCGACGATGCAGAGCGGGAGCTTCATCTCGGCGAAGGTTTGCGCGGAGGTGAAGCGGTGGAGATAGCCGTCGAGGCGCTCGTTGGAGGCCATGCCCATGCGCGAGAGCGTCCAGCGGCCGAAATCGCTGAACTTGGTGAGGGCGCCGTGGCGCTCCATTTCGTCGAGGGTGGCGCCGCTGGCGTAGCTGGCGGCTACCAGCGCGCCGACACTGGTGCCGGCGATAAAATCGACGGGGATTTGCTCCTGTTCGAGGACACGCAGCACGCCGATGTGGGCGATGCCGCGCGCGAAGCCGCCGCCGAGGGCGACCCCGATCCTGGGGCGGCGAATTTCGCCGCCGTCGGTGTCAGCGTAGGCAAACGACCGGAAACCCTGGATCGCCTTTTTGAACCATGCCGCGCCTGTGCCCATCCGTCGCCCCCACTCCACTGAGGACACTGTAACAAATTTCACGAGGCGGGGCGTTTCCGGTTGACCCGCGCGTACACGTTTTGCCACCATGACGTGTTTGAATTAGCGGGTTGCTGCGTCGTGTGCGAAGGACAAGCTGAATGAGGCGGACGATTGAAAAAGTGGCAGTGCTGGGCGCCGGTACGATGGGCGCGCGCATTGCCGCGCACCTGGCGAATGCGGGGATTCCCTGCTATCTGCTCGATATTGTGCCGCCGGAATTGAACGCCGACGAAAAGCGCAAGGGACTCACGTTGCAGGATCCACGAGTCCGAAACCGCATCGTGCTGGCGGGCCTCGAGACTGCGAAAAAATCGCGACCGGCGGCGTTCTTCACTCCGGAAACAGCGCGGCTGATCACGCCGGGAAATTTCGACGACAACATGGCGTGGTGCGGGCAGGTGGATTGGATCATCGAGGCGGTGGCCGAAAATCTGGAAATCAAGAGGCGTCTGTTCGAGCGCGTGGAGGCGGTGCGCAAGCCGGGAACGATTGTTACGTCGAACACTTCCGGGCTGCCGATCCACCTGATCGCCGAGGGGCGCTCGGAGGATTTTCAGCAGCACTGGGCGGGGACGCACTTTTTCAATCCTCCGCGGTACATGAAGCTGGTTGAACTGATTGCGGGGCCGAAGACGCGTCCCGAGGTGCTGGACGCGCTCGACGAGATTTGCGACCGGCGGCTGGGCAAGGGAGTGGTGCGGGCGAAGGACACGCCGAACTTCATCGCGAACCGCATCGGCACGTTTTCGATGGTGAACGCGATCAACCAGATGGTGGCGCTCGATATGACGGTGGAGGAGGTGGACGCGTGCACCGGGCCGGCGGTGGGCTGGCCGAAGTCGGCGACATTTCGCACGGCGGACATCGTGGGGCTCGACGTGCTGGCGCACGTGATCCGCAATATTTATGAGAATGTGCCGGAGGACGAGTCGCGGGAAGTCTACCGCGTGCCGGCGCTGATCGAGGCAATGATCGCGAAGGGAATGCTGGGAGAAAAGACGGGGAGCGGATTTTACAAGCGCATCAAGAAGGGCGCGGAATCGGAAATTCTGACGGTCGACTGGCACACGATGGAGTACCGCGCGCGGCAGAAGGCCAAGTTCGCGTCGATTGAAGCGGGAAAGGCGATCGAGGACACGCGCGAGCGGATCCGCTTGCTGGTGGCGCCGGCGCTGGAGGGAAAGGGCGGAGACAAGGCCAGCCGGTTCATCTGGACGAACCTGAGCGAGACGTGTCTGTACGCGGCGCGGCGCTTGGCGGAGATTGCGAATACGATTACCGACGTGGACCGGGCGATGCAGTGGGGATTCGCGTGGGAACTGGGGCCGTTCGAGGTGTGGGATGCGATCGGCGTCGAGAAGATGGCCGCGGCGCTGGGGCGCGAGGGGAAGCAGATTCCGGCGGTGGTGAGCAAGGTGCTGGCGACTCCGGAGAAATCGTTCTACGCGCGCGAAAAGGGAACGACGCGGTATTTCGATCTGTCCAGCGGCGCGCACCAGCCCATTCCGGAGCGCGAGGGAGTGATCGTTCTGAAGGCGTTGAAGGAACGGACGCCGGTGGTGCAGAAAAACGCGGGGGCGAGCCTGATCGATCTGGGCGACGGGGTAATCTGCTGCGAATTTCACTCGAAGATGAATGCGGTGGGAGCAGATATCGTCGCGATGCTGAACGCGGGGATCGCGCGGCTGGGGACGGAGTTCGAGGCGATGGTGATCGCCAACCAGGCGACGAATTTTTCGGTGGGCGCGAACATGATGCTGCTGCTCATCAGCGCGCAGGAAGGCGAGTGGGACGAAATTCACATGCTGGTGCGGCAGTTCCAGCGGGTGAACATGGCGATCAAGTATGCGCCGCGGCCGGTGGTGAGCGCGCCGCAAGGGATGGCGCTCGGAGGCGGCTGCGAAATCAACCTGCACGCTCCGAGGATTCAGGCGGCGGCCGAGCTGTACATGGGGCTGGTGGAAACGGGAGTGGGCCTGATCCCCGGGGGCGGCGGAACGAAAGAGATGCTGATCCGCGCGAACGAACACGCGGCGGGGGCCGAGGATCTCGATCTGTTTCACGCGCTCAAGCCGATTTTTGAGAACGTGGCCATGGGAAAGGTTTCGACGAGCGCCGACGATGCGCGTTCGCTCGGGTATCTGCGGCCGGCGGATGCGATTTCGATGAACCGGGACCGCCAGGTGGCGGATGCCAAGCAGGCGGCGCTTGCGATGGTGCGGGCGGGGTACCATCCGCCCCCGCCTGCGGAAATCCGCGTGCTGGGCGAGGAGTTTCTGGCGGCGGCGAAGCTTGCCATTCATCTGCTGGTTCGGGGAGAATACGCGTCCGAGTACGACGCGGTAGTGGGGCGAAAACTCGCGTACATCATGGCTGGGGGCGGCATTACGGCGGCGCAAGCGGTGCCGGAGCAATACATTCTGGATCTTGAGCGGGAGGCGTTCGTGAGCCTGTGCGGCGAGCGCAAGACGCAGGAGCGGATCGCGCATACGCTCAAGACGGGGAAGCCGCTGCGGAACTAAATCGCGACGCCCGCGCACGTCGCCGCTGGAAAACCCGAGCGGCACGGGCAACTAATTGAGGCCGCAGACGTTCTTAGTAGTTCGCCGTTTGGAGAATGGGGCAGACCGATATACTCTAGACCCCCGCTTCAGTGAAATTCATATTCGGTGTCCACTGCAAGATCATGTTCCCGTGGAGAGATTTTGAGGCAAGGCCTGAGAATACGAGCGATGACGATGCGAATACGCGGTGGCCGCCATTGCGCCGAGCGAGGCGCTCGCGGATGAGCTGGAGAAGCTTGCGATCTGTCGCTCTCTTTACGGTTGCGGGCCTGGTGGCGCTGGCGGGTTGCGGGCGGCCGAATGCCAATACCAGCAGCAGTTCGAGCACTCCTTCGAGCAGCACGTCGAGCACATCAACTACCCCTAGCGATGTGGCGGTGTACCCGGCTACGGCGAGCGTTCCGGTAAACGGAAAGGCTCAATTCACGGCTTTTGCCGCTAGCCAGCCGACCGGGACGGTGACGTGGAGTGTGGCCGGCGGAGGGAGTATTTCCGCCGCCGGGCTGTTTACGGCTCCGGCGAGCCCCGCTACGGTGACGGTTACCGCGACTTCGTCCGGGCTGACCGGAACGGCGACGCTCAACGTGACGGCTGCGCAGGGAGTGTCCGTGAGTCCATCCGCCGTGGCGATCGCCGCGGGCGGAACGCAGGCGTTTACGGCCACCGTGAACGGAACCGGAGTAACGGCAACCTGGGAAGTGAACGGAACGCCGGGGGGCGACGGCCTGCACGGGACGATCGATACGAACGGGAACTACAGCGCTCCGGCTACGCCTCCGCCCGGGGGCTCGACGACCATCACTGCGATCAGCGGGAGCGGGGCTTCCACGGTTTCGGGGACGGCGACGGTGGCGGTGATTTTTTCCAACAGCTCTCTCAACGGGGCGTACGCATTTTCCTACAAGGGCAATAATTCGTCCGGGTATACGGCGGTGGCCGGGAGTTTTTTTGCGCAAGGCGCTTCGGGCACGACGGGGCAGATTTTCGGGGGCGTGGAGGATACTCTGGTGGCGGGAAAGAGTTCGGCTACGCACTCGCAGTTCACCGGAACTTTTACGGTGAACCCGGACGGCACGGCGTCGGCCACTTTGTCGAACAGTACTACGTGGGAATTCGCGCTGGTGTCCAATCCCGCGGGGGGCGCGTCACGGCAGGCCGTGCTGGTTCGGTTCGATGCCACTTCGACGGGTTCCGGTTCGATCAATGCGCAGAACCAAGGATTGCTGAGCGCATCGGCTTTCTCGGGCAATTACGCCTTCGGGTTTTCCGGAGTGGATAGCAGCGGAGCGCCGCTGGCAATCGCGGGCAGATTTTATGCGGATGGATTCGGCACGATTCCGGCAGGGGCGGCGGTGCAGGACATCAACGACAACGGCAACAGCACCTATTCCCTTACGAGCGGAACGACGACGACCACGACGCCTACCACCTCGAATGCCGCCGATACGACACTGCACGGAAGTTTCCTGATGGATCCAACGACACCCGGACGAGGGACGCTGACGTTTGCCAGCACCAACACGATATTGGCGACCAACGGCTATACGATGCAACTGGCCTTCTACATTGTGGACAACACGCACCTGAAGGTGGTGGAAATCGATAACGTGGCGGCGCTGGCGGGGGACATCTACAGCTATAGCACTGCGGTGCCCAATACCGCATCCGATGGCGCCTTCACAGCGGGTTCGACGCTGCCGGCGGGAAACTACGCGTTCACGATTTCGGGGTCGTCGACGAACGGTGCGTATGCCGCCGGGGGAATATTTAACAATTCCGGGACGAATGCCGCGACGAGCGGTTCGCTGGGCGGCGTTCTGGACATCAACAGCGGGGTCGCGAGTCTCCTGCTGAACACTTCGATAACGGGGTCGAGCTTCACCGTGGATCCGAATTTCGGGCGGCTGATCATTAATATCCGGGTGAACGGGATCACGGAAAACTTCGCCGGGTACACAGCGGCCTACAATACCCAGACTGGCCCGGTGGAATTTGTGGAGCTGATCGAACTCGATACGAAGATCATTGCCAGTGGCGTCGCTTACCCGCAGGCCTCCTCGGGGCAACTACAGGGGAACTATGCACTGAACCTGGCCGGCGCATCGGGGCAGAAGAATGGCGCGGTGGAGCAGGACGTGCTGGGAGAGGTTACGGCCGCGGGTTCGACATCGCTGAGCGGCTCGCTTTACATCAACAATTATGCGCTCAACACGCTGGTTCCCCATTCCACGCTCACCAGCACGACGGCGGTGGTGAGCCCTACTTCGGACGGGCGTGGAACGGCGACGATTGCGACGAGCGTGGCTACGTATTCGCTGGCGTATTACATCATCGACAGCAGCGACGTGCTTCTATTGGAAGTTGACGGGGCGCGCGTGACTACCGGATTTCTCGTTCGGCAATTCTGAGCTGGTTCGAACCTGCCTGTTTTTTCATCCAAGAGTGAAATTCGAAGAGCCTCCAGCTATTTTGCGACGGCGAAGCTGGCGACGATGGCGTAGAGGAAATCGATTCCTTTGCGGAAGGAATCGACGGGAATGCGCTCGTCGTCGGCATGCTTGCGGGCGAGATCACCTTCGGTGAGGGGGAACGTGTCCAATCCATAGGACTGCACGTTGCGCAGGCGCAGCGGGATGGAATCGGTGGCTCCGGTGGACATTTCCGGGACCACGACTGCGCCGGGAAACTGCTGTTTGGCTTGCTGCGAAATCACGTTGAACAGGTCGGACGTGACGGAGGAGGACGGCGCTGTTTCTCCGGCGTTGGGCTGCACTTCGAAGCGGATGGCCGGATCGTTGACGAGGGTTTGCAGTTTGGCGAGCAACGGGGACACCATGTTGCCGGGAAGCAGGCGGATATTCAGGACGGCGCGCGCCTCGGACGGAATCACGTTCTGGCGAATGCCCGCCTGCAGAATGGTGGGAACGACGGTGTCGCGCAGCATGGAATTCCACGCGGGGTTGGCGTCGGAGATCCAGCGGGCGGCGTGATCGGCGCGATCGGCGGATTCCAGCGCGCGCATCCATTTGGCGGTCTCTTCGTCCTGGATGGGAGCGAGACCTTCGAAATAGGCGCGGGTGACAGAATTGAATTGTACGGGCGCTTCAAAGTTCCCGATCTTGCCGATGGCTTCGGCGAGATGGGTGACGGGATTGTCCTTGCGAGGAATCGAGGCGTGGCCGGAGGTGCCTTTGGCGATCACGTCGACGTTGACGGAAACTTTTTCGGCGGCCTGGACGCCGACATACTGAACTTTTCCGTTGGCGGAAACGACGTCGCCGCCTTCGTTGATGGCGTAGCCGCAGGCGATTTTGTCCCAGTGCTTTTCGGTGGCGAACTTCATGCCGAATTCGCCGCCGTTTTCCTCGTCGCCTTCGGCGAGGAAAATGACGTCACGATTTAGGCGGGCGCCGGAACGCTTCAGCGCTATTAGGACTGCGAGGTTGGCGACGGTCATGCCCTTGTCGTCGATCGCGCCACGGCCGTAGAGGTAGTTGTCCTTGATGGCGGCGGTAAATGGGTCGACGGTCCATTTGGATTTGTCGACTCCCACGGTGTCGAGGTGGCCCATGAGGAGGAGGGCGCGGGAAGGATCCGGCATGGCGCTGGCGGAGAGGCGGGCGACGATGAAGCCGCGGCCTGGAACGCTTTCGAAAATCTCGGAGTGGATTCCTTCCTTGTCGAGGATGCCGGCTATATACTTCGCGGCGACGAGTTCGTTGCCGGGGGGATTGACCGTGTTGATGCGAATTAAGTCCTGGAGCCAGCCGACGGCGTCACTTTCGAGCTGGGACAGATCGTTTGTCGCGGGGGAAGCGGACGAGGGCGGCGTGGTTTGTGGCGCAGGGGTCTGCGCGTATGTTGGCGAGACTCCGGAGAATGCTCCCGGCAGAGTTCCAAAAAACGCTGCTGACAGCAGGATTCGACAGGCGTGTCGCGCCATCCTTTTCAGCCTGGAATGAATCTCAAAGTGCATCGCCGCCCCCGAATTTCATACTATCATGGCGAATTGGGGCGACTCGGGCGATGGGAAGCGGAGTTTTCAGCGCTGCAAGTGACGATCACGTCACGCGCGGGGATTGGATTTGCGCCGATGGAGGTTGAACATGCTTAGGAACAATTGGCTGAGCGCGATACTGCTGGGGACGCTGATTGCCGTGCTGGGCATTCCTCCGAATACCCTGGCAGCTTTGACGCGGCAGCAGAATGGACCGCAATCGGCTCCCCCGGCCGAGCAGCCCGCGCCTCCCGTGGCTCCTAGCGGACAGCCGCAGGCGCCGCAGAAGCAGGCGCAAGCTACAGCGCCGCAGACTTCTATATCGGTGGAATCCAACCTAGTGAATGTGGATGCGGTGGTGACGAACCAGGATGGCGACGTGCTGAGCGGATTGACCAAGGAAAATTTCCGGATCACCGATAACGGGCAGCCTCAGCAGATTACGAATTTCGCTCCGTCGGAAGCGCCCATCACGATGGTAATCCTGATGGAATACAGCGCTCGGTTCGGGGGATATTTCGCGTTCAAGACCCGGCAGTATTCGTTCAGCATCCTGAACACGCTTACGCCGAAGGATTGGGTGGCGCTGAAGACTTTTTCGATGCGCACGCGGGTGGAAGTGGATTTCACGCAAAACAAGCAGGAAGTGGCGCAGGCCATCAATGCGCTGTTCTTTCCGGACTTCAGCGAGGCGAATCTTTTCGATGCGGTGCTGGAGACGCTCGACCAACTGCGGGATGTGAAGGGGAAGAAGTCGATCCTTGTGCTGGCGACCGGATTCGATACTTTCAGCAAACACACGCTGGATCAGACGCTCAACCGCGTCAAAGAAACCGATGTGCCGATTTTCTGCGTGGGCATGGGCGAGGAAATCGATCTGTACAATCCTACGGGGGCCGGCGTCGGGTACCTGCAGGCGAAGAACCAGATGACGACGTTTGCGAACATGACTGGGGGCTTCGCTTGGTTTCCACGGTTTGAGGGCGAGATGCCGGACATTTTTAATTCGGTGGCGGCGTTTCTGCGCAGCCAGTACACACTGGGGTTTACGCCCACGACTACGCAGGACGGACGGTTTCACAAGCTGAAGGTGGAGGCGGTGGACGAGCAGGGCGATCCGCTGACTGTGCCGGACAAGAAGGGGAAGAAGAAGAAAACGATTGTGCACGCGCGGCAGGGGTACATGGCGGGGACGGCTACGCCTAGCTGACAGAGGGCTCGATGTCCGTGTGAGCGAGGCGGCGAATCGGCCTGAATTGCAACGGCAAAAGAAGAAGCAGGTCCCTCACCCATCCGCGCTTCGCGCGTATCAGCTCAGGATGACAATGAAAAGCAAAGGCAGCGGCGAGGGCGTGGGCCTCGGCGTCGGGGAGCCGACGGAGTTTCCGTTTCGATAACCGCGAGCCAGGCCCGCTAGATCAATAGCCGCGCGACAGGTCGACACGATTCAGGAGTTCGCTGCCGGCTAACCAGCGCTTTAGATTTTCCGCCATTAGTTCCTCTTCGCGATCCCAGGTGTTTTCGGTTGTGCCGCTCACATGGGGAGTTATGAAGACGTTGTTCATGTTCCATAGCGGGCTTTCGGGCGGTAGGGGTTCCTTTGCCGTTACGTCCAGGGCGGCGCCTGCGAATACGTTTCGCTCGAGCGCTGAGACCAGGGCTGGCTCGTCGATTAGCGAGCCGCGGGCTACGTTGATTAAATAAGCGGAGGGCTTCATTAGCGCGAATTCGTGTTCGCCGAACATGTTCTGCGTTTGCGGCGTGGCCGGGGCGGCTACGACCACGAAGTCGGCTTGCGGCAATGCTTCGTGGAGTTGCGACGTCTGGAAGACGCGCTCGGCTTCGCCGGAGGGGGCGCGGCCTGAATGCGTTAGCGCCCAGACTCGCATTCCAAGAGGCTGCACTACACGGGCGGTTTCGCGGCCGATGGCGCCGAAGCCTACGAAAAGCAAAACTTGATCGCGCAACTCCCGCGGCTTTACCGGAGCGTTCCACAATTCGTTGAGCGCCCAGATGTGCTGGCGCTGGTAACGAAGGCAATCCGGGAAGCGCCTGGCCAACGCTACGATCATGCCGAGGATGTGCTGGGCGATGGGGACGCAGTGGACGCTGTTGGCGTTGGTGAGGATTACGCCCCGCTCGCGCAATTCGGGATACATGAACTGAGCGACGCCGGCGGAGACGGCCTGGATCCACTGAAGCTCTGGGGCCAGCGCCAGGCGGGCCGCGTTGAGCGCGTGGCCCATAAAGATATTGGTGTCGGGGAGCTCGCGCTCTAAACCCGTGAAATCGGGGAGATAGGCGATGCGCAGCTGCGGGAATCGGGCGCGCATGCGCTCGGCGGCGTCGGGCGGAGGATTCCACAGCGGCGCCGGGTTGTTGACGCAGATGAGGAGCTTTGTTTCCGACGGGCTTCTGGGCGCGCTTTCCGGCATGTCATTTTCTCGTGATGCGCAGGTCGCGGCCGGTCATTTCGCCGGGTTCGGGGAGATCCAGAACGCCGAGAAGCGTGGGGGAAATGTCGCGAAGGGAGCCGCCGGGTTTCAGCTGGGCGTGGCCATCCTCGGTGACCAGGATGAAGGGTACCGGATTCGTCGTGTGGTAGGTGTGCGGGCCGCCGGTGACGGGGTCGATCATGGTTTCCGCGTTGCCGTGATCGGCGGTGATGATCCAGGCGCCGCCGCGCGGGCGTAGGCACTGGAAAATTCTGCCGAGGCAGGCGTCGACGGTTTCGACGGCTTTGATGGTGGCTTCGAGCTGGCCGGAGTGGCCGACCATGTCGGCGTTGGCGAAATTCATGATGATGGCATCGAAATCGCCTTTTTCGATGGCGTGGATGACGGTGTCGGCGATACCGGCGGCGGACATTTCAGGCTTCAGGTCGTAGGTGGGAACTTTGGGCGAGGGGACGAGGGCGCGTTCTTCGCCGGGAAAAGGTTTTTCCACGCCGCCGTTGAAAAAATAGGTGACGTGGGCATATTTCTCGGTTTCGGCGACGCGCAGATTTTTGAATTCGCGCTCGGCGAAGACGTTGGCGAGGATGTGCTCGAGCTTTTCGGGGGCGAGGAGATAGCGCAGCCAGGGCCAGGTTTTTTCGTACTGCGTCATGGCGACGTAGGCGAGATTCTGCGGGCGTGCGGGATCGGCGAACTTGTCGAAGCCCGGTTCGGCGAGGGCTTTGGTGATCTGGCGGGCGCGATCGGCTCGGAAATTGAAGAAGACGACGGCATCGTCGCTGCGGATCACGCCGCGGGGGACGGCTGGCGCGCCGGGAGCGGCTTCGGTGGTGATGGTGGCGGGGATGATGAATTCGTCGGTTACGCCTTTTTCGTAGCTGGCGCGGACGGCGGCGATGGGGTCGGTGAACCGGGCCGCGGTGTCGCCGTGGACCATGGCGCGATAGGCCTGTTCGATGCGCTCCCAGCGATTGTCGCGGTCCATGGCGTAGTAGCGTCCACTGACGCTGGCGATCTGGCCGACGCCGTACTCGCGCATCTTCTGCTCGAGCTGGCGGAGGAAGTCGATGCCGCTGTTGGGAGGGGTGTCGCGGCCGTCCATGAAACAGTGGACGAGGACTTTCTTTACCTGGTTCTCGCGCGCCATGCGGAGGAGCTGGAAGAGATGCTCGATATGCGAGTGGACGCCGCCGTCGCTCAGCAGGCCGATCAGGTGGAGCTGGCGTCCGCGGGCGCGTTCCATGGCATCGAGGAGGAGCGGCTGGCGGAAGAATTCGCCGCTGGCGATTAGCTGGTCGACGCGGGTGATGTCCATCTGGACGATGCGGCCCGCGCCTATATTGAGGTGGCCTACTTCGCTGTTGCCCATTTGGCCTTCGGGCAGGCCGACATACGGACCGGAGGTTTGGATCAGCGTGTTGGGAAAATCCTTGAGGAGGCGGTCGTAGTTGGGTTTGCGGGCGAGGGCTATGGCGTTGCCTTTGGTTTCGGCGCGATAGCCCCAGCCGTCGAGGACGGTCAGCACGATTGGTTTGGGTCGTTTGCTCATGGGCGTTCAGGATACACGAGGGGGCGAGGCAGGGACCAGATGGGAAATGCGGATTTAGAGGGCACTTAAAATCTGCGGATGATCGGGCCGGCGTCCGTCACTGTTACGATTCGCTGACTGGAAACTGAAAAGGACGAATTGGCGGAGCAGAAAGGCTTGACACGTGTGTCCGGCGCTGTATGATTATGCAGACGGATGCATAATCACGCATTGAGGCGTGGGGATTACATGGCGGTACAGAAACGATTTCGGCAGGGGCAGATTCTGAAGCTGCTGTCGGGGCAGCCGGTCGGGAGCCAGGACGAGCTGCGGCGGCAGCTGGGGCATCTGGGCGTTCGGGTGACGCAGGCTACGCTTTCGCGGGATTTGCGGGAGCTGCGGCTGGTGAAGACCGTCGAGGGGTATCGCCCACTGTCGGCGGGCGCCGAGGAGGCTTCGCCGCTTCCGGCGCTGGCGCGGGCGCTGAAGGATTTTTTGCTGGATATACGTCCCGCGCAGAACATGCTGGTGCTGAAGACTCCGCCCAGCGGGGCGCAGCCGCTGGCGGCGGCCGTTGACGGCGAGCACTGGAAAGAAGTGGCGGGGACTTTGGCGGGGGACGATACCGTCCTGCTGATTACTACGTCGCGGAACGCGTGCAAGACGGTTCAGAAGCGGATCGAGGACATGCTTCGATGAACGATCAGGCGAAGGTGGCGGTCGTCGGGGCGACGGGCTATGCGGGATACGAGCTGGCGCGGCTGCTGCTGCGGCATCCGAACGTTAGTACGCCTACATTTTTTTTGCGGGAGGGGCGCGCGAACGTGCGCTGCCTTACGGAACTGTACCCGCAACTGCGCGGCTGGGGCGAGGCGCCTTGCAAGCCGCTATCTACGGAGGCTGTCGCTGGCAGCGGGGCGGAGGTGGTGTTTCTTTCTACTCCGCACGAGGCTTCGCTGGAACTGGTTCCGGAGCTGCTGAAGGCGAATCCCGCGCTGCGCATCGTGGATTTGAGCGGGGCGTACCGCTTTCGCGATCCGGAGACTTTTGCGCATTGGTACAAATTGCCGGCGCCGGATGCGGCGACGCTGGCTGAAGCGGTTTACGGGCTGCCGGAGTTGTATGAGGCGGAGCTTCCGAAGGCGCGGATCGTGGCGAATCCCGGTTGCTACCCGACGTCGGTGATCCTGGGGCTCAAGCCGCTGGTGGAATCGGGCTGGATCGACATGGCGCACGGAATCGTCTGCGACTGCAAATCGGGCGTGACCGGGGCGGGGAAAGAGCCGAAGCGCGAGACGCACTTTGTCGAGGTGAACGAAAACTTTCGCGCGTACAACCTGTTCAAGCACCGGCACACGCCGGAGGTGTCCGACCACCTGGGATTGCGGCTGGGGGATTTTGTTTTTACGACGCACTTGCTGCCGGTGGACCGGGGAATTCTCTCGACGCTGTACGTGCGGCTGAAGGGAGCGCGCAAGGCGGAGGATGTGGAAGCGCTGCTTGCGAAATTCTATGCCGGGCGGCCGATGGTGCGGGTTCTGCGCGACGGGGCCCTGCCGGAGCTGCAGCACGTGACGCACACGAATTTTTGCGATATCGGATTCGCGCTCGATGCGGCGGGCGAGCGGTTGATCGTGGTGGCGTGCCTGGACAATCTGGGCAAGGGCGCGGCGGGACAAGCGGTGCAAAATCTGAACGGGATGCGTGGATATCCCGAAACGGCGGGGTTGCTATGAGACTTGTGGTGAAAATCGCAGGGGCGCTACTCGAAAAAGAAGAGGATGTGCAGGCGATTGCCCGCCAGATCGCCGAGGTGGCGCGCGCGGGCCATGAGGTTCTGGTGATCCACGGCGGCGGGAAGATTTTCACGGCGACGCTGGCGCGCATGGGGATCACCAGCCGCTTCAAGAACGGCTTGCGCGTGACCGATCGCGAAACACGCGATGCGGCGATCATGGTGTTCGCGGGCCTGCTGAACAAGAAGCTCGCGGGGGCCATCTCGCTGGCGGGGCAGCCCGCGGTAGGCATTGGCGCGTCGGATGCGGCGTGCTTTCTCGCCGAGCCGATGCAGGTGGATGAGCGCGAAGGCGGACTGGGCTTCGTCGGATACCTCACCGAGGTAAACGTGGAATTTCTCAATTCGCTGTGGCGCGCGGGACTGGTCCCGGTGGGTTCGTGCATGGGACTGGGGGCGGACGGCGAGCTTTACAACATCAACGCCGACCATATGGCTGCGGCGGCCGCAGAATTCGTCGAGGCCGACAGGCTGATCTTCTTGACCGACGTGGCCGGGGTGCTCGACGGCGACAAGGTGCTGCGCGCGGTGAAGGGGACCGACGTGGAGGACCTGATCCGCCAGCACAAGGTTTCCGGCGGCATGATCCTGAAGCTGGAGGCCGCTAAGCGCGCGCTTGCGGGCGGCGTCGCGGAAGTGCGCATCGTGGGAGGAACGCAGCGGCGCGCGCTGTTGAACGCGATCAGCGGATCGTCGCGTTCGGCGGGAACGCGAGTGTTTCCTACCATCCGGACGCGAAGCAAGGCGCGGACGGCGCATGGCGCCGCGGACTGACATGCCGAAGAAGAAATCCAGCGTCGCGAAGCGGGGGGCGGCGGCGAAGATCGTCGCCGACAGCACGCGCTACCTGATGAACACTTACCGGCGTCCTGCGGTGGTGTTCACGCACGGGCGCGGGTGCCGTTTGTACGATTCGCAGGGGCGCGTTTATCTCGATTTTCTGGCGGGGATTGCCGTCAATGCGCTGGGTTACGCGCATCCGCGGATGGTTCGCGTGATCCGGCGGGAAGCTGGGCGTGCTACGCACATCTCCAACCTATTTCATAACCCCTACCAGGGGCCGCTTGCGCGCAAGCTGGCGGAATGGTCAGGGCTCGACCGCGTGTTTTTCAGCAACAGCGGAGCGGAAGCGATGGAAGGCGCGTTGAAGCTTGCCCGAGCCTACGCTCACGCGAAAACGGAAGCGGGCGGCGGGGCGCCGAAGACGCGCATTCTGGCTCTGGAGAATTCGTTTCACGGGCGCACCTTTGGGGCGCTTTCGATCACGTACACGCCGAAGTATCGCGCGCCATTCGAGCCGCTGGTGCCGGGAGTGGATTTTGTGCGTGTGAACGATGTGGCGGACCTGGAAAGTAAATTTGACGCATCAGTTTGCGCGATTGTTATCGAGCCGATTCAGGGCGAGGGCGGGATATTTCCGATCAGCGAGGCTTTCTGGAAGCGGGCGCGCGAGCTGGCGACGAAGTACGATGCGGCGCTGATCGCGGATGAGATACAGTCCGGCCTGGGACGCACCGGGCGGTATTTTGCGTACCAGCGATTTGGCGCAGGCGCGCTGCCCGATGTGGTGACCGTTGCCAAGCCGCTTGCGGGCGGGTTGCCCCTGGGGGCGTTCATTGCCAACGAGCAATTTGCGTCGGCTTTCACGCCGGGGATGCACGGTTCTACGTTTGGCGGCGGCCCGCTGGTCTGCGCGGCGGCTCTCGAGTTTCTGACTATCGTGGAAGAGGACGATCTTCTCGCCAACGTGCGGGCGCGTGGCGTGGAGCTTCGCGCCGGTCTCGAAGAACTCGCGACGCGGTTCGATTTCATTCGAGAGGTTCGCGGCGAAGGATTGATCCTCGGGATCGATCTTGCGATCGAAGGCGCGCCGTTCGTGCAGGAAGCGCTGCAACGGAGCCTGCTGATCAACTGTACGCACGACCATATCCTGCGGCTGCTGCCGCCCTTCATCATTCGGCGAGCGGATGTTACCGAGTTTCTTCGAAAGCTCGAAGCGGTGCTGGCGACAGCGCAGAAATCCGCGGCAAAGGCTCGTACCGCCGCGCATCCCACCCATGCGGCAAGCCACGGTACATCGCTGGCTTCGGCTGCCGCGAGGTAAATTCACATGACAGCTCTGAACGTATCGCTATCTTTGTCGAACGATTTGCTGACTGGAACCGAGTGGAACCCGGCGCAGCTGCGCGAGTTTTTTCAGCTGGCGGCGGACATCAAGGGCCGGCCCGAGCGTTACCGCACGGCGCTGGCGGGCAAGTTTCTGGCGCTGATTTTCGAGAAGCCGTCGCTGCGGACGCGGGTGACCTTCGAGGTGGGCGTGGCGAGCCTGGGCGGCACGGCGGTGTTTCTGGATCACACGCTCACGCACCTGGGAGAGCGGGAATGCGTCCGCGACATCGCGAAGAATCTGGAGCGCTGGGTACACGGGATCGTGGCGCGCGTATTTGCGCAGGAATCGCTGGAGGATTTCGCGAAGAACGCGAGCATCCCGGTGATCAATGCGCTGTCGGACAAATATCATCCGTGCCAGGCGCTGGCGGATTTCTTCACGCTGGAAGAGCGCTTCGGCAACCTGCGCGGATTCAAGCTGGCCTATATCGGCGACGGGAATAATATGTGCCACTCGCTGCTCACGATCGGGGCCCGCGTGGGGGCGCACGTGCGGGTGGCGACGCCCGCGGGGTACGAACCCGATCCGGCGATTGTGGCGGATGCGAAGCGCGTGGCCCGGGAGACGCGGGGAAAAATCGAGATCCTGCATTCGCCGGAGGAAGCGGTGGCCGGCGTGCAGGCGGTCTACACGGATGTGTGGGCCAGCATGGGCCAGGAGGACGAATCGGCCAAGCGGGCCGCGGACTTCGAAGGTTATGAAGTGAACGAAGAACTCTTCTCGCAGGCTGCGCCCGACGCGATTTTCATGCACTGCCTTCCGGCGCATCGCGGCCTGGAAGTGAGCGCGGGAGTGATCGATTCCCCTCGCTCCGTCGTGTACGATCAAGCGGAAAATCGCCTGCACGTTCAGAAGGCGATTCTGCACACCCTGCTTACTTAAATCCTAAGGAGAACGAATTGGCGAAGAAAGTTGTGCTGGCATATTCCGGAGGACTGGACACCTCCATCATTATTCCGTGGCTGAAGGAGAATTACGGCGGCTGCGAAGTGATCGCGATGATCGGCGACCTCGGGCAGAAGGAAGACCTGGAAGCGGCGAAGAAGAAGGCGCTCGCGACGGGAGCGAGTTCGGCGCATATCGAGGACCTGCGCGAGGAATTTATCACCGAGTATGTTTGGCCCACGCTACGGGCGGGGGCGGTCTACGAGCATAAATATTTGCTGGGCACGTCGTTTGCGCGGCCAATTCTGGCCAAGCGGCAGGTAGAGCTGGCGCACAAGATGGGAGCGGACGCGCTGGCGCACGGTTGCACCGGGAAAGGAAACGACCAGGTGCGCTTC
>Ga0302324_100006494_pt1 | contig 25189 bp, 18 predicted proteins | sample Palsa_T0_1_FD_201949 | JGI IMG/M metagenome (GOLD analysis project Ga0302324, IMG submission 201949) | Peat permafrost microbial communities from Stordalen Mire near Abisko, Sweden - Palsa_T0_1 | ecosystem: Environmental > Terrestrial > Soil > Palsa > Peat permafrost | place: Sweden: Abisko... | reverse complement strand
CCTGCCCGAGAAGGCGCAGGTCGCAGCAAACCTGGCGCAGGCGCAACAAGGCCGTCAGCATTGCAATTCGAGCGCGACCCTGATCTTTGGCGTTCGAGAGTTCGTCCAGTTTGCGGCGGCTTTCCTGTCTCAGTTTTTGATAAAGCTCTTCCTGTTCGGGGGAAAGATCGCAATAGGTGATCTGCTCGATCTTTTCCGGCAACTCTTTGAGAACCTGTTGCTTTAACCGCCGGAGCATTACCGGCCGGAGTCGTTTGGCGAGACGCGCCCTTTCAGGCTGCGAGCCGCGACTGATTGGTAACTCGTAGCGTTCCCGGAATTCTTCGCGCCGCCCGAGGTATCCCGGGAGAACGAAGTGAAGGATCGACCAAATGTCCCGGACGGAATTCTCCATCGGCGTTCCGGTCAACACAAACCGGTGCCGGCCAACAAGCGCCATCGCAGCCTGCGCGTTTTGGGTATCGGGATTTTTGATATGCGTTGCCTCATCGAGAATGATCGATGAAAATTTGAAATCCCGAAACCGATCGATATCCCGCCGCAGCAGCGGATAGCTCGTGAGGACAAGATTGCTTTCGGGGATTCGACCAAAGAGTTTGCCGCGGTCTGCGCCCTCAATGGACAAGACTTTCAATTCAGGCACAAATTTCTGAGCCTCTCGCACCCAGTTAAACAGAAGTGAGGAAGGACAGACCACTAGGGAGGGTCCATCAACTGTACGCAGAAATGCAAGAGTTTGGAGTGTCTTGCCCAGCCCCATTTCGTCTGCGAGAATCCCGCCCAGACCATTTCGGCTGAGAAAACGCAACCAGTACACACCTTCCTTTTGATACGGACGTAATATCCCTTCCAACGAGCCAAGCGGTTCGGGCTCGAGCGGGACAAGTTGTCGTTGCGCCCGAGTCCAGTTCTCCCATTCCCGCGTGCTTTGGATGGAAGCTCCGGCCAACTCCCCGAAAGCCGCATCGACATAGGCGGCCTGGCTTCGCTCAATTCTGTAACTTCCGGGACGCGCTTGGGCCGGATCACAATCTCTCAGGATCGCTTGAAATTCTTCCAGGCCGTCCGTGTCGAGAACGGCCAGACGCCCATCTCGCAGCCGCGTAACGCTTTGCCCAACCTGGAGAAGGCGCTGAACTTCGGCAGTCGAAAACTGCTGCCCGCCGGCAGACTCGACACTGAAAGAAAAATCAAACCAATCTTCTCCGGAACCAATGATTTGCAGCTTCGGCGTTATCCGTTCGACGCTCCGCGTGACATACTGGAACCTGCTGCCGATGGAAACTGTCCATTCCTTTTGCAGCTGCGGAAGACTCCTTGCGAAAAAGCTCAGAATCGGGTTCTGACCGCGCAGCAGATACTCGCCAGCCGTGGATGGGCCGGTAAATCCGGCATCCTGAATGCGGCGGAGAGTATCGCGCTCAAACCTAAGATTGCGGGAGCGCATCGCGTCACCCTCCTTGTAGACAAATGCTTCGGACGGCGAGGTCACCCCGAGTGTCACCATTCGCTGGCCGTACCGGCATTGGATCTTTGCACCGAGCTGATTCAGGGATCCTTCAAATGTCGCGATCACTTCCGGTAGCGCAGGCTCAATGATCGGCCCGGTTTTCACCCCTTCGTCGAACTGAAAATAGCTCCTCAGCCCCGCCAATTCGTGTTGGACAAAGTTCAGACCTTGCTCGGCGGAAAGAGTGATCGGCTCGCGCAGCACCGGCAGATAGGCTGCGGGCAATCCCGGCGAAACCGGCCGCAAGCGCAGCTCGGACCATAGCCATACAGAGGAGGATCCCACGAACCATGCACCTGGCAGGCTCGACATATCAGTGCTGATCTTCCAACGACCATCTCCCAGCATTTCCGTCGACAGTCGAGGCAAGAGTCGTTCGCCCGAAATCGCAATCGCCGTTTTCCGCGCGATCGTGACCCGGGGATGCCCGACCAGAACACCAACCAGTTGAAGGAATTTATCCCGGTCAAGAATGGTCATCCCGGGGAGTTTGCCGCCGGCGAATTCACGCCCGAGTTCGAGCACCGCCCGATCGATCTCCGAACAACGGTAGGTCTCGTTCGCGTCGAGCGCACTTGCCAGCGTGCGGTTCCCTTTTCGCACAACTTCAAATCCCACGACCACCTGATTTTTTTCCCAGCTCACTTCAAGATTTGGCGGCAAGACAATGTGAAGTTCAATCCGGCGCCGATCCGCCGATCCCGCGACCCCACCGTCGTCCGGACCGGAAACCGCATCAGCCAGAGCGACATCAGGCTCGGCAACAAGTACCGGAAGTCGAAGCGGAACGGGCGCGTTGGTCGGCTTTGCCGTCGCCGTCTCAGGCCGAATCGACGCGAGGCCGAGCGCCAAGGAATGGGCACAGATTGTCCCCCACTCGCGGGAATCGCGACAGGAGCAAAGATTCTCGACATCCGTATAGGTCCGAATCTTCAACCCGGCGCGATATTCGGTTTCTCCTTCGCGCACCAGGCCGCGCAGAATCGGCGGCGAATAGTTGAAGCTCACCACTCGACCCATCTCAACCAGAGCTTTGGCGTGCTTCAACACTTGCCACCCCCCGGTGTCGATCAGGAACCGTTCTGTGATTTGAATCCTAGACATGGAAAGAATGCAAACGTTCGGAAAGGAGGAATCTCTGTATCCCCTTTCGCGTCTGCCTGCAAATCGCGTAGCAGTTGGATATCCGCGAACCCTGCTCGGCCTCCTCCTTGTCCTCGTACTCGAAATCTGTGCAGGTTCCCAAACAGAGGCGCGCCGCGGCTCGGACGGAGAGCTCCACCACTCCTCCAACTCCCGGATACTTTCTCCTTTGCTTGTGAATCCATGAGACCGAAGCTGTCGAGGCTATGAAGCTTCTCGCAATCGCAAACCAGAAAGGCGGCGTCGGCAAGACAACCACTGCGGTGAACCTGTCGACCTGTCTGGCGGCGAAAGGTAAACGGGTGCTTTTGATTGACCTTGATCCGCAGGGAAATGCCACCAGTGCTCTCGGTCTCGATGGCACCGCTGGACAAAGCCTCTACGAGGCCCTTATCGGCCACTCTGATATTAAAGAGAAGATTGTCTCCACGCGATTCAAAGGTCTTTCGATGATTCCTGCTGACCTCGACCTGGCCGGCGCTGAAATCGAAGTCGCACGTCTGGACGATCATCTCACCCGGCTGCGCGAGGTCCTCGCCGGGCTGAACCGAGAGACCGGATTCGACTATCTGTTCCTGGATTGCCCACCCTCCCTCGGCATCCTCATGACAAACGCACTAGCTGCGGCTCACCAACTCTTAATCCCGCTCCAGTGCGAATACTTCGCACTGGAGGGCCTATCGAAGATCGTGCACCTTGTGACTCAGATGCACGCCGTTAATGAAGCGCTCTCGATCGGAGGCATCATCATGACTATGTACGATTCGCGCACCAATCTGAGCCAACAAGTCGTGAACGAGGCGCGAAAACATTTCCCCAGCCTGGTTTATCAGACAATTATTCCGCGTTCGGTCCGTCTCGGGGAAGCACCAAGCTTCGGTAAGCCGATCATCGAGTACGAACCAAACGGGGCCGGTGCGATAGCCTATCGAGCTTTGGCAGAAGAATTCGTGCAACGGGAAACCGGGCAGATTAAATTCGTGAACGGCTCAACGGCACAGTGAGGGTTTGGTTTCTAAGGAAATTCGGACTAACCTCCATAAAATGAATTTCCGAGCAGTTGTTTTTTGCCTGCTTGCTACAGCCCTCTCCGGCATTTCCTCTGCACAAGCCCAAGCGCTGAAGGCGGCATGGGTAGCATCTGTCTATAACATTAATTTTCCGTCGCGGATCGGCCTCCCGGCGGAAATCCAAAAGGCACAGATCCGCCAGATCGTCGAAGCGGCGGCCCGCAGCGGTTTGAACGCATTGATGGTCCAGGTCAGGCCGGAAAGTGACGCACTCTATGCCTCCACCATCGAGCCTTGGAGTCGTTATTTGACCGGCAAACAAGGAGCAGCGCCAGGGTACGATCCGCTCGACTATTTTATCCGGGTCGGCCGCGAGCAGGGCGTAGCTATTCATGCCTGGATCAACCCGTACCGAGCCGCTGCCAATGCGTCTGAGGCCAAGGCCGGGAATCATGTCACTCGTCAACTTGTCGGCGCTGTTCATCGGATCGGGAACGCGCTCTGGCTGGATCCAGGAGATCCGGCTGTCCGGGCACACGTTGTCAAAGTCGTGCGCGATATTGTCGAACGTTACCAAGTTGCCGGCGTCATCCTGGATGACTACTTCTATCCCTACCCCAGCCGCAGCTATACGAACGGCGCCTTCCCCGATCGCGCCTTTTACTCAAAATACGGTGGCAACACGGATTTAGGCGATTGGCGCCGGGAGAATATTAACAACCTCATCAGAGCATTACATGACACCATCAAAGATGCGCGCCCCGACATTCTGTTTGGCGTAAGTCCGTTTGGTATTTATAGAAAGGGCTTTCCGGCCAGCGTAACCGTTGAACTCGATCAGTACCGGGACCTCTACGCGGACCCGGTGGCCTGGTTGAGAAACGGTTGGGTCGACTATCTTTCTCCGCAGCTCTACTGGCGCGACAAAAGCGCACAGAGCTTTTCCACCCTCCTGGAGTGGTGGCGCAGCCCGGAAGTCAATCCCCACGCGGTCCCAATCTATCCGAGCATCGCGATCGACCGGCTGGGAGGATCGTACGGTTGGCCTTCGAGTGAAATTGCGTCGCAACTTGCGATCGAACTGTCGATCAAACCGAGGTCGTCCGGAGGATTCATCCTTTGGAACGTGGGACCGCTGGTGGAAAACAAGAAGGGGGTCGCCCTGGTCGTGGCGAGGCAGCGATAGCCCCATTCGTTGCTGGCGGCGACGATTGAGCGAAGATTCCTCGACCAAATATGATACTTTTTGCAAATTTGATACTTTTCCTTGGATATTGCTTTGCACTCCTTCAAAGTTCAACGCTAGGGCAAATCCCATCGGGTTGCTGGGAGCGAGGGAGTGATGAAACTCAGCACTGAGACAAAGGTTTACGCGTTTTTCGTCACCGCTTTCGCAGGGGTTGTGATTCTCGGATTCTTGACCTATCGGAGCACGCGGGAGTTGATCGTGAATGAGCATTGGGTGGCTCACACGCACCAGGTGCGTCAATCCATCGCCGACCTCGAAGGCGCCGTACTGGAGGCTGAAAACCGGCGGCGAGACTATCTTCTAACCGGAGATTCGCATGACCTTGATCAGTTTCTCGCCAATCTGGACAGAATTCCGGCCGCAAGCAGGAAGATTATCGAACTCACTGCGGATAACCCGGACCAGCAACCTAGGATTGCTGAGCTCAAAGCCCTGACCGAGCAAGCTCTTTCAATCTGGTCTGCGACCGCGGATGCCGCCCGAGCCGCGCAACAAGCCGGTGGACAGATTCCGCCACTGGCCCGGGAGATCGAATTGAGGAGTTGCGTCGCTGGACTGACCGCCTTGCTCGACAAGCTGAATGCAAGCGAGGATGATGTGTTGCGGACCAGATCAGCCACCGCAAGCGAGAGTGGCGAGAGAACGATTTCTGTCGTTCTCCTTGGAGGGGTGTTTTCCACTCTGGTGGTACTGCTTGCAATCGGGATTCTGCGCCGCGACCTCGCCGAAAAGAGGCGGGCCGCGGAAGCATTGCGCAGCCGCGAGGCCGAACTGCGAGAGGCTCAACGCGTGGCGAGCGTTGGCAGTTGGGAATTGATCGCCGACTCCGGCACGTCTACATGGTCCGAAGAGCTTTACCATATCGCCGGGCGCAACCCTGAAGAACCTGCGCCCGATTATAACGACTTGCCGCACATTCTGACTCCGGAAAGTTGGTTGCGCCTCAAGCTTGTGGTGGATCGCACACTGGGAACCGGAACGCCCTATGAACTTGACCTTGAGATCATCCGCCCGGACGGAACGACCAGATGGATCGCGGTGCGAGGCGAAGCAGTACGCGATCCAAACGGTCAAATCACTAAGATTCGTGGAACCGCTCAGGACATCACCGAACGCAAGCGGGCTGCTGAAGAAATCCAGGACCTCTACGATCACGCCCCCTGCGGGTATGACTCGATAGATGAGAATGGTGAATTCGTTCGGATCAATGAGACGGAACTTTCTTGGCTTGGCTATACCCATGCCGAACTCGTCGGCAAAAAGAAGTTCCGGGATCTTCTCACGGCTGAAAGCGAGAAAATCTTTGAACAGAATTTTGCGAAGCCAAAGGCGGAAGGACGCGTCAAGGATCTGGAACTTGAAATGGTTCGCAAGGACGGAACGATCCTGCAGGTCCTGCTGAGCTCCCTGGTGGTCAAGGACAAGGCCACCGACTTGTTCGTGACCCGAACAACCCTCTACGATGTTACCGAAAGGAAACGAGTGGCTGAGGAACTCAGGCTCTTTAGCGAGCGCCTGACCCTCGCCACAAGGGCTGCTTCAATCGGTGTATGGGAATGGGATTTGCGGACAAACCACGTGTATTGGGATGAGAAAATGTTCGAAATCTACGGATTGCCCGGACCGGACCGAATGCCATACGAAAGATGGTTGCAGACCGTTCATCCGGAGGATTTGCCCCGTATTATCGAGTCCCGCAAGTCTATAGTCGCCAACAAGAGCCACGGCGCCATTGAATTCCGGATTACCCGGCTGAACGGTTCGCTCCGCTATATCCAAGGCGCCGAATGCGTTGTTCTCAATGAAAAACAGGAAGCCATCCGAGTTATAGGCGTGAACATCGACGTCACCGAAAACAAAAAGACGGAGCACAAGATTCAAGAGCAGGCCAACCTTCTTGGCCTCGCCAGCGACGCGATCATTGTTCGCGGCCTGGATGAGGAGGTCCAGTATTGGAACAAGAGCGCAGAGCGACTGTATGGGTGGACCGCGGAAGAGGCAATCGGCGCAAATTTCGCGCGAATGTCCGTCGAAGATCCCACTCCGTTCGAGGCGGCAAAAGATATTCTCCTCGAAAAGGGCGAATGGTCCGGGGAGGTCCGTAAAACCACAAAGTCGGAAACCAACGTGACCGTCGAAAGTCGGTGGACGCTGCTGCTGGATGATATGGGGGAACCGAAATCGATTTTGACGATCGACACAGATATTACCGAGAAGAAACAAATGGAGGCGCTCTTTCTGCGCAACCAGCGCCTTGAAAGCATCGGTCAACTGGCCGGCGGGATCGCACACGATCTCAATAACATTCTCGCCCCGATTTTAATGGGCGCCCAGATGCTCCGCGAAAACACGGACGAACCGGAGAGTCCTTTCATCCTCGCCACAATCGAGACAAATGCACAACGCGGCGCCGAGATCGTGAAGCAAGTCGTTGCCTTTGCCAGAGGCGCAGACGGGAAGCGAGTTCTGTTGCAGGTGCGCTACGTGCTCGCGGAGATATGCGGGATCATTCGTGAAACGTTTCCCAGAACCATCACACTGAAGACCGAGCAGCAACAGAATCTCTGGACGATTATGGGCGATGCCACGCAGTTGCATCAAATCCTCCTTAATCTGGCCGTGAACGCCCGGGACGCTATGCCGTATGGAGGAACTCTGACAGTCGCGGCTGAAAACCAGTTTCTGGATCAAGACGAAGCCGCATTGAGACCTGGCCTGGAACCGGGACCGCATGTGTTGTTCAGGATTTCGGATACCGGCACAGGTATTGCGCCGGAAATTGCCGACAAGATCTTCGACCCCTTTTTTACGAACAAGGGACCGGACAAAGGGTCCGGACTAGGGCTATCGACTGTTATGGGTATCGTGAAAAATCATAAAGGACACGTCGAATTCGACAGCAAAGTCGGACACGGGACCGAATTCCGAGTTTACCTCCCGGCGGAACCGGAACTGCCTCGATTGGCGCCAACCAAGCAGGGAGAAGGCGATGCGCCTCCCCCCAGAGGCCGTGGTGAACTAGTGCTCATCGTCGATGACGAAGACGCAGTTCGGTCCGTCACGAAGCGAATTCTCGAGTCAAGTGGGTATCGGACGCTGATTGCCACCCAGGGAACCGAAGCTGTTGCGTGTTACTCAGAGAAAGGATACGAGATTAGCGTGGTGCTGACAGATTTGCATATGCCGGATATGGGTGGAGTGGAAGCCATCGCCGTCCTCCGGCAAATAAACCCCTGTGTCAAAATCATCGTCGTCACCGGGGCCGGTTCAGCGCTTGGAGCGCCCAGCGCGGAAGAAATGGGCGTGCAAGCGTATATCAAGAAGCCTTTCGATGTGGCCCATTTGCTGCTGACGTTGCACAACGTGTTGCAAGGGCAGACTCTCTAATGAAATCTTATATCGCAGCTGGCGCAATTTTACTCGTGATCCTCAACGGGCTTCTTTTGATTCCGGCCACGGGCGGCCACACTGTTCCGTTCGCGGCGCTCGCCCTTCTGGTTGCGCTCCTTGTTCTGGTATTTTCCCTTACCGGCGGCGGGAGGAGCGGCGCACCAACGCAGCCCGTCCAGACTGCAAGGCCGGCACCCGCGCTTGTCCCGATCCAGCCGCCCGCGAACAAGGCGGAAGCTGAAATTGTGGCTTTTTTCGGCCTCCTCCAGGAAAAAGGGCGGCTTGTCGATTTTCTCATGGAGGACATCACCCTCTACGAAGATTCAGAAGTGGGCGCCTCCGCGCGAGTGATCCATCAAGGATGCCGGCAAGTCCTGGAGGAATACTTTCGTATCTCCCCTATCTCCGACGCCGCGGAAGGAACACAAGTCACCGTTCCGGCAGGGTCTTCGGCCGACCAGTATCGACTCGTCGGAAAACTCACTGGTGAGCCCCCCTTCACAGGAACACTTCTCCACAAGGGTTGGAAGACCGAATTCGTGAAGCTCCCGCGCATCGTGAATACGGATCGATTGCCCTCAATCGCGCCCGCAGAGGTCGAACTCAAGTGACATCGTCTCCTTGGGATTCGCCGACCCTAACGACAACTCATCGCCAATCACATGAGCACGCGTTTCAGTCTCGGAATTGACCTCGGTACCAGCAACAGTGCAATAGCACTTGAGGATTTCGCCAGCGGCCGCACCGAAATCGTCGACATCACACAAATCCTCGGCCTCAACCAGATCGGCGAAAAACCAACCCTTCCATCGGCCCTGTACCTTCCGCATCCGGACGAGTTTCCTCAAAATGGGATGCAGTTGCCGTGGTCGAAAGGCCCCGGCGAGCCGATCGTAGGCCATTTTGCCCGGGATCACGGCGCACTGATTCCAGATCGGCTGATCACTTCGGCCAAGTCATGGCTTTCCAATTTTCACATCGACCCGAAGAAGGCGGTTCTGCCGTGGAAATCCGAGATTAAGGAGCAGAAACTTTCTGCGTTCGAATGTTCGCGCCGCTATCTCGAACACCTGAGGGAAGGGTTTCTTTACGCGGAATCCGCCCAAGGCCACGCGTGGGACCTCGCGGAAGGTCAGGTTGTATTAACGGTTCCTGCATCCTTCGATGAAATCGCCCGGAATCTGACTTCGGCCGCAGCTGAAGCGGCCGGTTTCGGCAAGGTCGTGCTGCTCGAAGAGCCGCAGGCGGCATTTTATGCATGGACAGCACAAGCCGGGAACAGCTGGCGGACCCAGGTCCGTCGCGGCGATATCGTACTGGTCTGCGACGTTGGAGGAGGCACGGCCGATTTCAGCCTGATTGCCGTGACCGAAAAAGATGGCAATCTCGAAGTGGAACGGATCAGCGTCGGCGAGCACATCCTTCTGGGAGGCGACAACATGGATCTGGCGCTCGCTTACACGCTGAAAGCGCAATTGGAAGGGGCCGGAAAATTGATCGACTCCTGGCAATTCCTCGCGCTGATGCACGGCGCGGCCATCGCCAAGGTCAATCTCTTTACGGACCTATCGCTCGAGCAATTGCCGGTCGCGGTTCCGTCACGGGGTTCGAGTTTGCTTGCCAAGACCGTTTCGACAAAGCTGAACCGCGCGACCCTCGAACAGGTGATACTGGACGGTTTTTTCCCTCTGACCAAGGTCACCGATCTGCCCCGGGAATCCAGAAGCGCTGGCCTTCAGGAGTTTGGTCTCCCTTACGCCTCAGACCCGGTTGTCAGCAAGCATCTCGCTCGTTTTCTGACCCGAAGCCTGATCAACGTTCAGGCGAGCGAAGCGCTGACCTCGCTCCTCCAATCACGACCGGAGGCGCTAAGCGGAGAATACCTCAAACCGACGGCCGTCCTTTTCAACGGCGGGGTCTTCAACGCGGCGCCAATACGGAAACGCGTGCTTGATCTCCTCATTTCATGGGGCAAAGGCGCGCCAGTTCGCGAACTTGCCGGATTTCAGCCTGACCTGGCCGTCGCTAAAGGGGCAGCGTTATACGGCCGCAATCGCGCGACCGGACAAGGTATCCGGATCAAAGCAGGCACTGCACGTTCATACTACATCGGGCTTGAATCCTCCGCGCCGGCTATTCCGGGATTCAAACCGCCGATCAAAGCACTTTGCGTTGTGCCGCAAGGCATGGAAGAAGGCAGCGAACTAATGATCGATGAACGGGAATTCGGGCTGATAACCGGGCAGCCGGCTGATTTCCGCTTCTTCGCATCCGAGGTTCGAAGCGGAGATGCGCCCGGTGCAATCATTGCAAACCCGGAACGCGAACTCGAAGAAACCGGCAGAATCGAAGTCACGTTGCCCGCGATCGAAGGATTTCCGGAAGGTCAGGCGATCCCGGTGATCATCAATCCGATCGTGACCGAATTGGGGAACCTCGAGCTTTGGATGAAGCACACTGGATCAGATCGACGTTGGAAGGTCGAATATCAGGTGCGGATGGAGTAAGGCGCGTGCTGGCCCCGTTCGATGGCTCATCCACACTTCAGCATTGGCATCGATCTTGGAACCACGAATTGTGCCATGGCGTTCGAAGCGCTCGACACTGCCACGGCGCAGCGCGAGGTGTTTTTCATCTCGCAATGGGAAACCGCGACGCGATTTTCTGAGTCGTCGACGTTACCATCGTTTCTCTACCTTCTGTCGCAGGACGAAGCCGCGCAGATGTCTGGTAACGCCACGCTCCACCCGGAATGGGTTCCCGGGCGCTTCGCGAGAACGCGGGCAGCGGAATCTCCCGGTCGTGTTGTCCACTCAGCAAAGTCGTGGCTATGCCATCATGCGGTGGACCGCAACGCGTCGTTTTTGCCATGGAGATCAAATGAAATCCCCGTCGAAAAGCGGGTTTCGCCGATCCGCGCTTCCTCGCTGCTCCTTGCCTACCTGCGCGCAGCTTGGGACGCCAAGTTCGCCAGCGAAGGGCTGCGATTCGACGATCAGGAGATCACGATTACGGTGCCGGCCTCTTTTGACGCGGCAGCGCAAAGACTTACTCTGGATGCGGCGCGCGAGGCTGGTTTTCCCGAAGGTGTCCGATTGCTGGAGGAACCACAGGCCGCATTTTACTGGTGGCTGGATCGTGACTCCGGAGAGAGCGCCGTATCGAAACAGCTCTCCGACACGGGGGTTCACCACGTCCTGGTCGTCGACATCGGCGGTGGTACCACCGACTTCACTCTTTTCGAGATTGTTCTTCGGCCCGAGACGCCCGTTTCGCACATCAAGCGAGTCGCCGTGAGCGACCACCTCCTTTTGGGAGGTGACAACATGGATCTTGCCATCGCCCATCGGGTCGAATCGCGACTCCTGACTCACGAACCGCTCTCCGAGGTTCAGTGGAACTTCCTTGTCGCGCGCTGCCGCGACATCAAAGAGCGTTGCCTCTCGGATCCTTCCGGTCGCGTGTTCACGGTCTCTGTTCCCGGACGCGGGTCAAGCCTGCTCGGGAGCACGCTCGGCGTTCAGATCGAGCGAGCCGAGATCGAGTCGATCGTTTTGGACGGGTTTTTTCCCGAATGCGATTCGGATGACAAACCTGCCAGGACTCAGGCCGGATTGAGAGAATGGGCGCTTCCTTATGCGGTCGACAGCGCGATCACTCGTTATCTCGCAGAATTTCTGCGCGACCGTCCCATCGTCGATGCCATCCTGTTCAATGGTGGGTCACTTTATCCCGAGGCGCTGCGTCACCGTCTGCAAAAACAGATCGCTCGATGGCAACATGGCGTCGAGCCTCGGCTTCTTGAGAATCCGGAGCCGAGCCTCGCGGTCGCACGCGGAGCTGCTCATTTCGGAAGTATCGTTCATCGACGGGCTCAGCGAATCGAGGCGGGCGCCGCGCGCGCAATTTATCTTGAAGTCCACAAAAGAGATGCCGGGAAGGAGACGACTCCCAACCCGGCGCTGATTTGTATCCTGCCCAGCGGCGCCCCGTCAGAGGAAAAATTCCAGGTTTCTCAAGACGGCCTCGAACTCCGAGTCAATCGTTCGGTCCGATTCCAGCCCTACTATTCGACGCGGCGTACAAAGGACAAAGCAGGCTCGGTCGTCCCATGGAACGATCGCGACTTTCACCGGCTCCCGCCGCTCCAGACGACCGCCAAGCTTGCCGGGGCCGATCGGGAGGGCGATCGGCTACCGGTGACTCTCACCGCCCGTATCAACGAGCTCGGATTGCTCCACGTTGCCTGCGTCAGCAGAGATCCGGCCGCGCAGGGAACCTGGCCACTCGAGTTTGATCTTCGTCCGCACGAGTCGGGAGGGACAACGCAGACTGGTCGCGACGATGACGAAGTGGTCAACGCTGACACCGGGGTGGATTCGCAGCGGCTTCTCACTGCACGAACCCGGATCACGACCCTTTTTTCCAAACCTCTCGACCGGCGTGACAAGATCTCGGCCACCAACCTTCTCAAGAGCCTTGAGCAAATCCTCGGCAAACCGAAAGCTGACTGGAATTATCTCCTTATTCGTTCGCTCTGGCGTTCTCTCAGCGAATGCGCTCCGAGGCGTAAGGAGTCGGTCGAACACGAGGAGACCTGGTTGATTCTCGCCGGCTATTTCCTTCGGCCCGGATTCGGCGCGGAAAGCGACGACGCCCGGATCAACGAACTCTGGCGGCTTCAGTCAGAGGGACTCAAGTACCCCGGTAAACGCAACCAGCTTCAAGTCTACATACTCTGGCGACGAGTCGCAGGCGGCCTGAGCAATGAACGGCAGCAGGCTGTTCTGGCGCCGGAATTATCCAGGATGCACGCGCAAACGAACCTGCCCGCCGAGCTTGTCCGGCTCATCGGATCGCTCGAAAGAATCAGCCTGACCACCAAGGCCGAGCTTCTCGACCTGTTTCTCCAGACGGCACGCGAGCTCGCCACGAAGAAACAACACTCTGGGCCGCATCTCGCTGCTCTCGGGCTTTTGCTCAATCGCAGCCTATTTTACGCAGGACCCGAGTTCATCCTGCCGCCGGTTCACGTTGAAAACGTGTACGACGCGTTCGCCGATCTGGATTGGAGTGAGCCTGCTCTGGTCGAAATTCAGACTCTTTTCCTCCGCGCCGGACGCATCGTCAACGATCCGAAAATCGATTTGCCAAAATCTCTCCGCGAGAAAATCGCGTCGAAACTGCAAAAAGCGGGTGTAGCGCCGGCCAAGGTTGCGAGGCTCCGCTCCTACGTCCCGGTCGTCCCGAACGACCGCGCCAACCTCTTCGGCGAATCCTTGCCGCCCGGTTTGGTGATCGGCTGAGTCAAGAGGCAGGAGTCATGAGGCCAGCGCATGAGTGAATCGACCGTGAACTTCGCAGAATTTTTTCCAAAGTGGAAATCGGCACCCGAGCGATACGGGCAGTCATGCTGCAACTCCTGATTCTCCCTCTTGCTTCAGAAAATGCCGGGAATCAGTCGTTTGGTCCGATCGGCGTACCGCCGGTACTCCTCTCCAAGGTTTTGCAACAGTACCTTTTCTTCGACGGAAATACGAAAAGCGTAGGCAGCGAACGAACAAGCGATAATGACCACGAATCCGAGCCAGTTAAACGTCAGGCAAGCCAACCCGACGAGCGCCAACAGCGACCCGGAGTAGGATGGATGCCGGACAAAACGGTAGGGACCATCCTGAACCGCGCGTTGCCCCTGTTGAACCGCGACGTCCACAGTGAAAAATCTCCCAAGATGGACGATTGACCAGATTCGCAGCGCGATTCCGGCGATCAGCAGCAGATCTGCCAAGAGAACGATCGTTAAGCTATCGGGCCACCCCAAAAAAGAAACCTTCGGAGCGATCCAGAAACCAAACAGGCAACCGCAGCTGATGAGAATCCAGACAAGGCGAAGGGTTCCACGATCACTCTGTTGCTTCGGATCACGAGAGCGCCTGACAGCCAGCAGATAAATCTCAATCAACAAAAACCCGAATGCGAGGAAGTGAGTGACCCAGAATATCATCACGCTTTAGCCAGAGGGAAGCGCGGTTATTTGTCAATCCCCTCTCACTTTAACGCTTACTGCATCGTCTATCGTTTTCAGGCTTTTGTTCAAAAACCGGGGACGGGAAATGGAATCGGAATCGGAAGTCCGACAAAGAAGGGCGAGTCATAGGGGTAGTAGCCGCCGCCGTAATAGCGGCCGTCATAATACCCGCCGTGCCAGTAACGCCCGCTGCGCCCTCCATGCGCGTAGTACCCTTGACCCCCGCGGTAGTTGCCATGGTAGTTGCCATGGTAGTTGCCATGGTAGTTGCCGTGGTAGTTGCCATGGCCGCCGGTGTGACCGCCGTGGACGGTGCCAGCTTGCGCCGAAGCAACTCCAATGATGATTATCAAGACAACCCCCAATTGTTTTATGGTTTTCACGCTAATTATGGTTATTCGGTCGCTTGCCCGCGTACTTTAGAACTCTTTAACGCATCACCCAATAAGCGCACCACGAGTTGCTTAGCGTCTCCCTTCATCATTTGAGGGGCGCCGCATCGCCTACGGAAGTTCGTCTGACCGTCCGCACATTCTAACTCACCCTTGGTAAGGTTTCTGTTTCCACTCGCTTCTAAGAACGCTATTCATCGTCAGGTCAACGAAATGGTCGTTCACCCATTCCGCTTTTCGCAATATCCCTTCCTTCTTTAGACCCAGACGATCGCAGACAGCCTGACTTGGATAGTTTCCAGTGGCAACCCGCGCTTGGATTCTGTTTAACTCCAACTGTCGAAATCCTTCGCTGATCAGCGTTTTAGCAGCCGTCGTCATTAGCCCTCTGCCAGTTTGGGACTTCGCGAGCCAATAGCCCATTGTCGCACAGCGATTAACCTTCTCGATAGAGTTGAAAGTAACCAATCCGACGATCTCGCCATCCTGTAAAAGGGCGTAGCGAAATCCCGTTCCCGAGACGGCGGACTCTAGACAGAATCGAACGAATTTCAGTGTATCAGAAGTAGTTGTGGTGCCATCTACCCAAGACGCCCATCGTCGCAGATGTTCACGGTTTTGATCAACCCGTAATGACAGTTCTTCGGCGTCTTCTTCCCTCAGTAGTCGTAATATAAGCGAGGGAATTTCGGTCTTTATCTCCGGCTTCACTGGGCTCAATCCTGAATCAGTTCTTCCGCCAGCTAAGGGCGGACAAACCATTCAGCGAGGAGGAAATCTGCCGACTATACCGTCGGATCTAAAACGGTTCATCAAAGCCCGGGGAGGAGTATAGCTGGAGACTATTCACTCCGAGCCAATCCCGGTAGTCCCTGACAACCGGAAGACCGTGATTTTACGAACCCGTAACCGGCGCTTTTGCGTCTGATTGTCTGTTACTTGCACTCGAATCCTGACCTCGGGCTCCGCAACTGCCGTGGTGCCCTTGGCCGCAATGGCTTGAAGGAGTCCAAACAAGAAATGGGAATGGCAACGGAATTCCAAAGCCGATCCCGGCATGGGCCGGTGGTACGACGCAGAATCCCAAGACTGCCATGAAAGCCACAAGAATCTTTTTCATGGAGAGAAACCTCCACCAAGAGAAACTTGGCGCAACTTCGTTCGACGGCAAATTGGCTCTACCCTGGCGGATGGCAAAAGCGCAAAAAACCGGTCTGCCTCGCCCTGAATTTTAACCGCAGCGCGATAAATTGGAGAAAATCAGCCTTGAATCCAGATGCCCCAAAAGGTCCGCCAGTTGATTCTGATTCTGATTCTTGGCGATGTGAGGCTTCAAGATGCTTGACAAAAAAATCGACCGCGTCGGCGATGCTCTTTGACTCCAGGGTTTCCGCAACGAAGAGTTCATCTCGAAAGCAACACTATGGAATACGCCTCCCTCGGAAAGACTGGACTGAAGGTCTCACGCATTTGCCTTGGCTGCATGAGTTACGGATCGTCAAAATGGCGGGATTGGGTTTTAGAGGAAGCGGAAGCGCTCCCGTTTTTTCGGCAAGCCGTTGACGCTGGAATCAACTTTTTTGATACCGCGGATATGTACTCCGCGGGTGCAAGTGAGGAAGTCACAGGTCGCTCGTTGAAAAAGCTTGGTGTGAAACGCGAGCAGGTCGTGATCGCTACGAAAGTTTACAATCCCATGGGAGAAACCCAAAACGAGCGAGGCACTTCAAAAAAGCATATCCGTCACGCGATCGATGCCAGCTTAAAACGCCTGGGAGTTGACTACGTCGACCTTTACCAGATTCATCGTTACGACTCGACCACGCCGATGGAGGAGACTCTGGAAGCATTGACAGATGTTATCAACCAGGGAAAAGCGCTCTATATCGGCGCCTCAAGCATGTACGCCTGGCAGTTCGCTAAATTTTTGTGCCTGGCCGATCGACACGGTTACGCTCCGTTTGTTTCCATGCAGAACCACTACAACCTGGTTTACAGAGAAGAAGAGCGCGAGATGAATCCGCTTTGTCGAGCCGAAGGAATCGGATTGATTCCATGGAGTCCTTTAGCTCGCGGGTTCCTCGCCGGGAATCGGCGATCAGAGGATAAAGGCGAGACGGTCCGCGCGAAATCCGACGAATTCGCTCACGGTCTTTACTATAAAGAAGGCGATTTCGAGGTCGTCGACCATGTGACCGAGATCGCAAAAAAAAGAGGTGTCCCAAATGCCCAGGTTGCCCTGGCCTGGGTCCTTCATCAACCCGGGGTAAGCGCTCCGATTATCGGCGCAACAAAACCGCATCATATTGAGGATGCGATCAAGGCCGCTGAACTCAAACTCACCCAAGACGAACTCGATTATCTCGCGGCGCCCTATAAACCGCATCCGATCTTAGGGCACTAAACCTACCTCTCGTCTTCCGCCCCTACCGCCGGTACGACGTTGCAGCCGGGAATTTCACGCAGTAATCGTTCCGGCCCGGCCGGCGAATAAACAACGATGAGCTTCAACGACTCCGTTCCGGTATTCAGCGTAGAATGGTAAACGTCCGCCGGAATATAAATGCTCGAACCAGCGTTCACCTTGACCGGAGGTCGATCGTCCACCATTTGTTCGCCTTCTCCTGACACCACGTAAATAATTTCTTCAGCCCCGGGGTGATTATGCCTTGCATGACCTTTTCCCTCCGCCAGGTCAACGATGCCAAAACTGAAACCCTTTGCTCCGGTAACCGCAGGCTCGCTCAGGAAGTGAATTTTACCCCAGTCAAATTCCAGACGATCGACATCCTCCGTGGTAGTGATAACACCGGCGCCAGGCTTTTGCATAAGGGGGAATCCTTTTCTTCGTCTACCTGTAAAATTCGGCGAGATCAATGAATTTCGCCAGCAGGATTCTCGACGAGATCAGATCTGAATTCGCCACAAAATGGCAGGAACGTATCACTCAGGCTAGTGCATCGTCTCATATGTAGCTGGCACATGCCAGCTACGTATGAGACGATGCACTAGATCTCCCCAACACGGATACAAGCTGCAACCCGGTTGCGCTCTTTTTCTTCAAGTTCAGGGCGTCGCACTTTACACGCCTCGATTGCGTACGAACATCGAGGATGAAACGCGCAGCCCTCCGGAGGATTTGTCGGCGACGGCGGATCGCCTTCGAGAATGATACGCCGCCGCGCGCGCTCCACGCTCGGATCGGGCACCGGGACCGCCGATATAAGCGCTCTCGTGTAGGGGTGCAACGGCCTGTCGACGATTTCCGCAGCCGGCCCCATTTCAACCAGACGGCCTAAGTACATCACCGCGATGCGGTCGGAGATATATTTCACCACCGAAATATCGTGCGAGATGAAAATCATCGTCAGCTCACGCTCCCGGCACAGCCTTAAGATCAGATTCAGGATCTGAGATTGAATCGAGACATCCAGAGCCGAGACCGGCTCATCCGCGATAATCAATTTCGGTTCAGGCGCCAGAGCCCGAGCGATCGCAATACGCTGGCGTTGGCCGCCAGAAAATTCGTGAGGATACCGCCGCATTTGATTTGGCGGCAACCCCACTGTTGTCATGAGCTCGGCCACCTTTGACAGAAGTGGTTTCCCGCTAAACTTTTGCCGCGTGCGGATCGCTTCCGACAACATGTCGTACACCGTCATCCGCGGATTGAGCGAAGCATATGGATCCTGAAATATCATCTGGAAATTCACCCGTTCCGCCCGAATCGTCCGTCTGCTGATTTTCGAAAGATCACGTCCTTCCAAAACGACTGATCCATCGGTCGTCGGGATCAGCTGCATGATCGTGCGAGCCAAGGTTGATTTGCCACAGCCCGACTCGCCCACGAGACCAAGGATCTCCCCTGTTTTAAGCTGGAAATCGACGCCGTCGACAGCTTTGACCGATCCAACCTGCCGACGAAAAACGATGCCCTTATAAATAGGGAAATATTTTTTGAGGTTGTCGACTTCGAGGAAGGCGCTCATACGGCTGGAACAACGTTGCTGCTGCCCACATCCGAGATCTCACCTCGCTGAAATCGGGCACAAGATGTTCGATGATTCGGAACCGTTTCCCTGAGCGAAGGCGATTGCGTCCTGCAAGTATCGGTTGCGTGAGCGCAGCGGGGAGCAAACGAACACCCAGGAACATCTATCGTGAGATCGGGCGGCAGGCCCGGGATTGTGAACAATAGCTCGCCTTTCTTGTGCAACGCCGGGATCGATTGTTGAAGCGCCGCGTTATAAGGATGCATCGGACGAGCGAAAATCTCGTCCGTCGACGCGGACTCGACGATGCGCCCGGCGTACATGACGTTCACATCTTTGCAGAATGACGCAACCACGCCCAGGTCGTGCGTGATGAATATTACCGCAGTCCCCAAATCTTTCTGGCGCTGCTTGATCAGCTCAAGAATTTGCGCCTGCACCGTGACGTCCAGGGCGGTTGTCGGTTCATCCGCAATCAGAATTTCCGGCCGGCTGATCAACGCCATGGCAATCATAACCCGCTGACGCATACCCCCGGAGAATTGGTGTGGATAAAGATTGATCCGCCTCGCCGCGTCCTGGATGCCCACTTCCTCCAAGCTCACGATCGCCTTGGCGAGCGCCTTTGATCGGCTCACTTTTTCATGCACCAGCAACGGTTCAACAAGCTGATCGGAGATCCGCATGTAAGGATTCAGCGAGGTCATCGGATCCTGGAAGATCATCGAGATTCTTTTGCCGCGAATCCGCCGCAACTCTCGTTCCGGGCAATTGAGCAAGTCAACGCCACCGAAGTTTGCCTGACCGGAAACGATCTTTCCGGGCGGCTTGGGAATCAGGCCAAGGAGAGAATAACATGTCACCGATTTGCCGGATCCCGATTCGCCCACAATCCCTAATGTCTCACCCCGACTCAGCGAAAAAGAGACATCGTCCACTGCGCGAATCACGCCACTTCGCGTGTAGAAATAGGTCCGGAGATTTTCGACTTTAAGCAGAGACATTGGGCAGGAGTTCAGGAAACAGGAGTTCAGGAGTTCAGGAGTTACAGAATGGACATCTGCGCCCAATGCTTCTGATTTCTCAGGGTTTGTTCTCGATTCAAGCCGTTAATCTCTACCTTCCAGCCAAAGAGCTTCGCCTTCTGTAACTCCTGAACTCCTGCAACTCCTGAACTCTTGCAACTCCTGAACTCCTGTTTCCTGAACTCCTCTCTCATCAATCTTTCGATGATTTTGGATCGAGTGCGTCGCGTAGACCGTCTCCGAGAAAATTCAACGAGAACAGAGTCAATGAGAAGAAAAATGCAGGGCAAACAAGTAACCAGATCGACGTCTCCATCGTCCGGGATCCTTCATCGATCAACACCCCCCAGGAACTAAGCGGCGGTTGTACTCCTAGTCCGAGAAAGCTCAGGACCGCCTCCAGAAGCATCACTTCCGGAAAAGTGAGCGTGGCGTAGATGATGATTGGTCCCAACACGTTTGGAATGAGATGGCGAAACAAGATCCGATGACCAGGAAGACCAAGCGAAATTGCCGCTTCGATGAATTCCTGGTTTTTCAACGACATAATCTGACCGCGAACGATACGAGCCATAGTCAACCATTCCACTGCCCCGATCGCGACAAAGAGAAGGATGAAATTCCTGCCGAACATCACCATCAGAAGAATGACGATCACCGTAAATGGCAACGCGTACAGGATATCCGCGAAGCGCATCATCACGGTGTCCGTTTTCCCGCCCACAAAGCCGGCTGTAGCGCCCCACAAAACCCCGATGCAGACCGAGACGATCGTTGCCGCAAAACCGACCGCAAGAGAGATCCGTCCTCCGATCAACACGCGGGTCAGCAAATCGCGACCGAGCGGGTCGGTGCCGAACAGGTGCCGTCGATTGGACGGGCTGTACGTGACTTTGCCTTCGCGGTAAATGTCGCCTCTGGCAATCTTCTCAACGATTTCTTTGCGATCCGATTTTGTTTTATCCAGGAATTCATCTCCAAGATTTGAGAGGGCAACGAAGCTCTTTTTCGGGTCGCCCGTTTTGAGAGCTTCGGACCGCGAAAAGACCGGTTCCATCGGCGCACTTGCTTTCAGACTGATTTCCGTCTGTTCGTAGGTGTACCCGGTGAAATACGGACCAATCAGGCAAAGGAACGCAATCACACAGAACGCGTATAAACCAAACAAGGCGACGTGATTCTTTCTGAGGCGATACCACGCATCCTTCCAAAGCGACGTCCCTTGTTCAAACTGGTCTACGCGGAGCGGAGCGGGTTCAATCGATGCTGTCGCGGCAGGCGTGGCAGAGTTCATTTTCCTATTTCCGCGATTTGGGATCCATCAGCGCCTGGAGGATGTCTGAGGCCAGATTAAAAACCACGATCAAAACTCCGAAAAAAGCGACCGTTCCCAAAACCAGCGGATAGTCACGATTGAAGACAGACTTGATAAATTCCTGGCCAATGCCCGGGACGTTAAAAACCTTTTCGACAATGAAGGAACCGCTGAGGAGCCCGGCAAACGCTGGACCGAGAAATGCCACGACCGGGAGCAATCCGCCGCGGAGTGCATGTTTCAGAATGATTTCATGGGCACGAACTCCCTTTGCACGAGCCGTTCGAATAAAATCCTGATTCAAGATATCGAGCATCCCGCCTCGAGTTAAACGGGCGATGTAGGCGGAATAAAACAGTCCAAGTGTCACGGCCGGCATGATCATCGGATGGAACGGCACATAATTCAGCCCATACCAACCACTGACCGGCGCGAGCTTTAAGACCAGACCGAAGAACAATGCGAGGATCGGTCCCAAAACGAACGTCGGAAGACAGATCCCAAGCATCGACAACGACATCGGAAAATAATCCCACAGCTTGTTCTTGTTCGCAGCCGCTATCACTCCGGCGGTGATGCCGAGTACCGAAGCAATACAAAAGGCAAGGCTTCCGATCTGCAACGAGATCGGAAAGGAACGGGCAATCACTTCGTTGACCGACTCGCTCTGATACGTATAAGAGGGGCCCAAATCGAATCGGACAAATTTCCCCAGATAGCCGAGATATTGCTCCCAGAGCGGTTTATCAAGCCCGTAGTAGGCATTCAGTCTCGCAATCACTTCCGGTGTCGCCTGACGTTCCGCACTGAAAGGTCCCCCCGGCACCTCTTTTGACATGAAGAAAGTCAACGTCAGGATGATCCAGAGCACCGGAATCAGCTGGAGTAAACGCCCAACGATGATCTTTATCATTTGGCTAAATCGCGCTCACCCTTCAGGTCGATATACTTGTAGTTGTGGTCACCCAGGACAAGCGGATTCCAATTCTGGACGGACGGCTGCAACAAATAGGCATTGGTGTACCAGTACACCAGCACGACTGGTAGTTCGGTGAGAAAAATGGCTTCGGCGTCATGGAGAATTTCGAACCGGCGCACGGGATCACCTGTCCTTGCGGCCTGCTCGATGAGCGCATCAAACTGCGGACTTCCCCAATTCGTATTATTGTTCCCGTTGCCAGTCGTCCACATGCTCAGGAAAGTGACCGGATCCATGAAATCTCCAATCCATGCGGAACGTGAGATGTCATAGTTTTTATTGTTTTGGGTGTCCAGGTAGACTTTCCATTCCTGGTTCTCAAGTGCGACATCAATATTTAGCTCTTCCTTCCACATTTGTTGGATGGCTTCCGCGATCGCCCGATGAGATTCCAGCGTATTGAAATGAATAGTGAATTTCGGAAAACCCTTCCCGTTCGGATAGCCCGCCTCAGCAAGCAACTGACGCGCACGCACCGGATCGTACGTTATTTTTTTCAACGGCTGGTATTCCCCCATCCCGGGCGGCGTGTACCCGGTGGCCGGTTGTTCGCCTTCTCTCCGGATGTTTTTCACGATCGCATCACGGTCTACCGCGAGATTCAGCGCCAAACGAACTTTCGGATTATCCAGCGGTTTCCGAGCGATGTTAATTCGGTAAAAATAAACGCCTTCGTACGGATCGATCCGGATGAGTTCCGGATGCTCGCGGAGGTAATAGGGAACTTTATCCAGGGGGACTTGGTCGGTCTTATGCAATTGGCCGGCCTGGAACGCGAGCTCCTGGGTATTTAAATTTTCGATCGAATAAAAATTGATTCCGTTCAATTTAACGTTGGCCGCATCCCAGTAGAGCGGATTCCGGACAACCTCGATTACATCGTTTGGATGCCAATTCTTCATCTTGAACGGGCCGGTTCCCACATAGTTCTCCGCCCGCGTCCACTTGCTGTCGCGTGTATCGATGCTTCCAAATTTCAAAACCGCAGCCGGAGAGACCGGAAGCCAGGAGGTATGCTGGACCAGAGAGAGCAGATACGGAGTGGGCCCCACCAATTCGATTCGTAACGTGTGATCATCGAGAGCCTTCACTCCGACCTGACCGAAATCGGTGGTTTTCCCACTGTAATAGTCCTCCGCCCCTTTCAATATGAACAGGTTTTCGGCGTACTGTGCGCCAAATGAAGCCGTCAGCATCCTCTTGTACGAGAAGACGAAATCCCCGGCTTTGACCGGTTCGCCGTCGGACCATTTTCGGTCCTCCCCAATGTGAAATGTCCAAACAGAATAGTCGGCGTTGTGTTCCCAGCGGTCCGCCATCCCAGGCACAACCTTGGATTGATCGTCGATACTGGGCGCAACTAATCCCTCGATCATTGCCATGATAATATGTTGCTCCGTCACCCCCTGTGCTTCCTGAGGATCCAGGGTTCGCGGTTCGCTTCCGACGGTGATCAAGAGAATCTTGTGTGCATTCGCCTCTTGTAAAGTACGGCTGTACCCGTCGTTCGTCGCGGCGGCGCGCCATTCGCCGAACGAGGCAACACTGGCGCACAGTAACAGAGCAATTAAAAGGTTACGGAGGATTTTCATAAGGAAGCTGGAACCGGCCGTAACGCGCAGAGCTTTCAATGATCGATCGATTCACCCGGTAATCTCTTGGAAATCCGCAACGATTTGATTGCATCGCGTAGTTCCGCCGCGCGCTCGTACGCTTCATCCGCAATGGCGCGCTTCAAGTCGCGCTCCATGAGCTCCAAAGGCGTCAGCGGCACTGCGTCGCGAACCTCTTTGAGCCAGTCGCTTAAGAAAGCCAGCTCATTGCTCGACTCAATCCATTCCGGTTGGCCGATCGATCGATAGAAAGTTTCGATTTTTGCTTTACCCACCTCGATCAAGCGTACTGCGTCGCCCGTATTGCCATCCTTCAACTCCAGCGACGCCCTCGCTCTCGTATTCATCATGAGGACATAGGGCCGAAACTGTTCCAGATTCCATTTGGAATCTTCATCGGTCGCATGTTCGCTAACAAAATCCAACATCTCCAGATTCCGTTCCGTGTCGCGAATAACATTTTGAAAATCCCGGAGTTGAAACAGGCTCAGGTAACGGTGGTAATATTGAGCGCCCTCTTGCTGCAATGCTGTAACGTCTGCTTCCGAAAGCGCGTAAGCCCGATCGCCAGACTTTACCATTGTTGATTTGGCCTGGTGATACGTTAATAACGATTCAAAGCCATGCGGCCGAACTCCATCCGGACGTCCGTTCAGCTCCATTTGGATCAAGCCGAGATCGATCCTGAGCTGGATTTTTTCGGCGCCGTCGCGTCCGACGATCTTCCGGGCTTTTACCTGGCCCGGCTCGTGCGGCCAGCCCTCGAGTAAGTCATTTAGATCCAGATTGCTCACTGCCTGAAATATCCGAACGGCTTGATAACTTGTCAAAAGCTACATCCTTAGCCTGCATCGCACACAAATCTTTAAAGATTTGTGCGCGATACAGGATGAGGCAACAGAATTCTCCGGCTACGCCGGAAAATTCCGCTGCTTCCTAAAAGAATGGAGTGCCCGTCGCTTTGGCTTTTGGGCGATTCTTGCGGGCTCAGTCACGCGAGCGATTCTGCCATCGTGCGCATTTGGATCTCGATGATTCGCGAGCGGGACGATTGGGTACAGGCAAGCAGGACAGCCCCGGCCACATCTTCCGGATCGAGCATATTCGACTGGCTGACGCCCGCCTCCGTTCGCCCGCGGCCGAGTGCGAACTCGGTCTTGACTCCGCCGGGGCAGATCACGCCAACCTTGATGCCCTGGGTGCGAAGTTCTTTATCGAGCGCTTGCGCAAACCCAATCTGAGCGAACTTCGTTGCGCAGTACACCGCTTCGCCTGCGAATCCATAGATACCAGCCATCGATGAGATCATCAGCACGGTGCCTTCTTTCTGTTTGAGCATGACCGGAACGGTGTGCCGGGTGAACAGGAACGTTGAGCGCACGTTGGTGTCCATCATGTCGTCGTACTCTTCGGCGCTGGTGTCGGTCAGGTTCTTGTAGTTGCCGACGCCGGTGTTGTTGATCAGGATGTCGATCTGCCCAAAAGACTCCGTGGCAGCTTTGACTGTCTTTATGGCCGTGCTTTCCTCTCGAGCGTCGCCAAT
>Ga0302324_100006493_pt1 | contig 25190 bp, 23 predicted proteins | sample Palsa_T0_1_FD_201949 | JGI IMG/M metagenome (GOLD analysis project Ga0302324, IMG submission 201949) | Peat permafrost microbial communities from Stordalen Mire near Abisko, Sweden - Palsa_T0_1 | ecosystem: Environmental > Terrestrial > Soil > Palsa > Peat permafrost | place: Sweden: Abisko... | reverse complement strand
CCCTGATAGCCCACAAGCGCTTCATTTCCTATTTGACCGCTTCCCGGAGCGTGCGGTGGCGACTGCTGGCGGTCGGCTTGCTGCTCTCCGCGATCCTCAACGCCCTCTTCCTGATCGCGGGCAGGATTGGCTCCAACGACACAACGGTGATGCCGATGGTCGCGGTCTCGCCGCAGATCGTGGTCCGAGGAATCTACGTCGTGGCCGCCTTCGTGCTTCTCATCCCCGCCGCCGGGGCCGAGGAGATCCTTTTCAGGGGTTGGATGATTCGCCAGATCGCCGCGTTCACCCGACGCCCGGCGATCCTCATCCTGATCACCGCTGTCGTCTTTTCAGGCCTTCACATCACCGATTTCCAGCATCTGGATCTCGGCGCCTTCATAACCAGGGCGCTGATGGGCGCCGGATTCGCCTACATGACCTTGCGCCTGGGAGGCGTGGAGTTCTCCACCGGCGCCCACGCGGCGAACAATATTCTGATCGTCCTCTTCGCCGAGCCGCTGACCATGAAGACCCTCGCCGAGCAATCAAAGCTCACGGTCGGGTCGGCCTTTCAGGACGTGGCGATGATCGTTGGCTATGTTCTCATCACCGAAGCGGTGGTCAGGAACCGGGCGTTGCGCCGCTGGGCCGGCTTGCGGATCGACGAAGTCTCGGCGCCCGTCATGAGTGTCCCGGGCTGAAGGTTACCGCCAAGCATCAGAAGCGAAGGGTTGGCCAGAAATGGGACTGGTAAGCGTCGAGCGCCGCGGCGGCGCGGCACTGATCACCTATTCGAACCCGCCGCTTGGGACCATGACCGCGCTGGGGTCGGTCGAGATGCGAGACGCGGTCGCGGCCGCCGCGAAGGATCCGCAGGTGCGCTCGATCGTGCTCACGGGCGGCATGAAGGATGTCTTCATCCGTCACTATGACGTCGGCGAGCTGTCGGCGATGAGCGACCATCTCGGCGAGGGGACGCCGCCGTCGGCTGGCGCGCGGCCGGGTGGGGCGTTTGGCGAACTCGTCGATCTGATCTGCTCGGCGCCCAAACCGGTAATCGCGGCTATCAACGGGCTGTGCATGGGAGGCGGCTTCGAGATCAGCCTGGCGTGCGACCTGCGCATCGTCGGCCGGTCGGTGACCGCGATCGGCCTGCCGGAAACCAGAGTCGGGATCTTCCCGGGCGGCGGCGGCACCCAGCGGCTGCCCCGCGTCATCGGCGAGGCCAAGGCCTTGGAAATGATCCTGCGCGGCCTCGTCGTCGACGGTCAGAGGGCGTTCGAGATCGGGATCGCGCACGAGGTGGTCGACGATCCAAAGGCGCGGGCGCTGGAGATCGCCGCCGAGTTCGACGGTCGCGGCGCCGAGGGCCTGGCCTTCGCCAAGCGCCTTACCCGCCAGGCCCTGGACCGCCCCCTCCCCGAGGGCCTCGCCGATGAACGCGCGAGCTTCGTCGAGGTGATGAAGACGGCTTCCGCTCGCGAGGGTCTGCGGGCCGCGCGTCCGCCCGCCCAGATCCAGGACGCTTGACCGAGGGCCGCGGCTTCGGCTTCGCCCAGCCGGGCTTGTAGGCCTTGGGCGGCGCCTTGGCGGATTGAGGCGGCGGGCCCGCTCTCGTCCGCGAGGAGGGTCGTTGACCGGCGGACTCAGGCGAAGAAGGCTTGAAGAGCGCTTTCTCGCCCCGGGGCAGGCCCGCTGGAGCGATCACCCCGGCGAGCTCTTGGCGAATCTCTCGGGCCGATACTTCCTCCACGGCGCCCGCCGGCAGCTCGGCGAGCAAAAACGGCCCAAAACCGATGCGGATCAGGCGGTTGACGGTCAGACCGAGCGCGTCGAGCACGCGGCGAACCTCGCGGTTCTTGCCTTCGGCGAGGGTGAGAGTGAGCCAGACGTTGGCCGGCGGCGAACCGTCGCCAACATGGTCGCAGGTCGCCTCGATCGGTCCGTAGCGAACGCCCTCGACCGTGACGCCGTCCCTCAGTCGGTCGAGCCGCGCCTGCTCGACGCGCCCGAAGACCCGGGCGCGATAACGCCTCCGCCAGCCACTGGAGGGCAGTTCCAGGGCCCTGGCCAGCTCGCCATCGTTGGTGAGCAGGAGCAGGCCTTCGGAGGTGATATCCAAGCGGCCCACGGAGATCAGGCGCGGCAGGCCCGCAGGCAAGGCGTCGAACACCGTCGTGCGGCCCCGGGGGTCGCTGTGTGTGGTCACCAGACCGACGGGCTTGTGATAGCGGAAGAGCCGCGTCGGGTCCGCCGCCGCCACGATCTGGCCGTCAACGGTCAGTCTGTCCGCCGGCCCGACCCTGACCGCGGGCGAGGCGAGGACTTCGCCGTTCAGGGCGACCCTGCCGGCGGCGATCATGCGCTCGATTTCGCGCCTGGAGGCGACGCCGGCTCTCGAGAGCGCCTTGGCGACACGGTTGCCGCCGCTCGAGGCTTGACCGCCGCGCTCGGCCTCGTTTCGGTGCGGGGGATGTCCGACCATGACGTCCCGACCATGCGCATCGCCCTGGAGGAGGCGCAAGCCGCCGCCATGGCCGGGGAAGTTCCCGTCGGCGCCGCGATCATCGACCCGATCGCCGGCGAGATCCTCGCGCGCGCCGCCAATGGTCCGGTGGCGTCCCACGATCCCACCGCCCACGCCGAGATCCTGTGCCTTAGGGCCGCGGCGAGGCGCCTTGGCAACTATCGGCTCACCGGCCTGACCCTGGTCGCGACCCTGGAGCCCTGCGCTATGTGCGCAGGAGCGATCAGCCACGCCAGAATCGGCCGGCTGGTGTTCGGGGCGGCCGACGAGAAGGGCGGCGCCGTGATCAACGGCCCGCGCTGGTTCGAACAGCCCACCTGTCACTGGAAGCCGCACGTGACCGGCGGCGTCATGGCCTTAGAGTGTGCGGCCCTGCTCAGGAATTTCTTCCAGGCGCGCCGCTAAGGACCGGATTTCCCGATCCGAGATCGGCCTCGGACTTGCCGGTTGGGCGCCGGCATGGCACAACGTTCAAACAACCGTTTGAATGAGGCCGCCATGGACTTCGACTACTCCCCCCGACAGCGTGACCTGATGCGCCGCATCGCCGAATTCATGGATGCGCACATTTACCCTGCCGTGCCGATCTACGAGCAGCAGGCGCGGGAGGGCGATCGGTGGAAAGTCATCCCGATCGTCGAGGAGCTGAAGGCCAAGGCGAGGAAGACCGGGCTTTGGAACATGTTCATGCCGCCCCACTCCGGGGTGGCTCATATGGACGATGTCTTCCAGTTCGAAGGCGTCCAGCTCACAAACCTCGAATACGCGCCCATCTGCGAGATGTTCGGCAGGGTGAGTTTCGCCAGCGAGGTCTTCAACTGCTCGGCCCCCGACACCGGCAACATGGAAATCCTCAATCGTTACGGAACCCTGGAGCAGAAGGAGCGTTGGCTGCGGCCGCTGATGGACGGCGAAATCCGCTCGGCGTTCCTGATGACCGAGCCGCTCGTGGCTTCATCCGATGCGACCAACATCGAGACCCGCATCGAGCGCGACGGCGACGACTATGTGATCAACGGCCGCAAGTGGTGGTCCTCCGGGGTCGGTGACCCGCGCTGCAAGCTCGCCATCGTCATGGGCAAGACCAATCCCAACGCCGCCTCCCATCAGCAGCAATCGCAGATCCTCGTGCCCCTCGACGCGCCGGGCGTGAAGGTCGCGCGGATGCTGCCGGTGTTCGGCTACGACGACGCCCCGCACGGCCACGCCGAGGTGCTCCTGGAAAACGTCCGCGTGCCGGTGGAAAACCTGCTTCTGGGCGAGGGCCGTGGCTTCGAGATCAGCCAGGCTCGCCTGGGGCCGGGGCGAATCCACCACTGCATGCGCAGCATCGGCGCGGCCGAAGTGGCGTTGGAGAGGATGTGCAAGCGACTGATGAGCCGCAAGGCCTTCGGCAAATACATCTCGGAACAATCGGTCTGGGAGCAGCGGGTGGCCGCCGCTCGCACCGACATCGAGATGACCCGCCTTCTGTGCCTCAAGGCGGCCGACATGATGGACAAGGCCGGCAACAAGGTGGCGCGCCTGGAAATCTCGATGATCAAGGTCGCGGCGCCGAACATGGCCCTTCGCATCATCGACGATGCGATCCAGGCCCATGGAGGCGCAGGCGTGACGACGGACTTCGGCCTGGCGCGGATGTACGCCAGCCAGCGCACCCTGCGCCTCGCCGACGGTCCGGACGAGGTCCACAACCGCACCATCGCCCGGATGGAGTTCGCCAAATACGGCGATCTGCATGCCAAGGTCCGCGCCGAACGTGACGCCATGCTCTTGCCGGTGGGGGCTCGCTAGGACTAAGCGCCGGTCGTCGCCCGGCGAGGCGACCGGGGATCAGTTGGCGGTCGAAACCAGGCTTCGGCGCGCCACCGGGACGATGAACGGCCGTTCCGCCTGCGGGATCGGCGCCGGAACCGGCGAGGCCATGGCCACAGCCGTCTCGCCGGCCGCCTTGGTCATGCACTGGCCGGTATCCATCAGCGCGTGCTGGCCCAGGCAGAATACGTCCTCATACTGAGGGCCGGCCACGGCCATGCACTGATAGAGATTCAGTTTCGACATTCTCAGGCAGTCGGCCGTCGAGCTGTCAGCGAGCAGGGGCTGGAGTCTTGGCAGGTCATCGTTCCTCGCGGCGCCGAGGTCGGCTTCCGCCGCCAGAGCCAGCGCCCGCACAACCACGCCGGTAGGACGCAACTCATCGGCCGACCCAGACGCGGCCGGTGACGTCGCCGCCTGGATCAGATGAGCGTTGTCGCCATCGGAGGGAACCCGACGACGCACCGAGAGCGCTTTCACCTCTGCAAGGCGACCGGCGCCGTCGGCTACCGCGACGGTGGACCAGACCTGGTGCTGGATCGCGTAGGCGGCCTGCTTGACATCGCTTCCGACCCCGAACAGCGAGGCGCCTCGCACATGCAGGGCGGCCTCGACACGGCCGGCCGCTTCGGCCGCGCCTTCGAATCGCAGGACAATGGTGGGCTCGGCCGCGATACGCTGCGCGAGGGCTTGCCGGCTCCCGGCCTGGTTCGCCGCCGCCTCTACGCCATTGACGAAGCGACCGTCCTGCAGGGCCGCCAGGGCGCCAAAGCCGATCATTCCCTCCTGGAACTGCGCCGGCTCGTAGGAGGCGCTGGCCCTCAGGGCCTGAGCCACGGATTCGCCGCCGCTGAACCTGCTGCTGAGGCCCGAGGCCTGCTCCACATAGGCCGAGAAGGCGCTTGCCGCGGCGACCACCTCCCCGGGCAGTTCGACGCCTGCGGACGCGGGACCGTCGTCGGCGATCGCCAGGCCCACCCAGGCGGCGGAACTTAGAGCCACGCACGCGATCGCGGCGCGGCATTTCTGCGGATGCTTCATGGTCTACCCCCGACTGGTCAGGCGTCATCTGGGGGCCGAACAATTTTATGTTCCGCTAAGAACTATGATTGGATTGGTCTTAACCTTGCGGACCGCGCGTGCGCCGCGCCATTCCGGATCAGGCCACTCGCCTGGCGACCGCCTGAAGATCGCGTTCGGAGGCCTCGATGTAGTGACGGGTGACCGGGACTGCGTCGATGCGCTTGGCCAGCTGGAGCTGGAAGACCATGTGGTCGCCGTAACGGAATCCCACCTCGGCGCCGACCAGATAGTATTCCCACATCCGGCAGAATCGCTCATCGTAGAGGTCGGCGATTTCCTCGCGGTTGGCGAGGAATCGCTCACGCCAGCAGCGCAGCGTCTCGGCGTAGTGCAACCGGAGAATCTCGATGTCGGTCGCCACCAGTCCGGCTCGTTCCACGGCGGGCAGCACCTCCGAGAGCGCGGGAATGTAGCCGCCCGGAAAGATGTACTTGGCGGTGAACGGATCGGTGGTGCTGGGCCCGCGCCATCGACCGATGGAATGGATCAGGGCGACGCCGTCATCGGCGAGCAACCGCGCGATCTGGCTGAAGTAGGACTGATAGTTGGGCCTTCCCACGTGCTCGAACATGCCCACAGAGACGATCCGGTCGAAGGATCCCTGCAGGTCACGATAGTCGGTAAGCGAAAATCGGACCCGCTCGCCAAGACCCGCCGCCTCCGCCCTCGCCCTGGCCGTCCGCAGTTGTTCCGAGGACAAAGTCACGCCCTCGACCATGACCCCTGTTCCCGATGCAAGAGAGAGGGCGAGCCCTCCCCATCCGCAGCCGATGTCCAGCACGCGCTGACCCTCGCTCAGCAGCAGCTTCGCCGCGATGTGCCTCTTCTTGGCGGCTTGCGCCTCCTCGAGGCTCATGCCTCGCCTCTCGAAGAGGGCGCAGGAATACTGCAGATCGTCGTCCAGGAAGCGCCGGTAGAGTTCCAGCGAGAGATCGTAATGGTGCGAGACATTGCGCTTCGCCTGCGCGCGCGCGTTGCTCTCGCGGACCATGCGCGACCACCAGCGCCGGAGGCGGTTCGGATGCTGGGGAGCTCGAGTTTCAGCGGTGTTGATAGACGCGAGCGCGACAAGGTCGTGGATGGCGCCCTTCTCGAAGGTGAGTCGGCCGTCCATGTAGGCCTCTCCCACTCCCAAAGACGGCTTGGCGATGATCCGCGCCAGCGTCAGATTGTCGGCGATGGTCAGTTCGATCGGGGTCCCCGATCCGTCGCCTGCATGGAGACGGCGGCCGCCAGGAAGGCGGACGGTCAGGCAACCGGTATGGAACGCCTTGGCGAGGAAGGACTCGATGCTCAATCTCTTTCCTCCTGTCCCTTGAAGCGACTGACCTCCGCGAACGGTTTCTGTGGGTCTTTTGGCGCGGGGCAACCCAGGCTCTTTACCGTCTTCGACCTCAGTTTGCCAAATTCTCGCCTGATTTGGCCGTCGGCTTGACTCTTCCGGCTTTCGATCCTACTTCGCAGTCCTGTTGGCACTCAACGGGGGCGGCTGCTAACGGCCGACCCTCGGGCTAACGTGAATCAATCACAGACGATCTACGGAGAGAAAATCCATGGCGTTTCGTCCACTCGGCGACCGCGTCCTCGTCCGCCGTGTCGAGGAAGAAGAGAAGACCAAGGGCGGGATCATCATCCCTGACACCGCCAAGGAGAAGCCTCAGGAAGGCAAGGTCGTGGCTGTTGGTCCCGGCGCGCGCGACGATGCCGGCAAGGTGCAGCCCCTCGATCTGAAGAGCGGTGATCGCATCCTGTTCGGCAAGTGGTCGGGCAGCGAAATCAAGCTCGAAGGCGAAGATCTCCTGATCATGAAGGAGAGCGACGTCCTTGGTGTGCTGGAATAGCCCCAGGCCCGCGTTCAATCAGTTTCAACCCAATCATCCCCAATAGAGAAAGAGCCTAGGAAATGGCTGCCAAAGACATCTATTTCTCCACCGATGCCCGCGATCGAATGCTTCGCGGAGTAAACATCCTCGCCAACGCGGTCAGGGTCACCCTGGGCCCAAAGGGCCGTAACGTGGTGATCGAAAAGTCCTTCGGGGCGCCGCGCTCGACCAAGGACGGCGTAGCCGTCGCCAAGGAAATCGAACTTTCCGACAAGTTCGAAAACCTCGGCGCGCAGCTCATCCGTGAAGTCGCTTCCAAGACGAACGACAAGGCGGGGGACGGCACCACCACCGCCACTATCCTGGCCCACGCCATCGTGGTCGAGGGCACCAAGTCGGTGGCCGCCGGCATGAATCCGATGGACCTGAAGCGAGGCGTCGACAAGGCGGTCGCGCGGATCGTCGAAGAGATCAAGGCGACTTCCAAGAAGGTGACCACCAACCAGGAAATCGCCCAGGTCGGCTCGCTCAGCGCCAATGGCGACACCGAAATCGGCGCCATGATCGCCAAGGCGATGGAGAAGGTCGGCAACGAGGGTGTGATCACCGTCGAAGAGGCCAAGAGCCTCGAGACCGAGCTCGACATCGTCGAGGGCATGCAGTTCGACCGCGGCTATCTCTCGCCGTACTTCATCACCAACGCCGACAAGATGGAGGCGGTGCTCGAGGATCCGCTGATCCTGCTTTACGAGAAGAAGCTGTCGTCCCTGCAGCCCCTGCTGCCGGTGCTCGAGGCGGTCGTTCAGTCGGCCCGGCCGCTGCTGATCGTCGCCGAAGACATCGAAGGCGAGGCCCTGGCGACCCTTGTCGTCAACAAGCTTCGCGGCGGTCTTCGGGTCGCGGCGGTCAAGGCGCCTGGCTTCGGTGATCGACGCAAGGCGATGCTCGAGGACATCGCGACCCTCACCGGCGGCCAGCTGATCAGCGAGGATCTGGGCATCAAGCTCGAGAATGTCGGCATCGACATGCTCGGCAAGGCCAAGAAGGTGTCGATCACCAAGGACGACACCACCATCGTCGACGGCGCCGGCGCCAAATCCGACATCGAAGCGCGAATCTCCCAGATCAAGCGCCAGATCGAGGACACCACCTCCGACTATGACAAGGAAAAGCTGCAGGAACGCCTGGCCAAGCTCGCCGGGGGCGTGGCGATCGTCCGCGTCGGCGGCTCGACCGAAGTCGAGGTGAAAGAGAAGAAGGACCGCGTCGATGACGCCTTGAACGCGACCCGCGCGGCCGTGGAGGAAGGCATCGTTTCCGGCGGCGGCGTCGCCCTGCTCAAGGCCGGGCTCAAGCTCGACGGTCTCAAGGGCGACAATGCCGATCAGGACGCGGGCATCGCCATCGTCCGGCGCGCGCTCCAGGCCCCGATCAGGCAGATTGCCGAAAACGCGGGCGTCGAAGGCTCGATCGTGGTCGGGAAGGTCCTCGAGAGCAAGGTGGCCAACTACGGCTTCGATGCTCAGAAGGAAGAGTACGTCGACCTGATCGCCGCCGGCATCATCGACCCGGCGAAGGTCGTGCGCACGGCCCTGCAGGACGCGGCCTCGGTCGCCGGCCTGATGATCACTACCGAAGCGGCGATTGTCGAAGCGCCCAAGAAGAACGCCGGCGGCGCGGGCGGCATGCCCGGCGGCGGTGGAATGGGCGGCGGCATGGGCGACATGGACTTCTAGGACTCGCCTCGACCGTCTCTGGACCATTGAAACCCCCGGCCCCAGAGCCGGGGGTTTTTCTTGGCCCCTCGCTACAACCGCCTGCGTCTATCGCTCGCGTCGATGAGGCTGCTCGCCGCCCAACCGGTCAGGCTGATCACGACCGAGGCCAGGATCGCGTCGAGGAATCCATGGACATGGACGCCGTGAAAGAAGAAGGCGACCAGGCTCACCATCAGTCCGTTCACCACCAGCAGGAACAGACCCAGCGTCAGGATGGTCAGAGGAAAGGTGAGAAAGACGAGGATCGGTCGCACCAGGGCGTTGACGACGCCCAGCAGCAGGCCCGCGATCAGAAGGTTCTCGATCCCATCCACCTTGACCCCGTGAATGAGCTTGGAGGCCAGCCAGAATCCGAGCGCCGCCGCAAGGGCGCGAAGGATGAATCGCATCATGTCGCCACCAGCTTCGTTTTCCCCACCCTAGAACCGCCTCCGATCCAGCGAAATAGCCGCCAAGGTCACGTTGACGCATACGGAAGGCGGCAATACCTTCGTCGCTGACCGTTCCTTTTGATCGGAAGGGAGATTTCCCCTCATGGCCACCGAACTTCGCCGACCGGAGCGCACCTTCACCATCCGCCAGCTCTGTGTCGAATTCAAATGCACGGCCCGCGCCCTGCGCTTCTACGAAGACAAGGGCTTGCTGGCGCCAGCCCGGCAAGCGATGAACCGAGTATATTCCTACAAGGACCGCGGTCGCCTCCAGCTCATACTGCGCGGCAAGCGCGTGGGCCTTTCCCTCGCAGAGATCCGCGAAATACTCGAGCTGTATGACAAGCACGATGGAGGCGCGGCGCAGAACGCCACGGCCTTGCGCAAATTCCGGCAGCGGATCGCCGCCTTCGAACGCCAGCGCGAGGATATCGATCACAACCTCGCCGAGTTGCGGGAAGCCTGCGCCCGGCTCGAGGAGCGCCTGGCCCAGGCGCGGCCCGACCTGCTGGCCGCGGTGGAACCTGTCGCGCCCGCGGCCAGATCCCCTCGCGAGACCGTCGGCGCGCGCTAGCGCTGCGGGTTTGCCTCAGGGCGTCGCCGCCAACCATTCCGAGGCCCGCTCGGCGAGCGCCGCCATATCCTTGAGCTCGCACTCCCAGACGATTTCGACGCGCCACCCTGCCGCCTCGAGCGCCGAGCGGGCCGCCTTGTCGCGGGCGCCGTTGGCGGCGATCTTGGTGGTCCAGTAGTCGCGATTGGCCTTGGGGACGCGCGCTCCGCGGGCGCAGTCGTGGCCGTGCCAAAAGCAGCCGTGGACGAGAACCGCCAGTCGGCGACCGGGAAGCACGAGGTCGGGCTTGCCCGGCAGATCGCGCCGATTAAGCCGGTAGCGTCCGCCCAGCGACCAGATCAGCCGCCGCACCTTCAGCTCGGGTCCGGTGCCGCGCCCCTTCACCCTGCGCATGACCGCCGAACGTTTCCAGGGCGGATAGACGTCGGTCACGACCGCGGGGACGATTCCGGAGAACGTGTTTCAGGGCTTATGGAAACGATAGACGATCTGGTCGGTGTGGCCGCGGATCGACGGATCGAAGATGAGCGCCGTGTGAGGATCCGCGGGATTGCGCAACACATCGCTTTCGCCATCGAACTTGAAGCCCGCCGACTCCACTTCCTGTCGGATGACCGCCGGGTCGATCCGATGCAGCTTGTCGGCGGTTTCCGTCGGCGGTGAACCGGGCAAGGCGACGTGGTCGATGATCAGCAGGACGCCACCGCTCTTTAGCGCCGCGAACCACACGCGATCGAGAGCCGGGACATCGAGGTGAACCTGCGAAAGATGCAGGTCGTGGTAGTTGTCGGAGGTCCAGATGAGGTCCAGCGGCGGCAGCGCGCCCATGCCGGTCGGGCCGATCGGGATCACGGTGACGTTCGCGTAGGCCGGATCGGCGGCGATCTTGTCGGCGGCCGGCTCGGCGAACGGGGATTTCCGGTCAGGCACCGCAGCCCAGACATGTCCGGTGGGGCCGACCGCCTTGCTGAGAATCCGGGTGAAGTAGCCCCCGCCGGGAAGGATCTCGAGCACCTTGTCGCTCGGCTTGACGCCCGAAAACGCCACGACGTCGCCGGGCTTGCGGGCGGCGTCCTTGGCGGTGTCGTCGGCGGGCCTGCCTGAATCGGCGACCGCAGCGCCAACGTAGGGCGGTATGGGCTGAGCGAAAGCGGCGCCCGCGGCTGTCGACAGCACCACGGCGATCAGGGCGATCAGAAACGCACGAGACATGTTTTCTCCCCTCGTTCTCTGGTTGAGACCATAGTCCGCGCCGAGTTGGGATTGCGTCAAGCCTGCAACTCGCGTGCGGCGATTTCGGCGATTTCAAGCGCGGGAGATGCATCCTCGCCGTCTCCGAGCGTCCACGACGCCGAGAGGCCGGCGTAGGCAAGGGCCCAGTTCAAAATCCGTGAGGGCTCCAGCCCCGCCTCCCGGGCGATGATCGCGACTCCGGCGCGCAGCCTTGCAGGCGCGCCGGCCGTTTCGATGTCTGGATTGCAGAGGATATTTGCATAATCGAATCCCCGCTCACCCAGAAGGCCCTTGGGGTCGATGGCGAGCCAGCCTCGCGCGCCTCCATCGAGGACATTTTCGTGGTGGATATCGCCATGCAGCACGACGGGTTCTGCGGCGGTCGCCAACAGCATCCGCGCCGCGTCGGCCGAGCGATGAAGAATGCCCCCAAATCGGCTCGCCGCCGGTTCGAGCGCCCGGAACCAGACATCCAGCGGGACAAGGCTTGGAGGGCGTGCCCCGACCCTCGGAGCATGAAGTTTTGCAGCCGTGCGACAGAGGACAGTGGTCGCCTCTTGGTCCGCGCCGCTGCGCGCCATAGCCGAAAGGGAGCGGCTGCCGATGACCCGTTCCAGCAGAAGGGCGGCGCCCTGGCGGGCGAGGACCGTGGCTGCGCCGTCGCCGCCCCACCATTCCATCGCCGCGGCGCCGCGCGCCTCTTCTTCATGGCCGGCGATCTTCAGCATCGCGGCTTCGCCGTTTCTGGTGACCGCCAACAGGTGCGATCCGAAGCGGGTCGTGAAACCCTCGCCATCCGAGACCAGGCCCCAGCAATCGAGCCAGGGGCGGAAGACATCTTCCGGCGGGTCTATGGCCTGTGATCCTAGGCCCACCGACGAAACACCAGGCAGGTGTTGAGCCCCCCGAAGGCGAAGGCGTTGAGCAGCAGCGCTTCGGCGTCGATCGCCCGCGCCTCGCCGAGGACCAGATCGAGGTCGCATTCCGGGTCCGGTCCGAGCCAATTCAGGATCGGCGGAGCGCTCCCGTCGGCGAGCGCCATCAGGCCGATGACGCCCTGGACGACGCTCGCGGCCCCGATCAGATGGCCGTGGGCGCTCTTGGTGGCGATGATCGGGTGATCCTTGGCCCGCCCGCCAAAGACCGAATGGATCGCCGCCGCCTCGTTCTTGTCGTTGAGCGGGGTGCCCGTGCCATGAGTGGAGATCAGGATCCGCCGCGCGTCTCGCGCCTTGGCCTGGTCGAGGGCCGCGCTCATCGCCGACACTGCGCCTTCGAGGCTGGGCTGGGTCCAGTGAAAGGCGTCCGAGGAAAGACCGACGCCGGAGAGTTCGGCGATGATCTTCGCGCCTCGGGCGGTGGCGTGATCCAGGGATTCGAGCACCATGGCGCCGCCGCCCTCGCCGATGACCATTCCGTCGCGACCCTGGGAGAAGGGCCGGCAGGTGGTCGGGCTCATGGCCTGCAAGCCCTCCCATGCGCGCAGGCAGGCCGCGGTCGCGATCGCCTCGCTGCCGCCGACGATGGCGATTTCGGTACCTCCAGCGCCGATCAGGGCGGCGCCCTGAGCAATGGCGTGGCCGGACGAGGCGCAGGCGCTGGACACGGCGAAGACCGGTCCGCGAATGCCGAATTCCATGGCCACGGCGCTCGCGGGCGCGCTCACCATCACGCGGGGCACGGTAAGTGGATGGACCCGGGCCAGCTTCTGGCCATAAAAACGCTCGTAGGACTGCTCGAGGGTGTGGATGCCGGCGAAACCGTGGCCGAGAACCACGGCCGCGCCGCCCAGTGACCCGGATCCCAGGAGTCCCGCGGCATCCAGAGCTTCGTGCGAACACTTCAGCGCGAACATGGAAAACGGGTCCAAGGATGCGCCCACCCTGCGGCCCAGGGCCGATTCGAGCATTCCCACCACGTCACCTTCGACCAGCGCTGCCGGAGTGGTATGCGGCGGAGGTCCATTAGGCCCTGGGTCGAAGAGGTGTTCGGTGATGCCGGACTTGCCGTCCCTGGTGGCCGCCCAGGTCTCGGCGACGGTGGCCCCCAGGGCGCAGATCGCCCCCAGGCCGGTGACGACAACGCAGCGCGAAGCGGCGTTCGCCGATTTCAAGACTTCTGCTTCTCTATCAGCGATTCCAGTATGTCCAGAAACTGGCCAAGATTGGCGGTTTCCTTGAAAGCGTCCTCCGGGATCTCGATGCTGTACTTTTCCTCCACCGCGAAAACCACGCTCACGACATCGACGCTATCCAGTCCGATGTCGGCCAGGGTTGCTTCGCGGGACAGCTTGGCGCGGTCGATCAGAGCCTCCTGGGCGATCAGATCCAGAAGCTCGTCATCCAAGGTCGCCATTTAGGTCTCCGACCGGCCATCTCTCGTTCAACGCCATAGCAAGGGAACACCCGCCCACCAACACGCTTAGGCCGGCGAATAGGCCCGAAGGACGTCTTCGATTATCCGCTCGAGCTGCTCGAGGGTGTTGCAGGTCTTGGCCAGATGGCAGAACCGGCGATAGGCGTCCATCTTCGAGTCGCCCTGGCCCCAATAGGTCTCGGGCTCCGGATTGAGCCAGATGATGGCGCGCGAACGCTCCTCCATGCACCGCATGAGGTCGAGCCTTGGATTGGCGTAGTTGGAGCGACCGTCGCCGAGGATGATGACGGTCGTCCGGCGGTCCACCGCCCACTCCCGCGAGGCGCAGAAGTCGGCGAAGGCGCGTCCGTAGTCGGTTGGGCGAAAACCGATCCTGGCCAGGATAAGCTCTATGGCGTCGTCGACCTTTTCATCGTCGAGGAGGTCGTTGACGCATACCAGTCGGTCGGAGAACGCGAAGGCGTCCAGCCGGTCCACGACCTCGTTGAGGCTGTAGAGGAAGAGCAGAAGGAACTGGGCCGCCGCCGCCACCGACCGGGAGACGTCGCAGAGGACGGCGATCCTGGGCTTCTGCAGCGTCCGTCGTTTCCAGGCGATTTCAAAGGGTACGCCGCCGTATCCCAGGCTCCTACGCAGGGTCCTGCGCACGTCGAGGCGCCCCTTCTTCGCCCGGTGGCGGTGACGCGCGTACCGCTTCGCGAGCCGCCTGGCCATCTTTCGCACCAGCGCCTCCATGGCCCGAACATCCTCCGGCTCGACGGCGGTGAGCTTGCGACGCGAAAGCAGGCGCTCCCGAAGCCGGCGTCCCGTCTGGGCGGCATAGAGTTCGGCCTGCCGGTCGACGAAGGCTCGCGCCTCGACGAAGAGGGCCGTTCGGCGCACCGCCAGCTCGGCGGCCAGGGAGTCATCGCCGGTCTCCGATGTCCTCAGTCGATTGATCAGGGATTCCAGCTCGCGAAGGCCCATACCGTCGAGAAGGCGTCGCGTGAGGAGGCTGCGCTGGGCGCCGGTCTGGATCCCCGTGACGGCCGCCCCGGCTGCGGCCGCTTCCATGGCTTGGGCGAGGCCGGCGGAATCTTCATCGAGAAGCATCCGCGCCAAGTCTCCCGCTTCCCCGGCCGCGGGCGTGGAGTCGGCCCGCGAAGGCGTCGTGGCGTCGACGAATTCGTCGCGGGCGAAGAAGGTGTCGAAGCAGGCGTCGAAGCGTTCGACTTCCTCCGCGGTCTTGGCCAGGGTCACCGCCAGGGAGTCCTTGAAGAGAGTCCGGTCGGACCAACCGACTTGGGCGGCGGCGCGATGGGCGTCGATCGCCTCGGCCGGCGAGACATCGACCTCGCTTGCCCGCAACGCCCTCACGAAGTCCTCTAGGGTGTGCCGCACGGCGTCAGGCTCCAGCGGGGCGAGCCAGAAACTCGGGAATCTTGGCCTCCACGGCCGCTATGTCCTGCTCGAACTTCAAGAGCACGTTGAGGGTCTCGCGGACGAGCTCGCCATCGAGGCTCTCGACATTGAGAAGCAGGAGGGCGCGGGCCCAGTCGACGGTCTCCGAAATCGAAGGCAGTTTTCGCAGATCGAGGGTGCGCACCGCCTGGACGAACGCGACGAGCGACCGGCGGAGTTTCTCTTCGACCTCGGGCGCGCGCGCCGCGACGATTTGCTCTTCGAGACGCTGGTCGGGCAGGGGGATATGCAGATGCAGGCAGCGCCGCTTCAGCGCGTCACCCAAATCGCGGACGTTGTTGGAGGTAAGGAACACCATCGGCGCGATCTTGGCCCTGATCACGCCGATCTCGGGGATCGAAACCTGGTAGGCTGACAATGTCTCCAGCAGGAACGCCTCGAACGCCTCATCGCTCTTGTCGATTTCATCGATGAGCAGAACCGCTCCACCCTCCTGACGGAGGGCCGTGAGAAGCGGTCGCGTTTCCAGAAAGGTCTCGGAGAAGAAGAGGTCGCCCGCCCCGCGCAGCTGCTCCATGGCGGTCTCGAGGTCGGGCGCGCCGGCGAGCGAGGCGCCCATGTGGTCTTTCAGGATCTGGGTATAGAGAAGCTGTTTGCCGTACTTCCACTCGTAGAGCGCCTTGCTCTCGTCGAGTCCCTCGTAGCACTGGAGCCGGATCAGCGGCAGTTCCAGGAGCGCGGCGGTCGAAAGCGCGAGTTCGGTCTTGCCCACACCGGCGGTTCCCTCCACCAGGATCGGCTTCTTCAGGTGCGCCGACATATAGACGGCGGTGGCGATCCGCCGCGAGGCGATGTAGCCGACCCCCGCCAATCCCTCGATGATCGTTTCGACCGAGGCCAACGGGGAACCGGCCTCCAGGCTCGCGCTCATGGCCGCGTTCCGAAGGCGCGGTGGTCCGGCTGCGCGCGCAATCGGAGATTGGCAAGGCGGCGGGGGCCCATCTTGCGTCGCCGCTCCCACTCGTCGATCTCGGCCTCCCGGAACATGCTTCTCCTGGTCTCCTCGCGTCCGAATAGGCTGGTTCAGGCCCCAAGGACAGCAAGGGACCTGGCTTCAGCGAGATTGCTATCCCTTCGGACGGCGCCGCATGGCCGACATGGCCCCCCGCTCTGAAGGACTCCGGTCTTCGCCGCATTCCCTTCAGGCCTTCCGCGGAGGGGAACCGACGGTCGCGCCGGAGGGTTAAGGCCAAGCTTGGTGGAGAACGATTGCGTGACCATAAGCGACGATGTCCTGACGAAACTACCGCCCCAGAGCTTCGCCGCGATCTCCAGGAAGGTCCGCGACGGCGACATCCTGCTCTGCGCCGCGCACGATCCATTCTCCCGCCTCATTGGCTGGAGCACCAAGAGTCCTTGGTCCCACGTTGCCCTCGCATGGCGCTGGCCGGCGCTGGGACGGCTCCTGGCGTTCGAATGCGTCCAGCAGCTCGGCGTCCGCGCCGTGCCGCTCGATCGATTCATCCGCGAGACCAGCAGCGGCCAGAAGCCCTACCCAGGCAGGATCATCCTCGCCCGTCACCAGCGCCTCGCCAGCGCCAAACCCGACGAACACGCGGATCTCGTGAAGGCGCTGGCCGATTTCGCCCTGGACCGCATCGGCGACCGCTTCTCTGGGCTGGAAATCCTCAAGATCGCCATCCGAATCGTGGTCGGACGCTGGGACATCCGCATGCCAAAGACGCTGGGGCCCGACAACGCGTTCATCTGCTCGGAATTCGTGGCGAAGTGCTTCGAGAAGATCGATGTCAAGATCCAGTGGGACGGACTGGGTTTCATCGCTCCCGCCGACGTGGCCCATGATCCGCACGTTCGCGCGGTCGCTAGATTCCGGACCGGCTGAAAGCGCCTCCTCAGCCGCCAGTCAGGCCAGGGCTTTTCCGTAGATTCGATAGGTCTTGTAGATGCGCGCGCCGAAGTCCTCGAGGATGTGACGCATTCGGATGTTGTCCTCCAGGATCCAAGAGTACTCCGCCTGGGTTATGCCGGCCCTAACGCCCTCCCGCCGTATCGCGTCGAGGATTACGAAGGGAGCGAGAATCCCGCGCCGGTCGCGGGCGAACTTTCGCTTGACGCCCATCAGCGGGACGCGCCCGCGCTTGACCCCCGAAACCTTGAGCCGCCACAGCAGTTTCGCCCAGCCAAACGGCAGCAGACGTCCGCCGAGGTCGAAGATCGCATCGTTCAGGTTTGGCAGAAGGACCCCAAATCCCGCGGGCTCGTTATCGATTTCCACAAACCAGACCAGGCGCGGGTTGAGGATGAGCCTCAGGGATTCGCCAAGATGCTTGGTTTCGCCCTGGGTGACAGGCGCAAATCCCCAGTTTTCCGCCCAAGCGTCATTCAGGATCCCGACCAGGTTTTGAACCTCTTCGTCGAACTGCTTCATCCGCACGGGCCTTAGGACCATGCCGGGTGGCAAGGGTCGTTCGAGTCGGGCCTGGACCCCAGGCGTGAAGACCGGGACGTCGGAGATGTAGGCGAAAACGTCCTTGGCCTTCGCGTACCCCTGTTCCTCGATCCGAGCCGCGGCATAGGACGGATCGTGGCCCATCATCAGCATCGGCGGCGTATCGAAGCCGTCGACGAGCAGCCCCACCTCCTCGTTGATCGAGAGGTTGAACGGGCCGAGGATCTGGGCTCGGCCGCGCTGGCGCAGCCAGTCCTCGGCGGTGCGGAACAAGGCGGAGAACACTTCGGGATCGTTCTCGGCGGCGATCATGCCGAAGTAGCCGGCGGGGGCGGCTGGGTCGGTTCGTGCGAGGTGATCGATCTGGGCGCTGATGCGCCCGACATCGCGATCGCCTTTTTTTGCCAGCCAAAACTGCACGTCGGCGTGTTCGAAGAAAGGGTTGTGCTTGGCCGACAACGCCTCGCGGCGCTCGAACATGAGGGGCGCGATCCACGTTGCGTCCCCGGCCATCAGGCGCATCGGCAGTCGAATGAAGCGTTCCAGCTCGGCGCTGCTCTGCACCGGCCCAATTTCGACGGCGTCGCTCGTCATTCGGCGTAGAGCATTATGCTGATCGCGCCGGCCGCGAACGCCACCGGCGCGCCCCAGGCCGCGACCACCGGCGGAAGAACCCCTGTTTCGCCCATGGCGGTCAGCAGGCCGTCGGTCACCAAGTAGAGGAGCCCGCAGCCAAGGCCGAAAACTACTGGCACTGTCCGGTTGCTTCTGGTGTGGCCGAGCGCGGTCGGAAGGGCCAGGAGCAACATGATTATCGGCGCGAAGCCTTCGGCCACGGTTCGATAGAGCCTTGTCTGGAATTGGCTCGGACTCTTGTCCACCGGCCCCTTGCCGAAGAGCGAGCGGAAAGCTGTCCCAGACGTGATCTGATAGGCGGTCGAGAAGAGGCGCGCCGCATCCCCTGGCCGGAGGGTGGTTCGCCAGTCCGTGGCCGCCACCGTCATCATATCGGCGCGCGATTGCGAAAGGTCCGTCACCACTGCGTCGTGCAGCCGCCAGCCGTCCGGCTCCCTGGTGGCGACGGCGGCTGTCATCCGGCGCACAAGGGCCTTGTCGGCGTCCCGCTCGTAGATCGATACGCTGCCGAGCACATTGCCATTGGGACTAGCGGACTTCACCCTGACGACATCATCGCCAATCCGGAACCAGCGAGGCGGGGGCGTGTGTCGGCCTGGGTCCGGGGCTGACTCCGCCCACCACTTCGCCAGAGACTGCTCGGCCCTTGGCGTGACCTGATCAGTCACGACGAGATCGAGGGCGGCAACCGCGAGCGCCACCGGCAGTGTCCGGCGAAAGATCTGGAACAGAGACAGACCGGTGATGCGCATGACCACCAGTTCACTGTTTCGCGCCAGCTGGCTGAAGGTGAAGATCGCGCCTGCGAGAACCGCGAACGGCGCCACCTGCTGAAAGAGGAACGGCACACGCAGGAACATGTAGTGGAAAATCTGCAGCACGCCGCCGCGGGCCAGAATATCGCTGGTTCGCTCCAGCAGATCGATCAGCTGCAGAAGGCCCATCAGCGCCGCCGCCGCCGCCGCAGTGCGCACCAGCATGATCCTCGTCAGGTAGGCCGAGAGGCTGAGAGCGCCTTCCTTCTGCATGGCGGTGGGAGCAGATTTGGTCCGGCGCTCGAAAATCTGTTCGATGCGGAGAAAGAGGGCGCTGATCGGCGTCTCTCCGGGTCGGCGTCGGCTCGACAGAAACAGCCAGAAGGCGAAGGTCGCCATCAGGGCGAAAATCGAGGCCATGGCTAGCAGAGGATCGACCCTGCCGGCGTCCGCGAAGCTCTTGCACAGCGTGACGCCATGGTGAAAGGCGACAAGCACCACCGCGCCGACAATCATACCGGGGGCTCGTCGCCCGCGCTTGGCCGCCAGGGCCAGCGGCAGGGCGAGTAGAGGCAGCAACGGTATGGCCAGCGAGCGGGTCAGTCGCGCATAGAGTTCGGCTTCAAGGACGCGCTTGGGGATCAGGGAGTCCGGACGCCGGGTCTCCCGCACGAGTTCGGGCAGGGTCAGCTCCTGCTCGTCCCCGCCGCGGGGTTGGAGGGTCTGGTCGCCGCCGAGGATCTCGCGGTCGGTAAGGTTTCCGAACCGCAACAGCCTCGCACCGAAGTGCGGGGCGGGCGAAAGGACGAGGCCCCCGCTCAGGTCGAGTTCGGTGGTCTTTCCATCCGGGCGCAGCGAGAGGGTGCCCCGGCTGGCTGTCACCACGGTTTCGCCGGTCTTGCCACGGCGGTCGATGAAGACGCCCTTGAGACTGCGGCCGGTAGCGTCGGCTTCGTCAGCGGTTATCGTGAAGTTCGGTCCCGCGCTCATGAAGACCTGCGGGTCGAGTTGGGCCGTCCAGCCGGCGTCGGTTGCGGCGTTGAGCACGGCGCGGTACCCGAAGCGGCTATAGGGTTGAAGGTATCCGACCAAGAGGATGCTGATGACGCCAAGGACCACGCCGACCGCCACGAGTGGCGCGACCAGGCGGTTGAACGAAACCCCTGCGGCCAGAAGGGCGTCGATTTCGCTCTCTTCATCGAGGCGAGCGATGACGATGAACATGGCCGCGAAAAACGACGCGGGCAGCGCCAGGCCGAGCTGGTAGGGAACGAGATTGGTAATCAGGCCGAAGAGGTAGCCCAGCCTTGCCCCGTTCGACGCGAGTTGATCGATGAGCCTCAGGGTCTGCTCGAGCAGGAAGGCGACGAGCGTGACGCCGAGCACCGCGGCCGCAGGCCCCGCCAGCATACGCAGGATGTAGCCGTCGATGATCGACGGTCGCCAAGTCGTTCTGGACGCAACCGGGGCGGCGACCGCCATCGAACTCACTTGGGTCAGACCACTCCGCCGGCTCTACGGCGATCGGCAGGGAGGCAATTAAGATTGCGACCTACCTGAGCGAAGATGTCTAGCGCCGCATCGATCTGACCAGTCGTGTGCGCGGCGCTCACGCTGGTGCGCAGAAGCGGCGCGTTGCTCGGCGTCGCTGGCGGCAGGGCCAAATTGAGGTAGAGCCCCGATTCCAGGAGCATCTTCCAGAACGTCACCGCCATTTCCTGGTCGGGCATGACCACCGCGACGATCGGATTGGCTTGCGGCCCCGTCGTGAACCCCAGCGCTCCCAGTCCGTCGTGGAGGCGCTTGGCGTTCCGCATGAGGTTGACCCGCAGCCTCGGCTGGGTCTCGAGCTTGTGGAGAGCTTCGAGCGTCGAGGCGATGACGCCCGGCGGCAAGGACGCCGTGAACATGTAGGGTCTGCATACGACCCGCATGATGTCGAAATCCGCGGTGTCCGAAACGCAGAAACCACCCACGCTGCCCAAACTCTTGGAGAAGGTTCCGACGATGAAGTCGACGTCCTCTTCGACGCCGGCGGCTTCCGCCAAGCCGCGGCCGGTAGCGCCAAGGACACCCAACGAGTGCGCCTCGTCCACCAGCAGATAAGCGCCGGTCTCTCTCTTGACCGCGGCGATCTCCTCGAGCGGCGCGGTGTCACCGACCATGGAGTAGATTCCCTCGACGACGATAAGGCGTTCGCCAGGCGACCCGGCGAGGCGGCGCAGACGCTTGTACAGGTCGTCCGGGCTGTTGTGGCGGAAACGGATTACCTCCGCCCCCCCGAGCCGCGAGCCGTCGTAAATGCTCGCATGGCTGTCGGCATCGAGCATCAGGTGATCGCCGCGCCCCACGAGTGTGGAGAGAACGCCGAGGTTGGCCTGATAACCGGTGCTGAACACCATGGCGTGCTTTCGGCCGTAAAACGCCGCCAGGCGCTCCTCGAGCCGCAGGTGGCCGTCGTAGCTGCCGTTGGCGATACGTGAACCGGTGGTGCCGGTGCCCTGCCGTTTGGTGGCCTCCACGGCCTCGGCGATGCAGTCGGGGTCAAAGGTGAGGCCGAGATAGTTGTTGGTGCCAAGAAGGATGGTCCGCCGCCCGTTCAGCATGCCCTCGGTGGGTGAAAGGACGCTGTCGAACCTGACGTTGAAAGGGTCCACCCCATGGGCGCGAAGGGCGTCGTAGGCGAGTTTATAGCTGGCATGTTTGGCGAGGATCGTCATGCGGGGACCCCGCTCCGCAGCTGCTCGACCGCATGGATCAGGTCACCCACGGTCTCAACCTGCGCGATCCGATCGAGGGGAATCGAGATATCATAGAAGTCCTCGATCGCCATGACGAAATTCATCACGCCTAGAGAGTCCAAGCCTAGATCCTCCACAATATCCGTGCCGTCTGTGATCTGGACGGGGTGGCCCAGGACCTGCTCGAAAATCGCTGCGATCTCGCCGCGAACAGGTTTCCCAGCAACGGGCGTATTGCTGGCCACGAGCGCTAACTGACGAGTTTCTCGCATCCCGCGAACCCGCTGCACCGCTTCGCGGACGAAGCCCCAAGGCCACCGTAACAGGTTTAAGACATCCCGTTCAACCGGGGTTGAGTCAGGCTTCGACCTTGGCGGTCGTGGTTTCGAAAGCTCCCGAAAGGAAAAGCCGCTTGGCCGAGGAGCGACTGAGCTTGCCCGACGAGGTCTGGGGAAGGCCGTGGGGAGGAATGAGCACGACTTCGGCCTCCAGTCCGTGGCGCGTCCGGATAAGGCTGGCGGTCTGGGCGCGCAGGTCTTCCCGCGCCTCGGTGGCGCCCGTCCGGCATTGAACCAGTGCGACGACGCGCTCCTCCTCGCCCCCGCTAACCGAGAACACCGCGACATCGCCGCTTCGCAGGGCGCTGATCTCGCTTTCGGCGGTCCACTCTAGATCCTGCGGCCAGACGTTCCGACCGTTGACGATGATCAGATCCTTGGCCCTGCCGGTGATCACGATCTGGCCATCGAGCGCGTATCCAAGATCGCCGGTGTCGAGCCAACCGTCAGCCGAGAGCACGCGCGCGGTCTCCTGCGGTTCGCCGAAGTAACTCTCCATCAAGCTAGGCCCAGAAGCGAAGATACGTCCCATCCGCCGATCCGGCAGGGTCCTGCCTTCAGCGTCGCGGACCTCGATGCTATGGCCCGGCAGCGGCGTTCCGCAGAGCGCAAAGTCCCTGGCTCGCGCGCCCGGACCGTTGGGCGCCTTCGCGACATGCGTGCGTTCGAGAATCTCGATGTCGGCGCGGTCAGTCCGCAGACCCTGACCGAGCGGCGCCAGGGCAAGCGCCAATGTGGCCTCCGCCATGCCATAGCTGGCGACAAAAGCGGCAGGATCGAAACCGGCCGGCGCATAGGCCCGAGCGAATTCGGCGAGGGGAGCATGTCGGATCATGTCCCCGCCAAGACCGGCGACTCGCCAACTCGACAAATCGAGCGCGGCGGGGTTGGCCGCTCCGGCGCGTCTGGCGGCGAGTTCATAGCCAAACGTAGGCGCGTAGGAGATCGTCGCTCCTCGGCTGGAAATGAGTTCGAGCCAAAGATTGGGGCGTCGGACGAAAGCGCCGGTCGGCATCAGATCTATCGAGCACTGGCAAGCCAGGGCGCTCAACAGCATGCCGACCAGTCCCATGTCGTGATAGAGAGGCAGCCAGGAGACGGCTCTGTCGGCGGCCACGACCTTCAGGCCATCGCGACCGATGGCTGAAACATTCGCCATCAGGGCCCTCTGGGTGACGGCCACCCCCAGCGGGAACCGCGTGCTTCCCGACGAGAACTGGATGTAGCAGAGACCGTCGGGATCGGGTTTCGGGAGGCTGGCTTCTCCGTCGCCGAAGCATTTTGGCAAAACGCCGAAAATGCTCAGGCTGAGCCCCTCCGCCGCCTCCTCGAACCAATCCGCGAGTGTCGCCGGGGCAAACGCGGCCCTGGCCTTCGCTGCGACGAGCATCCTTCGAATGTGGGCGAGGTAGGCTTCCTTGCCTCCGAATGGAGCGGGAAGCGGCAGCGGAGCGGGAACCAGTGACGCATATTGGCAGGCGAAGAAGACCCTGAGGAACTCCCCGTCACTCGTCGCCGCCAACGCGACCCGGTCACCCGGAACCAGGCCAGTCGCCAGAAGATGCGAGGCGAGAGCAAGCGCTTGTTCGCGGAGCGTGGCGTAGGGCAGGCTCTCCACCAGCTCGCCCTTGAGCGAATGAACGTTGATCCCCGTGCGCTGGCGGGCGGCGTAGTCCAGTGCTTCCGACACAGCGCCGAAGTCACCATGCCGGACGCTCCGACCGGCGTCGGTCGGAGTTGGTCTCAAGTCAGACGGTCCGATTGAAACCCCCGATCGTGCGTAGGAATCGCATTCATCATGGCATGCGACCAGGCCCCCCGTCATTATCAACGATGCCTCCGACGCTGATAGCCGCTAGGGTGCGGCGGCGTCGAGCGGACATTGCGATGGAGCTGAGGTGGGCGGGACCCGGGCCAAAGAGACTCCGATGACCAGTCGCCCACGGCTCGGGACCTTGATGAAAGACGAGTTCCTCGCCGACGCGTGGCGTCGGAAGAAGGGGCGGGATCTGCGGCCCCTGATGCGGCTTGTTCCGTTCGTGCGCGCTCACCCCGGCAATGCGGTCCTGGGCCTTCTCTTTCTGCTGATCTCCGCCGTCGCCCTCCTGCTTCTGACTGCCGGCGCCCGCTGGGTGATCGATCAGGGTCTTGCATCTCACGATCGCGAAGCGCTCGTGAGGATGTTCCTCTGGGCCGGCGGCGTCGCCGTTGTTCTTGCCGTGACCACGGGCCTGCGGCTCTACTTTCTCTACAAACTCGGCGAACGGGTCGTCGCCGATCTGCGAAAGGTCGTGTTCCGCCACGTCCTCGGCCTGGACCTAGCTCACTTCACGACGCTTCGCACCGGAGAGGTGCTGTCGCGGATGACGACCGACATGACCATGATCGAGAGTATCGTCGGCAACGTCGTCCCCGTCGCCTTGAGGAATCTGGTCACGCTCGCCGGCGCCCTGATCTGGATGGTGGTTGTCAGCCCCAACTTCACCGGCGCCGTCCTGTTGTTGATTCCGGTGCTCCTGACCCCGATGTTCCTGATGAGCCGGCGTCTGCAGCAGCTTTCCGTCCGAGCCCAGGATCGTTTCGCCGAGGCCGTTGGTCATGCCTCGGAGGGGCTGGGGGCGCTCGAGACGGTACAGGCCTTCGGCCAGGAGGACGCCGTTTCCGCCCGCTTCAACGGCGCAGTGGAAGGCGCCTACGAGGCTTCACGCGCCCAGCTCCGCGCCCGTGGCGTACTCGCCGGCTTGATGATCGCGCTCATTTTTGGCGGCCTGCTGGCCCTTCTGTACCAGTCCGCGATCGCGGTGAGCATCCAGCACAGCCTTTCGCCGGGGGCCCTTTTTCAACTCCTGGCCCTGGCGTTCTTCGCCGCCAATGCAGTCAAGGACCTCTCCGAAGTCTGGGGTCAGATCCAGAAGGCGTCGGGCGCCGCCGAGCGCATTGTCACCATGATGGATGCGTCGCCGGCGATCACGACACCGGCATATCCGGCGCCGCTGCCGAGGCCGGCTCGGGGCGAGGTGCGGTTCGAAGACGTCTCTTTCGCCTATCCCGGTCGCTCAGGTGCGCCGGCGTTGGATGGCTTTACCCTCACGGCCCGGCCCGGAGAGCGGGTCGCGCTCGTGGGCCCTTCCGGGGCCGGCAAGAGTACGGTTCTTCGGCTGCTGCTGCGCTTCTATGACCCGGACAGAGGCGTGGTTCGGCTCGATGGCGTCGACCTTTCGACCGCT
>Ga0302324_100006492_pt1 | contig 25192 bp, 31 predicted proteins | sample Palsa_T0_1_FD_201949 | JGI IMG/M metagenome (GOLD analysis project Ga0302324, IMG submission 201949) | Peat permafrost microbial communities from Stordalen Mire near Abisko, Sweden - Palsa_T0_1 | ecosystem: Environmental > Terrestrial > Soil > Palsa > Peat permafrost | place: Sweden: Abisko... | reverse complement strand
CCAAGCGAGAAGCCATCAGATCCCTCAAGCGATACCTCTCCCGCGACCTCTACAACAAACTCTCCAACACGCCCTTGACAACATAGAAGCATCCAACGAGTTTCGGCCCGTGGCCCCAGCACGACATTCCCGACGCGATCTTGCGCACACTCAACCGGCCTGTCCGGCGCTCACCAACGGTCGCAAACCCACGGCCGCGCCAGCGTCCTCCACCGTTCGCCGACGTGGCACTTCAACGGCCTGCACAGACAACATGCACGGCCGTGCGACGACACAGCAAGCGCTGTGCAAAGTCGTTGGATGCTTCTATGTTGTCAAGGGCGTGTTGGAGAGTTTGTTGTAGAGGTCGCGGGAGAGGTATCGCTTGAGGGATCTGATGGCTTCTCGCTTGGTCTTGCCTTCTTTGGTTCGGCGTTGGATGTAGGCGCGGCTGGGGGCGTGGTGGACGGAGCGTGAGAGCGCGATCGTGTAGATCGCTGTGTTGATTTGGCGGTCGCCTCCGCGGCTGAGGCGGTGACGGACGGTTTTCCCGGATGACGCTGGTTGTGGGGCGGTGCCGTTGGCGCGCGCGAACGCTGCCTCGCTCTTGAAGCGGGCGGGGTTGAACGCGATGAGCTTGGCGGCGCAGATCGGCCCGACGCCGGGTTCGTCCATCAGCGCGGGAGCGAGCTCGCGTGCGAGCGTGTCGATCTGACGGTTGTATTCCTGGGCTTGCTGGTCGAGGGCGCGGGTGCGGTTGGCGATGTCGCGCAGCACCTGGAGGGTGGTGTTCTCTTGCAGGCTGGCGTTCGGGCGTGTCCGCATCCCGGTGAGCCGCTGCGCGAGCTTCGCGCCGTTGCGCGCTGTCCCGACCCTTTCCCTGAGTGTGGCTGGCGCAGTGACGTGGAGAGCTTGGAGCTGGTTGTAGAGGCGTGAGCGCTCGCTGACGACGGAGTGGTAAGCAACGAGCAGCATCTGCAGCGCGACGCGCTTGCCGTGCCCTCTCGGCGTGGAGAGCCCATCATTGGCGAGCACCTTCTTGGCGGCCAGCAGCGCGTCGAGCTGGTCGGACTTCCCGATTCGTCGCTCGCGGCGTTTTGGCCGCTCGACCTCGAACACCGTGATGGCGTTGTCCTGGAGGTATTCGCACAGGCCGGCACCGTAGCTGCCGGCGCCCTCGATCCCGACCCGGACCTCGCCCTCGAGCCCCGTGATCCACGCGAGCAGCTCGCGGTAGCCGGCGAGAGTCGCGGTGATCGTGATCTCGGCGAGGAGCTGCCCGAGAGCGTCAACGGCGACGGCGAGGTGCTCATGCTTGTGGGTGTCCACGCCCACTGCGATCATCATTTGCGGTCTCCTTTGTTGCTGGTTGGCACTGGTGATGTGGAGGCCGCCAGACAAAGCCATGTCGAGCAAGCAAGCACGCTTCTATGAAGTCATGGCGGCGTCCGTGGCAGGCGACGGGAGACAAATCCAACGGAGGGCACCCGTGAGGGGCCAGCCGGTTTAATCGAGTCATCCCGTCGTCTGCCACACCCTCGACGGGGCACCGGACGCCACTGCATCGCCACCGCTCCGCTACGCCTTACGGGCTTCGCTCCGCGGTGGCGAGCCCGCTTTCCACAGGGCCCCAACAGGCACTGAAGAAATTACATGGCCGGTTTGAGGTGCTGGCGGTCATTAACCGTGTGATGACTGCGGCGAGCATAGGTGCGTCTCGGGGCGGTGGGTACGCGCGCTACCTGGAGAGCAAGACGGTGGAGCCCGAGCGCGGGGACTACTACCTGACACCTGATGGGGAGATGGCGCAGGCCCCCGGCCGCTGGCTGGCCGATGCCGAGACCCTGGAGAGGCTCGGGGTTCAGGCCGGCGGGCCGGTGGATGGCGCGGACTTCATCGCGCTGATGGAGGGCCATCACCCAGGCACCGGCCGGTGGCTTCGTCCGGAGGGCGCCGGCGGCGGCCGGGGCGGCGGGATCGACGTGACGTTCAGCGCACCGAAGTCCGTCTCGACCGTATGGGCGCTCGGCGACCCGTGGCAGCGCGAGCAGATCGAGCAGGCCCACGCCAGGGCGGTCGAGCAGACCATCCACCACCTGCGAGAGCAGGTGCCCGTCGTGCGGCGTCGCTACAGCGGCCAGGTCGTGGAAGAGCACGCCAAGGACGTGATCGCCACCGAGTACCGACACACCACCGCCCGCGGAGTCCAGGGCGCCCAGGCCCCAGACCCGCAGCTGCACAGTCATGTCGTGATCACCGGCGCTGTCCGCGAGGACGACCGGATTGTGGCGGTCGCGTCGCGGCCGATCTTCCGCTCAGCACGGGAGATGGGCGCGTTCTACCGCACCGCGCTCGCCGACGAGCTCGTGCGGGAGGGATACACGATCGAGCAGGGCACCGGCAAGGATGGCCGGTACTTCGAGATCGCCGGTGTCCCCCACGAGCTTTGCCAGGCGTTCTCCGGTCGCTCCCGTGAGGTCGCACGCGCCGCGGAGCGCTTTCGTGCCCGCTACGGCCGGGCACCCGAACGCGGCGAGCTTCGTAACCTCGCGCTCGAGAACCGCCGGTCCAAGGAGCTGACCACACGCTCTGACCTACAACGAGTGTGGACACAGACCGCTCGCGATCACGGATTCGGCCCGGATGAGGCTGTGCGACTGATCGGTGCATCCGAGCGGCCAACGGCCGAGCGCGCGATCGAGGATCGCGTCGAGGCGAAGCTGACCGAGCAGCACGCCGTCTTCGAGGAACGTGACCTCCGTGCGGTCGTGCTAGAGCAGGCCGCCGGGGAGATGGCACCGGATCAGGCACTCGGGATCGCCCGGGAGATGGTCCGCGACCGGCGCGTGCTGACCTTGGAGGGCGGACGGATGACCACCCTTGCGGTGCGTGCCCAGGAGCAGGCAATCGAACGCCGCACCACCCAACTCGCGCAGCCCGCAGGCCGAGACGTCGGTGAGGCCGCGCGCAGTAACGCCGCTCGTGAGGCTGCCGAGCGTATCGGCGGACCGCTCAGCCCCGAGCAGCACCACGCCCTCGAAGTCCTCACCGGCCCCGAGCGCGCCGCGGTGCTCGTCGGCCCCGCCGGGACCGGCAAGGGTGTAGTGATCGATGCCGCCGCACGCGCGGAGCAGCACGCCGGACGCGAGACAATCGGGATCGCCCTATCCGGCTCTACAGCCGAGCGCCTCGGAACGGACAGCTCTGCGCTTGCCGGACGCACGCTCACCCTGGACGCCCTGGTCGCTCGGGCAAACACGGGGACGATCCACGTGGGCAGGAACACGACGATCATCCTGGACGAGGGCGGGATGGTCGACCATGAGCGTCTGGACGCTCTGACCGAGCTGGTGGAGCGCTCCGAAGCGAAGCTGATCGCGGTCGGTGACGGCAAGCAGCTCCCCTCGATCGGGCCCGGCGGCATGTTCGACCGGCTTTCCGGCCATGCGCCCACCGCTGAGCTTGCAGATATACATCGCACCAAGGACCCCGCCGACCAGCGCGCGTGGCAAGCGCTACGCGCAGGGGAACCCGAGCGCGCGATGGCGCACTACGCCTCACGCGGCCAGCTCCACCTCTCCGACACCCGCGACCAGGCCGCAGAGCAAGCCGTCCAAACATGGGCTGCGCTCACGCAGGGACGCGATATCCGCGAGGTCGCTTTGATCGCCGACGCCTCCAATCAGGAGATCGACCGGCTCAACGCCCGCGCACAACACCTACGCGCCGAGCGCGGCGAACTCGGCCACCACGACATCGCGCTACCCGGCGTCCACTACGGCTTGCGCGAAGGCGACCTCATCGCGTTCACCGCTCAGCACCGCCCGCCGGGGCAGCCGCGTGTCGAGAACGGCACCCGCGGCCAGGTGAGCACGATCCACGAGCGAGGCGTGACCATCATGCTCGACGGGTCAAAGCGCAAGGTCCAGCTCGCCGACGAGGACCTGGACTCGCTGAGGCTCGCGTACGCGCAGCATGTCTACCGCCAGCAGGGCGCGACCGTCGAGCGCTCCATCGTACTCACCGGCGGCTGGCAAACCAGCAAGGAGACCGCCTATGTCGAGGCCACACGCGCACGCCACGGCACCGACTGGTTCATCGCCCGCGACGACCTCGGCACCGAAGGACAAGACCCCGCGCGCATCACGCGCCTCGCCCAGAAGATGACCAACAGCCGCGCGCAGACCCCATCCCTTGCGCATCCGGAGCGCCCCGACTCCGGCTGGGAGCCGACCCGCGACCCCCTACGGCTCCGCTCCGCCCTCTCGCCAACACGCTGGCTCACCCGCATACCCAGCCGCGATACGCCTGGCCACAGCGTCGGTCGCGGACGCTGAGACCATCGGCGCCGGCTCCGCCTTGCTCTCAGGGCGATAGACGTTCGCGTTCTCGCTGGCGCAGCGCCTCGATGCGCTCGCGCATCTGCGGCAGGCGAATGGTCCGGAACTTCTCGGGCAGCCGCTCGTCGTCGAGGATCGCGTCGAAGACCTCGATGTCCCTGTCGAGCGCTATACGAGCAGAGGGGCGTTCTTGCGCGAAGCGAAAGACGCGCTCGTTGAGATTCAGCACATCCCGGACGGCTGCGTCGCCGCGCTCGTCGAGCAGCAGCTGGCTGAAGGCGCGGGCGCAGAGGATCGACGCGCGCAGTTGCCGCCAGGCGAGGTCTGTCTGCTTGTTGGGCAGCGCGCTGTTGTGGACGCGGCTCTCCATGCAACGCTCGGGGTGCATCACCCATATGGGGACGTGTTGGCCTGCGGGGAGATCCAGTTCGATCTCGATCGCCGTGTTCCTGACGTCGTCGGAGTCCATCCCATACGGGCTTTTGAGGAAGTCGAGCCGGCGCTCATGGCCATCGCTGTCGAGGAAGATCGCGACGCCGGCGAGGGTGGTGCGGTCCTCCCATTTGGCTAGGCGGGCTCGTCCGCCGAGTAGGTCGGCGGCCAGCTGGACGTCCGCCGCGTTGCCCAGGAAGTCGATGTCACCGCTGATGACCTGCGCAGGCGTGAGACGACCATCCAGCAGATGTTGGAGCTGGCCAGCCCAGATCGAGACAGCCTGTCCTCCGACGAGAACGACGTGTTGCTCGCGGACGACCTCCTCCAGGCGCGCGATGATCCGTTCGGCCTCAGCGAGGCTCAGCTGAGACGACTCGACCTCCTCAGCATCTCCCTCCACGCCTGCGGACTCTGAATCGACTGTCGTCAGGAAAGCGAGCGAGCGGAGTCAAGATTGATCCGCATACGGTCGGGAGGAAACGGAAAGAAGCTGTTTTGACGCTGAAGCTGCGCTTCAGTCATGCGCCCAGACCGCAACGCCTCCACATCGGCACGGCGAGCCTGCTCCTTTTCCGCGAAGCGCTGCTCGGGATCGAGGTCTTCTGTAGGTATGTCCGTCATTTGTCAGAAGAGTAGCGCGTAGTGCAGCGACTATAAAGACGATTGCCGTAGATGCCGATTGGTGGATCGTGACCAACTAGGAGGAACCAGTGCTGCGCGTGGACAACAACGCCCAGATCGTACGTCCGCCTTGGACGATTACCGGCATGTTTTCGGGTCGGTACGCGATCCAATCCGGAAAACGGATCTCCGCGGCCCGTTGGAAGAAGGCTCAGATCGAGAACGTCATCGCAGTCCAGAAGGACGACCCCGTGTCAATGCTCAGCGATCGCCGACGAACACTTTGGTACGTGCATGACAAGTTCTACTGGGACGATGACGGGCTCACCGCAGATGACGTCAAGGCACTCGTCCTTCAGCGCGAGCGCCGACTGCAGCAGAAGCTCAACACAGCGCACAGCTTGATGCGCGCCGAGGCAACTGGGCGTCCCACCCGTACATCGGCTACTTCCGACATCCGCCGGATGGTGTATGAGCGCGACGGCGGGCGATGCGTCGAGTGCGACTCTACCTTCGACCTGCAATACGACCACGTACTGCCAGTCGCGCTCGGCGGCGCCACAACCGTCGAGAACCTCCAACTACTCTGCGCCGACTGCAACCGCCAAAAGAGCGACACCCTTTGATCGGGATGCCTCGGATCGATCAAGGTCTCCACCTTTCCTAGGCAGTTAGATTTCATGGTGATCACCGCGTGCGGTTGAAAGGCGCACGCCGCTCGCTGGCTCTACGAGCTCAACCGGCAGATCACCGCTGGCGAACACCCTGACTACCGAGGCCCGGCCTGATCCGCCGCCGTTGCCAAACCGCCACCGCAGTGGCGATGGCGCTGACGAGCAACTGGCCCGCAAGGATTACGGCCACACGAGATGAATCGTGATTTGGTGTGATGCGGAAGAGATCGTCGTAGGCGAACAGATAGAGCGTAGAGAAAACAATATTGCTCCCCACGGCGACTCCGACTGCCCACCATTGGCCAATCATGTAGCCGCCCAGTAGCGAAACCGCGAGAACGAGCACGATGTCGAGCGGCCATCCCCCGGTGGGCACGAAGTAGATCGCCAACAGCCCGGTCGCAAATCCGGCAGCGGCACTCAAGCTACGGAGGTGCATCCGCGCGGGTCCATCGCTAGGCCAGCATTCGACTATCTCGTCGCGACGCATGTGAGGCCGACACTCGAGCACGGGCGGGCAACCCCGATAATCCATCCCGCGGGAACGGGCCCCCAGAACCTGCTGTCGTCCGATTCACCGCGATTGTCCCCGAGCATGAACCAGTGGCCGGGTGGGATCTTGATCGGCGTGGGGAAGTTGCACTCCGGACTGGAGCCACAGGGTTTGATGTAGGGGTCCTGCTCGCGGACACCATTGCGGATCACGTGCCCTTCGACGATCGAGATCACATCGCCCGGACCGGCGACGATGCGCTTGATGAACTTCAGGCTTCCCTGTTCAGAGACCGGTTCCGAGCATGCTGCTCCGCCGAGCTTCACGACGTGGGGTTTTGGACCGCACACCTCAGTCGTGGCTTCCTTCGGCGGGTGGAAGACGACGATCTCGCCGACCTGTGGCGTGGACGTGATCGGCCGAACGAGGACGTGCGTACCAATCGTCAAGGTCGGTTCCATCGAGCCGCTCGGGACGCGGTACTCGCGTTCGAGAGCTAGATTCAGCGTTGAGCCCGCCGCCCCGGCGGTAGACCCCACCGTCACTGTCTTTGTCTTCGTCACACCGCACCCGGCGGCAAGTAGACATAACAAGCCCGCGAGGGTCGAGAGCATCCTCATCGCGATTGGACATCGTCATCAAGAACCTGCCCCAAGGGGGCAGCCGCCTCAGACGCGGGAATCTGCACTACCGCAGATGCTTGCTCGCCGGCCGCTACTGCTTCGTTCACGCTCTGTCGGTACTCGACCGCCTCCGGGACCTCAGTGTATTCAAGAAGATCCGCCGAGAGTGAAACCAGATGGGCCTTGGCCTCGCCCGGCGTGGCATAGAAGAACTCGCGGCGTTTATTGACACGGTTGACCCGACGGTCAGCAAGCCGAACATGCATCTCCCGCTCCAATCCGACTGCATCGGCCGAGAAGACCAGCGCGTGAGTGTCGTATCGAAACGGGACAGAAGCATCACCGAGCTCGCGAACGCGTTCGGTCGGGTCGAGGCGACGAGTTAGCCCAATCTTGATCATCCCCTCACCGAAGGCTCCAACATTGGAGATCACGTAGACGTAGCCAGCGCGGACGTTCGCCACTCGATAGTCCACGTCTTCGATCGCCTTGACGATCTTTGCGAGCGCTTCCCGAGTGTGCGCAATCGCTTCGTGTTCGGCCTTGGCTTCGTGGCGAGCAAGCACGTTGAGGTAGTGCTGGTGCTCCTTCTCCAGGCGGACTCGCTCGCGAGCGAGTTCTTCCTGCACTTTGCGCTCCTCGTGCAGCCGCTCTCGCTCGGCTCGTTCACGCTCTTTTTCTTCGGCGCGCTTCTCCAAGAAGTCGGCGGTCAACTCCAGCTCCTTGATTCGGATCTGGTGGTAGCTGTCGGAGATCCGGATGTCCATCGTTTTGCCGAGTTTCGAGATGACGCCGGCGATCTTGTTGAGACGCTCCGTGGCCGAGTCGAGCTTGTAGGGCTTCAAGGCACGAACGAGATTGTCGGCTTCCGCGTTGTAGGCACGGAGAACGAGCTTTGAGTAGTCGCGGACCATCGCGCGACCTTTGGGAGCCGATCCATTGACGGTCCAGCCTTTATCCGCGAGAACCGCCCCACCATCTTTGAGCGCCATCACTTTGATCAGATCCTTCAAACGCTTGAGCTCGGCCTGGTAAGCCACCGCGTCGGTCAACGGGTGGCGGTATTCATAGATCCCGATCTCCTGAAGGATCGCGGTCTCCTCGGTGACCACGACCTGCTCATTGAGCTCAGCCGTCCGCTGCTCTAGGACTTGTTGACGTCCAACGAGATCCTCGATGCGCTTCTCGGCAGCCTCGCGGGCCTTCGTTGTTTCCTTTTCCACGGTCTCGACTGCCTCGGCCCGTTCATGAGCCAGGCTTGCCGCCAGCTCGTTCGTCTCTGCCTCGAGTGTCGCCTTGCGCTGTTCGAGTTCAACCGCCGAAAGCAAGCCGAGATGATCGACACGATCCCGAAGGTCCTCGAACTGCGCGCGGAACTCCTTGGCCTTCGATCGCGCGCGGAACAGCGGGATGCTTTGGCCCTCATCTTGGGAATCCTGCTGCGCCCCGATCGCAGACACTCCGGGGGCCGCCAGCCGATCCGGTACGACAACGTCATCTTTAGTTTGCGATTTCATGATCTGATCCTAAGTGATCGAACTTGTAGGCGTTCAGCGTATGCCGAGCTGCTGTAGCTGTGCCCTATCGCTTTCGTATTCGTCCTTTGCCTCGTCTGAGGCGAGCGAGCCTTCCGGTTCTCGTTGATAGATGGCCTTCTCTGCGGCCATCTTCGATTCGAGTTCACCGCGTTCCTTCACCGCTTTCTGCGCTTCTTCGTCCTTCTGGTGCTGTTCTCGTTCGACCCCTTCTTCCTTCACTTTGGTCGCCGCCGCTTCGCCTTCCTGTTTGATCCGTTCGACTCTCGCCCGGTATTCGGTAAGTTCGTGCCCACAGAAGGTTTGGCCGAGTCCGTTGCGCGCACATTCATGGACATTCAGCCCAATGCTCGATAGAGGCTTATCGAAGACTCCGAAGCCATAGAAGTAGAGGAGCACGACGAGAATCGCCGTCGCGAGCACGGCGAAACCCCCGCCTACCCGCTCACGAGCGAACAAGCGAATCGCCCAGATCACCCCTATGATCGGAATCAGGATCGACCAGATGATTCCGTTGCGGACTAGGTGATCCTGCGCCTCGTCGGGGGTGATGATCTTGACCTTTTCATTGGCCAATGAATGCACAATCGAAGGGCGCGTGATCAGGCCGACCGTGAATAGCTCGTCAGCGATTTGCTCTCGTGCCTCTTGATCGTCCTCGCGGTCGAACATCGCTAGAAGCTGTCCCACTGTCATCTCCAACCCGCCCGCGCCAACCATCTGCCTCACACGGACAGCAGCAGAGTGCATCTCGTCAGTCTCGGGTGCCGGTGGGCTCGGAGGTCGTGGTGGCTCTGGCATGCGTTCAGTGTTCTTGCGGGGTCGCTACATAGTCCTGAGCCTCGCGGACGATGAAGTATTCGTAGAAGCCCTTTTGACCGGGGATCTCCGAAGATGGGTAAAAACGGACACCACGCTCATCGATAAAGTTTTCCCCGTTGCGCTCGTAGCGCAACGTTAGGCGTGTGAAGTGTCCATCACGGGGGGCAAACCCGCGTACTTTGACCGGGACGGGTGAGAATGTCCCTTCTGCATCGTTGGGTATGCCATTGTCGCCCCACAGCGCCCCGGTTCCGGTCGCAACCTGCGTGGTCCACGTCAGCCATGTGATATGGCCGAAGTTGTTTCTACCTCGCCCGTCGAAACCACCGACATAGCCGGTCCCATCCCCCGTGTAGCCGATCACAGCAGGTCGTACGACGAACCCATCCGTGTTACGTAGCACGGTGAGCAGTCCGGGAAGCTTTGTTGCGGAGCTTGCTGCCCGCAGCACAGCCGTGCCACTAGCAGTCGCAGTCGCGGAGAACGCAAGGACGGTCCCGATGATCCCCGCACACATGAGCCCCCTGAGCCTCCTCATGGCCGCAAGCATACGCCGGACTGCCACTGCGGCGGCTGATGCTAGCTTGCTGGTCATCGGGATCTTTCCACGGTGGGCACCTTTCGCTGGCGGTGAGCGTAGCGCGCTCGGCCATTGCTGGTCAATAAGCAATCTCGGAACGCATGGACCGGGCCGCAGGTGCCGTGCGATGTTTCCAGGGATGCCCCGCGCCCCCCTTCCCGATCCCTATCTCTCAGCGGCGATCAGGCGCCTGCGGCAGGAGCGCGGCTTGACGATCGAATCTCTCGCGCATAGCACGGGGATCACGACCGGCTCCCTGTCGAAGATCGAACTCGGCCAGAGCGCGCCAGCATGGTGGACTGTACGCAAGATCGCAGACGCGCTGGGCATCTCGCTCGCCGAGCTGGTGGCGGCCGTGGAAGCGGAGCGGGACTAAGGACACCTGCCTCCCAGCCGCTGGCATGCCGTCCAGCGGGTCCGCGTGGCGCGGGAGCACTCGCGTTCCGCTCCAGCGTCTTGACAGGCGCTATCGCCCGGATCGAGTTCCGGCAGTCGAAGCCCGGCGTGGGTCACGGTCTGCTTGTGAGCACTCAAGGCGATCTAGAAGCAGCGGTCACCGGCCGCGTTGATGATCCCCAGGACCGTTGCCTGAAACGGAACCTCATTGGAACCTTGGCGACGCCGTAGAAGACGAAAACCCGCACAAGAATGCGGGTTTCCACCGATGGGCGATACTGGGCTCGAACCAGTGACCTCCGCCTTGTCGAGACGGTAAGGGGTGGGCACGGCCCGGCAGCGACGGGTACAAAAAGGCAGTAAACACGGGCAAAACAGGCCCTATCAGGGTTCCGACCCTACCCCGCCATTCCCCCGCTTTCCCGTCGAGATGTGCGCCAGGTGTGCGCCAAGTATTCCGTGCGGTCCGCCGGCAGAGGGCCAGCCGACGGGTGGATGTCTGCCTCCTTCGACACTTGCGCCCGCTCGCAGCTTATGAGAACGTGTGTTCGTATGTACGTGATCTCCACCCCAGCGCAACCGCATGTTGCCGTCGGCACCGCCGCAACGCTGAAGGGGATCGCTGACGCGCTCGCCGCGAGGTCTGAGCCTGACTTGGAGGTGTACGTCAGCCAGGACGGTCACAGTCGTGCCCTGGACGCGGCCGAGCAGGTCGAGCTAGATGACCGAGTCCGAGCTGCGCGGTGCTCCTTCGGGGAAGGGGAACGGTCGACGAGCTAATCCTCGGCGCGTTGGGCTCGGCGCAACTCCTTTGGCTCCTCGACCACGAGCGTGTCGTCGAGATCGAACAGCAGCGCCCGCTTCATGGATCAGCTCGGCTGCAGGAGGCGGACTCTGAGGCGAAGCGTGAGACCACAGAGCGAGTAAATGATGGCGATGCTGATGAGCGTGAACTTGATGGCCGAGCAGACGGCCGCGAACGGTGGAGCGAAGCTCCCGCCATTGCCGGCGAGTGCGAGCAGCAGAGCGACGTTTTCGGTCGCGTCGAACGTCGCGGCGGCGGGGGCAAAGAAGGGGACGACGACTCCGATGGCCGCGAGGCGCGTCCAGCCGCGTGCTCGCGCTGTGTCGCGGACGGCGAAGCCGGCGAGCGCGAAAAACAGGCCGTAGGAGAGCATGTAGCCGTAGTCGAACAGAAGCGAGAGATGCGCGGCGCTGCGGCCTTTCGCTCCCCATTCGGCCATGATCTGCGCCGCGTGCGATTGGCTGCCGGCGAACTCGAAGTTGAGGATCGTCGGCCCGTGCGAGACGTGCGAGGGGTCGATCAGTTCGAGGATCACCGTGAACGCGACGGTGGCGATCCCGAGCAGGATTAGGGCGCGCTTGCGATGGAGCGGGACAGTCGCTGAATCGGACGGCATGAGCTGGAATCTACGCGACCGAAGTCAACACACGCGACTGACGACGCGCTGAATGCAGGCTGCGTTGGGTAGTCGGAGCGGCGTGGCGGCTCTCACGTTCAGGGCAAGCCCAAGAACTCTGGGAGCCTGTCCAGCGATCGGATGATCTCGGCGCCGGCGTTGCGAAGCGCGTGCTCGTCGCTGTCCGCCGCGTAACCGATCGCTCGCATCCCGGCGGCAACGGCAGCCGTAACTCCTGACGGGGTGTCCTCAATGACCGTGCAAGCCGACGGCTGAACGCCCATCGTCGCGGCAGCGTGCCGGAAGAGTGCGGGGTCGGGCTTGGGGCGAGGAACGTCATAAGCCGAGAACAGCGCGCCAGCGGGGAATAGTTCTCGAAGGCCGGTCAGCCCGAGCGTCAGTCGTGTCTTTGCCAATGCGCCTTGCGAAGCGACGCAAACCTTCAATCCGGCGGCCTTGACCCGCTGTGACTGCCTCAGCAGCGCCTGGCACTGCTTTGAGCGAGCGGCGGAACTCCTCGGCGCGCTCACGCTCATATTCGGCGAGCCATCCAGGCGGCAGCGGTCGGCCGAGCTTCGCCTCAGCTTGGTCGCGGATGTCGGTGAGCAGGAGCCCCTGGCAGGCCCCGCGGGCCTCGCTGAGCGTCGTCGGCAAGCCCTCGCGCGTAAGCATCCGGGCGAGCACTTCGTTGGAAATTACCTCGGAGTCAACGAGTACGCCGTCGCAGTCGAAGATCACGAGCTCGTGCATGGGCGGCCGGGCACTCTACAGCCTGCCCTGGCTGCCCCTCGAACCGCGTCCGATTGTGACCTGGGCAAGTGGCGCGAGCTTGATCGTGCCACCGGAAACGCCGAGTAGATTGCATTTGTCTATCCCGGCACCGAACACAGGTCCAGACGCGCTGGGGCGTGCGGCTACTCAGAGACGAACGCCTCGCACGCGCCCGCGTATGCTACGGCCGAACGTGTCCGGTGCGACGGTAAGAGATGCGAGCGAGGACGACGCGCCAGCGTGCGCGGCGATCTACGCGCCGTACGTGCGCGAGACGGCCGTCAGCTTCGAGGGCGAGCCGCCGACGCCCGCGCAGATGGCCGAGCGCATCGCGGTGGCGATGAGCAAGCACGCGTGGGTCGTACTCGAAGCTGAGGATCGCGTCGTTGGCTACGCATACGGCGGGCAGCACCAGGCGCGAGCGGCCTATCGCTTCTCGTGCGAGGTCAGCGTCTATGTCGAGCAGGGGCGGCGACGCGCCGGCTCGGGTCGCGCGCTGTACGAGACGCTGTTCAAGCAGCTCGCGGCGCGCGGCTACCTGATGGCGGTCGCGGGCATGACGCTGCCGAACGAGGCGAGCGCGGGCCTGCACCGAGCGATGGGCTTCGAGCCGGTCGGCGTCTACCGGCGGATCGGCTGGAAGTTCGATGCGTGGCACGACGTCGCGTGGATGCAGCGCGCGTTCGGCGTCGAGCAGGACCCTCCCCCCGAGCTGGTGTAAACCGTTAATCATCTGCTCTTGTAGCGGCCCACCCGAACCCTTGGCATTGCTCGTGGACGACGAGGCGAGTAGATGCGCGCGTGGAGCGGGTCGTCGCTAGAGCACGCGCTCGTAAACCCTGTAGCGGCGCTTGATCTCGCCGCCCATGCCTTCCATCGCGCGATTCATCGGCGTGTTGGTCTCCAGTATCCAGCCCATCTCGCCGCCCTTCTGCGGCGTGCGCTCGGCGGCGTCGAAGTGCATTTGGTAGAAGCGAGCGGCGACGCCGGTGTGCTGGTAGGCGGGCTTGACGCCGAGCGCGAAGACGCGCACCGCGTCGATCCTCTTTTTCTCGCGCAGAGCTGTGAGCCAGCCGAAGGGCAGTAGCCGTCCGTTGAGCTTCCCCAAGACCTGATTGAAGTCCGGGAGCGTCAGCGCAGCGCCGACGACCTCGCCGGTGTCCTTGTGTTCCGCGACCATCGCCCAGTTCTCATCCAGCACGGGCTTGAGGTCTTTGGCGTAGTGGCGGACCTCCTCTTCAGTGAGTGGCACGAAGCCCCAGTTGCGATCCCACGAAGCGTTGTAGACCTCAAGAAAGCGCGTGACCTCCTGTTGCAGGTCCCGCTTACGGAAGTTGCGACAGACGATCCCGTGCTCGGACTCAAGGCGGTCGGCGGCCTGCCAGATCGCCGGATGGACGTGCTCGCGTCCGGTGACGTCCAGGCTCCACATGTAGAGGTCCATCGCCTTCGCCATGCCGGCGTCCTGCTCCAATAGGTGCTGGTAGTAGGGGTGGTGCCAGGGACAGAGGATGATCGGCCGGTACTCGTGGCCGGCGATCAGCACGCCGATCTCGTCGTTGGTCGTGAAGTCCATTGGTCCCACCATCCTGTCCCGGCCGCGCTCGCGCAGCCAGCCCCCAGCGGCATCCAGCAGCGCGCGCGCCGTCTCGGGATCGTCCTTGCACTCAAACCAGCCGAACAGACCCCACTCGTTGCCCTGAAACTCGTTGAAGTTCTGATCGATGTGCGCGCTGATCCGCCCGACCGCTCTGCCCTCGCGCCAAGCGAGGAAGTACTGCGCCTCGGCGTGCTTGAAGAACGGGTTCTTCTTCCGGTCCAATCGTTTCTTTACGTCCATCAGCAGCGGAGGGACCCAGTTCGGCTCGTCTCGATAGAGCCGCCGCGGCAGCTTGATGAACGTGCGCAGGTCGCGGCGGCTGGAAACAGCTCTGACGTCGACGCTCATCGTGTTGCTTCGTACGCTCACGGATCTCATCCCAGCTCGTAGATGCGACGCGCCAGCTCAGTGGAAGCTACAGACATAGCATCTCAGCCTATGTGCTGACTTGGATCATCGCTCGCTGGTTGGGGCGTGTTGTGCTCTATTCGGGTTGGTAGATGCCGTGTCGGAAGAGCTTTGTGCCGGCGGCCTGCCAGCGTTCGAGTCCCTGGGGGGTGAGGAAGGGGTCGGGTAGGTGGCGGTCGAGCGCGGTTTGGAAGAGCAAGGGTGCGAGGTTGAAGATGATTGTGTTCAACGCGGTCCATTGTTGGTCAGTGTCTGCTCGCAGTAGATCGTCTTTCGCCAGTCGCTTCCATTGTTTTTCGGCGATGCTCACGAAGGTGTCGAACAGCTTGAGCGCGCCGGGGTCTGCTTCGCTGCACGCGCGGGCGACGTAGCGCAGGGCGTCGGGGTGCTCGTGGATTAGTGTGGTGACGCGTCGGCCGAGCTCGTCTGAGGCGTCCACCGTCGAGCGTGCTGTGGGCACGTCCGCGAAGGCCGCGACGGCCATCGAGATCACGTGGTCGTTGACGGTCTCTGCGAGGGCTGCCTTGTTGGGGAAGTGGTGCTGGACGAGGCCGGGGGAGACGCCTGCCATCTTGGCGACGTCGCGGATCGATGTGGCGGCGACGCCGTCGCGTGCGAAGCCTTCGAGGGCTGCGTTGCGGATGCGCGCGAACGTCGTCAGGTCCGAGGTCGGGGCAGACATTAGGCAGGTAGAGTATGCCATACGCTCGTATCTGCTTCAATACACTCGTATGGGCGATAATTTGGTGAGGTTTCCCTGGATTTCTGGGCTGGCGGCCGAGACGGATGGCCCGGTGCTCGTCAGCGTCACGGATTTTCGCTTGGCCCGCGTGCGGGATCTCCCCGGTGCGTATATGGCCGGCGCGCGGCTGCGCCACGCGTGGCCTGGGTTGGAGGGCGCCGTTGGGCAGTGGATGTGGGCGCAGCCGCTGGCGAGGCGCTCAGGCGCTGTTTCGGTCTGGCGCTCGGAGGAGGACCTTCGTCGCTTCGTGGGCTGGCCCGTGCATGTGGCGATCATGCGCAAGTACCGAAACGCGGGAAAGCTCGTCTCCGCCAGCTGGGATGCCGAGCGATTCTCAGCAGGCGCGATCTGGCAAGAGGCGCTGCGGCGCTTGGTCGCCGGCGAGCTCACATGACCCACATGAGTACCGGTGATCGAGCGAAGGGGTGGGATACGCAGGAGGGGGAGATGGCGGAGGGTGCCATGACGGAGGGTGGCATGACCCGTCCGCCGTACACGCGGTTGAGCGCCGCCAGCGGGGCGCTGTTCGTCGTGGCCTTTAACCTCGCGCTGTTCGATCTCGGTGCGCCGCCGAAGGCGAGTGACACTTCCGCGCAGGTCGCCTCGATCTTGGTCCGCGCGCACGGAAGGATCCTCGGCGGGATGTATCTCGCCGGGCTCGCCGTGATGCTCGGAATCTGGTTCTTCGCGACCGTCCGCTCCTGGCTGACCCGCGCGAGCAAAGGCGCCGAGACGCCGCTCGCTGACACGGCGTTCGCCGGGGGTCTGTTCGCGATCGCGCTCGGGGTGCTCGGGATGCTGCTCTACTACGGCGCCACGTACAAGGTCGCCGGGGAGGGCGCCCTGTCCGGCCTCGCGGCCGTGCGGGCGCTGACCGACGGGGGCAACGCGGCGATCGAGCTGACGAAGTTCCCGCTCGCCACGTTCATCGTCGCCGTGTCGCTTGCCGCGTCCCGCGTCGGGGTGCTGCCGCGTTGGTTCGTCCGGGCCGGGGCGGCCTGTGCGCTAGTGCTCCTCGTGACCGCGATCCCGCTGTTCGCCCACGGCTCCTTCACCCAGTTCGGCGGTGGCCTGGACGTGATCGGCGGAGCACCGGGGGTGTTGTGGATCCTTGCGTTGAGCGTGATCCTGGTCAAACGCGCAGCCCCGTGAGCGCCGTCTTGCTGTCGCGGAAGCTGTCGTAGCGGGCGTCAGGTTTTGCGTCGGGTTGGAGTCCCAGTCCCACCCCTTGGTTTGGCTCTAGAGAGGGGTTCTGCCTACCCCGATCGTCAGGGAGGTGCGGTAGTGGCGCATGATGACCACCCGCGCGAGCACGTACAGCCGACGCCGTTCGCGGAAGGCATGGGGACGCATACCTTCCAGCGAGCGGTCATTCGCCAGCCTCGCTCGCGCTCGGCGCACGTTCGCGGCAGGCGGCACTCCATCGAGACGGAAGTGCAGCTTGAGAAGCTGGCGCACCCGCTCGCGCTTGACGGAGAACCGTTCGCCGATTTCGTCCAGGGTCAGTCCCTCGACGGCGCGCAGACCGAACATCTCGCCGTTACAGAGGCCCATGAGCCGGTGCGAGTGATAAGCGTCGACCCGTGGGCGCGACGGATGCGGCACGGCCTCTCACGGCTGCCACTGATCCAGACGGACCCCTATGCGATCCGCCAGTCCTCGTTCAAGCAGGTTTCGGTGGGACGCCTGCGGCTCAACCACTACGCCGTCCGCTCGCGGCAGGAGTTCGAGCAGAAGACAGCTCGGCACGGCAGCTCGCGTCTCGCGCCGCGCTACTTCGCCTACCACGACCGAAACGAAGTTCACGACCCCACACTGGTCCCCTACGCGGGCAAGGTGCGCGCCCAACTCAAGGCGATTGAAGCTCGTACATGACGGGCGGCACAATTCGAGAAGCGAGCGCGCCGCGGCGAAATATCGAGTGCAAGGCAAGCGACCCGGACCCCTCCGGCTCGTTGGCGGTCTGCCGCACGCTTGGCGCGCAGGACCACGGAGAGATTCGACAGCGCGACACCTATTTCGCGGTGCCGCGTGGCGGGCTTAAGCTGCGCGAGGAGCAACCCGGCCGACCGCATCTGATCCAGTTCGAGCGCGCCAGTGAGCCGCAGCAGCGCGAGAGTCGGTATCGCATCGCCGAGATCGACGACGCCGAAGCGCTCCGCGCGGCGCTGACGGCCGCGATTGGCACAACCGTAGCGGTCTGTAAGACCCGGCGGCTGTTCCTCTGGCGCCAGGTCCGCATCCACCTTGACACCGTTGAGCGGCTAGGGAGCTTCATCGAGATCGAGGCGGTAGCCCCAACTGGCTCCGACCTGGCCGAGGAGTACGCGCTAGTCCAGACGCTGCGCGAGCGCCTCGGGATCACCGACGAACGGCTCATCGCGCGCGGGTACGCCGAGCAGCTTCGAGCGCTCGGCGCGTAGCCAGTCCGTCCAGCCCGCGGCCAGGATGAGGTCGGCGAGTGCCTCATACCCCTCGGCGGCTGGGTGAGCGCCATCGTCTGCCATCACCTGCGTCATCCAGATGGGAGCAGCGAGCAGTTGGTCGACGACGCCGATGAAGCGAACACCGGCGTTGGAGCAAACGTCCGAGAACGAAGCGGACAGCGCCTGGATGCGCTCGTTCTGCTGAGGATCGTCAACCGGCGCCGGCCCGATCACTTGAGGGACCAGGCCGAGTGCCGCAGCACCGTCGAGGATGCCTGCCAGCGCCGCGCAAGAGCGCTCGGGCGCTACCCGCATCCGACCATGCTCGACGGTGGTGTCGTTGGCACCGAACGACACAACGATCCTCGCATCGGCTTCTGGCAACAATCGTGGCAGCGCCTCGTCGCGCCAGCGTCCCGCGACCTGCTCTGAGGTCTCCCCTCTGACGCCGAGGTTGTATCCAGTCAACGGCAACCCGTTCTCGAATGACGCGGCGACCACGCGACCGACCCAGCCTCGGCCGGTCGGATCACCCACGCCGGCGACGAGGGAGTCACCGAAGAACAGCAGTCGCCGATCACTCACCGCCGTCTGTCCTTTCGCGCGTCGAAAGCTCAACGCCATCATCGAGCGGGACAGTCATCGAGAAGTAGCCAGTCCGATCACGGACATGCTCCAGGTACGCGATCAGGTCAGGGTCCTCGGCGCTGAGGTCGGCGACGACCATCGCAGGTGGCGGTAGATGCGGTTCGAGCAGGTTAAGGACCGGCAGGTAGAGATCGTTGCGACCATCGAGGAACACAAGGTCGATCGGCCATGCGATGTCCGCGAGGGTATGCAGCGCGTCGCCTGCGCGCAGGTCGACGAGATCAGCAAGGCCGGCATCGGCCAGATTCTGCCTTGCCAGTCCGACCTTGTGCTCATCGCACTCGCTCGTGACGAGCGTTCCACCGCCGCGGTCGCAGAGCGCCGATGCGAGATAGATGCTCGACACGCCCAGCGAGCAGCCGAACTCTACAATCCGCTGTGCTCGCCCGCTCAGCGCGAGGAGATAGAGCAGTTGTCCGACCTCGCGGGTGATCGCCAGCGGCGCCTGGCCATACAGCTCGTACCTCTGCGCTTGCGGCAAGCGCTCGCCAGTTTCAGCCTCGCGTGCGCGGACGCGCTGCGCGACCAGCTCGTCCTCATCATCTGCGCGGGTATGCAGCCGCTCGAGGACACTCACCACAGCAGAAGACCTCAACGTCGAGGGCATCTCTTGCTCCGCAGCGGTGTTTGCACGATCGTCAGCCGTCCTCCGGGAACCGAATCCGGGTCGCCGTAGTCTTCGTGCCAGGCCCTCCAGTCCACAATGCTGGGAGACTACGACACCATGTCACTCGCTGACCGTGGCTCGACAAGCGCCGTCATCGGCGATGCGGTGGGCACTCCTGACGCCACGCTGGTCGACTTGGTAGAGGCAGTCCGCGCGATTCCCTACGGGCGCCCGAGCGACCGCACGGTTGACGGGATGCTCCGCGAGCAGCGCGGTACCTGCTCCACCAAGCACCTGTTCCTCGCCAGCGTCCTCACCGAGCGTTTCCCCGATACCGAGCCCGTGATCGTCCACCGCGTCTACACCTTGGATCGGGGTCACGCGCGCGAACTGTTCGGCGCCTCCGTCGCGGCGGCCGTTCCCGACGACGGGCTCGTAGACGTTCACAGATACCTGACGGTCACTCTTGGAGGGCAGCGGGTAGAGATCGACGCGACGTTCCCTGGCCCAGCATGGGATGGTCTCTCGTCGCTGCCGCTCGCGTGTGGCGCGGGGATGGACGAGAAGCGGGCGCTTGAGGAGCGGCATTGCGACCCGGAGATCCGCGCGCCGTTCATCGCGGCGCTCTCGTCAGCGCGACGCGACTAGACGCGCCCCATGCTCGATGACTGGCTCGCTGAGCAGCCTCGGCAGCAGGGCTCCGGGCGGTCCCCTTGTTTATCGCTCCGCCGTCTTCAGGACTGTGCAGACGTAGTAGAGACCCAGCAGGAAGCGCTCAGTTGTTACTGGCCCATAGGTAGCGAGATCGTCCCACGGGCGCGAGTAGGGATCGCCTGGCGCGAGCTTGGCCAGAAGGCGGGCGATCAAACCGAGCGCGCGGCGGTGCCTGGGGTCGGTTAGTCCCATGTCCATCACGACGAGCCGAGCGGAGGGACGCAGCAGCTTCCAGGCTCGTGCCAGCGCGGGTCCGGGTTCGGGTATGACCGAGTAGCTGAGGCTGAAAAGCACGGCGTCAACGTCGAGGCGATCGAGTTGTAGTTGAGAGGCGTCCTGGCGGAGGAGCTGAACCTTTGACCAGCCGTGGCGCTCCACGAGCTTGCGCGCCTCGGCCAGCATCCCCTCTGAGGCATCGACGGCGATGACGGTGCCGTTCGGGCCAACCGCGTCGACCAGGTAGGGCAGGTTGCGCCCGGTGCCGGCTCCGATCTCAAGAACAACGTCGCCGGCTTTCAGGTTGAGTGCTGCGACCGCCTTGCGTCGGGCGGGCGGGAAGATCAGGTAAAGCGGCTCCAAGGTGCTGTAGAGCCGGGCAACTCGGTCGTAGCCCTTGACGATCTCTCCCAGCGGCCTGCGGTTGGGGTAGTCCCCAACGACAGTCCGTGGCCGCTTTCCGTCGATGCGTCCCACGATGACCGGCGTACCGTGCTGTGGGACAAGCGTGATACCGCGCATGACCACGGGTTCGCGATCGGGCCGTGTCGGTTGGAGATCGACGCTTGAGACGACGGTGCGGATTACCTCAGCCATCTCGGCCTGGGCGAGCGACGCACCGATGCAGCGACGGATGCCGCCACCAAACGGCAGCCAAGCGTAGGACTCCGCCTCGCCGTCGATGAACCGCTCTGGACGGAACTCGTGGGGCTGCGGGTAGAGATCCTCGCGCAGATGAACGATGGCGATCGCCGGGTAGACACGGATACCGGCTGGGAGGTCCCATCCGCCGATCGTGCGGGGCTCGGTGAGTGTGCGAGCGTTGGCGTCTATCACCGGCCGCAGCCGCAGCGTCTCTGTCACAACGGCGTCGAGGTAGGTGTCATTCCCGGCGGTCAGTTCTTCTCGCAAGCGGTTTAGCACGCGGGGATTGCGCAGCAACAGGTCGAAGGCGAAAGCGAGGCCGGTAGCGGTCGTCTCGTGACCGGCGAGCAGCAGCGTCATCAGCTCGTCACGAAGCTCGACGTCGGTCATCGGCTCATCGTCCTCGTCGCGCGCGCGCAGCAGCAACGAGAGAACATCGGTGCGGTCCTCAAGGTCCGGCTCGGAGCGACGAAGGGCGATCTCCTCGTAGATCAGCGCGTCCGCCGCCTGCAAGCGGCGTTGAAACTGGCCCCACGGACTCCAGGAACCGAGATCGCGGCGCAGCATGTCCGGCAGGAAGAGAACAGCCTGCATATCGAGCACGGACACGAGAGTGCTACGCAGCCGCTTGATGCGGTCTGTGTCAGTTACTCCAAAGACGGCACGGACGATCACCTCGAAGGTGAGCGCCCGCATCCGCTCGCGCATGACAAAACGCTCGCCCTCCCTCCAGCTTCCGATGTCGGCTGCGGCGACATCGCGGATGATCGTGCGGAAGTTCTGGATGGCCGATCCTCCAAACGGCGGCAGCAACAGCTTTCGCTGGCGCAAGTGCTCGCGTCCATCGAGGGTCAGGACCGAGCGTTCGCCGAGCACCGCCGACAGGGGCGCGTTGGCCTCGCCAGCATGAAGATCGGATTGCCCGCCAGTCAGCATCTCGCGGATCGCGCTCGGATCTGAGACGTAGACGCCTACGCCAAAGACGAGGAGCGGCACGGTGAAAACATCTCCGTAGCGCTCACGCCAACCGAGCAAAGACTGGAACGGTCGTTGGACAAGACGGGCGGTGTTGACGAATGCTGGGGCGCTAGGACCCGGCGGCAGCGGCCCGTAGGCGCGACGGCTCATTGCCCGAGCATACACGACGGGAATGTAGTAGAGTCCCGCTCATGGCAGGAAGGCCAAGAAACGCGAGCCGTGGGTTTGCTCCACTTGAGTCCGAGGTCATGGACGCCATCTGGGACGCGAGCAGGCCGGTGTCAGTTCGCGAAATCGTGGACACGCTCAACGAGCGGCGGCCCGAGCCTTTGGCGTACACGACCGTGATGACTGTGATGAATCGGCTCGGGGCGAAGAACGTCCTGACGCGCCAGGGTGAGCGTCGCAGCTATGTGTATGAGGCGACGGCCCCGGACGCCGCCGGGATCGCGGTACGCGATGTGATCCGCACCTACGGCGATGCGGCAGTCGCGCATTTCGTGGATGAGGCGCGCACCGATCCCGGTGTGCTGCGGCGTCTGCGTGGTCTACTCGCGGAGGACGCATGAGGCTCGACAGCGCCAACCGCAGTTTCCTTGCCCTGATGGTCCTCGCGCTGCTGCTGGGGATGTATGTGCTCTGTGGCGCCGTGGGGAGCGTGCTCGTGCCGCTCATTCTGGCGCGGATTTCTCACGACGGGATTGCTGGGCTCTTGGACAGCGGCGGCGCGATGTTGCCCGTTCTCCTTTTCATCATCCTTGTAGCGGTTGGCCTGGGGTTCGGAGTCCGGTCGATTGTTCGACAGATAGTCGCCTCCTCCAGACTTGCGCGCCGTGTGCGTGGCCTGACGCTTGAGCTGCCCGACGAGCTGGCACTGACGGCATCAGAGGTCGGGTTGGGTGGGCGCGTGGTTCTCCTCGATGCGCCTGAGCGGTTCTCCTTCGCCTACGGGGTCCTGACTCCCCGCGTCGCGGTCAGCGGTGGGCTCCTTGAGGGCGTCTCAGATGATGAGCTGCGGGCGGTGCTTGAGCACGAGCGCTACCACGTATGCAACCTCGACCCGTTGAAGGTTGTGTTGGTGCAGGCACTCTCGGCCGCGTTCTTCTTCTTGCCCGCGCTGGATTCTCTACGCGCCCGCTATCTCGCGGGTCGAGAGCTGGCCGCCGACCGACGAGCGGTCAGAGCGTGTGGGCGTCGGCCTCTCGTAAGCGCACTACTGAAGGTCGTCCGTGGCCCGGACTGGAGCGAGATGGAGGGCGTTGCTGCGATCGGAGGCTCCGAGCTGCTGGACGTTCGTGTCGCGCAACTGGAGACCGGCATTCAGCCAAAGCTCGCCACGCTCAGCATCACTCGTGCCACGGTCTCGCTCGTCGGCGCGGCGTCGTTCGCTGCCATGTTCCTCGCATCGGTGTTCAGCTTCGGCGGCCCCGCGGCGGTGTACCGGGCAACCGGCACCGGCCTTAGCACCGTCGATCTGCTGAGCGGGTTGATCTGTGCGGCTCCATTTGCAGCCGCAGGGCTGGTGGCTTACTGGCTCCTCGCCCGACGCGCGAGCCGATCGCTGGCCACAAAGCGGGAAAGTTGATGTCGCTTCTGATGTTGCTGTGCCCGTCGGGGATGGCGGCTATGGAAGGCGTCTCCTGGGTGCTGACTAGGCTGCCAGGGAAGCGCACCGAGCAATCGGCCGGATGGCCCGCCACTCGACCCGCCTGCCGGTGGGCACCAAGCAGCCCGCCGAGGCCGAGCAGAGCACACCGGATACAAACGCCGAGCACCGGGTCGTAGAGCGTGTCTGAGCTCACCTCACAGACGGCCCAGCCGGTCGAGAAAGCCCACAGCCATCCGGTCTTTGCTCGTATCTACGAGAAGGTCGCGGAGATGGGTGAGCGTCGCGGCGGCGCCGAGCACCGCAAAAGGCTGCTCGCTGGCTTGAGCGGCCGAGCGATCGAGGTCGGTGCCGGTAGCGGCGCGAACTTCGCGCACTACCCAACGACCGTCAGCGAAGTCATTGCTGTCGAGCCCGAGCCCTATCTGCGCGAGCGCGCCAAGCGCGCGGCGGTGCAGGCGCCGGTCTCCGTCTCGGTCGCGGACGGGGGAGCCGATCGGCTCCCCGGCGAGCCTGGGTCCTACGACGCCGGTATCGCCGCGCTCGTTCTCTGCACCGTGCCTGACCAGCAGCGAGCGCTCGCGGAGCTGTTCCGTGTCATCCGTCCAGGCGGCGAGCTGCGCTTCTACGAGCACGTAGTCGGACACTCCAAGTGGGAGGCGCGCTATCAGCGCTTCGCCGACGCTACTTTTTGGCCTCACGTCGCTGGCGGCTGTCACCTGGCGCGCGACACGAAGACGGGGATCGAGCAGGCCGGGTTTGTGATTGAGACGTGCGACCGCTTCCCATTCAGCCCCGCGCCGTTTCTCCCGCCGGACCCACACATTCTCGGTATAGCCCGGCGCCCGTGAAGCTCAGTCACCGACGGCGCTTGCCGACTTCTTGAGGCGTCGGCTGGCGGGTGCTGCGTGCTGGAGGGCAGCGCGCCGTAGTGTGTCGGCGATTTCCTCGCCGGTTGGGAGGCGGCTGGGGTCGAGCAGCCCTTGCATTATCAAGCCGTCAAAGACGGCCATGACGAGGGTTGCGGAGACCTCGGGGTCAAGGCGCCGCGACTTTGGCTGTGTTGCTTGAAGCTGCTCGACCCCGGTTGTGATGGCCGCCCGGAGCGCGTCGAAGTCCGCGGCCATCGCGCTGCGCAGGTCGGGGGCGTGCTGGGCGCGTAGGAGCGCCTGGAAGTAGGTGAGGACGAGCGGGCGGTTGGTCTTGAACGTCTCACGCCCACGGCCAGGGCCGCGAGTCGGAGGCGTAGGCGCGGCGGGGCGTCAGGCGATCATCCAGCGCTCCGGCGCCGCCGTAGACTCCTTGATCCTACCTTCGTTCGCCAGCGCCACAAGGCGCGGCACTACGCGGCTCTCGGACTCGTTGAACGAGGCCGCCAGGTCGGCCGGGCTCTGAGTCGCGGCGCTGACCTCAAGGCGAGCGGCCTGCTCCCATCGGTTTCTCAGGCGGCTGAGGATCAGCTCGTCAAGTTCGTCATCTGTCATATCGCCGGGCGCCACTGTAGCCCACCCGGCCGCCGCGCAGGCGGTGGCCCGCGCGCTCCCCTTGCCGGACCTACGCGGCGAGCTTCCTGGATGCGCTGCCTTCGTCTATTGCAGCTGGCTTGCGGCGTCAGCGAGGAGCCCGGAGGACCATTGGTCGTGGCTACGCGACCCAGCGGGCGTCTGCGAGCTCGTGCTTGTACTTGCCGGTGGCTAGATACGCGTGCAGGCGTCGCCCCGCAGCGAGGGGCCGGATCTTGCCTGCCGCCTGGTTGGGTGTCCTTGCCTCGGTGGCGTAGATCTCGCAGTAGTTTGGGTCTTCCGGAGAGACTGCGGGGTCGGTCGCAAACACCAGGTATCCGCGGCGTTGTGCGCGCTCATCGTTGACCTTGGCGATCCGCTCGTTCTCCTGCTCGAGCTCGCGAGCCCAT